>Ga0247713_1000465_pt1 | contig 24899 bp, 32 predicted proteins | sample 21E_NmetaG_FD_189936 | JGI IMG/M metagenome (GOLD analysis project Ga0247713, IMG submission 189936) | Soil microbial communities from hillslope of Landscape Evolution Observatory, University of Arizona, Oracle, AZ, United States - 2-1-E_N | ecosystem: Engineered > Artificial ecosystem >... | reverse complement strand
CGTTTCGAACGTTGTTCGAGTCGCGGCGGCGATCTAGGAAGACAACGTCGACACGGCCCTCCGGTGCCGTCGAGATCCTCGGTAGATATTGATGCTTGCCGTTCCCGATCTCGTCGTCGTTGATTCTTTCCGGTGCGGCCCACGATCGGCCCGAGTCGGCCGACGTGCTGACGAAGACATCCCAGTCGCCGTTGCGAGCATCGTGCCACGCGGCGTGGACGCGGCCGTCGGGTGATGCGGCAACAACCGGCGGAGGCATGGTGTAGATAAGCAGCACCCGCTCCGGAGGCTCGAGGTCATCGTCGATCGTGACTGCGGGTTCGAACGTCTCTCCGCCGTCAAACGAGCTCGTCGCGACGAGCGACCACGTTCCGGCCCACGTTGGGCCCTCAAGCCCCTGGTAGTCTCGGGCGTCGTCTTCCAAGTCGTAATAGACGACGTGGACACTGTGATCCGAACCAAGAGCGACGCCGGGGGCGACCGAGTAGGGGCGGTCGCGATCGGTGATCTCCACTGGTTCTGACAACGTCTGCCCGCCGTCATCGGAGTACGCTGTGACGATCGGATTGGGCGGCGGAGGCAAGCCTCCGGTCGGAGCATCACCGGTCGTCCTGAGCCACACGAGGTGAATACGTCCATTTGCCCCTATGGACGTATCAATGGCCATGCGAACTTGGTAGTTGCCGGGACCGAGCAATCGGATCGGTTTGGAGAATGTGACGCCCCGATCCGACGACTTCGTAAGAAACACGCCCATGGGATTGTTACCGCGACCGCGCAAGCCCAGGAACAAGTAGTAAAGGTTGCCGTCACGGTCGAATGCGATTTCGGGCGCATAGCACTTCTCGGCACGCGGCGGGAGCTTTGGCACGGGGTTCGTCGGAACGAACGTCCTCCCGCCGTCGCCGGACACCTGCAGTCCGCACCCGAAGTCGGGGGCATCTAGTCGTACCGCAAGCGCGACAAAGCGCGGATCCCTGGGGTCGGCCGCGAGCATGGGTGAGTTTTGAGCGCGGGCCAGTCGCAGATCGTTCGAAGTGGCGGGTAGATCAGGATGGACGGTCGGACGAGCGTCCTCACTGGATCGATCGAGGAATCCCGCGGCCGCGCCTCCAGCGGCCACCAGGAAGATCACCATTGCGATCGCCGATCTCTGCATCATGCCCCACTCCGACCGAGCCGAGTTGCGTCCGTTCTACAGGATTTCTCGGAATCGCCCCCGCTATAGTCGAGCAATGGAGGCGAGCGCTGAAAAATACACCCAATGGATCGGTGACGAAGCAGTCGTACTTGACGTTCGTACGGGTGATCTTCACTATCTCAACTCCGTGACCGCGGCGGCATACGCGCTGATCCTCGAGTCCGGCTACGACTCGATCGAAAAAGAGCTGGAGGTGGCTTTTCCAGACCATCCCGAGACAGCGGCACGCATCGACATGATCACCCATGAACTCCTGAGCGCCGGACTGCTAACCAAAAGGCCGCGACCGGACGAATACCCTTGGCCTCGCGATATTGAGCCTCAAGCGGCGTCTGGCTGACCCGATCCATTCCGCGGCCTGGTCTGGGCAGCATCGACATGGGTGGAAGCGGGCGGCGGAGAGTGGCTCGAGGTCCGTTCCACAGCGGCCGAATTACTACACGGCCTTGGCGGCGCGCGCCGCAGTGCCCCTCGAGGAGCAGTACTTCGCCGGGGCGTGCTTAGCATCGTCGACGACGATCCATCGAAACAGCACCGCAAGCTCCCGTCGTTGTACTTCAAGAACATCATGTTGTTTTCCGACCGTGACACACAAACGCTACGGGAAAAGACGAGTGACACGATCTCTATCGTTGTCAACTCTTCGACTGAACCCACATATTTGTTGCATTCATGCTCGGTCGATGGCCGGCACGGCCTATACGCTCGCGACTTCCACAACCGGTCCTCCTACCGATGCAAGCTCGCTCGGATGGGGGTCGCCTTCAACGGTGCCCTTTTCCTAAGATTTTCGGAACGCGGCGAATTCCAGGCACCGCGTGGCGCCGCTTTCTCACCCGAGTTCGTGATCACAGGCCTTGACAACGACGACAAGTTGACGCCGACCAAAATAAGCGGGGGCCTCCTGACCTACCTCGTTGTCACCCGCCGCCTGCACCGCTTGGAGCCACCCGAATTGCGCACGCTGGCCGAGGCTCTTGAGGGGGTTATTGGGATCAGTGCCGCGGATCCCAAAGTCCTCCTTCAGACCCTGAAGAGCATTTGAGAACCGCACCGCCGAGCAGGACATCTCGTCGGAAAGCCTAACCAGCCGCCATGGGTTCTCCCACGGCTGCTCCGATGTTTGGCATCGCTCTGCTCATTCTCGCCGGTGCAGTGGTCGGGCCTACACAAGCCCTGACGTTTTCGCGGGCCGGAGCGAATCCCGGTCCCACTCCGCTGCCCACGCTTCTCGAACCGTCGCCGTCGCCGTCTCCGTCGGAGGGCCCTCCGCCCCCTCCCGGGTTCCCGTCGGCGACCGTGCGCACTAAGATCACGATTCGCCACCATTCCGGAGGGGGCGCGTTCGAGGGGCGCGTGTCGTCGAAGCGCGCGCGCTGTGAACGCGACCGTCGAGTGTTGGTGAAACGCGTGCGGTCGGGCAACGACAAGACGGTCGGCCGCACCACGACCCGGCCCTCCGGAGCGTGGGTGCTGACCGGGTTTCCCGACCCGCCGGGGCGCTACTACGCGCGCACGCCGCAGAAAGAGTTCACCACCGACAACGGAATGGTCGTCTGCCGCGCCGCTCGCTCTGAGACCATCCGTCCGCGCGAGTAGCCTCGTCTGTCACTCCCGCGCCTCGGTACCCTGCAATGGTGACTTGCATTCGGCGAACACGTTTGTTCCTGCTTGCCGGGGCATTGATGATCGCCTCCACGGGAGCCGCGCACGCTCAAACCAAAGACGTAGTTCGCATCCCGTTTCCGCAGGACGACGGAAGCCTCACGCCCTACACGTTCACGTTCGGGTATCCGCTCGTGACGCTCGTCTACGACACGCTCATGTGGCGGGACGAAAGCGGGACGCCGCGTCCGTGGCTGGCGCGCGACGTGAACGTCACAAACGGCGGGCGACGGGTGACCGTGAGTCTCCAGAGGGGCGTGCGGTGGCACGACGGGACTAAGTTCACGGCCGCCGACGTCGAGTTCACGTTCGACTACATGCGAACGCGCTATCACCCGCGCTTCACCCCGCAACTGCAACTCATAGACGAAGTGACCGCGGAAAATCCAAACCGGGTCGTGTTCGCGCTCGGCGCGCCGAGTGCCGCCTTTCTCGATCAACCGTTGTCGGACGTGTCGATCCTGCCGCGGCACCTGTGGGAGGCTCTCGATGCCGGCGACGTGCCGCCGGGGCACCCCGTCGGGACCGGCCCCTATCGGCTCGTCCGCCACCGGAAAGGGAAGCTCTACCGCTTCCGCGCCCACCCCGGCTATTTCCTCGGCGCGCCGAACGTACGAAGGATCGACGTCCCGATCGTTCCGGACGCCGGGGAGATGATCGAGCGCCTCGAGGACGGAGCGGTCGACATGGTCCCACTCACGTTGCCCAACGACGCGGCGCGCCGGCTCGAGGACCTTGGTGCCGACCTCGCCACCGGTCCCTACTACGTCGGGACGACCCTCGTGTTCAATCTGCGCCGTCCGCCGTTCGACGACGCCGAGGTCCGGCGCGCGGTTTCGGCGGCGCTCGATCTACGCGGCATCGCCCGCGCCGCGGGAGGAGCAGTGCCCGCCGAATTCGGGCTCGCGCATCCCGAATCGCCTTGGGCGACGCAAGAACCGCTGCACCGTTTCGACCGGTCCGCGGCGCGCGCGACGCTGACGGCGCTCGATCTTCCGACGCTCGAGGTGCTCGCGCCGGATAACGATCCCGTCCGGACGGAAGCGGGGCGGCGCGTCGTGCTCGCGCTTCGGGCCGCGGGTGCCGAGGCGCGCCTCGAGACCGTCGCCCGCGACGAACTCGCAACCGCGCTCGGGGAGGACTCAGGCCGGTCCGAGTTCGAACTCGCGCTGTGGAGCTCGCCGCCGCTCGTGTCCTACGACCCCGACTTCCTCGCCACGATGTTCGGCTCCGACCCCGAGGGCGCGCCGCTCAACGTCACGGGCTACGCGAGCGACCGCTTCGATCGCCTCGCCCGCCGGGTCGCGACGACGACCGATCCCGACGCGCGACGCGCCGCGGTCGCCGACGAGCTGCGCCTGCTGGCGCACGACGCCCCCGTCGTTCCGCTGCTGTTTGCGCGCGGGATCTTCGCCTACAACCCGCGGGCGTACGACTCATGGACGTTCGTCGACGGGGCCGGGATCCTCGACAAGCTCTCGTTCATCGACATCGGCGCGCCCGACGCCGAGAGCGGCCGCACGCCGAACCGAGCGGTCCCGCGCGTCCGCCCGAAGAGCGGTCTCCCGCCGCTCACGATGCTTTCGCTCGGCGTGTTCGCTGCGTTCGTGATTGCGGCCGCGGTCGCGGTGCTCCGCGCCCGAAACCGTCAGCGGTCGTAGAGGCCGCGGTAGCGGCGGGCGAAAAACGCAATCAGGAAGCCGAGGTTGAGCGCGAGTGAGGCACCTATCATCATCGCGACCCACGTCGGGATGCCCCCCGACGCCCCGGTCGGAGCCTGCGCCACCGGCTGCGGTTCGAGGGGCTCGAACGAGGGCTCGGGCTGCCGGCGCGGGCGCCGGGACTTGGGGCGGGCCTTCGGCTTCGACGTGTGTTCGGAGGCGCCGCCGGTCGAAGTGGCGGCTACCGATCCCGAGCCGGAGCGGGACGGGGACGAGGTCTCAGTCGTCGAGGCCGCGTGCGTGCCGCTGCTCGGTGCCGAGCCACCTCCACCCGACTGCTCCTTCGGAGCCGGAGCCGGGTCAGGCTTCTTCTCCTTCGGTCGCTGCTCGTCCTTCGGCTTCTCGGGAAAGCTCGGCGGTGGCGGAGGGGGGGGAGGTTCCGAGCTCGGTTCGGGCGTCGGCTGGGCGCGCGGGGTCGCGGCGGACGCGGTCATCCCGGGAAAGGCGAGCAGCCCCACAAGGGCACAGACGAACAAGCTGATCCACAATCTCGATGCTTTCACGGCAGCAGGTTTTCTCCGTTCCCCTCGCCGGCCCTGCCCGGAGGCCCGAGGTACGAATGTTAGAGCGAAGCGAACGGAAAGGCCATACATCGTTTGGTGTAGCAGGCTGCCCGATCGTCCGGCCATTTCCAAATGTCAACTACGAGGAACCTTCTAACTATCTTGGGCTCATGCGCTCGGGTGGCCTCAAGACGCTAAAGAACAAGCTCGGCGAGTACGTGCGACTGGCGGCCGGGGGGGCGATCCTCATCTCCGATCGACCGCGTCGTCGCCGAACTCATTCCGCCACGCGACCCTGGCGCGCCCTTGCCGTCCGACGCCGTTCTCGCCGAGGCGATCCGCGACGGCGTCCTCACCCCGCCGCTCGATCCCGATGCGGCCCTACCCGAGCGCGTCCCGATCGCTCCGCTCGACTATCTCCTGGCTATCGATGCTACTTGTGGGTTCTAATTTCCTAGCTATCGATGCTACTTGTGATTTGCCGCCCAGCGCAGATTCCTGGCCCTCCAATGTCGTGTCTCCTTCCTGACACCACGCGATCCAGGGATTCCACCAAGAGGATGTTGTAGGGCCGAACTCGGCTCAGGGGTGCCTCGGCGTGCCACGAAAGCATTATCGCCTGATCCCGGCCGGAGTACCGCGGATTTGCATGCGTTTACCTTATTGATATCTCCCTCAAGGTCGCGGGGCGCGCAGACGCGCGCTGTTGTTCGGGTCCGGTCGCGACGGCTGGATACGCGGGCGTCAGCTCGCGACAGTCTGCAGAATGCCTAGCTCTCGAACGCTGGAGCTTCTTCCGGGAACCATCCCTTCCCGGGCAGTAGCCCCGCAAAAGGTGGGCGGATAGATGCCAAGAACGCGAAATTCTGTAATCCTGGCACTGCACTGTGTCGGGAAGGCACCTGGGGAGGAGGGGTATCGCGTGGCGCTGAGTGGCTTCTTCACTGTTGCCGAAGCTGCGCGTATTACGAAGGTTCCTCGCTCCACGATCGATTACTGGGCGAGAACGAAATTGATCGTTCCGTCGCAACGTAAGGCCAGACCTCGCCTGTTTTCCTTTGCTGATTTGCGGGACTTGGCAGTAGCCGGTGAACTGCGGCGGCAAGGAGCCCGCGTCAAGGACTTACGGGTGGCGCTCATGTACGTCCGTTCGTTGGGCGACGATTCGATACGACTAGCCCAAGCAAATTTCGGTGTCTATGACGGACAACTCGTCACGCTCGACGAAGAAGGCGTCCCTGTTGCTCCTCATCTGCAAGGGCAGAGGATTTTCGAGATTCACATGGAGAAAATCTTCGCCTTGCTTGGCATGGGAGTGCGGGACACGGAGGAAATGCGGCCAGTCGAACGGATCCTGATTCATCCTCGGATTCGAGGCGGAACCCCGGTGATCGAAGGAACCCGTATTCCTGCGGCCCTCATTGCACGATTGGCCAAAGAAGGCATGGCGTATCGAGACATCCTTGATCTCTATCCGTCGCTAAGCCGGGAAGACATCAATGCCGCACTCGCGTGGGACGACCGACAGGCCGTCTAGGCGACCTGCAACTTCAGAGTTTGCGAGACTCGTCTTGGACGAGGATGTCCCTGGACAGTTGGCTGACCATTTATCGGCGCGTGGTATTGAGGCCACCACTGTCAAGGCTATTCGAGCAAGCCTCGGACTTTCGCAAGGGCAGTTTGAGGATGACGAAGTGTGTGAGGCAATAGCGCGCCAGGATTCAGTGTTGGTGACTCTGAATATTCGCGACTACGCCGACCATGAGTTCCTAGTTGCGATTGCTGAGAAATACCAGATTAGCGCGGTGATCGTTCGTATTCCTAAGACCGAACAAAGGGCTGGGTCGTCTGCCAAAGCAATTCACGACATCGTGCATCGTCACGCCCACAAGATCGCCAAGATGCATCACGGCGAGCCGGTAATAGCTAGCGCCAATCGTCGCGGGATGAGGCAGAGGCTTGTTAGCGAAATCGTGCGGGAACGTGACGGCGAAACAGCCGGGCGTACTGTTGCTCCAAAGCCCGTTCCGGCAGTTGAAGCAGGCTAGGATGAATGGCGTGCCGAAACAGTCAGATGACGTCACCCGCGAGGGAGACGAGGCACAGGAGACGACCAAAGAGAAGATCAAGATTGCCGTGCCCTCACGGGCAGATTAGCTCCGCGCTTCGGAAGGCGTCTCGTCGCCCACCGGACGAGCGGACGCAGTCGCCTCCACCCGATCCAGAAACGCGGTAAACATCCCGCGCCCTTCAGCGTCCCGGTTGTTGTAGCGCAACACGTAATCGTCAACGTACGACTGCAAGTGCTTGGTCGAGACGGAGTGGTAGACGCCTCCTCCGATCCCGCCTTTCAGCAAGGCCCAGAAGCCCTCAATCGTGTTCGTGTGAACGTCACTCGAGACGTAGATTTCCTGCGTGTGGTTCACCCGCGAGTGCTGGTAGCCAAGGTGGGCGATATCCGGAGCGGGAGCGCATCGTCGGTATAGACGGTCGGACCCGGAAACACCTTGATTTCCACCCGGTCACGGAGCATTTCCCGAAGCGTTCGGATATTGCGCTGCAGACGCCTCCTTCGGCTACTTGGCATGCGGGTTGTCCACCCCTAGCCCTTCAGCACGCCATCGGAGTTGCGCAATCACTACACCCGACAGATTCAAGCTAGAGGTAGAAGGAGTCGCTGCCGTTAGCGTCCACGCTTTAGCAGCCCTCGTACACTCGCGCCTGCTTACGCACACGAGCAAAAACGGCGATGGGTGAAATTGTGAAATGAGACGACTGTTCGTCGAACGACCCCGTCGTACCAAAAACGCCAGCGTGGACAACTACCCCCTCTTTCAGACGCTTCTCCCCAGGAGAGGTTATGTACGCCTTCTCAAGGCATGCGGTAATGCGCAGGTCGCTGGGGACAGGCGTCCCCTCGGGTCGCGTCGTGTCCGTTGACAGATGTTCGCGGTAGACGGATTCATATGGCCGGAACTCGCTCATCTGAAGCTCTATTCCGGCTTCATCCGCCCGTGTGATTCTCCATGTTGTTTCGGCTAGAAGGAATCGGGGCTCGCCTCCCAACTCCCGAAGGTCTTTCATCTTCTGTTCCCGCAGCGCTGCTTCCCGAATCGCTCCGGCAGCTCGTCGGATCGTATCTACCTCCGGAGTCTTGGCGGCCGCCTGCACAATTTGCTCGATTACGTCATCGCTAATGACGCCCTCCTAGGGCAATAGCTCAATTCCCCGATGAACCCCCGCTCCTCCTTCAAGGTTCTCAAAGGATGCTAAGAGGTCAGCCAGCAGAGCGTTGTGATCTTCGACAAGATCGTAGAAAGAACGCTCGTCGTGTTTCCTCTCTCGTCCCAGCCTTGCACGTATGCCTTTTCCTCCCTCAACATTGCCGCTAGTGGAAGTGGCAGAGCCCTTCTCCGTTCGGGTTGGTTGGAAGGGGACGCCCTCTTGTCGGGCGACTGAGGCGAGTACCTGCTTGTCAACGAAGTCGCAAATGACGACCCCGCGGGCAGCGCGCTCTTGCTCCTTCCACTCGCGCTCCCACCGTCGCTGGTTCGGGCTTGGCAAAACAGCGGTCAACCAATCCCAGATGACGACCCCCACAGAGACTGCGACGGCGACCGCGATGACCATCACCGCTCCTGTCCAAAACTCTGACAAGCCGAAGATGGTTGGTGCAGCAAGTTCCATACGCAGAAGGTTAATCGGACAGCATGACAGGGATGCAGCATGCTGGCTTTCCCGGGCGGGCCTCACCAACAACGCCCCCTACAGCAGTCGTGACAAGACGCACCCGGCCATGCACGCCTTCCCTTATGTTGGTGATCACGAAAGTGCTCAGAGATGGTCACGGAAAGTGCACAGGCCTTCGGGAAGCCGGGGGCCTTCCGATTTCCGGGAGAAAAGGCGTCCCTGCCGCCAGCCTGGGGTTCTGCGGTCGGACGCGAGGTGATTTTCGGCGTTCAACGACAAAGCATTGTGCCAGTTCGGTTGCATTGCGTTGCGCGTAGTCTCTGTAGCAGTTGTCCATCAGAACGTATCCAGGGATTCCGAGAGCAGGATGTTAGGGCTAGTTACTCCTACATAGGAGAAAAACCCCTCCCGGTCGCACCTGACTGGGCAGGGATCGTCAGCGCTGAACGCGGCGTGACTCGGGTTCGGGGAGGAGAACTCATTGCGAAGGGCTTGATGGTATTGAGGGATGACGTGCCCGCCGTTCCCTTCTTCACCATGTCTTCTGTAACCCGTAGATTCTCCACGATCAGCGCTTTGCCTCCCTCAGTCGTACCTGCCTTATCTGCGGAGTCGGGCATGGAAGAGCCAAACAGCGTGTCTGACGTGGGAGGCGTCCCACGTGAAGTTGGCGGCGATATATACAGGCCCACGCGCAACCGGAATCTCGACCGGAAACGCCCATGCGGGTTGTTTGTTGCTCGATAGATCCGGACGACCGCCGCACGGCTCCAAAGGTGTGGCAAAGCATTCGCTGTGCCAGATGCGTGATTCTCGTCGCGGAATGCCGTCCCTCCGGATCGATCGCCACGCCGTGAACTCGACCGTTGTCGGCGGCGACCCCGCGCCATGCACTGAGACCTCGACCAGTTCGTCCGCCCCGACATCGACCGGCCTCGGCCACCGAATCGGCGGGGCACTGTTGTCCATCTCGTCGCCCAGAACGTCGCCGTAGTAGACGAGAGCACCCTTCTGAAAGGCCCGCGGAAGATGCTGGTCGCCAACGTGCAGCTCTGAATCTGCGTGGTGGGTGGAAGCTTCGACAGGGGCGGCCAGTTGAAGAACGATCACGCCGGCGACGAGACTGGCGCGTAGGCCAGCTGAGAAGCTCCTCATTCCCACATCCCCCATCCCTTCGATCCAGTGCATTCGTCGGCGGCTGGGCGATGTTTCGCCACGGCGGCTGTAGGTCCTGCCGATCACAAAGTTCAAAGATCTGCGCATTAACCGAGGCGGATACGGCCCCGTGCCCTGAAAAATGCTGCGGTGCCCGCCGATGGTGCCCAGTATCTCTACTTCGACGTTCCCGTTCATACCTGGCTATCGACGCTTCTAGGGCTTTTCCTGGCGAAGATGCACGGCGCGGTCGGTCAACGACGCTCTTGGTACTCGAACCCTTGAGAGAAGCTGCGGTCGCCAGGGTCGCGTCCGTCGAAGCTCAACGAGAACCCGAACGAGGAAACCCCCTTCGGCACCGCGGCGGTTTCGAAGCCGACCGTTTCCTCATACGCTCCCTTTCCTAGGATCCTAAGCGTTACCAGCCTGACTCGCGCGTCCTTTGCCTGCGGCGTGACGATCAACCACGACGTGATCCCTCCGCACGTAAGGGCGCGAACCTGGTTCGGGACGGGCGCGATCGCCTCGCGCAGACACGAGAAGTACCGGCCCACTCGTGTACAGGAAAGAATGAGGGAGCGCACTACCTCGGAGCACCTTGTGACCGGGGGGGCCCCGGATGTCTCGCTGGAACCTCGGAATCCACCTCGGCCCTTGAGATCACTACTCGCACCAGTGCGGTTGTACGAGGCAGAGTGGATTCTCGGTAGCAGTGGCGGTCGGTGCGGGCGCGAACAGTGCGGCGGCAAACAGCAGGCTGGCGAATAGACGACGTCTCATGTGCATGCCTCCTCGTCTAGATAACCACGGCAATAACTATTGTTACACAAACTGGATTAGCGCACCTGCTTGTTACGCTCATCCCATGTCTGTCGACACTGTCGACCTGCGCAGGCTGGGTGAGCACATCCGGCGCCTCAGGGTCGAGCGCGGTATGTCGCAGGAGGCGCTCGCGGAGCCCGCGTACACCGCCGCGTTCATCTCGCACATCGAACACGGGAAACGCCGGGCCTCCCGCGACGCGCTTGAGCACATCGCTGCGAAGCTGGACGTGACCATCGACCAGCTGCTCACCGGGCGGGATCCTCACGACGACCTGCGGCTCGAGATCGAGATCCAGGACGCGATCGCGCAGGTCCATGCGGGGCGAGGCAAGGAGGCGGCGAGGCGCTTGCGGGCGGCGCACCGTCACGCGGAAGAGGTGCGAAACCTCCGGGCTGCACACCGAGCCGAAGAGGGCCTCGGGCTGGCGCTGTTGAAGAGCGGCCAAGTGGACCGCGCGCGCGGTGTCTTTCACCGGCTGAGCGAGGCGGCCGATGGCAAATCCCCGGAAGCGAGGACGGCGGCGGTCGTAGGCGAGGCGCGCTGTCTCTTCCAACTCGGCGACGTTCTCGAGAGTGCCTACCTCCTCGAATCCCACCTCGTCGAGCTGCAGCGATCGGAACCGGCAGATCCGACTGCGCTTCTCCAGGTGTACGCCGCACTGATCCCGCCCTACTTCGCGTCGGGTCTGCTCGCAAAGGCCAAGGAAGTTGCGACCAGAGGATGGAAGATCGCGCCCCAGGTCCCCGACCTCGACCAGCGAGCGTGCCTATATGTGAACCGCGCGGGGTTGCTCCTAACGCAGGGCCACGCTCGTGACGCGCTCGCGTCTCTCGCTCTGGCGGAAGACGCTTTCCGGCAGCTGGGGTGGCACACCGAGGTGGTCAAGGTGGGGCTCGCGCGCGCCCATGCCTTCGTGGAAGACGACAACCTAACCGCGGCGGAGGACCTTCTTCGGGAGCTGCTGGAGCAACCGGGGGACGCCATCGGTCGCACCGATCGCGCCCAGGGGCTCGTGAGGCTCGCGGAGGTGCGGCGCCGGACCGGTGATGCCGACGCTGGGCTTGCGACGGCCCGTCAGGCGATCAAAGTCGCCGGCCCGGATCTCACTACGATGGCTGCGGAAGCTCACCGTGAGGCGGGACTGTGTTCGGCGGCGGCCGGAGACGCAAAGCGCGCACTCACTTATTGGCGCAAGGCGTTGAAGCTCTTCCACGAGGTACAGAACAAAGAGGATGTCGCCAAGACGGCGCGCCTGATCGGGGACCATTACCTCTCCAGTGGCGATCCGAAAAAGGCTGCTGCGACGTACCGAGAAGGCCTCCAAGCCATGGGTGACTTGCGCTAAGTTGGCTCGAGACCGAACTGCTCGACCGGGTCCGCTTCAAGATCAGACGCGGAGCAAGGACCGAGATGTTCGACTTCATCGAAAGCTTCTACAACCGCACCGATTGCATTCGTCGCTCGACTACACGTCGCCGCCGGAGTTCGAGGAGCATGCCACTGTGATTGCTGTTGACCCATCGGAACGAGTCTAGAAAACCGGGGCAACTTCACTTCTTGGACCAGCATTTGCCGGCCTCGCGCACGGCGACGCCCGCTGCCGCCGGGACGTGCCACGGGGCTCCACCCAGCTGCAGCACGCGTTCGGGGAGACGGCGGTGGCAAGATTCATTTCCTCCACGCCGCGGTGTTCATCCTTGCCCTTGCCACGATCTGCTTCGTGTTCGCGAAGGAAGCGCGTCTGCACGGGAGCCGCGCCCCACCCGTTTCCACCGAGCTTGCGGAGTTGCGATCCTCGCGAGGTGGCGTGGGTGGGCCTCGGCACGATCCTCGACGTCGCGTTCTTCGGCCTGACACCCTGTACGTCGGGGAGGTTGTGTACGTCTACGCCTTCGGCGCGTCCTGGATCGGCAAGGGCAGCGACCTCCTGAAAGGCCAGTTCTGTGGCGGGGTCTCATTCCGTGCCGAGGAGCTACGGCTGCCCGATCAGGCCTTCAACCATTCCTACTCGGCGGGGCCCAGCCAAACCATATGTGGCTTGCCGGACGCCCGCTCGGAAGCTGATCCTCGTATATACTGTTCTATAACTGACTGGCGGATTCTGTTTAACGAGTGTTGGTTTAGGAGGCACGTACGGGCGAGCTGTTGTCTCCTAGGCAACCTCGCGGCCGGATCTTAGCTCCGGAGGCTCATGGGGGTGGTATGGCAGACGAGTTACTCGCCGACGAGACGTGCCGAGTCTTCAGCAAGTTGTCCCAGCCGCAGGAGCCGGGCGTGCAGCGGTTCATCGTGGGTGAAGACCGGTCACCACGTCTTATGACTACCGCCGAGATCGCGCAAGACCTCAGTGATCCGTTCGCCGCACTCCTTCTGCTCAACGGGGTGTTCCCTTCCACTGCGCAAGAACTACTGGATGCTCTCGATGCCGCTACCGGCGAGGGAGATCGGCTCCGGGAACAGAGATCGTTCATGTTGGGCGAGGGAAGCCAGCTTCCGGTGCGCGAAGTCGATACCGACTCCACGAACCGCGGTCTGCGCTTTCTCATCGCGCGTGGAGGCGGCAATGACGGTCCTGACCTCATCATCAGTGCATCCCATCCGTTCGAAGGTCTCGTGGAACTCATGGCCTGGGACATGGTCCACCAAGGCTTTAACTTCTATCGAACCCTCGGCGACGGAGGGCGCTGGGTATGGGCAGGCAACTCCCGCCACGCCCTGCAACAACCCACCCGCGGGAAGGGCCCGTTCGAGAGCCACCCGAGCGGCAACCTGATCATGAAGGAACTGAAGTTCCCGTGGGTGCACTGGCACTCGTTCAAGGTCCACATCTCCGCTGCGGTCTTCGAAGAAGCAGATGTCCCGCGCGAACACCAATGGTTCCTGGACAAGAGCGGGGCGGAGACGTGCGAGACGGACGTCGTCATGCCGAGCATCGTCCGGTGGACGAACGTGCGTTTCGAGAGAGTCTTGTCGGGCGCAGTCACGATCGATCCTGTCCTCCTGATCGAGCACGTCGTGACCTGTCCTACGGTCAACCTCGCAAGCAGCGGCACGGAAAGCGCCGCCGCGAAGCTCGGCTCGAGCATCGATCTTCCTCCAGGGTTCTTCGTCGACGCCGACGCTATGGAAGCCGTCGGGCTACCCGAGCCGCCGGCCTTCGCCGTTCCCGGGGAGATGTACGCATCGAGCCTTGAGACCTTCGGCTTCCACATGACCGACGGAAGCTTCTCGCAACCGGGGGATACGCATTTCGCTTTCGTCGTTCCAGAGCGTGCTTTCGAAGACATCGAGGTTCTAAGACAAGCGATCGCACGCGGAGTCATTTCTCCCCGTCTGGCCGCGGCGCTGTTGATGGTGGACTTCCCGAACCCCGTGTTCTCTCGGAAGAGAGCCAAGCTGCTGGCCAGCGTGCCATCGGTGCCTGCATCAGACCCGGACGGACTCTCAGAGGCTATCGCCGCGAGCATCCTCGCCGCCAGCGAGGAAAGCCCGGACGGCACTCCGGAACGCGACTTCGCTGCGCGTTGGAACCTAGGTGATGACGGGTGGCGAGAGTCCTTCTCGCTAGAGCTCAACGATTATTACACTGCGGTAGAGAGCAGACTCGGCTCGCAACAAGGGTTCAACGACTTCGTACGGCTGGCGGAGTCACGACGTCACCACGTCCGCGACTTGCCCATATTCGAGTCTCGCCTCCTCTTCCCCGAGACCAACCTCGATCGCCAAGACCTCGTCATGTCGCCCAACGGCACCGTCACAGAGGCAGCCGGATGAGCCTGACGATGTTCCAGCCTCCCGGGAACCTCGCAGAGATGTCGGCAGATTCCCGGACGAGCTGGGACGCGCGAGTGCGAGACCTGTTCGATGTCTCGGCGCAGATGTTCCTCAGCTTCTACAACCCTGTCGGAGTCGACGTCGAGCAACGCTCCCACCGCATCACTTGGCCAGCCGCGCCCGGAAGATTGTTGAGCACCCGGATGAGCGCGGAGCAGAGATGGGCGATCGCGGATGCGGACCGCAACGAACAGGACGAGTATTGCGAATGGAGCCTCGCGCGTGACAACGACGGGAAGATCCAGCGCGTCACGTTTACCTCCGAGGTGCCCGACTACTTCGATCATCTGCTCCACGCCGACGAGGCTCTCCTGCTCGAGTTGTACGGGCAGATGTCAGGACGGGTGGTTCCAATTGATGCGCTGCGAGCTCACGGCGGGAACGTCTTCGTCGGCGCCAGTGAGTTCAACAGTTCGACCGACGGGCCCATCGTCCATCTTTCCCAGCGCAACAACAACTTGCGCGCCGCAATCACTCTCACGGCCGAAGCAACGATCCTCCGTGAAATCGACGGCCAGCTCTTGAGCCACCCCCAGACGCTCGTGCTGTGCGGCAGGCTCGGCGACGAACGCCGCCACAGCGACCCTCAGATCGGAGCCGCGGTCAATGGGCTCGTGGCCGCAGGAGCCGACGTCTCGCTCGCAGATCCCCCGGGCCTCTACCTCGATGGGATCGTGACCGGTGGTCTCGAGACACCTGACGGCACTGACCCCCAGGAGTTCTGGCACGTCGAACGCGGAGACGCCGACCACGTGGTCCGGGCAGTCTTCGAAGTGCCGGGTGAACTCGGGTACAAGGTGGGCGATATCACGATCGCTGGCCGGCCTATCAATTTCGGCGCTCAACTCGCGGAGAGGGTGCACGTGCGCGTCGAGGCCCTAAGCAAAAAGAGTTTCTCGGCTCCCATGGATCCCCTGCCCTGCGTCGCGTAGCTGGTGCTTCCTCCTCCATAGCAGCGCGAGGCTTGGACCGTGCCTAGCTCCTCTCCCCCGCAAAGGGATCCCGTGAGCGAGCTGCCGGCGCAAGCCGCAGATGAGTTTCAGACCCGCCTAGCCGCCCGGCTACATCAGCCGGACGTGGCCGAGTTCGATACGTCCCTGTTCACCTGGCCCTCCCACCCCGCCGCGACGGAATACACCTCGTTGGACTGGATCGCGTTCCCCGAACGAGTGAACGCCTGCCTGGGTCGACGCCTCGCTCTTCACCTTCTCGACACCCCCCATGACGTAATCGGGGAAGGCGGACGGTCCCTCCAGGAAGAGTACGCGGAGTGGCGGGTCGCTCGAGGACCCGGCGGAATAACGGACGTTGAGATAACCATCGAGACCGCCGACTACTGGCGTATCCTTGCTGCCCATTCTCCCGAGCGAGTGGTAGAACTCGTCGGCGAGTTCTCCTCAAAAGAGGAGCCTGACGTCTCACTCATCTATGGCGCGCTGGATCCCTTCGCTCCTGGTGTGACTGTCTCGTCACGGGAGGCAGCATTCGCCGACACGATGCTGGCTGGCGGACGCAGCTCCTACAACAATGGAGCGCAGGGAATCGTGTGCATGGTGCACCCCGACAACTCGATGACGGCACTGCTGCGCTTGGCGGTCGCCGCGTGCACGCCGTTCGAAGTTACCGACAGCGATGACGGCCCGTTCCGCAGCGCGACCTGTCTGGAGTTAGCACCCCGCTTGAAGTCGGCTGCGCAGCTGGGACGCGCTAGCGATCCGCTAATCGTCGAGCGACTCGCGCGACTCGCGTTCGAAGGCCGTCGAGTCAGCCTTGACTTTCCGGCTCCTCTCTCTATCACGGGAATCGAAAGTTCCCGCCTGCGCACACCTTCCGGCAAGCCGGTGCCGCCAAACTGGTTCCGGCTCTCCCGCCCGATGCGCCCCGACCGGCCACAAGCTCCTCGGCACCAGCGCGTCTCACTCCAAGTGCCTCAGGAAGAGAGATTCTGCGTGAGCGATCTCACCGATGTCGCCACCGGGGAAGCTGTCGCCTCGGGAGGGCAGGTCGCCGACCTCGTGCAGATCTCGCTTCACCTACTCGGCTCCGCGACCTCCGACGTTCACCGGGTGTCAATCGATGTGTCAAACGACCTCGATGATCTGGATTGCGAAGACATCCGTCGTAAAACTGCGAAACACGAAGGAGTGGATCCATCGTGAGGGACCGGATCCAGCATGGCATCTATCACAGACATGATGAGAAACCACCGCCCGCCTACCGGCTCCTTCTCCTCAACATTCGCAGGGGCGCGACGAGCGAAGAGACGCGCAGAGGCCTGGCGGAGATCTGGAACATGCTCAATGATCTCATGGAAGGACACGTCAGGGACCTGCAGGGTCAGCCGGAACCTCACCTGTCCGCCACGCGCTCGCAGTTTTCAAGTCTCGACGCATTGATCTCGTACGGTCGTCGATTCTTCGATGGGGGCCTGCACGATCCACATTTGTCGAAGCTCGCGTGCCCTTCCTACCTGGCATACCTCGACCGAGAGTCACCTTTCCCAGCGCTGGCTTGGTCACCGCAATCCACAGTCGGAGAATGCGACATCGCTTTCCAGTTCACTGCCCATTCCGTAGCCGCGGTGAACTGTGCCGCGGTCGAGGTCTGGAAGTTAACCGGCGACCGCGGCCTCCCGCTGGAGGTCGTCGCTACCTACGACGGCTTCGGGCGAGTTGACGGGCGAGGATGGCTCGAGTTCCACGACGGCGTCAGCAACATGCCCTCGCAGCTCCGGACCGCGGCCCTGCAGGCGCGCACCGACCCGGAATGGATGGAGGGGGGTACCTACATGGTGTACCTGAGAATCCGCGTCGACCTCGAAACCTGGCGCAAGCTCGACCGCGCACAACAAGAGACCGCCGTCGGTCGGGACAAACTAACGGGCTCCGCCCTGCAGTCCATAGAAGAAGGGCCCGAGGGAGAGATCATCCCTATAGCGCGCCCCTTCCCCGACGTTGATGCCTCCCCCGAAGAACAGACTGCCTGGCGCGATCCGCCGGAGACGACTCACCCCCTCATCGAAGCCTCCCACGTTCATCGCGCCAATCAAACGCGCGCCTCCCCGGGGGCTCCAGGGAGCCTACGCATGTTCAGACAGGGGTATGAGTTTCTCGCCGGGATCGGCCCCGATGGCCCCCATCTAGGGCTGAACTTCGTTAGCTTCCAACGCGACCTCAGGGTCTTTCAACACGTCATGCATCTTCCGGGATGGCTGGGAGACGTGAACTTCGGGGGCGAATCGGGGAGCGCGAATGTGACCCGCGCCCCGTCGTTTCTAACATTGGATGCGGGAGGCTTCTACGCGGTCCCGCCCCAGGCACAGGGGTTCCCAGGTGCGACTCTCTTCGATACGTGATCCGTACTACACGCCGAATTCGGCCCACAGAGTGGTCCAAGATCCGCCACGACAGCTCATTCTCGCTGAGATCGGTGCGCCCGGTGCCCCCAAAGTCGGATTTGCCACCGGCTCGGAAATCTAGGGTCAGCAGATGTTCGGTCCCCGAAGGGAACCAAGCGATCTGGCCGTAGTGCTTTGACTTGCCAGCCTCGAAGATCGTGCGGGCAGGTCCTGGAGGAGGGTCGTCCACGTTGAGACCGGTGGAGGTGAAAACCTCGTAGGCGGGATCGTCGGCGCGATCGATATTGAAGTGGCCCAACACGATGAGATTGTGAGGCCGCTCCTTCTGCTGCTCGGCCCAACTCCCCATCCACCGCGCGATCGCCCCCAGCTCTGGTAGACGGTCCTTGGGGGTCTTTCCGTAGAGCACGTGCAGGGTGACGAGGATGAAGGTCTGTTGCTCGGAGCGCACCTTGGCCGCATAGGGGTGCGGGAACTGTTTCTCCAGCGCATCGAGCATGACCTCCCGAGCCACTCCTGGGGAACGACCAGCTCGCACGCGAGCCCAGAGGGCTCGGCCCCACGGCGTCGAACAAGAAAGCCATGCGCCCGATGTTGCCCGGGCGCCCTCGCGTGACGTCGATGATGAGAAACGCCGAGTGACCCCCAGCGCCTTGAGCATGTGGCGAAGACACTTGATGTTGCCCTTGACCTCCTGGAGAGCCACGATGTCGAAGCGGGCCACGATCTCTTGATGCCTCTCCAGACGCCCGCGACCGAGGCCGTGGTGCGATACTTAGAGTGTGATTCCGACCGCACTCCTCGCCGGTATCGTACTGGGTCGCTGGTGGTGGACGTTCCTGCTTGTCGGAGCTGCTTGGGCATTGCTGGTCGTGGTTGATGGAGCTTGCCAAGGCTTCTGTTCGCTGGGCGCGTTTGCGTTAGGTTCTCTAAACGCGGCGATGGGAACGCTGGTTCATCAGGCTGTGCGAGCCATTTTCAGCCGGACAACCGGGAGCAGGCCCTGATCGATGAAGCTAATGGCATGCTTAAGTGCCGAGGCGCTGCGTCAGCTACCCAGGAGGTAACCGCGCCCGAGCGGGTAGGGCGCCCGCCCTCGCATGCCACCGGGCGAACTCCTACCGCCTACCTACCTAGTTGCACCATAGACGCCAGATGGAGCAAAAGGGTCCACCCCTGCCACGGCTGGCGACGCCGCGAGCGACACCAGGCCTAGGGCCAACGCGATGACTCGAGCGCGCATCGATTCACCTCCTTCCAACCTATACAGAATGAACACGATAGTTAAGCCCTGCGTCAAAACACCGGGTTGGGTACCCTTGCGGCCATGCCGAGATTGATCAGTGAGGTAGACCCACGTGCTCTGGGCGAGCGGATCAAGAGGTTCCCGCGGGGAGCATGGCTTGTCGCAGAGGCTTTAGCCGCTCCTCGCTACACAGCCGCCTACATCAGTCATCTCGAGAAGGGCAAACGGACCGCTTCGCCCGAGGCGATCGAGCACATCGCGGCGAAGCTGGGGGTCGAGATCGATCAGCTGATGACCGGCCGCGAGCCTCGAAGGCGGCTCCAGCTGCAACTCGAGGTCGACAGTGGCGTAGCTTCACTTCGGCCACCTAGAGGAAGCTAGGGCTGCCTTCGAGCGCGTTCGGAAAGCGTCTCGACGGGAGGGATTCACGCGTGTGCACGCGGCCGCCGAGGAAGGCCTCGGCAGGGTCGAGAAGAAGACCTGGAACTGGAGCAATGCGATAGCCCATTCGAGACAGCAGAAGATCTTGGCGGACGAGCGTCCAGAGGTTCGCACCTCAGCGTTGGCGGAACGAGCCGGATGCCTGTTCATGCTGAACGACATCAACCTCTCGATCCACGTGCTCGAGACACACCGCGTGGAGCTCGAGACGGGTGGGTCTCCCGACCCCGCCGCACTCCTGCAGGTGTATTCGTACCTGATCCCCTCCTACTCCGAAGCGGGACTACCCGACAAGGCGGCCGAGATCGCGGACGAAGCCCATCGTTTGGAGACGCGCGTCCAAGATCCCGAGCACGTCGCCTGCCTCAACATCAACCGCGCTCAGATCCTGATCGAGCAAGGGTCGAACGGACGAGGCCATGCATGCTCTGAGGCGCGCTGAGGAACTGTTCAGATCGATCGGATGGCGCGCCTCGGCGCCGAAGGCCGCGGTGGCACGAGCGGACCGCAGCCGTCGAGCGAGGGGATCTGGCCGAAGGGGAGCAGCGAGCTGCGACGTGGTCGCGGAACTCGAGGAAACAGCAAGCGTTCTCGACCAGGTACGGGAGCTCAACCTCCTGGCCCGGATCGCGCGGCTACGGGGGTCGCTCGACCATGCGTTAGAGATCCTCGATAGGTCGACAGGTTGCTCAAGAGCCACAGATCCATTGAGGTGGCGTGGGCGCTTCGGGAGCGGGCCCCTCTGCGAGGCGAGCGGGGGGATCTCCCAGTCGCGGAGAAGCTTCTGAAGAGATCGCTCAAGGTCTACCGCGAGGGTGCCTCTCCGGAGCAGATCGCGACGACATCCGCCTATCTCAGAGACTTCTTGGCCAAGCAGGGACGCGCCGACGAGGCGCTCAAGATCTACCGCCAGGGCCTGGAGAAGGTCGAAGACCTAGCTGTGTAGCATCGAACCCAGCGGGCCGAGCGCCTGCCCCAACGCCCAGGACGGCCGGCGGTTCGCCTTTCTCCCTACTCAAGCATCAAGTGCATCCTCCCGGACACGGATCCGCGACGCGGCAGCACCCGTATCCGCCATTGAACCTGGACACGAGCCCTCCGCGCTCCCGGCGCTAGATCAACTTCCAGGTTTCCAGACGAGCCACCAGGTGACAGACGCTGGTGGAAGACTATCCAGTTCGTCCACGTGCTCCGACGTGTTCGCGATCTGTACCACAGGCGGACGCGGGCGTCGGGGTCATCGGTCGCAGCGTCAAACGTGAGTTCGGTTTTGTGCCTTCGGCTACGAGCGGACCAACCTGATCGCCAGATTGCGCGAAGGGGTCCAATAGGCTTTTCTGCACCTGTCACGAAATAGAGTCGGGATTCACACCCACCTCCATCCATCCAAATCCCGGCGCCCTGCACCTCTGTCGCCGCCTTTCCATCGCAAGCGCGAGCTTGATAAACGGACTCCCCAGAAGAGAGAGCGAGACCGGAGAGACCGGAGAAACCGGAGAGCGAGAGTGCTGTTAACAACCGAAGCATGGATGTCACGCGCGGAGAGGGAGTGCCCGGGGTTTTCCCGGGCACTCCCTCTCTCATTAGTTATACGTCCTTCGTAGTCTCTTGTGGAAATGTAACAAATTCGCACAGCCGCCGTACCACTTGACATGCCACTTGCCCGACAAGTCTCCGTTATTCCATCCGGCCGCCGTGTTCTTAAAGTAGTCCGCGTGAGTGTCGATGCCCACGCAGAAGATTCCGTTCCGAAAGTGAGCGTCGGTTTGGCTCCATGCACCTGTTGGATAAGAGGCCGCCCCCACCAACTCCCCGCGCTGCTGGTGGTCGGTCAGTTGCCACCCGCTGCCGCTATACCACCCGACGCTATCCGTCGCGTCGCCCGTCGTGACGTTGCTCCAAACTCGAGAGCCGTTCCAGTCCCACTTGATGAAATTCGTCACCCTCGTCACATCAATGCACGCCGGGTCTTCGAGCCACGACTTGAGGTTGCCCTCGCTATGCTGCCGAGCGCCCGGGAGGCTCAGCGAGGGGGCAAGGTCCGTGCCGACGTACGAATCCAGTGGCAGGTCGACCCCACCTTCTTCCGATCCCCCTCCTAGGCACGCGACATCTTGTTCCCTAGTCTCGGCCTGAAGGACCCAACCTGGCGGCGTGCCAATCTCTATAACCGTCTCGCAACGGCTCTCATTCACCGCCCGTTGAGCTACCTCCACCACCTCCTGATCCTCTGCGAGACGCAGTTCGCCGCTAAAGGTGCACACGCCGCGATCGTTGACGTCGCCTCTCACCAGTTCTCTCCTCGAGTCGAGGAGTTCATAGCTGATTGGAAACACAAGCCAACCCGCCCCCTCCCCAATCCGTGCTTCCATCGCTTGCACAGGTGCGGCTGACAAAGCCAATGCTAAGAGTACGGTGACTCCTGCAACTAACTGCGCTGTTCTAAGTCTCACAAATCCCTCCGGTTAATCATCCAACGCAAATGTCGATGGGGCCGCACTGCTTAAGACAATTTTGCTTGCTCTTGCTTCCTCCCTCCCCGACCAGATGCGCGTGCCCCACCGTTCGACTAGGGCCGACACGCAACGGCGCCGACCTCGTCACTTAACTACAAGTATTACCCGATGTCTAGATAAAGTTTACTGCAGGGTTTCCCAAGGAAGCACATGGAAGAGAGACTCCAGTGGTGGGCTTTGACCACGCCACCTCACCTGTCTAGGCGAGTATCGCGCGCGAGGTGAACCGCCCGGTCTCATAGAGGCTCTGGTCTTCCGCCGGTTTGACGGAGTTTCGTTATTCGATTCCTGTGTCACATGAACAAGGAGCACAGGATCGGAACACGGGGCTATTCGCCGGAGTTCCGTCGCAAGGTTCTTGATCTGATCGATGCCGGTCGCACGATTGCCGACATCGATCTCCGCCGGGATCTGGAGATCAGCAGTCAGACGATCTACAACTGGCGGCGCCAAGACCGCGTCGATAGAGGGCTCGAGCCGGGCTTATCCAGTGGAGAGCACGCGGAGCTGCTGGCGGCGAAGCGTCGGATCGCCCAGCTCGAGAACGAACTCAACATCGCGCGCCGAGCAGCAGAGCTGCTTAAGGATGTGAAGCCCCCAAAAGTCCGGTACGCGGCCATCAAGGTCATGGCCGCGGAGAAGCTTCCGATCCAAAGCGCGTGCAGGATCCTTGACGTCTCGGAGTCGGGCTTCTACGCGTGGCGCACCAGGCCGCCATCCGAGCGCGCCATCCGTCACGCATGGCTCACCGATCTAGTCACCGAGATCCACGAGACCTCCCGCCAGACCTACGGGAGCATTCGCGTGCACGCGGAGCTCACTCTCGGCAGAGGGATCGACGTCGGCCGTCACCAGGTGGAGCTGGTCATGCGGCCTGCCGGCCTGAGAGGCGTCGTGGGGCGAGGAAAGTGCCCTCGCATCGAGCGCGCCGATGCGATCGCGCTGGACCTCGTCGACCGCGCCTTCGGGCGCAGCGAGCGGGATCAGCTGTGGGTTACCGATATCACCGAGCACTGGACTCGGGAGGGAAGGCTTTCTGCGTTGTGCTCGACGTCTTCTCGCGTCGCGTCGTGGGCTGGTCGATCGACTCGTCACCAACGGCAGGGTTCGTCACCAACGCTCTGAGCATGGCCATTAACTCGCGCAACCCCAACCCGGGAACCTTGATCCACTCAGATCAGGGCACCCAATTCACCTCGTGGGCGTTCACGCACCGCGCCAAAGCATCGGGTCTGGTGCCGTCGATGGGATCGATCGGCGACTGCTACGAATAAGCCGTTCTCCTTCGATGCAGTCGAAAGTACAACAGGGGCAATGTTTAGTCCCCGTAAGAGCACTGCCCTTCGTGTGCGAACGTGGCACCTGGTTCACAATAAGTCCCGTAGGCGGGATTTGGAGAGTACGAGGGATTCTCACAGCCTCCAGGGTCACATAGCACTCTGTCGGATGCTGCTGCAGTTGATTGGGATCTGAGTTCCTCAAGCTGAGTTGCTAGCCGCTTGACCTCTCGCTTCAGCTTCCTCTCGCTTCGTCGTGACCTGTTGATTCTTTTCATCAGCTGGTCATTGGTTTCCTCGAGAGACTCGATTCGCGAGTCACTATCATCAAGTAGGTTCACAAGCTGCTCCGTTGCCTCAGAATCAGTCCTCGTGTCCCGGCTATCGTCGGAAGTGACCTTCCCAACCGCGAAGCCCGCGCCTCCGCCCGCGAGTAGCCCGACGACAAGCAGGGCGATCACTCGTTCACCCGCCACGTTCATGTTCTCCAGCTCCTAGATCAATCACACGCTCCCCAACACATCGTAGAGCAATCCCTCCTCACGACACCTTAGGAGCCTCCATAACTAGGGGAGCGAGCCCCATAGGTCTCGACACTTTCTCCGGGACAAGGTTCAACGCCACTACCTCGCCCACCTCCAGCTGGCCAAAGCCGACCTGCTCTCGGAATGGCAACCAAGAGGACTGAGCGAAGCTGGACTCTCCTCACGCAACCTCCTCCAGTGGCGTCAGTGATGTGCACTGCCGGTGCTCGACCACGGGCACCGATGAAGTCCCAGTAGTGGCAGTGGGACCAGATCTCATAGTCGAGCCCGAAACGGTGGTCACGGACCACAAGCCAGAACCCGTCCGGACCCCAGCCACCGCATGTGGGGTCACCGAGACGTGCTCGTAGTCCTCGAGAGACTCGGCCAAGCGAGTGAACGCTGGAGCTAGGGAAATCTCGTCGGGAGGGAGGCGATTCGTTCAGATAGTGGTTCACGAGGTCGGCTCAAGTGATTCCTGGCAGCGCCTCCCAGCTTGGCTTCCGCCGCATTCGAGTGAGTTCTTCTCTGTTGCCCGTCGACGTGTTTGCGCACGTCGTCATAGAGGTGATGAAGGCAAGGGACCCGGATTGCCCGCAGCGGGAGTGACGCGCGGCACGCATCCCGTCGGCCCAGGTCCGGCGATAGAATCAAGTGAAATGACAGACGCAGGTAAGACCCCCCGCCGCGCGAAGAAGTTTCTAACCCGACTATTGTCTACGCTGCTGGGATTCCTGCTCACGGCGAGTGGGTTCCTCGTCGAGACAAATCAGCACGTGTCGCGCATGGCAGGAACGCTATAGCCGATTCATCTATTCCGACTGGATCCAGAACGTGCCGTTTGTCGGACAGACACTTCAAGAGATCGAGTTGGTCGTCGGACAACTCCTATATAGCATTCGCCTAGCGTCAATCCAGTCGCGTGGGAACTCTTCGTTGTAAG
>Ga0247713_1000464_pt1 | contig 24947 bp, 26 predicted proteins | sample 21E_NmetaG_FD_189936 | JGI IMG/M metagenome (GOLD analysis project Ga0247713, IMG submission 189936) | Soil microbial communities from hillslope of Landscape Evolution Observatory, University of Arizona, Oracle, AZ, United States - 2-1-E_N | ecosystem: Engineered > Artificial ecosystem >... | reverse complement strand
ATCCTGGTCTCGGCTGGGACGGCGGCGCCGATCACCCTCGACGATCCCGCGCTGCAAGACGCCATGCAACACCACGGCCTCGCCTGGTTCGACGACACCGCCGGCTGACCGGCCCCTGGGCCACGCGAGGACCCACCGCGCTGGGGGCGAGTCCTCGCTCTCCCGCCATGAGTGCTTGGCGCCAGATGCGAACCCATGTGCGCGACCCGGATCGGCACCGGGACCCGGCATAGGTCTGGCATAGCCCTGACGGCCGCAGCATAGGCGTGGCACGGAACGCACCACGCAACTGACCACGCCGCATAGGCGCCAGCATCAGTTCCGCATCAGTTCGGCATAGGCCAGGCGGGACGGTCGGTGCACCTCAGACCAGGAGATGTGCCGATGGCTCCGCCGGCGCGGCCGTCGGACGGATCGAGCGCACCCCGAACGCCTGTCACAACCGCCCGTCGCCGCACGCAACTCCTTTGAAGTCGTGCCCATCGACAGAGGAGGTGCCTGATGATGACAGCGGACGTCTGCCCTCAGCCCTGCCTTTGCAGCTTGGTCGTGCCAGCGTCTCGGATGGGCTGGGACCGGGTTGATGGACGGCTGTCATGAACCCGGCCGCCCGTATCGAGGACGCCGACCCGGCACAGCTGGTGCGGATGCTGGAAGCTGCACTCCGGTGGCTGCAGGAGGAGTGGTTCGAGCCATGGCTGACCGATGAGGCCCATCGGGACCTCGTCGGGGACCTCGACGTCGACGAACGCGAGCAGGTGCAGCGTCTCGGAACGCCCTATCTCCAGCAACGCCTCGAGGAGATCGCCGACCTGGTCCGCGAGATGGCGCGCGATCTCGACGCCTGCCCGGGGAGGCCCGGAGATGCGGCTGCACGGTGGGCAGCCGCCCGTCGGCGCCCGCTGGCCTACGTCGTGGACCTCTACGAGCTCGCGGCCAGGCGCAACGCCCAGATGCGCGCCATCGTCGAACGCGCCGGCTGGGAGGTGGAGCAGCCCGCACTGCTGTTGAGCGAGACCGCCGAGGACGCGATCGCCATCCCCTACGAAGGACTGCAACGCCTCGCCGGGATCCTGGAGGACGCCGCCCGCACCCGCGGGGCGGCCCTGCCCCGGGAGGTGCACTGCTGGACGGGGAGTTCCGTGACGCCCGGTCTGACGATGGCCGGTTCAACGGGCGCATCGGCGTGCCTGGGGCAGCACGGGGCGAGGCGGTCGTCGGTGACCGACCGCCTGGCAGCACAGCTGTCACAAAGCGGGAGCGGGTCGGTGAACTCCCTACGTGGCAAGCCGTCGATCTTCAGGACGTGCACTATGGAACTGACACCCGAGCACCGACGCGTACCGCAGCGCCCAATGGACACCCACGGGACCGCGACGCCTGAGCGGCTGTGGAGCACCGCACAGCTCGCCGAGTACCTGGGCGTCCCCGTCAAGACGATTCACCAGTGGCGCTACATGCAGAAGGGCCCACGCGGCTTCCGCGTCGGCCGTCATCTGCGGTTCCGCCCCGCCGATGTCCGAGCGTGGGAGGACGAGCTACTCGACGAGGCGTCCGCCTAGATCCCAACGCCTCGGGGCGCAAGGACGTCCACAACAGCCGAGACGGACCCCTGCATCATGGCGGTCTGCCCCCGGCGTACGGTTGCGTCCCCTGGCGGCCGACGAGTGACCAGGAGGGTCCTATGGCATCCATCCGCAGACGTGGGAACCGGCCGAGCCCCTGGGAAGCGGTGCACCGCGACCCGAGCGGTCGCCAGCAGACACGTTCGTTCCGCCGCAAGGTCGACGCGCAACGATGGCTCGACGAGCAGACGGCCGCGATCGTCACCGCCCAGTACGTCTCCCCCGCCACCGGCAGGGTGACGGTCGCGAGTACGGCGAGCAGTGGCGCGCGGCGCAGGTGCACCGCCCGTCGAGCGCCGACAAGATCGAGTCGCTGCTGCGGCTGCACGTCTACCGGCTGCTCGGCGAGCGGCGCCTCGCCGCCGTGGGGCCGTCCGACATCCAGGCATGGGTGAAGCGGCTGCTGGTCGAGCACCAGCTGGCGCCGTCCACGGTCGCGGTCGTGCACGGCGTGCTCGCGTCGATGTTCAAGTCTGCCGTGCGGGACCGGATCATCTCCGCGTCCCCCTGCGACGGGACCCGGCTGCCCGAGAACCATCGGCAGCCGTCGTGCCTTTGGCGGTCGAGCAGGTGCTCGCCCTGGAGGCCGCTATGCCGGCGCGGTGGCGTGCGATGGTGCCGCTCGGCGCGGCCGCCGGCCCGCAGGTGTCCGAGGCGCTCGGGCTGACGGTGGACCGGACCGGCCTCGAGCCGCCGTCGGCCAAGCCGACGCTGCGCATCGACCGCCAGCTCGTGGTGCGCGCGGGCGAGCCGGCGTACCTGGGTCCGCCGAAGCGCAAGGCCTCCCGGCGCGACGTGCCCGTCCCCCGGGTGCTGGTCGAGGCGCTGACGGAGCACCTGTCCGCCTTCCCGCCCATGTCTCGGGAATGGTCTGTCGCGACGAGGCCGGCCGGACATGGGTCGAGCTCGTGCAGCTCGTGTTCGCGACCGCGCGGGGCGAGCCGCTGACCCGCTCACGGTTCGGCGAGGCATGGCGCGACGCCGTCGAGGGGGCGGGCCTTCCCGCCGGCACCACGTACCACGACCTCCGCCACTTCTACGCCTCGCTGCTCATCGACCACGGCGAGAGCGTCAAGGTCGTGCAGCGCCGGCTCGGCCACGCCTCGGCCACTGAGACGCTGGACACCTACTCGCACCTGTGGCCCGACAGCGAGGACCGCTCCCGCGACGCCGTGGACTCGGTGCTCGGCCGCTCCTGTGAGCCAAGTGTGAGCCAAGCGGCTCCGCCGATCGCGTTTCCGCAGGTCAGCGTCAGGGGGCGGATGGGTGGGGAGCCGGCCGGTAAGCCGGATTCTGTACCCGCGCCTGAGGCGCGGGGGGCGACCATCTATCTGGGACCGGTGTTGCCACCGGCCTCGTGCGGCCTACCTGGCGCTCGGCGGGCCGCCTGCGAACGCGCCTGCTTGGCCTTGCTCCGGACGGGGTTTGCCGGGCCGCCGGCGTCACCGCCGGCGCCGGTGCGCTCTTACCGCACCCTTTCACCCTCACCACGCTCCCTGCGGCCGGGTCCCAAGGGATCCCGTCCGAGGGCCGTTCGGCGGTCTGCTCTCTGTGGCACTTTCCGCGCGTCACCGCGCCTGGGCGTTACCCAGCGTCCTGCCCTGCGGAGTCCGGACTTTCCTCAGCGGTGCGCGGCACCGCCGCGGTCGCCTGGCCGGCTCCCCGCCCCAGGATACCGCCGGTGGTGGCGTCAGCCGGTGGGCACCAGGATGCGCCCGCACTGCTCGCACTTCGCAAGTCCCCGCTTCGCCCGCTCGTGCGCCTCCTCGAACTCGACGGCGGTGAGCTGGAGGCGGCAGCCCTGGCAGGTGCGGCCGACAAGCTCGGCGACGGCCAGCCCGTCCTTGCGCTCGCGGAGCTCCTCGTAGTAGGCGGCGGCTTCGGCGGGCACGTCCGCCGCGACCGCGGCCCGTTCGCGCTCGCGCTCGGCGAGCTCGGCGTCGATGTCGCTGGCGGCGACGTCACGGGCCACCTCGAGCTCCTCGACGCTAGCCGACAGCTCCCCATGGCGTTCCTTCAACGTCGCGACCATCGACTCGAGGTCCTCGCGCTCCTGCATGACCTCGAGCAGGGAGTCCTCGAGGTCGCTCTTGCGCGCCCGCAGCGCGGAGAGCTCCGAGCGCAGCGCCTGCAGCTCCTTCTCGGAGGTGATGAGGCCCGAGTACATCCGGCCCTCCTCGGACTTGCGGCGCGAGTCGACCATTGCGATCTCGTCCTCGTAGCGGCGCTGCGCACGGGCGAGCTGCTCGAGGCGCTCCCGGCCGTCGGCGTACTCGGCGCTGATCCGGGCGAGGGTGTCGGCGTTCTCGTCGAGGGCCTGCTGCTCGGGCAGGTTGGCCCGCCGGTGCCGCAGCTGGCGGATGGCGGTGTCGACCCGCTGCAGGTCGAGCAGCCGGCGCTGCTCGGCGGGACTGGCCGGGATCACGGTGCTCCTTCGCGTCCGCTGCCGTCGTTCGGGCGGCCGGTGGCCCCCGGCGGCGTATAGGGCGCCCACGGCTCGGTGCTGATCGCCGACGCTACCAGCGTCGCGCGCAGCCCGCGCTCCGCCGCGGCGCCCGCCAGTGCTCGCCTGAACGCGGGCAGCGCGGCGGCCTCGGTGGCGTGGTGGCCCGCGTCGACGAGCGCCAGCCCCAGGGTCAGCGCGTCGAGCGCCGGGTGGTGGCGGAGGTCCCCGGTCACGTAGACGTCGGCGCCCGCCGCCTGCGCCGCCGCGACGAGGCTGTCCCCGGCACCGCCGCAGGCGGCGATGCGCCGCACCGTGCGGCTGAGGTCGCCCGCGACCCGCAGGAACGGTGCCGGCAGCGCGGTGGCGAGCCGGTCGGCCACCGCCCGCAGCGGCGTGGGCTCCGCCAGATCACCGACCCGCCCGAGCCCCTTCGCCCCGCCCCGGCCCGGTACCGACACGAGGGGGTAGACGTCGTAGGCCACCTCCTCGTAGGGGTGGGCGTCCCACAGCGCGGCGACCGCCGCGCCGAGGCGGCTGCGCGGCACCACCACCTCGAGGCGGTCCTCCGCCTCCTCGTTCAGGCGGCCGCGCGTCCCGCTGGCGGGGTTGGCCGCCGCCGAGGGGCGGAACGTCCCGGTGCCGGCGACGCGGAAGGAGCACTGGTCGTACTCGCCGATGACGCCCGCTCCGGCCGCCGAAACGGCGGCGAGGACGGCGGCGGTCGCCGCGTGGGGCACGAACGTCACGAGCTTCAGCTCCTGCCCGGGCTCGGCAGCGGCGGGCACGAGCGGCCGCACGTCGGCCAGGCCGAGCGCCTCGACGATCGGCGCCGTGGTCCCCGCCTCCGCGACGTCGAGGTTGGTGTGCGCGGCGAGCACGGCGGTGCCCTGGCGCGCCGCGCGCAGCGCGAGCCATCCCGCCGCGGTCCGTGGCGTCAGGGCGGCGAGGGGTCGGAACAACAGCGGATGGTGGGCGAGGAGGAGGTCGCAGCCTTCGCGGGCGGCCTCGTCGAGGGCCGCGTCGGTCACGTCGAGGCAGACGAGCACGCGGGTAACGGCGTCGTCGGGGGCGCCGACCTGCAGGCCGGTGGCGTCCCACGCGGCCGCGTCCCGCTCCGGGTAGTGCCGATCGACGAGCGCAACCCAGTCCGCCACGCGATCCATGGACGCGCACTCTACCCCGGTGCCACCGACGCTCTGGGTACACTGTCGCAAGTCAGTCGCAACAGGCACTGGTTAGCAGAAAGGCACCGCCGCATGCGTCCCCCGTCCCGCGCTCTCGTCCTCTTCGGGCTGCTCCTCGCCGGCTGCGCCGCGGCCGGGCCGGGGGGCGGGGAGCCGGGCACGGCCGGTCCACCGGCGGAGGTGGCGCCCGCCGGCGAGCCCGACCTGCTCGTGCTCACCGTCGTGGAGCCGATCAGCGACCTCGCCCGCAACGTCCTCGGCGACCGGGGCCAGGTCCGCTCGCTCGTGGACGAGGGCGACGCGCACACGTTCGAGCCGACGCCGCAGGACGCGGTGCTCCTGGGGCGCGCCGACCTCTTCCTCGCCAACGGGCTCGGGCTCAACGACGCCGCCGTGCGCCTCGCCGAGGCGAACCTGCCCGAGGGGGCGCCGATCGTCACCCTCGCCGAGCTCACGCTCGACGACGACGACGTCATCGCGCTCGAGGTCCCCCACGCGCACAACGGGCAGACGCACGCCCATGCGCGCGAGCCGAACCCGCACGTGTGGATGAACGTCGCCTACGCCATCGACTACGTCGGTCACATCGCCGACGCGCTCGTGTCCGTGGACCCCGACGGCGAGGACGTCTACCGGCGCAACGCCGCCGACTACACGGCGCAGCTCGCCGCCCTCGACGCCGCGATCGCGCAGGCGACCACCACGATCCCGCCCGCGAACCGCACCCTGGTCGCCTACCACGACTCGTGGGCCTACTACGCGCCTCGCTACGGGCTCGAGCACGTCGAAGCGGTCCAGCCGTCGGACTACTCCGAGCCCTCGGCTGCGGACGTGCGGACGATTGTGGACGAGATCAACGCCCGCGGCGTGCCGGCGGTGTTCGGCGCCCGGGAGTTCCCGAGCGACGTGCTTTCCACGATCGCCGCGGAGACGGGGGCGACCTACATCGGCGACCTGTCCGACGACAGCTTCCCCGGCCAGCCCGGCGACCCCGAGCACAGCTACATCGGCATGATGGTCGCCAACGCGCGCGCCATCACCGAGGGTCTCGGGGGCGACGCGAGCGCCCTGGACGCGGTCGATCCCGCCGCGCCCTGACCGGGTGGCGCGGGGACGCGCTCAACCGCCGCCGGCGGCGGCGGCGACGAGGGCCGCGCGGACCTCCGGATGGCCGGGACCGAGGGCGGTGACGACCGCGACGCCCTCGGCGGGCCGCAGCACGGCGGCGCGGTCGGACGTGACCAGGGTCGCCGCCTCGCTCGCCCGGCCGAGCAGGAGCAGGCTGCCGGCGACGCGGGCGCCCCCGCCCACGGCGGCGGATGCCCACAGCGCGTCCCCGACGCGGGTGTCGGCGCGGAGCACCGTGCGACCGCCGCGCACGACGGTCGTGCGGCACCGCACGGTCCCGGACGCCTCTCCGTACCGGCCGCACACGACCTCGTCGCGCCACCACAGCGCCGCGCTCGGTGCGGCGGTCACGCGCAGCTCGCTCACGTGGTCGCACCCGGCCCCGGCGACCGTCGGCTGCCCGTCCCAGCGCAGCGCGGCGTGCACGCCGAGCTCGACGTCGTAGCGGATCCGCGACGGTAACCCACCGGGGCCGGGCAGCGCGAGGCTCGCCGCGACCTGGGTCAGGTGGAGCCGCGCACCCGGGCCGACCCGCACGCCCAGGTGCAGATCGTCCCCGCCGAGGGGACCCGCCCCGGCGGACACGAGGTGCAGGCTGCCCGGGCCCGTCCGGCGCAGGACGAGCGGGGGCGCGTTGCGAAGGCGCACGAGGCTCGTCGCGCCGGCGTACGCCGCCGCCTCGACGTGCGCTGCGGCGCGCACCGCGCCGTTCACGCCCGCAGCTTCGCGCGCAGCCAGTCCGCGACCGGGGCGGCGCCGGCGGGGGTGCGCAGGTCGGTGAAGACCGTCGGGCCCTCCCCCCGCTGCACGGCCGCGTCGCGGCGCATCACCTCAAGGTCGGCGCCGACGTGCGGGGCGAGGTCGATCTTGTTCACCACGAGCAGGTCCGACCCGCTGATCCCCGGACCCCCCTTGCGCGGGATCTTGTCCCCGCCGGAGACGTCGATGACGAACACCTGCAGGTCGACGAGCGCCCGGCTCCAGGTCAGCGTGAGGTTGTCCCCGCCCGACTCGACGAGCACGAGCCCGAGGCCCTGGTGGACGCGCTCCATCCGCTCGACCGCGTCGAGATTGGCGGCGATGTCGTCGCGCACGGCGGTGTGCGGGCAGCAGCCGGTGGCGACCGCGGCGATCCGGTCGTCGGGCAGGACCGCCTGGCGGCGCAGGTAGTCGGCGTCCTCCGAGGTGTAGATGTCGTTGGTCACCACGGCGAGCCCGGCGTCGACGAGGGCCTCGCAGAGCCGCGCGATGAGCGCGGTCTTGCCCGACCCGACCGGGCCGCCGATGCCGACCCGCAGGGCCCGGCCGACCCCCGGCTTCCTCGGGGCGGTGGTCGTGGTGCCGGCGCGGGTCATGATGTCCATGGGTGGCTCCTGTCGGGCGTCACGAGGCGAACAGCCGGGGCGTGGGGGAGGCCGCGTGCCGCTCGGCCCGCACGTCGACGAGGGGGCAGGACCACGCGGGCAGGTCGGCCAGGGGGCCGGAGGCGCATGTGGCCGCCTCGGCGGCGAGGGCGTCGCACGCGGGGGACAGGCGCGCCTGCGCGGCGTGGACCGCGACGGGGTCGAGGCCGAGCAGGCGGACCCCCGCCGACGCGATGCCGGCGGCGAGCCCGTGCAGGGCGCAGCTCGCCGCGTCGCGCGGCCCGACCCCGGCGCAGGCGGCCGCGAGTCCGAGGGCGACCGGCTGGTGCCACCCCGCGGGGCGTGCGCGCCCCGCGGCCGCGAGCGCCGGCGCGGGCCAGGCCGCCGACGCGAGGCGCAGCAGGTAGCGCCCGAGGTCGCGGGAGCGCGCGGCGAGCGCCGGGGAGGCGACGCGGGCGCCGTACTCGGCGTCGGCGACGTCGAGCACCGTCGGCAGGTCCTCGCTCACCGCGAAGCGGACACCGACCGCCGCGGCGAAGCACGCCTCGACGAGCCCCGCCGTGCGGAGCCTCGCCTCGACGAAGGCGGCGAGGCTGCGCACGTCACCGACGTCCCCGTCCTCCACGGCCGACTCGAGGCCGAACGAGTGCGCGGATGCCCCCGCGGGCGCGCGGCCGTCGGCGAGGAGCAGCAGCGCGGCCCGCATCAGAACAGGAAGTAGCGCTGGGCGAGCGGCAGCACGCTCGCCGGCGCGACCTCGACCGGGTCCCCGTCGATGGTGACGGCGAACGTGTCGGCGTCGACGGCGATGTCCGGGCACGCGCCGTTGCCCGGCAGGTCCCACTTCGCGAGCGCCCGGACGTCGGCCTGGGCGACCAGCGGCCGGCGCAGGCCCGCTCGCTCGGCCAGGCCGCCCTCGATCGCCGCGGGGCTCACGAAGGCGAGGCTCGCGTCGGCGGCCACCGCCGGCGCGGCGCCGAACATGGGGCGGGGCAGGACGGGCTGCGGCGTCGGGATCGACGCGTTCGCGTCGCCCATGGCGGCCCAGGCGATCATCCCGCCCTTGATGACGAGGTCGGGCTTCACGCCGAAGAAGCGGGGGTCCCACACGACGAGGTCGGCGAGCTTGCCCGGTTCGACGGACCCGACGACTCCGTCCATGCCGTGCGCCACGGCGGGGCAGATCGTGTACTTCGCGACGTAGCGGCGCACGCGCTCGTTGTCGGCGGCGCCGTCGCCGGGCAGCGCGCCGCGTCGCTCCTTCATGACGTGGGCCGTCTGCCACGTGCGGGTGACGACCTCGCCGATGCGCCCCATCGCCTGCGAGTCAGACCCGATGATCGAGATCGCCCCGATGTCATGGAGCACGTCCTCGGCGGCGATCGTCGTCGCGCGGATACGCGACTCGGCGAACGCGAGGTCCTCGGGGACCGACGGGTTGAGGTGGTGGCAGACCATGAGCATGTCGAGGTGCTCGTCGACGGTGTTGACGGTGTGCGGGCGGGTGGGGTTCGTCGACGACGGCAGCACGTTCGGGTGACCGGCGATCGTGAGGATGTCGGGCGCGTGACCGCCGCCGGCGCCCTCGGTGTGGTAGGCGTGGATGGTGCGCCCGGCGATCGCGGCGACCGTGCTGTCGACGAACCCCGCCTCGTTCAGCGTGTCGGTGTGGATGGCGACCTGCACGCCGTAGCGGTCGGCGACCTGCAGGCACTGGTCGATCGCCGCTGGTGTGGTGCCCCAGTCCTCGTGCAGCTTCAGGCCGGCCGCGCCGGCGAGGACCTGCTCGACGAGCGGTTCCGGGGCCGCGCTGTTGCCCTTGCCGAGCAGCGCGACGTTCACGGGTGCGCCGTCGAGCGCCCGCAGCATGCGCTCGAGGTGCCACGAGCCGGGCGTGCAGGTCGTGGCCTTGGATCCCTCGGCGGGCCCGGTGCCGCCGCCGACGATGGTCGTCACGCCGCTCGCGAGCGCCTCGTCGAGCTGCTGGGGGCAGATGAGGTGCACATGGCTGTCGATCGCCCCGGCGGTGACGACGCGGCCGTTCGCCGCGATCACCTCGGTGCCGGGACCGACGACGAGCGCCGCGTCGACCCCGGCCATCGTGTCGGGGTTGCCGGCCTTGCCGAGGCCGACGATGCGGCCGTCGCGGACCCCGATGTCGGCCTTGACGATCCCCCAGTGGTCGACCACGAGCGCGCCGGTGAGCACGAGGTCGAGGGCGCCCTCAGCCCGGGAAAGCGTCGCCTGGCCCATCGACTCCCGCACGGTCTTCCCGCCGCCGAACGTGAGTTCGTCACCGCCCGCGCAGCGGTCCTCGGTGACCTCCACGAAGAGGTTCGTGTCCGCCAGCCGGACCCGGTCCCCGGTCGTCGGCCCGTACAGGGCGGCGTAGCGCGCGCGGTCGATGTGCTGGGTCATGCGGACCCCGGCCGTCCGGCGTCGAGCGGCCCTTCGGCCGCGCGGCGCAGGCCCGGCACGCGACGCCGGCCGGCGAGCGCGACGAGTGGGACGTCGCGCTCCACGCCCGGCTCGAAACGCACGGAGGTTCCCGACGGCACGGCCAGGCGCATCCCCCAGGCCGCCTGCCGGTCGAACGCGAGCGCCGGGTTCGCCTCGGCGAAGTGGTAGTGCGAGCCGACCTGCACGGGCCGGTCCCCGGTGTTGCGCACGCGCACTTCGACGACCGGGCGGCCGACGTTCAGCGCGACATCGCCCGCGGCGAGGAGGATCTCGCCCGGCCTCACGGCGCCTGGAGGGGGTCGTGGAGGGTGACGAGCTTCGTGCCGTCGGGGAACGTCGCCTCGATCTGCACGTCCCCGACGAGCGCACCGACGCCGTCCATGACGTCGTTGGCCCCGAGGATCGTGCGTCCCCTCTCCATGAGGTCCGCGACGCTCAGGCCGCTGCGTGCACCCTCGAGCACGAACGCGGTCAGGATCGCCACGACCTCCGGGTAGTTCAGCGGCAGGCCGCGGGCCCGGCGGCGCTCCGCGACGTCGGCCGCGACGTGGATGAGCAGGCGCTCCTGCTCGTGGGGTGTCAGGCGCACGCCCGACCACCTCCTCCTCGACGGGGCCTCATATCGCGAGCGCCTCGTGCAGGCGGTCGACGTCCATCTCGGCACACGAGCCCTCCTCGATCAGGCGTCCGGCGTCGAGGACCGCGTAGCGGTCCGAGATCGCCAGCGCGAAGTCCACGGCCTGCTCGGCGAGCAGGACGGTCACGCCCCGGTCGGCGTGGAGGGCGACGATGGCCCTCGCGATGTGCTGCACCACCGATGGCTGGATCCCCTCGGTCGGCTCGTCGAGGAGCAGGATCCGCGGGTCGACGACGAGCGCGCGTCCCATGGCGAGCTGCTGGCGCTGTCCTCCCGAGAGCAGCCCGGCGGGGCGGTCGAGGATGGTCGCGAGCACGGGGAACGTGTCGATGACGTCGTCCACCGCCCCCCGCCGCCGCGTGGCGCACGACTCGAGGACGACCTGGAGGTTCTCCCGCACGGTGAGCTGCGGGAACGTCGTCTGGCCCTGGGGGACGTACGCGATCCCGCTCGACGCCCGACGGTGGGGTGGCCAGCGGGTGACGTCGGCGCCGTCGAGCCGGATGGTGCCCGCGCTTGCCGGTCGCACGCCCATGACCGCGTCGAGCAGCGTCGTCTTGCCCGCGCCGTTGCGACCGAGCAGGCACACAATGCCCTTCCGGGGCACCGACACATCGACGTCGAAGAGCACCTGGGTCGTGCCGTAGCGGGCGCAGAGCCCGGTGATGTCAAGCATCGGCCGCCCCCTCGTCCGCCGGCCGCCCGAGGTAGACCTCCCGGACCCGGGGGTGAGCCTGGATGTCGGCGACGGAGCCCTCGGCAAGCAGCCGGCCGGCGTGCATGACGGTGACCCGCCGGGCGTACCGGCGCAGGAAGTCCATGTCGTGCTCGACGACGACGACGGTGCGGTCGGTGGCGATGTCGGTCAGCAGCTCGCCGGTCGCGCGCCGCTCGTCGCGGGTCATGCCGGCCACCGGCTCGTCGAGCAGGAGCACGCGCGGGTCGGCGGCGAGCAGCATCGCGATCTCGAGCCACTGCCGCTGGCCGTGCGACAGCACCGAGGACGGCCGGCCGGCGAGCCCGAGCAGTCCGCCCCGCTCGAGCATCCCCGTCATCGCGGCGGGCACGCCCGCCGGCCGCCGGAGCAGCGCGCGCCGCGGCCCGGTGCCGATCCGGGCGAGGTCGAGATTCTCCGCGACGGTGAGCTCCTCGAACACCGTGGGGGTCTGGAACGTCCGACCGATCCCACGTGCGACGATGCCGTGCTCGCTCATGCTGGTGACGTCGTGGCCGAGCACCGTCGCGGTCCCCGCACGGGGGCGGGTGAGGCCGGTGAGGACGTCGAGCAGCGTCGTCTTGCCGGCGCCGTTGGGGCCGATGAGAAAGCGCAGCTCGCCCTGCTCGACAGTGAAGTCGAGCCCGTCGATGGCGGGGAAGCCGTCGAACTCCACGACGAGCCCGGCGACGTCGACGACCGTGCTCGTCACCTCGCCACCCGCCCGCGGCGCAGCAGCGCCATGCCACGGCCCAGGGTCTGCGGGACCCCGGCGAGCCCTCGGGGGGCGAGCATGAGCACGCCGATGAGCAGCGCCCCCTGCAGGTAGAGCCATGCGGAGGGCAACGACTCACTGAACGACGTCGAGGCGTACCCGAAAAGCACCGCGCCGAGCGCGGGACCGACGAGGCTCGCACGGCCCCCGATGGCGACCCAGATGACCATCTGGATCGAGGGCACGACGCCGATGAGCCCGGGGGCCATGATGCCGACGATGGGGACGAACAGCGCTCCCGCCAGGCCCGCGACGGCGGCGCTCAGCGCGAATGCCACCGTCTTCACCGCGGTCGGGTCGAAGCCGAGGAAGCGCACGCGGTCCTCACCGTCGCGGCAGGCGATGAGCAGCCGCCCCCAGCGCGAGCGCACGAGGGCACGCCCACCGACGAGCACGACGAGCAGCACGGTCGCGACGGTGACGTAGAGCAGGCGCCGCGTCGCCGGTGCGGCGATGGGCGCGCCGAAGATCGTCGACAGGTTCGTGAGGCCGTTGGTCCCGCCCGTGTAGCCCTGCTGGCTGACGAGCAGCGTGACGAAGATGAGCACCATCGCCTGCGTGAGGATCGCGAAGTACGCGCCGCGGACGCGGTTGCGGAAGATCATGTAGCCGACGGCCCCCGCGACGACCGCCGGCAGCGCGACGGCGACGGCGAGCGCGAACGCCGCCGACTCGAAAGGCCGCCACCAGGCCGGCAGCGTGGTCACCGCACTCCACATCATGAAGTCGGGCAACGCGCTCCCCGAGGACGCGAGCTTGAGGTGCATCGCCATGGCGTAGCCACCGAGGCCGAAGAACAGGCCGTGGCCGAGCGACAGCATCCCGCCGTAGCCCCAGGCGAGGTCGAGGCCGACCGCCACGATGGCGAACGCGAGGTAGCGCGACAGCAGGCCGAGGCGGAAGTCGGACAGGAACGCGGGCGCGAGCGCGAGGGCGAGCGCGACGACGAGCAGCGGGGCGTAGGCGCGGGCGCGCGCCGCCCAGACGCCCTCGGGGGCGCGTTGGGACCCGGCTTCCGCGACGGGTGAGGGGACGCGGGTTCGCGCGCGCGTCGGACTGCTCACACGAGCGCCCTCGTCCGGCTGCTCACGAGCCCCTGCGGGCGGAGCTGGAGGAAGGCGATGACGAGGGCGAACACGATCACCTTCGCCAGGCTCGTGCCGAGGGAGAGCTCCACGAACGCGTTCGTGATGCCGATGGCGAGGGCCGCGAGCACGGCGCCGCGCAGGTGCCCGAGCCCGCCGACGATGACGACGAGGAACGCGTCGACGACGTAGAACGTGCCGAGCGAGGGGCCGATCGGGCCGAGCAGCGCCAGCGCCACCCCCGCCGCTCCCGCAAGGCCCGACCCGAGCGCGAACGTGAACGCGTCGGTGCGCCGGGTGGGAAGCCCCGACGACGCCGCGAGCCTGCGGTTCTGGGTGACCGCGCGCATCCGCCGACCGGTGGCCGTGCGGGTGAGCAGCAGCGTCACCCCGACGACGAGAGCGCTGATGAGCACGAGGATGGCGAGTCGGGTGTAGGACAGCTGCACCGGACCGACGGTGAGACGGCCGTCGAGCCACGACGGCCGCAGCACCTGCACGTTCGGCGCGCCGAACAGGTCGCGGGCCGCCTGCTGGAGCACCAGGCTCACCCCGTAGGTGACGAGGAGGGTGTCGAGCGGCCGGCCGTAGAGACGCCGGACGAGCGTGCGCTCGAGCAGCAGGCCGAGCGCAGCGGCGACGACGATCGCGACCGGCAGCCCGACCAGGAGCGACTTTCCGGCGGAAAGGCCCGCCCGCTGCAGGACGTAGGGCACGTAGGCCCCGGCCATCACGAACTCGCCATGCGCGAAGTTGATGACGTTCATCTGGCCGAACGTGAACGACAGCCCGATGGCGACGAGGGCGAGGACGCCGGCGATGGACAGCCCCACGACGAGCTGGGACGCGATCATGCTCATGCGCCGGTCCTCCCCGTGACGGCGCCCGTCACGACCGGGGTGCGCCGAGGCCCTCGGCCCAGTCGTAGCCTTCGAGGTAGGGATCAGGGTCAATCGGTCCGTCCGACGCCCACACTTCGGTGATGGTGCCGTCGTCTTCGATCAGGCCGATGCGCGCCGTCTTCGTGATGTGCTGGTTGGCGCCGTCGATCGTGTAGGTGCCGCCGGGCGCGTCGAAGGAGATGCCCGCGGCGGCCTCGCGGACCGCGTCCACCGCGGTCGTGCCGGCCGCCTCGACCGCGGCGGCCCACAGGTGCACCCCGGCGTAGCCGGCCTCGATCGGGTCGGCGGTTACGCGGTCCGCGCCGTAGCGTTCCCTGTAGGCGGCGACGAACTCGGCGTTGCGCGGAGTGTCGGTGGTCATGAAGTAGTTCCAGGCCACGAGGTGCCCGGCGATGTTGTCCGCGCCGATGCCGCGGATCTCCTCCTCGGCGACGCTCACCGACATCGTCGGCAGGCGCTCTGCGGACAGGCCCGCGTCACGGAACTGCTTGAAGAACGCCACGTTGCTGTCGCCGTTCAGCGTGTTGAACACCGCGTCCGGGTCGGCCGACTGGATGCGGTTGAGCACGGTGGAGTACTCGGTGTGACCCAGCGGCGTGTAGTCCTCACCGACTATCCCGATGCCGTGGGCCTCGGCGTAGGCGCGGATGATGAGGTTCGCCGTGCGGGGGAACACGTAGTCGCTGCCGACGAGGTAGAGGCTCTCGTGCCCCTGCTCGACGAGGTACTCGAGGCCCGGGACGATCTGCTGGTTGGTCGTCGCCCCGGTGTAGAAGATCGACGGGGACGCCTCGAGGCCCTCGTACTGCACCGGGTACCACAGCAGCGCGTCGTTCGCCTCGAACACCGGCAGCATCGCCTTGCGGCTCGCGGACGTCCAGCCGCCGAACACCGCCGCGACGCCGTCGGCGGAGATGAGCTTTTGCGCCTTTTCCGCGAACGTCGGCCAGTCCGAGGCGCCGTCCTCGATGACCGGCTCGAGTTGCCGGCCGAGGACCCCCCCGGCGGCGTTGATCTCCTCGATCGCCAGCAGCTCGGCGTCGTGGACGCTCACCTCGCTGATCGCCATGGTGCCGCTGAGCGAGTGCAGCACGCCGACCTTGATGGTGTCGCCGTCCCCGCCTGCGGTCGCCGGCGCGGCGACGTCGTCCCCACAGCCGCCGACGATCATTCCCAGCGCTGCTACGAGCGCGACGATCTTGCCCGACCATGCTCGCATACCCGCTCCCCTGTCCACGGTTCGAACCCTGCTCCCGAGACGCTCTGCGGGAACGGCGGCGATGCTACGAGGGGGGTGTTGCGGGCGTGTCCCGCGACGATTAAGAGTGCGTTTCGGGCGCGGCGACGGCCTCAGGCGTCGTGACCCGGTTCGATGTCGACGGCGTGGCGCAGGTGGAGGAGCGCGCCCTCGGGGCGGCCGCCCGCGGCGGTCACCTCGACGAGGAAGGCCTCGTGGTCCCCGGCGTCGAAACGGTCGAGGATGCGCCCGGCGGCCCACCCCCGCGCGTCGGCGAGGACCGGTGTCCCCCCGTCCCCCGGGCGCCAGTCTGTGGCGGTGAACTTGTCGACCTCGTCGCCCGTGCGCCCGCCGAAGAGCTCCGCGACATCGAGCTGGTCCTCCCCGAGCAGCTGCACCGCCAGCCCGTCGGCCCCGCGCGCCACCCGGTACGTGTGGTTGCGCTTCGACAGGCACACGAGCAGCCGGGGGGGATCGATGCTGCACTGGCAGAGGAAGCCGACGAGGCAGCCCGAACGCTCCCCACCGGCCTCGACGGTCACCACGGTGAGCGGCGGGTCGAGGGCCGTGAGCAGCGCATGGAGCGCGGCGGCGTCTGCGTCGTCGAGCGTCATCGGTGGGCGCTACAGGACTCGAACCTGTGACCTCTTGCTTGTAAGGCAAGCGCTCTCGCCAGCTGAGCTAAGCGCCCGGGAGCCACCGAGTGTACGCGGCACCGCACTAGGATCGGCGGGCGCTCGACGACCCGGCGCGCCCCCGACCGACAGGAGATCCCGTGACCGACCCCGGCAGCGGCGGCCAGCAAGGCGGCAGCCAGCAGATCAACGTCAAGGTCGACGACGCGAGCAAGTACGGCATGTACGCGAACTTCCTCGTCGTCAGCCACTCCCCTCACGAGTTCACCCTCGACTTCTGCCAGGTGATGCCCGGCGGCAAGGAGGGCCAGGTCCAGGCGGAGGTCGTCAGTCGCGTGAAGGTGGCCCCGACCATGGTGGGCAAGATCATCCGCGCCCTGAACACGAACATGACCAACTACGAGGACAAGTTCGGCATGGTGCAGGACGTCGGGTAAAAACCGCAAGTCAGCGGCCTCCTACGAGGTCACTCAGCCTCCGTAGCCCACACTCCGCCCACATTGCGTCGAGCAGCGTCGAGGTTAGCGTGCCATTGATGTAGGTGTGCCACTCGGCTGCACGTGCCCGTTCACCGGGTCGCGCTCTCTCGCCCGGCTACGACGCGGCGCAGCAGCGCGGTGTACAGGGTCAGGCCAGGGCCGAACGCCATCGCGACGACGTGGCCGGCGGCCGGGATGTCGCGTAGCCGGAGCAGCCGATCCAAGACCAGCAGCACCGTGGCGCTGGAGGAGTTACCCACGTTTCGAAGAACGTCGTACGACGCCTGCAGATGTTCCTCGGCCAGCCCCAGCACGTCGCCGACGACCTCGATGATCTTGCGACCGCCAGGATGAATGGCCCATCCATCGACTTCTTCGATGGCCATGCCGTGACGCGCGAGCAGTTGTTCGACCACCGGTCGGGCGTGCTGACGCAGCACGTCCGGAACCCGAGGCGACAACCCCATCTTGAACCCGAGGTCGGTAACGTCCCACGTCATGTGGCCGGCGGTCGAGACGTCGGTTCGTGCTGTGATGTCGACCACTTCGAGGCCGTCGGTGGCCGGTTCGACGACGACGGCCGCCGCGGCGTCGCTAAACAGCGCGTGGGCGACTATCTGCTGCACATCAGCCGGCGTCGGATCTCCGGCGCGCGCGTTCGAGGTGGGCGGCTGGACATGCAAGCTGGTCAGCTCAACACACAACATGACGGCGGGCCGCGACCGGGCGTTGACGAAGTCGGCCGCCGTACCCAGGCCCGGCAGGGCGGCGTAACACCCCATGTGCCCGATGTAGAGCCGTTGGACCGTGTCGCTCATGCCCACGTCGCGCGCCAGCAGGATGTCCAGACCTGGCGTGGCGTAGCCGGTGCACGACACCACGGTGAAGAGACCCACCTCGCCTGCATCCACGCCAGCGTCGTCCAGCGCCGCACCCACGGCCTCTTTCCCAAGCGGTAGCGCCTCATCGACGAAGCGCCGCATCCGCGCGGCGGTCCCCCACGACGAGATGTCCTCCTGAAGGGGGTTGACGACACCGCGGCGGAGCTCGATCGCCGAATGCTCCCACACCCTCCGCGCGACCTCGGCGTCGCCGTAGTGGTGTCGGAAGTAGCCCTGCCACAGATCCGTTTGCGACAGGCGAGCCGGGAGCGCGTGTCCGCGACCGGTGACCGACGCGCTCATCGTTGCGTCCTCGCTACGTCGCTGAGTAGACAACGGTGCTGCCGCAGTTGGATCGCATCAGCGCGTTCAGGATGCCGGTTAGATTTAGGAGGCCGAACATGATCCCGGCGATGAAGGCGGGCACGGATCGCAACGCCGACATCGATCTGCATCACGACGACCTCCTGTGGGCGGAGTCGGAGCACCAAGGGACTAGGTGACCGGTGTCTTTCGTGCCGGATGCTGGGCTCCGGCAGGGTGGTCTACGAGAATCACAGCAGTGTTGTTTTCGCGGAGGGGTGTGGTGTGACGTTGGGTGGTGGCGGCGCGCCAAGGTGATCTCCTTGACGAGGTGGTCGGGCATTGTGAGGAGGTGGTGCCCGACGGGTCGGTGTATGCGTTGTTGCACCGCCGCGCGACAACTTGTTCCCTGACGGGATGTACGCGGATCTGTTCACGTCCACGGGTCGGCGCAGCGTGCCGCCGTCGATCAGGGCCACGGTGATGGTGCTGCAAAAGCTGGGTGGGTTGTCGGATAGGGAGGCGTGCGAGCGGTTCTCGTTCGACGTGCGCTGGCGCTACGCCTGCGGGCTGGGCGGCTGGGACGCCGGCCAGCGCGCCCAGTTCGCGCACACGGTGTGGGTGGACATGCGGCTGCGCGACTCCGACAATCCCCAAGAGCTGTTTCGCGCGACCACTGATGTGGCCGGCGAAGCGGGGCTGTTGGGGGTCAAGCGGGCGTTGGACTCCGCGCCGTTCGACGCGGTCGCCACCCAAGACACGGTGACGTTGATCCGTTCGGCGATCCGGGGGCTGCTGCGCGCCGCGCCGGCGGCGTTGGAGGCCACGATCAGGGCGGCACTTGTCCGCCACGACGACTACGTCGCTGCGGGCAAGCCGGTGTGTGACTGGGACGCCGCCGCCGCCCGCGAGTTGCTGGTCGACGAGCTGGTGGGTGACGGGCTGGCTGCGCTTGCTGAGGTCGAGGGGGCCGAGACCGCTGAGCCTGTGGTGGTGGAGGCCGCCGCGTTGTTGGCCACCGTGGTCGGCCAGGACGTGGAGGAAGGCGACGACGGGGTGTTTCGCATCACCCGGCGGGTCCCCAAGGATCGGGTGATCCCCACAGTGGACCCCGACGCCCGACACGGCCACAAGACCAGCGCGCGCCGTTACGACGACTACAAGGGCCACGTCGCGGTCGACCCCGACTCGGAGTTCATCACCCCGACCTCGGACTCGGTCACCCCCGCCAATGTCGGCGACGCCGAGGCCACCCAGAAGCTGCTGGGCGAGGTCGTCGCCGCGTCGGCGGCCACCAACGACGACCAGCCCGAGCGCGACCGCGCCAACGGCGACGGTCACCCCGCCGTGGGTGACGGTGACGGCGACGGTGGGCCGCGGGTGTACGCCGACGCGGCCTACGGCAGCGGGGACAACCTGGCGGCGCTGGCCGAGATGGGCGCGACCCCGATGACCAAGGTGGCCCCGGCGACCGCACTCGGCGGGCGGTTCAGCAAGGACCGTTTCGACATCGACTTGGACCACGGCACGGTCACCTGCCCCGCCGGGCAGACCGTGGGACTGCGGGTGGCGGCAAACGGCAACGCCACCGCCAGGTTCGGCGAGCTGTGCGGGGACTGCCCGCTGCGTGCGCAGTGCACCGCCTCGCCCGCCGGCCGCAGCGTCAACGTCGGGCCCCACGAGGCGTTGCTGGCAGCCGAGCGCGCCCGCCAAGCCGACCCCGACTGGCAGGCCGACTACCGCGCCTCCGGTCGGCTCGTGATCTCCGACCTGGTCGCCCGCCCGCACCACAACCGCCCCAAGGTCGAACGCAAGCTCGCCCACCTCGTCCGCCGCTGGCACGGCGGGCGCCGCGCCCGCGTACGCGGGCGACAACGCGTCGCCCAAGACTGGGACCTCAACGCCACCGCGCACAACGTCGCACGCTTTGCCAGGCTCGGCGTGCGCCGAAACACCGCCGGCTGGCACGCCGCCACCGCATGAGACGACCACGACAAGGCCACACCACCCCGGTGAGGTCACAGCCAGCACCTCAGCGGACCCCTCAGGCCGGCCCCGCTTGGACCGCGCCAGCGCATCCAACGCGCCCTGCTTGGCCACCACCCGGATCCGCGCGATCGTCGAACGGTCCACCCCATAACTGCTCGGCCGCCTCGTTCTGCGACAGCTCCCCGGTGACCAGCCGCAACCACACCTCGTACTTCTGCTGCGGGGTCAACATCCGCTTGCGGCGACGACCCCCGCCGTCGCGTCCCGAGGTTCCAGCAGTCGTCACAACCTCCTCCATGCAAGCCCTAAGACCCACACAGATGCGGCGTGAGCGGCCAACCTGTATCACACGCTCAGAGGCCGACCAGGCCGTGCCACCGCCAGCCAGCCCACACCGCAACGCCCACCACACCTCCCGACCAAGGACCAACTGATGAACCAGTCACTCCACACACCTCGCTGCACACCAGTCACCTAGAACAACAGGGCGCTGCCGCCGTTGGGGTGCAGCAGTGCGTAGAACACCGCGGTGAACAGGCCGAAGCTCATGTGGCCGACGAACGACGTCGCCACATCCAGCGCACCGTAGTTGCGGTAGGCAAAGCCCTGCTCTCCGACCTCGCCCGTCTCCGGGTCGATCGACGGCAGCAGCTTCACCACCGGGCCGGCCAGCGTGTAGTGGATCAACGCCGCCACCAGGCCCCACAGCAACAAGTTACCGTCGACGCCGATCAACCTGAAGAACAGCGCATACAGAACGGCGATCCCAGCGGCCAGCGCCAGGTGGAACATCATTCCCACGACGTAGCCGGCGCCGCCGCGCAGACCGAACATGTTGCCCCACGTGCGGAAGATGTTCTGCTTGACCGGCAGGCCCATCGCCTTCTGCAGATACACCGGCCCCTCCATGATCGCGCCAGCGATCAAACCGGCGACTATGGCGGCTCCAACGGCAACCTCGATCACGTTTTCTCCTTCACAGTCTGCTGACCCTCCTGCCCAGGCTGGCCCTTCTGACCGCGGCCTCGACGACCTCGACGGCGACCGGCGAAGCGCAAGGGATCAAGCCGCAGCCCTGTTGGGTCATCGGCGCCTGTGTCGTAGCGGAGTCGCCGTGGTGCCAACCGTCTCCGCCGCCGCGCGCGGCCGTCTGATGTGCGGCTTGCTGGAGCAGCGTCAGGATACCAGCACCTGCCGTGAACGGCCGTGCATCAGCTATTGTCTTTCTCCTTGTTGGTGTCCGTCGAGAAGCCGGGGGCCGCTCAGTCGTTGCCGGGCGTACCCGGGGCCCATGCTCGAAACGCACTCCCGGAGGATTGTTAAGGTCCTTGTAAGAATTCGTCGCGCGACCACGGGGGGCTTGGCTGCGCCCGCAGTGCACGTCGTCGTCTCGGCGCGCGGCGAAGTGGAAATGGCCAGCACGCCGTCGCCGCGCGTCCGCACGGAGAAACCGCCGGCCTGAAAACGCTTGACAGTGCAGCCTTCCGCGTCACGAACCGGCAACCGGGAGACGGATCTGGAAACGGCATCCCCCGTTGTGATTCGCGACCCGTATGTCGCCGCCGTGCGCCCTCACCAGGCCCCAGGAAATCCGAAGCCCCAGCCCTCCCCCCTGGCTGCCTGGACCGTGTCCGGCTTCTGCCGCCGCGGACAGCCGGAGTAATTGCTCGGGTGCCATTCCCCCGCACTCGTCGTCGATCATGACGACCACGACGCCGGGCTCAGCGCCGATGGCGGTCGTTACGGTGCCGCCTGGCGGCGTCTCTCTGACTGCGTTGTCCAGCAGGTTGGCCAGGGCACGCGTCAAGTGAGCAGGCGAGCCGCATAGCTGCGGCACGTGCCCGCCAGCACCGCCTTCCAGCGCAACGCCCTTGGCGGCAGCGGTCGGCGCGACCGCGGCGAGCACTTCTGAGACGAGGTCCGCTAGCGCCACGGGCTGCATGCGGAGCTCCAACGCGCCCGCTTCGATACGGCTGAGCTGAAACAGGTCATCGATGAGGCGGCCGAGCCGGTCGGCCTCTATCCGCACGGTTGCGTGCAGCGCCTCGAGGCTGTGCGCGTCGTCGAATACACCGTCCTCAAGCGCATCGGCGGCGGCGCGGATACGCTGCAGGGGCGCACGTAAGTCGTGTGACACCCACGTAACAAGCTCGCGGCGGGACTGGTCTTGTGCGCGTTCGCGCCGCCGGGCCTCGTCAAGCTGGACCGACGTCCGTTGAAGTTCAGCCGCGAGTTCTGCAAGCTCGGGAATACCTGGCTTCCACTGAGCTCCCGCAGTGCCGCTGGCGATCTCGCGCACGGTCTCCTGAAGACCCTGACTCGCCTCGCGGATGTCCTCGGCGAACATGAGCGCAAGGACGACACCCACCACGCCGCCCGCCACGAGAAGCATCGCAAGCGCCCGCAACTGCTGACCGGAAAACAGCGCGTTGACTCCGGCCAGCGCGCCGAGCGCGATAACGCAGAGGACAATGATCACGGGCGCGCTGATCTGCGCAGTCAGCGTAGCGCGCTCAAGGAGCTTCAGGAGACCCGTCCCGAGCGCACCGACAACAACGCCTGCGGTGCCCGCTATGGCTGCAGCCCGAACAGCCTCAGTGGTCGGTGTTCCGAGCCCGATGCTGACGGCTGCCGTCACAGCCAGCAGCAACACGCCGACGCCGAATGCCACTGCCGGTTTCACGGATCGAACCGATAGCCGACCCCCCACACGGTCCTTATATGCCGTGGCTGTGCGGGATCACCTTCAACCTTCTCGCGCAGTCGACGGATGTGAACGCTGAGGGTACCGGCACCCCCGAACGAGTATCCCCACACCTCGTTGAGCAGGACGTCCCGGTGCAGCACCTCACCTGCGCGGCTCATCAGCACCGTCAGAAGTTCGAACTCCCGTGGCCGCAGGTCGACGAAGTTGCCACCCACGCTGACCTCGCGCGTTCGTTGGTCAAGAACGATGTCCGCGGCGCAGATGCGGGCGTCGTCACCGGACGATTGCACCGCGGCCGTGGGGGCCCTGCGGAGCACTGCTCGCACACGTGCCACCAGCTCGCGCGGCGAGAACGGCTTGCACAGGTAATCGTCGGCACCACAGTCGAGTCCGAGGATGCGGTCGGACTCTTCGGCTCGGGCCGACAAAATAATGATCGGCACGTCAACTGATGCAGCGCGAGCGCGGCGGCACACCTCCAGGCCGTCGAGTTGCGGCAAGGTCAGGTCCAGGACTATGGCGTCAGGCCACCGAGCGTAGGTCCGCCGCAGACCCGCGACGCCGTCGCCGACAGTCTCGACCTCGTAGCCCGCACGGTTGAGGTACTCGCGCAAGATGCCGGCAACTTCGGCGTCGTCCTCGACCACGAGCACGTGGGGCGGCTCGTCAACGGGTTGCGCACTTGGCGACGTTGCCATCTGTGGGGCGACCGTCACAGCCGAGTCCACTGGTGGACAGATGGGAGCGCCATTAGAACAACAGGGCGCTGCCGCCGTTGGGGTGCAGCAGTGCGTAGAACACCGCGGTGAACAGGCCGAGGCTCATGTGGCCGACGAACGACGTCGCCACATCCAGCGCACCGTAGTTGCGGTAGGCAAAGCCCTGCTTTCCGACCTCGCCCGTCTCCGGGTCGATCGACGGCAGCAGCTTCACCACCGGGCCGGCCAGCGTGTAGTGGATCACGTGCGGAAGATGTTCTGCTTGACCGGCAGGCCCATCGCCTTCTGCAGATACACCGGCCCCTCCATGATCGCGCCGGCGATCAAACCGGCGACTATGGCGGCTCCAACGGCAACCTCGATCACGTTTGTCCTGTTCGTCTCGCATGCTCAGAGGTCTCCGCGCACCAGAGGACCAGCGGTCCTGAGAGTACCCACACGCTGCTAATGCAACACCAAACAGGAATGTGAGGTTTGGCGGCCGACGCGGGTCCTTGACCTCGCGGGTGGTTGTGACTGGCGGGGCTGAAGTGAACGATAGTGGCTGGCGAGGCGCCGCGGGTGTGGTCGGCGACCACGCCGCCCGACTGCTCGACGACCGCGTCGGGTTGGAGACCGAGAATGCGGCGTTGCGCGCCGAGCTGGTGGGGGTGCGTGCCGAGCGCGACCTGTTCGCCGCGCAGGTCCGCGCCGACACGCGACGCATCGCAGGGCTGGAGGGCGGGGTCGCCCGCCTGGAGCGGCAGGTCGAGGTGTTGCAGGATCGCCTGGAGGCCGCGGCGCGAGGGCAAGCGTCAGTCGGCGCCTTTTCCAAGGGCGAGCCCACACCCGCCGGCGAGCGCGGCCGGCCGGGCCGCAAGCCCGGCGAGGCCTACGCCACCAGGGCGCACCCGGGGGGTGCCCGACCATGTTGACGAAGTCAGGTGTCGACGGCGCGGGCGCCCGAGCGCTGCGACCGCGACGGCGGGGCGGGCGAGTGGCCGGCAGCGGGCAGATCCTGTCGCAGTGGCTCACCGATAACCCGCGGGTGCGCGCCCACGTCACCCGCTACGCCCTGGGTGTGGGGTGCTGCACCGCGTGCGGCAAGACCGTGCGCGCCCGTCATCCCGACCATCCCTCGGACGATTCGCCGCGGCGGCGTCCCAGGTGGGCACCAACGGGGTCGCCCTGGCCGCCCTGTTGCCCCCGCCGCCCGCCGCGCTTGCCCGGGTCGCCGGCTTCTTGCCCAACCCCTCCGACGACGGCGGCACCGACGGGTTCTTCGCGTTGCGGCCCAGCCGCGCGGTCAGCTCACTGACCTCGTACAGCTCGTCGACCTTGGCCCGCAGCGCCTGGTTGTCCCGCCGCGCCACCTCCAACTCAGCGGCCTGTCGGTCCACGACATTCCGCAGCTGGGCGTAGGCCTCGCGCAGCCGATCGATCTGCGCGGCGTCCGGCTCGTCGACCACCCAACCCTCCTGTCACCTCAGCAACAGAAGTCACGTAGCCACTGCACCCACCCGACCAAGGAGCCGCCCCCATGGTCACTGCCAGCCCGCCACCTCGTCCGTTGCCCGCCCCTTTAGCCTCGATGTTTCGCGCGGCAGGCTGATGGGCGCGTGAATGTCGTCGGTCCGGCGTGCGGCTGACGAGTTGTTGGCGGCGGGGCGGTGTGGCAGCGGTGGGGTGGCGCGGGC
>Ga0247713_1000463_pt1 | contig 24975 bp, 35 predicted proteins | sample 21E_NmetaG_FD_189936 | JGI IMG/M metagenome (GOLD analysis project Ga0247713, IMG submission 189936) | Soil microbial communities from hillslope of Landscape Evolution Observatory, University of Arizona, Oracle, AZ, United States - 2-1-E_N | ecosystem: Engineered > Artificial ecosystem >... | reverse complement strand
GATCCGCACCGAGGAGGACGGTGCTGCCGTCCCCCCGGCCGTGTGGTCCGGCGCACCGTCCTCCTCGGTGCGGATCAGGTGCGCGCCGGCGCAGGCGCGGCAGTCTGTTCGCTGCGCCGTCTGAACCTCGGTCAGCGTCCCGGGCGGGTACGCGAAGCGTCGGTACGCCACAAAATGACCTTCCCCGGCGAGCACCATTAACGCTGCAGTGACGCCTTCTGACGCCAACGAGCCGTTGAGCGATACGACCTGCGGTTCGGGTGCGGCCTCGGCGTACCCCTGCCGGCGCAGCCGGCCGGCTTCAACCCGGGCGTCGGTGACGAGGCCCATGCATCGCAGGCAGGGCCCGCCGGGGAGCACGAGGGCGACCTGACCGCCGACGCGCATGCCACGGGCGTTGGCGGGCGACAGAGACCGCCGCGGCGATGATCCACGTGATCTCGATCGAGTGAGTCAACTTCACCGCTGTTCCTCGCCGGTGCCCGTCTCGTCGTGAGGGGCCGCCGGCGCGTTCTGGATAGTTCGCTACTTCGTGGCCACCGCTCGGAGGCGCAGACCCCGACCGTTCGGGCCGTCGAGGCGGAGGACGTCGGCCTCGATCTCATAGCGGGCGTCGCCGTCGATCGTCGCCAGGACGGCTCGCTCCAGCCGCATAACCCACCAGCGCAGCGTCGCCCCGAACGCCGGTCGAGGGGCGCGACAGGTTTCTGCATAACAGTGGGTGGCGTTCAGATCGATCCTTTCGGAACGACCCACTCATGGTCCGCACCGCCGGCTGCGGCAATTCGCTCGAAGTCAGCGTCGTAGTGCAGCACGACGAGACCGGCCGACTTCGCTGTCGCCGAGATCACCAGATCCGGGATCGGCAGGCGGTGCTGGCCACGGCGCGCCAACTCGTGCTGCAGCTCAATGGCCCTGTCCATGACATCCGGGCTGATGGGCGCGGAGTCCAAGCTGCGACGCTCGTCGAGGACCTCCTCGTAGTCGCTCAGATTCCGGCTGCTGAAGAGCACCTCGAGGTCGACGATCGCACATGTGGCGATGAGGCCGTCCTCCATGAGCGGTCGAAGCCGCCCGGACACTTCGGGCACGCGGAACCGGGACAGCGCGCTCTTGTCCGCCAGATAGCGCGCGGTTAGCGCCAAGCCCCCGACATCACCTGCGGATCGTCGAGGTCCAGTCCTCGCATGTCCTGGAGCCGATCGGCATGGCGGCGGCGGCGGGCGGCGAGCACGACCGACTCGAGAGATCGGTTGACCGCTTCCTTCATGGTCGATGCCCCGAGGATGGCGGTGGCCTCTTCCAACAGGTCGTCGTCGATGTCAACCAGTCGCTTGCTCACGGGTCGAGTATATCGGTCGCGCTTAGCGATAGATATACGCCTCGACGGGTTGTGCCTCGGCGGGCTGTCAGTCGCCGGGCGTCTCACTCGAGGGCTGACCCGCCAGGTCCGATGCTGGCACGAAGCTCCTTCGCCGAGCGGGCCGAGAAGGCGAACCTCAAGACGGTCACTGTCGTGACATGCACCAGGCCCCGCTTGATCCTTGACGCCCGCTTCTCAGGTTCGCGGTGGGGGAGTGGTCGTCGGTGGGGGCCCGTACCCGCTCTCGCTGAGGTCGCCGGCGGCGGGACCCCCGAGTATGCGGACAGCAGCAGCGCAGGCGTCTCCGGTACTGACAAGAGTGGTGATACCTGCCGTGTATGAGTGATCAAAGAGTGAGCGAAACGAAGGCCGAGTTCCTTCCCACACGGCCGCTGCGGGCATCGCACCGCCGTGAACGGGCGCCTCTCCTCAGTACTCTGCCGGTTGTGAAAACGGCTCTGGCCACCCAGACCGGCGTGAGGGCCGCCTCGGCGTGCGGGTAGCCGTGACCGGGGCTACCGGCAATGTCGGGACGTCCGTACTGGCCGCCCTCGTCCGGGATCCTGCGGTGTCGTCGATCATCGGCATCGCCCGGCGGACGCCCACAGTGGTCCTCGCCAAAGTCGAATGGCGGTCGGCCGACGTGGTCCGGGACGACCTCGTGCCGCTGTTCCGGGGCGCCGACGCGGTCGTGCATCTGACCTGGATCGTGCAACCCAACCACCGGGAGTCAGACCTGTGGGCAGTAAACGTGGGCGGCACCCGGCGGGTCCACCAGGCCGTGGCCGCGGCCGGCGTGCCCGTCCTGGTGCACGCATCCGCCTTCGGGGCTTACTCAGGCGGCGCCGGGGACCGCCCGGTCGACGAGTCGTGGCCAACCGACGGCATCCCCGGCTCCTGGTACTCCCGGCAGAAGGCCGAGGTGGAGCGGGCCCTCGACGCCTTTGCCGACCAGCACCCGCAGGTCCGCATCGTCCGCTTCCGATCGGCGCTGATACTGAAGCGGGAGGCGGGGGCCCAGGCTCACCGCCTTTACGGCGGGCCGCTCCTGCCACGAGCACTGGTTCGACCGGGCCGGGTGCCGATAGTCCCCGACGTGCCCGGCGTCCGCATACAGGCCGTCCACTCGGCCGATGTCGGCGAGGCCTACCGGCGGGCGGTAGTGGGCGACGTGCGGGGCGCGTTCAACCTGGCCGCCGAACCAGTGCTGACCCCCGCGTCGGTCGCCGCCGCCATCGGTAGCCGAAGAGTGCCGGTGCGAGCGCCGGTCATGCGGGCCGCGGTCAAGGCGAGCTGGGCCCTCCGAGTCCAGCCCACCAGTCCCGACTGGCTCGACCTGATGATCGAGCCGCCGTTGCTCGACACGACCAGGGCCCGAGTCGAGCTGGGCTGGACGCCCAGCCGCTCGGCGACCGACGCCCTGTGGGAGTTCTTGGAGGGCATCGCCGATGGTGCCGGCGCCTCCACGCCGCCACTGGCTCCGCTGGCGACGGCCCGCCCGTCCTTCCGTCCGTGAAGTGGGAGCAACGTGTCATGCCTTCACTACCGAAGATCCGGTGATGCCCTCGACTGGCCAACGCAGAGCGCTTCCTGCCGTGATGACGGCCGCCCATCAGCTGTTTGAGCTCGGCGCCGGCAGTGGCATCATCGGCCAGCACCGAGTGGGTCTGCCGGCTGCGGCGACGCTTTCCATGCTCGCCGATGCCGCCTGGGCGGCCATGGCGCTGGACGACCGCCGCTGGGACCGGGCCTTGGCGGTGGGCGCCGGCATCTCGATGGCCGCGCCGGCCCTGCATTACACGCTGTTTCCCTGGCGGCTTCGGTTCGGCCTCCCTGTCCTCGAGCAAGCCGAGGGCCTCCAAGGTTGGCCCCTCACCGGCTATGTCGCCTTGCTCTACGCCTGGGGGATCTCCGGGGTGGCCGCCTCCGCGCAGCTGCCCAGGGGCACTCGGCGCTGGACGCTCGCAGGGGTTGGCCTGGCGGTCGTGTTCCGACAACTGGCCTCCAGCCACCTGGTCTGGATCCAAGGAGAGGCGGCCCGCAAGCCGCGCTGGTGGAACCGGGCGTGGGTTTCGCAGGAATCCCCCATTCCCACGGCTCGCTGGACTCAGCGTCGATGACTTCAGCGACGCTTACAGAAGGTGCCGTCGACGGAGCGATGGGTGCAAGAATCGGATCTCCGACCATCGAGGGCCATGAGGCATCCTTCTCCGAGAGTTGCGGGTGTCGGCGCCAGGCAGGCACTCGCGCTCGGGCTCGGGGTGGCCGCCGTGGCCCTGATCGGTCTGGCGCTCGCCGAAGCATTGGACGTGGCGCTGCTCGTCGATCCCGTTGAGGCGATCGAGCCGATCGGCCTTGCCGCCTGGGTCGGCGTCGGCCTCCTGGTCGCCGACATCGTCCTTCCCGTGCCGTCGAGCGTGGTGATGCTCGCGCACGGCGCCCTCTTCGGGGTCATACCCGGCGCCGCCCTCTCCCTCCTCGGCCGCACCGGGAACGCCGTGGTCGGCGTCTTGATCGGGCGCGGAGCAGGAAACCTTCTCAGCCGGCGCTCCCTCCGGCGCTCCCGCGATACCGGGAAGGGAGCCGAGCTCGTCGGGCGGTGGGGACTGGCCGCCGTCGTCCTCACCCGCCCGGTGCCCGTCCTGGCCGAGAGCACGCTGGTGGCGGCAGCCGCCATGGGGCTGTGGCCTCCGGCGGTGGTCGGGGCCGCGGTCGTCGGGGCCCTGCCCGAAGCCGTGCTCTACGCCGTCGCCGGCAACGTCGCCGCCTCGTACGCCAACGGTGCCATCGTGTTCGTGGCGGTCATCGTGCTGGCGGCCGGTGCGTGGGTCGTCGGCGCCCGGATCGAAACGGCGCAGATCCGGCGCCGGGTGATCTCGCACGAGACACCAGCTCAGCGTTCTGAAGTGTCCCCCTGAAGTCTCTTGGAGGTGAGTGCCAATGCCGGCAGGGAGTCGTGCCGCTCGATGGGTGAAGGCGCCGATGGTGCCCGATGCCCTCGGTTATGTCTGGGTGGCGGGGCGGGGCGTGTTCCAGCGGGCCAACATCGTCCGCAAGGGAAGCCGCAAGCCTGACCCCACCGACATCCTGGTGCCCGACGGCTTCGAGGTGGAAGTCGTCGCCACCGATTTCAACGAGCCCGTCCACGCCACGTTCGGCCCCGATGGTGCCTGTTACGTCACCGAGGCCGGCTACCGCATCGACTCGCCCCTCGCATCCTGAGAGTTGACACCTCCTCAGGGGAGCGGGAGGTCGTCTTCGAGATCCCCGCGGAGCGCTGGAACCAGAGCGGCGCCCTCACCGGTTGTGCATGGCACGACGCCTACCTCTACTACTCCTACAACGACCACATCGGGCGCTTCCGGCCCGGTGGCGCGGTCGAGGAGATCGTCACCGACCTTCCCGGCCGTGGCGACCACCAGCTGAGCCCGCCGATGTTCGGCCCCGACGGCAAGCTGTACTTCAGCACGGGCAGCGCCACCAACTGCGGGGTGGTGGGCGCCGACAACATCGCCTACGAATGGCTCCGCAACCCTGGCCTGCAAGACGTCTGTGACGTCCCGGGCCAAGACGTGACACTCAGCGGCCGCAACTACGAGTCCCAGGACGTGACGGGCACGTTGCGGGACAAGGTTCGCACCGGCGCCTTCGTCCCCTTCGGCACCGAGACCCAGCCCGGGCAGGTCGTTCTCGGGCAGACCAAGTGCACGGCCGGTGTGCTCCGCTGCGACGCGGATGGGGGCAACCTGAACTCCTCGCCTGGGGGCTGCGCAACGCCTTCGGACTCCGACACCATCCCGACGGCCGGCTCTTCGCCACCGAGCACGGCATCGACGAGCGGGGGGCCCGCTTCATCATCGGCGACCCCGACGACTTCTACGAGGTCATTCCCGGAACCTGGTACGGCTTCCCCGACTACGCCTCGGGCCGGCGCCTCGACGATCCACAGTGGGGCGACGGCGGCCGAGGCCGGGAGCCGGTCATCGCCGAGCCCCCCACGACGCCCCCCGAGCCCTACGTCTCCTTCACCGCCCATGCCGCGGCCAACGGCTTCGACTTCGCCACCGACGAGCGATTCGGCTTCGTGGGCGACGCCTTCGTGGCCTGCTTCGGCGACGCCGCCCCGGTCACCACCCGGCGCATCGTCCCGGCCGGGTTCAAGGTCGTCCGCATCGACATGGCTCGGCGCCAGGTCGTCGACTTCGCGGTCAACCGCATCGCCGGCGGGGCCAGCGTCCTGCCACACGACGGTTTCGAGCGCCCGGTCGATTGTCGCTTCGGGCCCGACGGCAACCTTTACGTCGTCGACTGGGGCGAGATGGTTCCTGCCCCCGAGCGCGGGGGAGTAGAGATCCGCCTGGGCACCGGCATGCTGTGGCGCATCCGGCGCACGGACGGCGACCACGGAGATCTCCCGCCCAAGCCTTTGGTCCTCCCGGTGAACCTTCTGCGGGCCGTGGCCCCGGCAGCAGGCCTGGCCGCTGCCGCGGGGTGGCCGGCGCCTTCCGCCGGGCACGTCGGCCGAAGGCGGATTAGGCCCACCCGGGTTGGGATGGGACCATCCGTGGGCGAGCTGAGCTGAGCCGATGAGCGTTTCCCCGCTGCGCCGCCTGGGGCCGGTAGAGGCCAGCACAAGGCGGCTTGTCGGGAACACGACCACCCCGCCGGTCGTTTTTCAGGACGCGAGCAGCGACTGCTGTTCGGACAACCGGATGACGGCTGCTGCCGGCATCGACGCCGAAGCAACAGCGGTTTGGAACGGTGTCAATCAGGCTCAAGGAGGTGAACGACGATGCTCTTGGCTGCGCTTCCGTGGACGTATTGGTTGGCCCTGCCACTCCTTGTGGGCGCCTTGGCGGTCCTGGTCGGTTTCGCGCTCGTGTACCTCAAGAAGGTCGTCGAGCCCCACGTTCTGTACATGGACCATCTGAACCATCTGGCGACGACTGGGGCCACATCTGCATTGGCCCAGCCTGGGGGCCAGCGGGCCGCCGCCCCCCAGGTGGCGCGGCAAAGCCGGAGTCCTGCGGCCATCGGGCGGGCCCAGAGTTCCGCCGGGGCGCGGTGATGGACGACCGGGAACTGCCCCGGTCGCCGTAGCGGCTCCCGCACGGGCGACACCGCAGCGTCAGCCGCGGGGGTGGCTTCCTGTGGCCCTCGTCGCCGCGATCGTGGGCGGCTTGGTCGGAGGAGGCGTGGTAGCGGCGGTGGACGGTTCGGATTCTCCGGCGTCGCCGGGCGCCTCCGCGGGCCGGGCCTCCAGCCGACTGGCCGAGCTCGGTGACGTGCGGGCCGTCCTGGACAAGGTCCAGCCCGCGGTCGTGGCCATCAGCACCACGGGGTTCGGGCCAGGCGGCTTCTTCGACATCGTGCCCCGCGAGGGGGCAGGGACAGGCATGGTGGTATCGGCAGAGGGTGAGGTCCTGACCAACGCCCACGTGGTGGCCGGCGCCAGCCGCATCCAGGTCAAGCTGGCTAACAGCGACCGCACCTACGACGCGGTGGTGGTGGGCGCCGACGCCGGGTCCGATGTGGCGCTGCTGCGGCTCCAGGGCGGCAACGACCTTCCCACCGTGGCCTTCGGACGCTCGGGTGACCTGCAGGTCGGGGATCAGGTCGTGGCCATTGGCCACGCCCTGGCCCTGCCCGGTGGACCCACCGTCACCACGGGCATCGTCTCCGCCCTCGACCGCTCGATCGGCAACGGCAACGACCGCCTCGAACGCCTCATCCAGACTGACGCGGCCATCAACCCTGGCAACTCCGGCGGCCCGCTGGCCAACATCGAGGGTGAGGTTGTCGGCATGAACACCGCGGTGATCCAGCAGGCTGCCGGTGGTGTGGGGGCCCAGAACCTGGGCTTCGCCATCGCCAGCGACACCCTTGTGCCCATCCTCGAGGACCTCCGCCGGGGCGGACGGGGACAGAGCCGGGCCTTCCTGGGCGTCTCCACCTACCCGGTCAACCCCGACGTCCGCCAGCGCTTCGGACTGTCGGCCAGCGAGGGCGCGCTGGTGGTCGACGTCACCATCGGCTCGCCCGCCGATGCCGCCGGGCTGCGGGCGGGCGACGTGATCACCGGCCTCGGTGACCGGCGTATCTCCTCCCCCGAGGATCTGAGCGGGGCGGTCCGGGCCCACAAACCCGGCGACCAGGTCGAGCTGCGGTGGCAACGTGGCCCCCAGGAGCGCTCGGCCCCAGTAACGCTCAGCCAGGCGAGCCGATAGCCGCTCCAACCCGACTCAGCGACCGCCACCGTGGCTCATTCGGTGGGAACAAGGTCGACGTGGGCCGCGTTTTCTCAGATTGAGAGTATTGACAAGGTGCTGTGTTCGGATAAAAGGAGGACGGAATGCTCGTGCTCTTGGTTGTCTCGTGGCTCCTCATGGGCGCGGTAGCCGGCGCCATGCTCCGGGGGGCCGCCGAGGAGATCCGCTCCAGGGGGCCTGGACTGGCTGTCTGAGTCGCCACCTCTCCCGAGAATCTGCGAGGCAGCCCGAACTCGGGCTGCCTCTTCGTTTTGACCTTGACCGCCTGGGCAAGACGCGCCGGTTGAGAACCGGCGCCTGACGACTTCCGGGATCCAGTCGTGAAGAGGTGTTACCCGTCGCTGCGGAGTCGAGACTTCAGCGCATCGACAGCCTCGTCGATCTTCGCCTTTGCCTCGTCGAGAATCTCTTTGCTCTTGGCACGGGCTCGCTCGGCGCTGAGCTTGTCGACTGCATCGTCGACCTTGGCCCTGGCCTCGTCGAGAATCTCCTTGATCCTGGCCCCGGCGCGGTCAATCTGGCCCTCACGCTTGAGATGCCGATCGTCGGTGAGGTCGCCGGCCGCCTCTTTGGCCCGTCCCTTCAGATCGTCGGTCTTTTCGTTCATCGCTGCCTCCTGGTTCGCAGAGGGCCCTGACCTGCGTCCGGTTCTCGGTTCCAACTGGCCCTCACGCAATAGCAAATCACTTGTACCGATGATGCGGGTGCGCGATCGCTCCGGTGGAGAAGAAGCGAGCCGGCTCCCGGGCGACTTCAGCTTCGGCGGTGAGGGAGTGCAGGTCTACGTCCCATTGGCCAGCTGCTTGCTCTTGTCGTTCATCGCCACCGTCGTGCTGAATCTCCTCGTCCGCCGGTAAGGACTCAGGGAGACACACCGGCGTCGATGGGTTGCGACGAGCACGCGCCCATGGGTCCGAGGACGTTGATCAGGCGAGGTCGAAGCGGTCCAGGTTCATGACCTTGTCCCAGGCGGCCACGAAGTCACGGACGAACTTCTCCTTCGAGTCGTCACAGGCGTAGACCTCCGAGATGGCTCGGAGCTGGGAGTTCGAGCCGAAGACCAGGTCGACGGCGGTGGCGGTGCGCTTCACCTCACCCGTTACGCGATCACGACCGTCGTACACGTTCTCGGTCGAGACCGACGGCTTCCACTCCGTGCCCATGTCGAGCAGGTTCACGAAGAAGTCGTTGGTCAACGTCTCGGGCCGGTCGGTGAAGACGCCGTGCTGGGCCTGCCCGAAGTTGGCGTTCAGGGCCCGCATGCCGCCGATGAGAACTGTCATCTCGGGGGCGGTCAGCGTCAACAGGTTGGCCTTGTCCAGCAGCAGGGTCTCCGGCGACAGCTTCTCTCCCGGTTGGAGGTAGTTGCGGAACCCATCCGCGGTCGGTTCGAGCACGTCGAACGTCTCCACGTCGGTCTGCTCCTGGGAGGCATCCGTGCGCCCCGGGACGAACGGGACCGCGACGTCATGCCCGGCGTGCCTCGCCGCTCGGGCAACAGCCGCGCACCCGCCCAGGACGATCAGGTCAGCGAGCGAGACCTTCTTGCCGCCGGAGTGCGAGCTGTTGAAGTCCTGCTGGATCTGCTCCAGGGCCTGGAGCACGCCGGCCAGCTCGGCCGGGCTGTTGACCGCCCAGTCCTTCTGCGGCGCGAGGCGGATCCGCGCCCCGTTCGCCCCGCCACGCTTGTCGGTGAAGCGGAAGGTGGCGGCCGACGCCCACGCGGTGGAGACCAGTTGGGAGATGGACAGTCCGGACTCGAGGATCTTGTCCATGAGGACAGCGATGTCCTCGTCGCCGATCAGTTCGTGATCGACCGCGGGGACCGGGTCCTGCCACAGCTGCGGCTCGGGAACCCACGGGCCGAGGTAGCGAGAGAGCGGCCCCATGTCGCGGTGCAACAGCTTGAACCACGCCTTGGCGAACGCGTCCGCGAGCTGGTCGGGGTTCTCGTGGAAGCGCTTCACGATCGGCTGGTAGATCGGGTCCACCTTCAGCGCGAGGTCCGACGTCAGCATCATCGGGGCGTGCCTCTTCGACGGGTCATGAGCGTCGGGCACGGTGCCCTGGGCCGCGGGATCCGTGGGCGTCCACTGCTTCGCACCGGCGGGGCTCGTCGTCAGCTCCCAGTCGTACCCGAGCAGGTTGTCGAGGTACCCGTTGTCCCACTTCGTCGGCTCTTTGGTCCAGGCGCCCTCCAGCCCGCTGGTGATCGTGTCGGGGCCCTTGCCGGCGCCGAAGCTGCTGAACCAGCCAAGGCCTTGGTGCTCGACGGGGCATGCCTCGGGCTCCGGTCCGACGAGCTCCGGATCGCCCGCACCATGGCACTTGCCGAACGTGTGGCCGCCGACGATGAGGGCGACCGTCTCCTCGTCGTTCATCGCCATACGACGGAAGGTCTCCCGAATGTCCCTTGCCGAAGCCAGGGGATCGGGGTTGCCGTTGGGCCCCTCCGGGTTCACGTAGATCAGGCCCATCTGCACGGCGCCGAAAGGACCGGTGAGCTCCCTGTCGCCGCTGTAGCGCTCATCTCCGAGCCACGTGTCCTCGGGCCCCCAGAAGATCTCCTCCGGCTCCCAGATGTCCTCTCGCCCGAACCCGAAGCCGAACGTCTTGAACCCCATCGACTCCAGGGCACAGTTCCCGGCGAAGACCAGGAGGTCGCCCCAGGAGACCTTCCGGCCGTACTTCTGCTTGACCGGCCAGAGCAACCGGCGCGCCTTGTCGAGGTTGGCGTTGTCGGGCCAGCTGTTGAGGGGCGCGAAGCGCTGATCGCCGCTGCCCGCGCCGCCCCGTCCGTCGGCCATACGGTACGTGCCGGCGGCATGCCACGACAGCCGGATGAAGAGCGGCCCGTAGTGGCCGTAGTCGGCCGGCCACCAGTCCTGCGACGTCCGCATCACCGTGAAGATGTCCGCCTTCAGCGCGTCGAGGTCAAGGGTCTTGAACTCTTCCGCGTAGTCGAAGTCCTCGTCCATCGGGTTGGACAGGGGCGAGTGCTGGTGGAGCACGGACAGGTCCAGCTGGTTCGGCCACCAGTCCCGGTTCGTCCTGGGCCGGGTGTGCTTCACCGTCGGGGACGGGATTGCCGGGTTCTCGCTTTCGCTGACGCTGTCGGTCACGTCGCTCCCTTTCCTGTCGCTGTTTCCTTCTGATGGGTGGTTGCTCTCGGTCCCGCCACACACGCCGGGCATCGGCCCCAGTAGATGACCTCGGCTTCGTCGATCTCGTAGCCCGAGTCGTCCGCGGCAGTCAGACACGGCGTTTCGCCGACCGCACAGTCGACGTCGACCATACGGCTGCACGTTCGACACATGAGGTGATGGTGGTTGTCACCGACCCGGTTCTCGTAGCGGGCCGAGGACCGGGCGGGCTGGATGCGCCGGAAGAGGCCCTTGTCCGTGAGGGCGGCCAAGGCGTCGTACACCGCCTGGTGCGAGATGGCGCCGATCTCGGCCCGGACGACCTTGTAGATGTCGTCCGCGGTGCTGTGCGGTCGGTCGGACACCGCCCGTAGTACAGCCAGACGCTGGGCCGTCACCTGTAGACCGTGCCCGCGGAGAACCGCATGGTCAATGGACGTCTCGCTGGACACGCCCGCGAGCCTAACGCAATGCTGGAGCGAATCAAGATCTAGTTGTATGCCAGTTTCCGACCTGTCGTGATCGGATCACACGGTGACGAGGCCGCGCCGAAGCACACGCGCCTACGACCTCACTCCGTGGCGACGTCGTCGTCTCACCGCGTACTGCCGGCAGGGTGCGGCACCGATCGCAGGTCGAGTTCGTCAATGTGTTCGAAGTCGGCGGGATTGCAGGTGTAGAGCGGTAGGCCGTTGGAGATGGCGATGGCAGCGATCATGGCGTCATAGGCGCGGGCCTCCGTCTTGCGTCCCGCCTGTCGCAGCGACGCCGCTACCCGACCAAAGACGCGTGCCGCTGCCGCGTCGAAGGGGAGCGGGGCGAAGTCGGCTTCGGCCTGCTGCAGCCGCGCCTGCCGTATTGCCCTTTCCGCTGCGTCGCCGGCGACAAGCGGTCCCACCGACAGCTCGGCCAAGGTGATCGAGCTGATGAGTGCCTGACGCGGGAGACTCGATTGATCGGCGAGACGCTCAAGCAGTATCAGAGTGTTGGTATCGAGCAGCCCTCGCTGCGTGACAGCCACCGCCGTCAGAGGCTCGGATCGACGGCTGCGTCAACATCTCGCCGTAGCGCCTCCGGATCCATCGCCGGCAACTTCGCCCACCTGCAGAGGAGCACGGTGATGGACAGCGGCGGCTTGTCGAGTGGTCGCAGTTGAGCGACCGGTTTGCCATCGCGTGTGACGGTCATCTCCTCGCCGAGGGCAACCCGGTCGATGACCTCGCCCCCGTGGTTGCGCAGCTCACGTATGGATATCTCAGCCACGGTCGCACGGTATCACTGGTGAGACTGTGGGGAACGGTCGCCCAGCCGAATGACCCCCGGATCACTGGGCAAGGTCCCGAGCCAGGCGACCAGGAAGTCTCTCGCCGCGCAAAACGATGCTCAGGAGTTTGTCGTCGACGACAAAGGGTCACTCGGTGGCGAGGTCGTCATCTCGGGCTACCGGTTGCGAGCCGAGCCAGATAGGGGCGCCGAGACTGGTAGCACTGAGACATGTCCACCGTCGCCGCTGTCGACCCTGACGCCCTCCTCGCCGAGCTGGTGGCCACGCCGGAAGGCCGGGCCGACCCCTACCCCCGCTACGCCACCCTCAGGGAACGGTCGCCGGTCCACCGCAGCGCCTTCGGCTTCTGGGCCCTCAGCCGCTACGAGGACTGCCAGCAGCTGCTCCGCCATCCCGGCGTCGGCAAGGACTTCTCCGGTGCGCTCAACTCTCTGGGACTGACCGACGAGCAGCGGAGCGAACAGGACCGGTTCCGCAACGACCGGTCCAACATGTTGACCACGGATCCTCCTGACCACACACGACTGCGGGGACTGGTGACCCGGGCCTTCACGCCGCGGACAGTAGAGACCTTACGGACCAGCATCGTGGCCCTCGTCGACGACCTGCTGGACGGCTTCGGCGCCGGCGAAGTCGACGTCATGGACGCGCTGGCGTACCCGCTCCCGGTGACCGTGATCGGGGAGATGCTGGGTGTGCCCGCCGAGGACCGGCCGGCTCTGCGGCCGCTGGTACGGAGCGTGACCGCCATCCTCGAGCTGGTCGTTACCCCAGAGGCCCTGGCGGAGGCCAGTGTCGCCGATGCCAAGCTCCAGGAGTACTTCGCCGGGCTGGTGGCGGAGCGTCGGGCCCATCCCCAGGACGACCTCCTCACCAAGCTCATAGAGGCGGAGGACAAGGGTGACCAGCTCAGGGAGCACGAGCTGATCTCCACCGCCATCCTGCTGTTCGCCGCCGGGTTCGAGACGACCACTCATCTGATCGGCAACGGGATGCTCGCCCTGCTCCGTCACCCCGACGAGCTGGCGCGGTTGCGGGCCGACCGTTCGCTGCTCCGACCCGCGGTCGAGGAGCTGCTGCGCTACGACAGCCCGGTCCAGATCGCGGCCCGCACCACCTATGAGGCTCTGTCCATCGGGGGACACAAGATCGCCGAGGGGAGCGTCGTCTTGGCCCTGCTGGGCGCGGCGAACCGCGACCCGGCCCGCTTCCGGGACCCCGAGCGCTTCGACGTCGGACGTGACGAGGGGCCGCCGATGAGCTTCGGAGGCGGCATCCACTTCTGCCTGGGCGCGGCTCTCGCCCGCCTGGAAGGCCAGATCGTGGTCGACCGCCTGCTCGACCGCTTCGGCACGATGGAGCTGGTCGGAGCCCCCGTGGTCCACCGCGACAGCCTCACCCTGCGTGGGCTGATGGACCTGCGCGTCCGCTTCGCCGCGTGAGCTGAGATCCGGTCACACTGCCGCGGCCAGTAGGAGCCCGGCCGTCGCGGCTGCCGCGCCGGCCAGCATCGTGCCAACGGCGTTGAGTACGGCGCCGGATGTCTCGCCCTCCTCCAGCAACCGGACGGTCTCAAAGGCGAACGTGGAGAAGGTCGTGTACGACCCGCAGAACCCGACGGCCAGCCAGGTCGCCGGTGTACTCGGGAGGGCGTGGTAGAGGGCAGCCCCCGCCACCAGCCCGACGAGCAGCGAGCCGGTGACGTTGACCACGAAGGTGCCCCACGGAAACGCGCCATCTGTCTGGCCCTCGACGATGCCGTCGAAGAGGAACCGGGCCAAGGCGCCCAACGCGCCGGCAACGACCAGGCCAACAAGGATCCCCGGTCTCATGGCCGTCGGCTCGGTACGTGGCGGGCCAGAACCATGCCGGCCCAGACGGCGGCGAACCCGACCACCAGGCTGATGAGCGCGTACATGACGCCCATGGACGCCTGGCCCTCCTTGATCAGCAGGTCCGTCTCCACCGCCAAGGCCGAGAACGTGGTGAACGCGCCGAGAAACCCCGTGGCAAAGAAAGGCTGAACGTACCGGCTGGGTGGAAACCGCTTGATCACCAGGACGAGCAGGAAGCCGAGGGCGAAGCTGCCGGACACGTTCGTCCAGAACGTCGCCCACGGAAAACTGTTCTCGGCGATGTGGACGCCCCCGGCGAACGCGTAGCGAGCCGGCGCGCCCAGCGCGCCGCCGGCGGCGACGGCCACCACCACGCCCGGCCGGGCCCGTGGCGCAGAACCCTTCATCAGACATCTTGACATCACCCCTGTACGGATCGCGGTTGCAGGCGTACTGTCGACTCGAGAGAGAGGGGTCCGACATGCACCGGTATCTCATCGTGGCGAGGGTCGCGGCGTGAAGGTCGAGGACATCCTCCGCAAGAAGGGCTCGGTGGTGGAGACCATCCGTCCCGACGCCAAGGTCCTGGTCGCCGTCCACCGCATGCGTATGCAGAACGTTGGCGCGCTGGTCGTCTCGCGGGATGGGGAGAGGGTCGACGGCGTGCTGTCCGAGCGCGACATCGTCCGCGGGTTGACGAACCACGGCGCAGTGCTGGTGGAGATGAGCGTCGTCGCCGTCATGTCCCGGTCCGTGCCGACGTGCACGCCCGGCGACTCGCTGACGTCGGTCATGTCGCAGATGACGCGCACCCGGAACCGTCACGTTCCCGTGGTCGAAGAAGGCCGCCTGTGCGGCATCGTCAGCGTGGGCGACGTCGTCAAGCACCGGCTCGAAGAGATGGAGCTCGAGACGAGCGTCCTGCGCGACGCCTACCTGACCCGCCGCTGAGCGGTACGGCTCGGCCACAGTGGGCCGGCGAGAGGAGGGCCTCATGACCGGCTCCTGGTACTGGTGTCTGAAGCACGGGCGGGCCGAGGGGGCCGAGGGCTCCTGCCCGCCCGAGGACCGTATGGGCCCCTACGAGTCGCAGGAGGCCGCCCAAAACTGGAAGGACAAGGTCGAGGCCCGCAACGAGGACTGGGACCGCGAAGACCGGGAGTGGAGCGGCGAGGAGCCCTAGTCCCCATCGGCTTAGTCCGCCGGTTGTCCGAGCCGGGCGGGAGTGGTCGCCGCCGGGTCGGGGCAGAACGTCGGCATGGAACGCTCCGGAACCACGCCCCAGCACGCCGTCGACACTTCGGACCTGGCCGACCTGGTCCAAACCACGGGGCCCTTCCTGAGCCTCGGGCTGGTGACGGAGGCCGACATCGACAACGCCGCCCGGCGCTCCGAGCTGCGGTGGCGGGCGGTCCGGGACGACGCCGGCACGCAGGGCACGCCGGAGAAGCTGTTGGCCGCAGTGGACCCGATCGTGCCCGACGCCCACTTGGACGGCCAGGGCCTGGCGGTGGTGGCCACGCCGGCGGGCGTGCTCCATGTCGAGCACGGTCCTCACCCGCCCGCCAGCGACTGGGCCCGCTAGGCTCCGCTGCCCTCGCTGGTCCCCATTGTGACGTGGCGCCAACAGTGCCCGGCTTACGTCACCGTGCTCGTGGACCGCGAGGGCGCCGACCTGGCCGCCTACCGCCGGGAGCGCCCGGACGTGCACCGCGAGGCCGGCGGCGACGACTACCCATTGCGCAAGCCCAGCGCCGGTGGCTGGTCGCAGCGGCGCTACCAGGAGCGCGCCGAGAACACCTGGGAGCGAAACGCGTCCGACGCCGCCGACCAGGTGGCCCGGCTGGCCCGCCGGGTGGACGCCCGGCTGGTGGTGGCGGCCGGTGACCAGCGGGCGCTCACCCTGTTCCAGGAGGCGCTGCCCGCCGACCTGACCGAGCGGCTCCAGGTCGTCTCGGGCGGGCGGTCGGCTGACGGTTCTGACGACGAGTTCCACGAGCAGGCCAGGGTGGCCGTCGAGCTGGCCGTCAACGCCGACACCGATGACCTCATGGAGAAGTTCCGCGAGGAGCGGGGCCAGGACCACCGGGCCGCCGAAGGCCCCCGGGCCACCCTCGCGGCCCTGGCCATGGGCGCAGTGGACGTCCTGCTGGTCGCGCCCGACGACCCAGCGGACGCCCGCACCGCCTGGTTCGGCCCTGACCCGACCCAGCTGGCCGCGACGGCGGACGACCTGCGCGATCTGGGGGTGGACGAGCCGATTGAGGGCCGTCTGGTCGACGTGGCCGTGCGCGCCGCCCTCGGCACCGGCGCCGGCATACGGGTTGTCGAGGCGGGGGCCGCCTTGGAAGGCGGCATGGGGGCCATCCTGCGCTGGAGCACCTGATGCCCGGGCGCATCGCCATCGTGACCGGGTCGGACTCAGGGATCGCGGAGGCGACGGCGGTCGCCCTGGCCCAGGCGGGATACGACGTGGGCGTCACGTGGCACACCGACGAGGCGACCACAGGGGCATCCTTCGTGGTCGACGGGGGACTGCTCCTGATGGCCGCCCAGGCAAACCGTTAGAGGACCGGTCAGGAAGGGAACACCTTCCTCACCTACCAAGTAGAGGAGAATCTCATGGTCGACAACACAGATGACCTGAAGGGCCGTGTCAAGGAGTCCGCCGGGGACCTGACCGGCGACGAGGACCTCCAGCGGGAGGGCGAGATCGATCAGGGCAAGGGAAAGGCCAAGAACATCGTCGACAAGGTCGCCGACAAGTTCAAGAAGTAGTCCGACCAGGTCCGTCCCGGCCGGGGCCTACCCTGGCCGGGATGGACCTGGACGACGCCAAAGCGCGGGTGCAGGAGGAGGTCGACCGGCGGGCCGACCTCCTCCTCGAGGTTTCCCACCGCATCCACGGTCATCCCGAGCTGGTCTTCGCCGAGACCTTCGCCGCCGACCTACTGGCGTCGGCTTTGGGCACGGAGGCGGGGGCGTACGGGCTGGACACCGCCTTCGACGTTCGGACCGGCTCCGGCGCCGGTCCGAACGTGGCAGTGATCTGCGAGTACGACGCCCTCCCCCGAATTGGCCACGGCTGCGGCCACAACGTGATTGCCGCCGCCGGGCTGGGGGCCGGGCTGGCCTCCGCGGCTCTGGCCGAGGAGGCGGGCGGCCGCTTGGTGGTCCTGGGCACGCCGGCGGAAGAGGGCGGTGGCGGCAAGGTTCTTATGGCGGAGCGCGGCGCCTTCGAGGGCGTCGATGCCGCCCTTATGGTCCATCCCGCCGGCGCCGACCTGACCGAGCCCGACGTCATTGCCATCGCCACCTGGCGGGTCGAGTACTTCGGCCGGGGCGCCCACGCGGCGGCCGCACCCCAGTTCGGCCGCAACGCCCTCGACGCCATGGTCCTCGGTTACAACGCGGTGGCCGCCCTGCGGCAGCACATCGCGCCGACGGACCGTATTCACGGGGTGTTCATCGAGGCGGGGGAGAAGCCCAACATCGTCCCCGACCGCACAGTGGCCGAGTGGTACGTGCGCTCAGCCACCCTCGACAGCCTGCAACCGCTGAAGGCCCGGGTGCTGGCCTGCCTCGAGGCCGGCGCCGCTGCGGCCGGCTGCCGCTTGGAGGTACATCCCACCTGCCCCGAGTACTCCGACCTCCGGACCAATCCCGTCATGATCGACCTGTACCGGGCCAACAGCGAGGCACTCGGCCGCACCGTGTACGAGCCCACCACCGCCACGCGCGTGGTAGCCAGCACCGACATGGGCAACGTCAGCTACCTGGTGCCGTCGATCCATCCGATGATCGCCGTCAGCCCCCCCGACGTACCCCTCCACTCGGACGAGTTCGCCCGATGGGCCGCCGCGGAGGAGGGTGACCGGGCTGTCCTCGACGGGGCCAAGGCCATGGCGATGACCGTCATGGATCTGTGGCTCGGCGACGGGGCTGCACAGGAGGTCCGCGCTGCGTTCGGTTCTGGACCCTAGTCTCCCGGGTCGCATGCATCCCTACGTCGCCGAGAGCTGGACCGACCAGGAAGCCGACGTCCTCCGGCGCTACTTCACCAACCTCGACGGCCCCGTCTTTGCCCTGGTGAACCTGCCTGAGGTGGTCAAGGGCGCCCTCTTCGCCCGGTACAGCCGGTCGTCCAAGAGCCTGCGCCGGCTCTTCCTCGACGAGTTCGTCGGCGACCTCGACACCGACGGCGACGCCTCGATCGACGCCACCGTCGGCGTCAAGCGGGCTGAGGCCCTGTACGAGCGGGTGTTCAGCGAGTACGGCGACGACTCGGTGGCCCAGCTCGGCGGAGTCCACCTGGCCTGCGAGCAGGCGTCGAACCTGCTGACCAAGATCCTGGAGTGGGGCCGGCTGATGGCCTATCTGGAGCAGTCCACCCGCTACGTGGCCTACGACGCCCGACTTGGAGGCCGGTACCGCTACCACCGTGACCCGGCCGTGCTCGCCTCACCGCTGGGCACCCGCTACGTGTCCGACCTCGATCACCTCTTCGACACCTACCGGACGCTGGTGCCGGTGATGAGCGACTACTACCGGTCCCGGCACCCGAAGGAGGCGGACGACTCCGACTTCGTCTACCGGCAATCGATCAAGGCCAAGGCCTTCGACGCCCTCCGGGGCTTGCTTCCGGCTGCCGCGCTGTCCAACGTGGGGATCTACGGCACTGGCCAGGCCTACGAGCTCCTCCTGCTGCGCATGCGGGGCCACGCCCTCCCCGAGGCCCGGGAGTACGCCGAGCTGATGGTGGGCGAGCTCCGCAAGGTGATCCCCTCGTTCCTCACCCGGCTCGACCGCCCGGACCGGGGCGGCGAGTGGACGGACTACCTGGCGGCCACCGGCCGGGCCACTGCCCAGGTTGCCGAGCGGCTCTTCGCCGGGATGGAGCCCGAGCCCCGCCCGGCCGTCACCCTCGTGGACTTCGACCCCGAGGGTGAGGACAAGCTCCTGGCCGCCATGCTGTACCCCCACGTCGACCTGCCCGACGACCAGGTGCTGGCCCGGGTGCGCACCTTGTCCGCCGACGAGCGCCACGCGGTCGCCGACGCCTACGTGGGCGAGCGGCGCAACCGCCGTCACAAGCCGGGCCGGGCCCTGGAGCACCTGTCCTACCGGTTCGACGTCCTGTCCGACTACGGGGCGTTCCGCGACCTGCAGCGCCACCGCATGCTCACCATCCAGTGGCAGGCGCTCACCCCGAGCCACGGGTACGTCATGGCCGACGACGTGGAGACGGCAGGAGCCTCTGGCGCCTTCGAGGAGGCCATGGCTTGCTCTGCGGCCCTCCACGACGCCCTCGCCCCCCACTTCCCCGCCCAGGCCTCCTATGCGGTGTCGCTGGCCTACCGCCTGCGGTACTCCATGGAGCTCAACGCCCGGGCCGCCCTCCACATGCTGGAGCTGCGCACGTCGCCTGCCGGCCACCCTTCGTACCGGCGCATCTGCCAGGACATGCACCGCCTGATCGCCGAGCAGGCCGGGCACCGGATCGTGGCCGGGCTGATGACCTTCGTCGACCACAGCGAGGCCGGTGCCGGGCTCGAGCGCCTGCCTGGGGAGCGCCGGGCGGAGGCTCGGCGCTCGTCATCCTCGGGCCAAGTCTCGACATGAACTAGAGGGGGAAATTTCATTGCCTGTGACCTGCGCCGACGCGCGAAGAGGCTGGTCAGCGGGAGCCTGAGGGCGCTTGCATGGTCGTCGCCGCCGCGTCATGCTCCGTTCGTCCCTTACGCCCCACACCCCCGGGTCGTGGGCCTCGGCGCCGCCTACGTGGGGTGCCGCGGTGGGGGCGTTTTGAGGACAGGCGCGGGACTCGAGGGACCAAGTAGAGAACGTTCTGATAATCCACCACGGGGGCCGGGCCGGCCTCCGTCCCCGGGGGAGGGCTACGGAGCGGTACCAACGGTCTCTCGAGTCCCGGACCGCCTCGGCGTCGTTAGCGGCCTGTCCGGGTCGTCTATGCTCCCGCCCCCGAAGCCCCCTCTTGTGGAACGGACGCGTCGCAATGCCTGAAGAGCCAGACGAGGAACTCGACGACGTCATCGAGGCGGACGACCCCGACATCGTCGACCTCGAGTCGCTCGAGGAAGACGACGACGACGATGTCGACGCCTTGGACGTCGACGCCCTCGACGTCGAACCCCTCGAGGGCGACGACGTCGACGCGGTGGTCGACGAGGTGGAGGAGGACGTCGTCGTACCGGTCGGCGTGGTGGTCGTGGCCGAGGACGACGACGATGAGGAGGAGGACGACGACATCGACCCCGACGACGTGGAGGCCGGCCTCGACGTCATCTTGAAGGACCGCCTCGTGGTCGTCGACGAGGAAGAAGACGAGGAGGACGAGGTCCCCGACGTCGAGGACCGGGTCGAGGGGTCGACAAAGGTCCTCCCCAAGCGCCCGGGCGAGTTCGTGTGCCAGTCGTGCTTCCTCGTGAAGCACCCCAGCCAGCTCGCGGACGCCGGGCGCATGTTCTGCCGGGACTGTGTCTGACTCGTAGGCTGGGGCCATGAGCCAGCGCCAGGACCCCACCGAGCAGCTCCTCGATCTCCTGGTCTACGCACCGCTCGGGCTGCTGATGGAGGCGCGTGACCTCGTTCCGAAGCTGGCGGACAAGGGCCGCCAGCGCATGGGCGGTCAGGTCACCGTGGCCCGCATGATCGGCGAGATGGCGGTGCGCCAGGGCCAGCGCCGGGCCGAGAAGGCGCTCCAGCGCCTGCGCGAGCAGCAGGCTGGGCCCAGCGACTCCGCCCCCGCTGGCGCTGGGGCCACCCACCGGCCGGGCAACGGGCACGGGCCCCCGTCGGCCACCGCGCCTGGTCCTGTGACCTCCTCCCCGGCCACGTCCACTGGGGGCACTCCGGCCGCGGCCTCGCTGGCCATCCCCGGCTACGACACCCTGTCGGCCTCCCAGGTCGTTCCTCGCCTCGAGGGTCTCTCGGGCAAGGAGCTCGAGGCCATTCGGCTCTACGAGGAGGCCACCCGGGCCCGCAAGACCGTCCTCAGCCGGATCGACCAGCTACGGGGCAGCGCCTAGTGGACGAGGGCTGCCGTCCGGCCCGGCCGAGTGACGTGCCCCGCATCGCGGAGCTGAACCGGGCGGTTGTCGACGAGCTGGCCCCCATGCGGGGCGGCGCGGTCTGGAAAGCCCGGGAAGCCCGGCCCGAACCGGTCGAGGAGGGGCTGGCTGAGCTGCTCGACGATCCCAACGCGCGCGTCGTGGTGGCCACCATCGACGAGACGGTGGTCGGCTACGCCGTCGTCCACCTCGAGCACCTGGCGGACGGGAGCATCCTGGGGGTGATCGACGACATCTTCGTCGAGGAGGGGGCTCGCCAGGTCGGCCTGGGCGAGCTCATGATCGACGATCTCATGACGTGGTGCGAGGAGCGCAAGTGCGTCGGCATGGACGCCATGGCGCTGCCCGGCCACCGGGCCACCAAGAACTTCTTCGAGGAATCGGGGTTCACGGCCCGCCAGCTCGTGATGCACCACCACTTCGGGCCATGAGCCCCCAGCTGTGCGTGGGGGCCATCGCGGTGATCGACGGACGCCTGCTCCTGATCCGCCGGGGTCATGGGCCGGCGGCAGGGGAGTGGAGCCTCCCGGGCGGCCGGGTGGAGGCGGGTGAGACGCTGGCCGAGGCGGTCGTGCGGGAGCTGGCCGAGGAGACCGGCCTGGAAGCGGTGTGCGACGACCTGGCCGGCTGGGTCGAGCGCATCAGCGACGACCACCACTTCGTGATCTTCGACTTCCGTGTCACGGTGCTCGACCACCCCGAGGCCGGACTGCGGGCAGGTGGGGACGCGGCAGAGGCGGCTTGGGTGCCTCTCGACGAGGTGGCCCATCTGCGGCTGGTCGAAGGTCTGGCCGAGTTCCTGCACGACCACGGGATCGTGCCGGTCATCGCCTGATCTAGCCGGTCGGGGCGGGCGGCCGCCGGGGGGGAGGCGGTGGCACCGGTCGTGACGAAGGCGACTCGCCCAGAAGCGGGCCGAGCGCCGGGACCTTCGGCATGGCCTGGCGGATGGTCTTCAGAGTCTCCTCGTCGGCGCCTGCGGGAAGGCCCTTGGGCACGATCGTCCGCCGGACCGGAGATGCCAGCACCGCCTCCAGCAGAGCCAGCCAGCGGTCGGGGGCGGTCTCCGGCGACATGGCGTCGGCCACGGCCGCGCTCAGTCCGGTGCTCAGCTCGGGGGGGAGGCGCAGCCCCTGCTCGGGCGCCCGGCTGCTGACCCGCAGGGCGCGCACCACCCGGCCCTCGGTCAGGCAGGTGGCGATCTCGTCCATCCAGGTCTGGCGCTCGGCCGCGCTGCGCCGTTCCAAGCCCTCTTTCAGGGTGGTGGCGAGGGCACGGCTCTCCTCGTCGCGCCCGGCGGCGTCGGAGCCGGCCACGACGGTACGCAAATCACGGAGGCCGATCTCGTCGACGATGGCGGCGGCCGCCTCCGCCCGGTCCCGCCACTCGGCGGCGCGGAGGCTCGGCAACAGCTCCTCGGCCAGAGCCAGGATGGCCGCCGACGGGATCTCGGGCCCGCCTGCTTCTCGCGCCTGATTGTTCTGCTCCTCGACGGCCTGCCGGACGCCGGCCAGCCCGCCGCGCATCAGCTGCTCGGCAATGGGCCGCTGCTCGGGAGGCAGGGCAGCGAGGACCGCGTCGCGGTGGGCCCGCCCCGCATGGATGCGCTTGGCCGGCGGCCGGCTCCGGGTCTGGCCGGTGCCCGGCTGGGCCCGAGGGGGCCGCTCGCGCCCGGACCCCTCCCGGGGCGGACGGCCGCTTTCCGAACGAGGCCGGTCTGCGCTGTCCCGACGGTCGCGGCCCCCGCCTTCCCGCGCCGGACGGTCACCGCCCGGGCGGTCACCGCCGGGCCGCTCGCCCCGCGGTCGTTCGGGGCGGTCGGGACGGGCCCGCTCACGCTGGCCGGGTCCTCCGGCGCCGCCGCCTTCCCGCCGCGCCCCGTCACGGGGCCCCGTTCCCGGTCCGGGCGTGGCCCGGGGCCGCGTGGCTCCCGGCCCGCCCGGTCCCGCACGTCCGGGACGCCCGGAACCCGAGCGGTCACCGCCGAACCCGCCGCCGCCGAACCGGTCCCGGTCGCCCCGGCGGCCGCGGTCGCCTCCCTCTCGCTCGGGCTTCAGCGGGCTGTGGGTCACCAGCGCCTCTTCCTTTCCCGACCCGAGCAGGGGAAGAACCTCGGGGGCGGCCTTCCTGGTCTTGGTCTTCGGCGCGGTCACCGAGGTCACGTTGATGCCGTCGAGATCGAAGTCGGCCTCGGCCTTGACCACGTCGCCCACCTTCGCCCCCTCGTGGAGCACCGACGCCGCCAGCACGCCCTTCGGCTGGCGCGCTCCCGCGGCCCGCCACGTCCAGGTGCCGTCGGGGCGCGAGCTCGTCAGTTCGATGTCGATGCGGGGCATAGAGAGATCAACCTAGCCAAGGGCGTCTTACGATGTTTCCCACGCGTCGGCCAACGGTAGGACGTGACGCGAAGTGGTTACGCGACCCCACGAGAGGTGACTGCCATGTCCCAGCAGACGACGACCGAGCTTCGACCCTCTGAAGGGCACGCCCTGGTGACCGCCCAGGGGAAGACCTCGATCGCCGATTCGGTCGTGGCGAAGATCGCGGGAGTGGCCGCCAGGGAGGTTTCCGGCGTTCACGAGATGGGCCGCGGCGCGGCGCGGGCGTTCGGCACCATCAAGGAGAGGATGCCGGGTGGCGGGGCCGGTCCCAACGTCAGTCAGGGCGTGAAGGTGGAGGTGGGGGAGCGCCAGGCTGCCATCGACATCGACCTGGTGGTCGACTACGGCGTGTCGATCCCCGACGTCTCCCAGTCCGTCCGCGACAACGTGATCCAGAAGATCGAACGCATGACCGGCCTCCAGGTCACCGAGGTCAACGTCTCCGTGGACGACGTCTTCCTGGGCGAGGACAGCGAGCCCGAGCCGCCCAGGGTGCAGTGACGGCCTACCTGCGCCATGGCTGACCTCGACGCGGTCGCTGCTGCGACCCTCGGTTGCCCGCTCATCGCCGACCTGACCGGAGGCCGGTTCGGAGAGGTCGCCACCTACCGGCCGGGCAGCCGCCTCGTCGGCGTACGGATGGTCGATGGCGCGATCGAGCTGCACGTCGTGGCCAAGTGGGGAGCGCCCCTGCCCGAGGTCGCCGAGGTGGTGAGAGCCGCAGTGGCGCCATACGCGGAAGGTTTGCCGGTTTCGGTGTTCGTGGACGACATCGAGCTTCCGGAGGAGGCATCGGTTGGAGCCTCATGAGGTGCTCGGAGTGAGGCCCGGTGCAGCCCGTCCCGAGGTCACCGAGGCGTTCCGGCGTTTCGCCTTGTGTCACCACCCCGACCGTGGCGGCGACGCCGACCGGTTCCAGGAAGGGCTCGACGCGTACCGGCGTCTGACCGGTGCCGTCCCGCTCACCCGGCGGGCCGCGTTCCGAGGGACCGCAGCCGACGTCGTCTTCCACCGCCGGACCAGGCCCGGTGTCGCCTCCATGCTGCGGCTGGCCCGACACCGTCTGGGCGCCGCCCGCTCCCGCCCGTAAACCCCAGGAGGTTCCCATGCAACCCACGATCGTCGGACTCTTCGTCGGCCTGCTGCTCGGTATGGCCTTGGCCTTCGACGGCTTCGGCTCCATGCTCATCGTCGCCTTTTGCGGTGCGGTGGGCTACGTGATCATGAAAGTCGTCCAGGGCGAGATCGACCTGACGCCGTACCTGGGCGGCGGGGGCCGTATCCGTCAGTGACCGCACCGGTCACGGCGCCAGTCGCCGAGCCCACGGCGGACCTGCCGCGGGCCGGCCTCGTCACCAGCCGGGGCGAGACGATCATCTCCCCCTTGGTGGTGGAGAAGATCGCCTCCCGGGCGGCCTCCGAGGTCGACGGCGTGGGAGGAGTCGTCCAGACGGGGCTGTCCCGACTGCTCCCTTGGTCAGTGGGCGACGCGTCGCCGGCACGGGCGTCGGCCGAGGTCGGCGACGAGACGGTCACCGTCGACCTGACGGTCAACGTCGTGTACCCGGAACCGGTGGCCGTGGTGACCAACGGCGTGCGAACACAGGT
>Ga0247713_1000462_pt1 | contig 24998 bp, 27 predicted proteins | sample 21E_NmetaG_FD_189936 | JGI IMG/M metagenome (GOLD analysis project Ga0247713, IMG submission 189936) | Soil microbial communities from hillslope of Landscape Evolution Observatory, University of Arizona, Oracle, AZ, United States - 2-1-E_N | ecosystem: Engineered > Artificial ecosystem >... | reverse complement strand
CTCCTCGGCGGTCGCGCATCGCCCCGATGGAGTCCTCGGTCAGGACCTGGCTGAGGAGCGGGACGCTCTCGATGCCGGTCTCGAGGAGCTTCGTCCGCAGTTCCTCTTTGAGGAAGGTCAGGTAGCCGATGAAGGCAGCGGCGAAGATCAGCAGGGGGAAGATCGAGAAGAACGTGTAGTAGGTGAGCGCCGCCGCGAGGACGCCGCCGTCGTCCTCGGAGAAGCGGCGGAACGTGCGGACGCCGATGTCGACCACCCCGTAACGGGCCCGGGCGCGCTCGACCTCGAGCTTTGCCCGCGCCGCGAGCCCGCCTTGTTGTCCCACGGGAGCATCGTTACCCGGCGCGCCGGGCGCTTAACGGCGGCTAGAGAGCCTTCTGGACCTTGTTGGCCTTGAGGCACTTCGTGCAGACGTTGAGGCGCCGAGGCGCGCCGTTCACCAGCGCTCGGATGCGCTGCACGTTGGGGTTCCAGCGACGGCGGGAACGCCGGTGCGAGTGAGAGATGTTCATCCCGAAGCCGGGAGTCTTGCCGCAGACGTCACAGACAGAAGACATACGGCGCAGAAGGATACCAGAGGGGTTGCGGACCCCTTCCGGATCCGGGGCGCGGCCCGATCGGGCGACTACCCTGGGCCGGGTGAGCGACGTCGTCTCCGCCCCTCCGCGGGGCCTCGAGCTATACGCGCCCCCGCGCCGGAGGATCCCACTGGGTGTGGGAGGCAAGCGGGGGGAGGCGCTCGCCAAGCTCGGGCTCACGACCGTGCAGGACCTCCTCCAGCACTACCCGCGCTATCACGTCGACCGGACGCAGCTGCGCACGATCCGCGAGCTCGGACGTCTCGTCGCAGGCGGTTTCGACGGCGAGGTCCAGGTGCACGCGAAGGTCGCCGCGATCGGCAGGCCGATCAAGACGCGGGGCGGCAGGATGCTGATCAAGGGGGAGCTGGCGGACGAGACGGGGCGCATAGCCGTCACATGGTTCAACCAGCAGTGGGTGGCGCGCGCTCTGTCGGTCGGGGACTGGGGGTTCTTCTACGGACGCCTCGGCGTCTACCGGGGAAAGCTGCAGATGACCGCCCCACGCTTCGAGCTGGTGCGCACCGGCAAGGAGCCGTTCAACGTCGGGCGGATCGTCCCGATCTACGCCGCCACCGCGGAGCTTTCCTCGGACGCGTTGCGCCGGCTCATCTGGGAGACGCTGGCGCGCGCGGGAGCGGTGCTCGACCCACTGCCCGGGCCCCTGCGGGAGCGGGTCGGCGTGATGCCGCGCGGAGAGGCCCTGCGGCAGATCCACTTTCCAGAGGAGAAGGAGGACGTGGTCGCGGCGCGACGCCGCATCGTCTTCGACGAGGTGTTCACGCTCCAGCTGGGGCTCGTCTATCGCAAGAGGCTCCTCGAACGAACCGTGCGCGGCATCGAGCACCCGCTTCCCGATGCAGGGTCGTTGGCCGAGGAGTTCGTCGCCGCGCTCCCGTTCCCGCTGACCGGCGCCCAACGGCGCGCCTGCGAGGAGGTCGCGGCGGACATGGCGAAGGCGCACCCGATGCACCGGCTGGTGGAGGGGGAGGTCGGCTCGGGCAAGACCGTCGTGGCGTTGTACGGGTGTCTGATCGCGATCGGAGGCGGCAACCAGGCGGCGATCATGGCGCCGACCGAGGTGCTCGCCGAGCAGCACCATCTGACGGTGACGGATCTGCTCGACCGCGCCTTCGGCGCCGGCGAGGCGGAGGGCCTCTTCGCCGCCACCTCGCGGCGGCCGGTCGTGCGTCTGCTGACCGGCTCCACGCCGGCGGCGGCGCGCGCCGAGATCGCCGCGGGCGTGGCCTCGGGAAAGGTCGACCTGGTGATCGGCACCCACGCTCTGATCCAAGAGACGGTCGATTTCGCCCGCCTCGGGCTTGCCGTGGTGGACGAACAGCATCGCTTCGGCGTCCACCAACGGCGCAGCCTGCGCGAGAAAGGTCGCGGAGGCGAGCCGGACGTGCTGGTGATGACCGCGACGCCGATCCCGCGCACGCTCGCGGTGACCGTGTACGGCGACCTCGACGTCTCGATACTGGACGAGCTCCCGCGCGGCCGGCATCCCATCACGACGACGATCGCCCGGGGGGAGCGAGGGCGCACGCAGGCGTACGACCTCATCCGCCGCGAGGTCTCGGCCGGACGCCAGGCGTTCGTCGTATACGCGCTTCGGGACCCCTCCGACAAGAGCGAGCTGCGCAGCGCCAAGGCCGAGGCCGTGCGTCTCGCGGAGGACGTCTTCCCCGATCTCACGGTCGGGCTCGTTCACGGCGACATGAAGCGTGCCGAGAAGGAAGAGGCGATGCGCGATTTCAGAGAGCGCCGCACCGACGTGCTGGTGGCGACCACCGTCGTTGAGGTGGGGGTGGATGTGCCGAACGCCACGGTGATGCTGATCGAGGACGCCGAGCGCTTCGGGCTTGCTCAGCTCCACCAGCTGCGCGGCCGTATCGGGCGCGGGGGGTTTCCGTCGCACTGCGTCCTCGCGACCGATCTCGACCTCGACGATGCGGATGCCGCGGTCGCCCTCGCGCGGGAGCGCCTCGAGGCGGTGGCTTCCACGCGCGACGGCTTCGAGCTCGCCCTCGTCGATCTCAAGCAGAGGGGCGAGGGGCAGCTCTTCGGGGCTCGCCAGTCGGGGATGCCCCAGCTCAAGATGGCGCGTGTCCTGGAGCATCAAGACGTGATCAAGCAGGCGCGCGATCTGGCGGTCGAGATCATCGACACGGATCCCGAGCTGAGGGCATACGAGCACGCTGCTCTCGCGCGCGAGATGCGGGATCGGTTCGAAGGTCAGGCGGTGGAGGTGGTTCACTCCGGCTGAATCCGAGGGACGCCCTGAGGCTGCTGCGCTAACGTAACGGGCATGCGAGTCATTGCGGGCACGGCCAAAGGACGCCGGCTGAAGTCGCCGGTCACGGGGACCCGGCCGATGACGGACCGCATGAAGGAATCGTTGTTCTCGGCCCTCGGCGAGGTCGGCGATGCGGTCGTACTCGACCTGTACGCGGGCTCGGGCGCGCTCGGCCTCGAGGCCCTTTCGCGGGGGGCGACCAGGGCGACCTTCGTCGAAAGCAGCCGTGACGCGGTCATGAAGCTCAACGAGAACATCGAGGCCACCGGGTTCGAGGATCGCTCCGAGGTCGTGTGGTCAGAGGTCAACCCGGCGATCTCGAAGACCGCCGACGAGAGGGTCGACCTGATCTTCGTCGACCCTCCCTACACCACGCCGGCGCACAAGGTGATCGAGAACCTCGAGGCCCTCGTCACCAACGGCTTCCTCTCGGACGAGGGGCGTGTCGTGCTGCACCGTCCGGCGAAGGAGAACGCGCTCAAGCCGTTCGGCCTCCAGCTCGTGTGGGAGAGGGAGTTCGGGCAGTCGCAGCTCCTCATCTACACGCACGAGGACGAGGAGTGAGCTCGACCGCGCTCTGCCCGGGATCGTTCGATCCTCCCACCAACGGTCACGTCGACGTGATCGAGCGGACCGCCCGCTACTTCGAGAAGGTATGCGTCGCGGTCATCGCGAACCCGTCGAAGCAGCCGCTCTTCACGCTCGAGGAGAGGAAGGACCTGCTCCGCGACGTCCTGTCGCACCTGGACAACGTCGAGATCGCGTCCTTCGACGGCCTCCTCGTCGACTTCGCGCGGGAACGGGGGCTGTCGGTCGTGGTCAAGGGCCTCCGAGCCGTGTCTGACTTCGAGTACGAGCTGCAGATGGCACAGATGAATGCCATCTTGCTTCCCGGGCTCGACACGATGTTCGTGACGGCGAAGCCGGCATGGGCGTTCCTCTCTTCCAGCCTCGTCAAGGAGGTCGCTCGGTTCGGTGGGTCGGTGGAGGGCCTAGTGCCGCCGCTGGTGGCGAAGGCGATGGGGGAGCGCTACGGCGAGCGTGGAGAGGCTCCCGCCGGGTAGAGGTGGTGGCGGGACCCCCCGCAGAGCGCGAAGATTGCTCCCCGCCCTGCGGGCGACGAGACGAAGGAAGGTATCCGTGGATCTGATCGAACGTATAGACGAGCTGCAGGTGTTGATCGAAGAGGCAAAGGCCGTGCCCCTCTCGAGCAGTGTCGTCGTGAACCGCGACGAGCTCCTCGAGCTCCTCGCTCAGCTCAAGGAAGAGGTGCCCGAGGAGATCCGGCAAGCGCGCTGGATGAGCCGCGACCGCGACGAGCTCCTGGCCCGGGCGCGCAAAGAGGCCGAGCGGATCGTCGCCGAAGCTCGCGAGCAGCGGGACCGTCTCCTGTCCCGCACCGAGATCGTCCACGCGGCCGAGCGAGAGGCCGAGCGGATCACGGACGAGGCGAAGGAACGCGCGGCGAAGATGCGCACGGAGGCCGAGGACTACATCGACCAGAAGCTGGCGGCCTTCGAGATCCTGCTGAACAAGACGCTCGCCACCGTCAGCAAGGGAAGGAGCACCCTACGGGGGGAGGCGGCGCCGAACGGCGCGATCGCCGGAACCGAGGGGACCTTGCCCGAGGGGCCGTTCGACGCCGCGGAGCTCTCCGAGCAGTCTCTGTAGCCTTCCAGAGTCTGGGAAAACCGGCCCCTCTGCTATCATCGAGAGCCGGTCGCGCCCCGTCGCGACCCGGTTTTCGCCCTCGACCTCGACCTGCAGGGATCGGCGCGCGTGCACGAATTCACCGTTTCCGTCGCGGAGGTCCTCGGACGTCCGGGGACCTATCGGGACATCCGCCTGTCCGCCCCCCTCCCCGGGGTGCGGACGAAGCTCGCGCGGCTCGGCGACGCCCCGGTGCGGGGGGATCTGCGCGCGGAGAGCGTCGTCGAGGGCATCCTGGTGACCGGCCGGGCGGAGGCCCCCGTGGTGGCCACGTGCGCCCGCTGCCTGCGGGACGTGCAGACGGCGGCGAGCCCCGAGCTGTGCGAGCTCTTCGTCGCCCCGGGCACGCAGGTCGCCCCGGATGAGGACGTCTACGAGATCCGGGGGACCGATATCGACCTCGAGCCGGCGCTGAGGGACGCCCTGACGCTCGCGCTGCCCCTCAACCCCCTGTGCCGCGAAGACTGCAAGGGGATCTGCGCTCGCTGCGGCGCGGATCTGAACGCCACCTCGTGTGACTGCAGCGACGACGACGTTGACCCGCGCTGGGCGATCCTCGACGCCGTGCGGGCCGAGCTCGAAAGGTAGGAGACCGATGGCCGTACCGAAGCGCCGCAAGACGCGCTCGAAGATGCGCAGCCGCCGCGCTCACTGGAAGACCGACGCGCCCACCTATGCGTCGTGTCCGCAGTGCCGGCAGCCGAAGATGCCCCACCGAGTCTGCCCGAACTGTGGCTTCTACGCCGGGCGCCAGGCCGTCGAGACCGAGTGACGCGGCCGAGGATCTCGAGGTCCTCGGAGTCCCGCCGGAGGGCGGCCCGGTCTACGACCTGGCCCTCACGCACCGCTCCTACGCGTTCGAGCAGGTGGAGCCCGCGGGGCACAACGAGCGCCTCGAGTTTCTCGGAGACGCGGTCCTCGGCACGGTCGTGACCGACCTGATCTTCACCTCGTACCCGGAGCTGTCCGAGGGCGCTATGGCGCGCCTGCGCGCCTCCGTCGTGAATACGCAGGCGCTCGCGGCGATCGCACGCCGGGTGGGGATCGGCGGCCATATCCGACTCGGTCGCGGCGAGGAGCTATCCGGCGGGCGCGACAAGGACTCGCTCCTCGCCGACACATTCGAAGCCGTCGTCGGCGCCGTCTACATCGAACGCGGCATCGACACCGTCTGCCGCGCCCTCGTTCCGCTGTTCCGCCCCCTCGTCGAGGAGGCGGTGTCCGTTCGGGAGCGCTACGACGCGAAGACGGCCCTCCAGGAAGTCGCGGTCCGGGAGCGGGGCGGCGCGCCCGTCTATCGCGTGGCGTCGACCGGGCCCGACCACGACAAGCGTTTCACCGCCGAGGTCTTCGTCGGCGACGAGCGGTACGGGCGCGGCGAAGGGCGCAGCAAGAAGGAGGCCGAGCAGAACGCAGCCCGCGAGGCGCTCGGCAGGCTGGAGCGATCACCCGCCGAGTCGGCGCCGTCCGATAGGGGGCACGATGCCCGAGCTTCCTGAGATCGAGGTGGTCCGCCGCGACCTCGAGAAAGAGGTGGTGGGGCGGCGCATCAAAGAGGTGGACGTGCGGCCCGTCCGTAACGCGATGAAGGTCGTCCGGCGGCACGGCCGGCGGAAGGAGCTGCAGGACCTCCTGACCGGGGCGAAGGTCGAGAAGATCGGGCGCCTCGGCAAGCGGCTCCTCTTCGAGCTCGACAACGGGCACACGCTCGTCTTCGACCTCGGACCATCCGGCGCGCTGCTCAAGACGTCCAGCTCCGACGGCATCGAGCCGCACACCTACGTCGTGCTGGCGTGGACGATCGGCGGCCAGCTCCGCTTCGTCGACCCGCGTACGGCCGGCGAAGTCTTCGTCGTCCCGACGGAGGAGCTCGAGAAGGACGAGTTCCGTCCGGCGGGTCTCGACCCGCTCGACAACGCGCAGCCGCTCACGTGGCAGCAGTTCTCCACGCTCCTCGAGCAGAGGGGGAAGCGGCTGAAAGACTTGCTCCTCGACGACGGCTTCGTCCTCGGTCTGGGCGACGTGTATTCGGACGAGGTCCTGTGGTCGGCCGCCCTGCGGTGGGACCGTGACGCCGGCAGCCTTTCCTCGCAGGACGTGCGCCGACTGTACCGGGCGCTGGTCGAGACGCTCCAGGAGGCGGTGAAGGCGAGGGGAGCGTCGTGGGGCGATGACGCCTTCCGCGACCTGCACGGTCAGCGGGGCGCCTTCCAGGAGGAGATCCGGGTGTACGGCCGCGAGGGCGAGGCCTGCCGCCGTTGCCGCAACACGGTCGAGCGAGCCGAGTTCCGCAAAGGACGATTCACCTATTTCTGCCCGCAATGTCAAGCGTGATGATCGCGATCCTTAGAACCAGGAGGGGCCCGAGTGGAAGATAGGACGCGGGTGCACGTGTTCGTGAACGGCGACCTGCCCGGCGAGGAGTTCTGCCACGCCATCGCGGAGAAGGCCGACGAACAAGGCGTCACCGGCTGGGTGAAAGCGCTGAACGACGGACGGGTCGAAGCGGTTCTCGAGGGGCCCCGGGACGAGGTCTACCGGGTGGTCGGCCTTTGCCGCGCCGGGCCCAGCGGAGCCACGGTGGAGAGCGTGCAGGTCGACCGCGAGCCGCCCAAGAACGAGAAGACCTTCAAGATCAGGAAGTAGGACGACCCGGGATTGCCGGGGGGCTCCGGAAGGCCGCTGATAGCGTCCCCTCCATGTACGTCAAGACCCTGAAGGTCGCCGGGTTCAAGTCGTTCGCGGACCCGACCCTGCTCGAGTTCGTGCCCGGCGTGAACGTGATCGTCGGCCCCAACGGATCCGGCAAGTCGAACATCGCGGATGCCCTCCAATGGGTCCTCGGGTCCCAGGCGCCGTCGAGCCTGCGGGGCGCGTCGATGGAAGACGTGATCTTCGCCGGCGCGCAGGGAAGGCCGCGGCTCGGGATGGCCGAGGTCGAGCTCACGCTCGACAACGGCGACCGCGCGCTCCCGCTCGACCTCAACGAGGTCACGATCACGCGGTCGGCCGGCAGAGATGGGTCGTCGGAGTACCGCATCAACGGCGCGCCGTGCCGGCTCCTGGACGTCGCCGAGCTGCTCTCCGACACCGGCATCGGGCGCTCGATCCACACCGTCGTGGGCCAGGGCCAGTTGGACGCGGTGCTGCAGGCGCGCCCGGAGGACCGGCGGGCGCTCATCGAGGAGGCCGCGCAGATCGGCAAGTACCGGCGGCGCAAGGACCGCGCCGTCCGCAAGATCGAGCGGGTCGACGACAACCTCACCCGGTTGAACGACGTCCTCAGCGAGCTGCGACGTGCTCTCCGACCGCTCAAACGGCAGGCGAGTGAGGCGGCGCGGTACTCGGAGCTGATCGACGAGCAACGCACCCTCCGGCAGAGACTGGCCGCGACCGACGTAGCGCGGCTCGCCCGCGAAGCCGAAGCGCTCGACGCGGAGGGGGAGGCGCGCCGCGCCTCGCTGCTCGCCGACGAGCTCTCGAGCGTGCGGGCGCGGCTCGGTGCGGCCGCCGACGAACGCACCGCTGTGGCCGCCGCCGCGGACCGTGCGCGTGGTATCGCTCACCGCACCGCCCGCGCGGCCGAGCGGCTCGGCGGCCTGGCGCGCCTGGCCGAGGAGCGCGCCGAGACGATCGCGGCGCGGCTCGCGGCGGAGACCGAAGAGGGCTACCGCGAGCGGATCCGGTTCCTCGAAACCGAGCGCGATCGGTTCGCGGGCGAACTCGTGCGCCTGAGCGAGATCGCGCGGGAGCGGCGCGCCGCGGCGCAGGCGGCGGCGTCGGAGGCACGCTCTTTCGATGCACGGCTCGAGGAGGCGGAGCAGAAGGCTGCCTCCGCTCGGGGCCTGGAGACCGCCGCCGCCCAAGAGCTCGTGCGCGCCGAGGGGACGGAAGCGGCCGGTCGCGCCACCCTCGGGTCCATCGAGGCGCGCACCGACGCGGTGCTCGAACGGCGTCATGCCGCATCTCGCGACATCTCTGCGGCCGCGTCGGAGGTCGAGAAAGCGGAGACGGAGCTCGCCGCTTTGGAAGCGGAGATGGACGTCCTGACGCGGCGCGCCGCGGAGACGGAGACGCGGCTCGAGGAGGCACGCGCCGAGGCCGAGCGCGTGAAGGACCGCCTGGGGGCCGACCACGCCGCGCGAGCCGCCGCCGCCGCGCGTGTCGAGGCGCTGCAGGAGGTGGAGGCCCTACTGGCCGACCATCCCGAAGCGCGTCGGAAGGTTCTCCCGCTCGTCGACGACGCCCGCTCCGCGCTCGAGCTGGCGAGCGCCGGTGAGGAAGAGGCCCGGCGGATCCTCGGGGCCGCCGAGGACGAGGTCGAACGTTGGTGGCAGGCCGTCGCTTCGGACGACGAGGAGCTGCGCCGGCTCGACGCCGTGATGACGGGAGCGGCCGAGAGGTTGGCCGGTGCGCGGCGCCGGCGGGAGAAGCGCGAGGTCGAGCTCGCGGCCTTCGATGAGGAGCTGGCGCGGGCACGCGAGGCACTGGCGGCGGCCGAGCGGGCCGCGGCCGACGCCCGCGCGGAGCTGCCGGCTAAGCGGGCGGCGCTCGAGGAAGCTTCCGCGGCGCGGTCGCTGGCGGAAGGCGAGCTACGGCGCCTCCGCGCGGCCGGCGCCGAGGCCGCGGAAGGCGCTGCACGCGCCGAGGTCGAGGCCCGTACCGCGGAGGAGCGGATGCTCGGCGCGCGCCTGCGCGGCGAGGAGGCCGAGGCTGCGATCGCCGACGCGGAGCAGGCGCTGGCGGGGCTGGAGGATCTGCGTCTGGACCTCGTCGGCCGGCGGGAACGCGTCCTCGCGATCCGGCGCGCCGCAGCAGAAGCGGCCGCGACCGCGGCCGAATGGGCGCGCGGCGCGGAGGATCGGGCGGCGCACGCCCGCGAGGCGGCCGAGGCGGCAGACGCCAGGCTCACTTCGTTGCGCGAGCGCGAGCGGGAGCTGGCTCAGAGGCTCGAGGAGCTGGTCCACCGGCGGAATCAGGCGGAGGTCCAGAGGGCGCAGAACGAAGCTCGCGCGGAAGCGATCGGCGAGCGCGCTCTCGAGGAGTGGGGGCTGTCGCTCGACGCGCTGCGCGCCTTGCCGCCGTTCGAAGAGGCGGAGGAGACGGCCGCTCGGGAGCGCGTCGAAGCGCTCGACCGATCGATGCGTCGCCTCGGCGCAGTCAATCCGCGCGCCGCGGAGGAGTACGCGGAGCTCGCGGAGCGCGAGTCCTTCCTCGAGGATCAGATAGCGGACCTGAAGGCCTCGCGGCGCGACCTGATGAAGGTCGTCCGGGAGGTCGACGAGACGATCGTCACGGTGTTCGGCGATGCGTTCCGCGATGTGGCGCGCGAATTCGAAGAGGTCTTCGGGCGCTTGTTCCCCGGCGGCAGCGGCCGCCTGACCCTGACAGACCCGGACGATCTGCTGACGAGCGGCGTCGAGGTCGAGGCGCGCCCTCCGGGAAAGAACGTGCGCAAGCTCTCGCTGCTGTCGGGCGGTGAGCGCTCGCTGGTCGCGCTGGCCTTCCTGTTCGCGATCTTCAGGAGCCGTCCGTCGCCGTTTTACCTGCTCGACGAGGTGGAGGCGGCGCTCGACGACATCAACCTCCAGCGTTTCCTCGGGCTCATCGCCGAGCTCGAGGAGAGGGCACAGGTCCTCATCGTCACCCATCAGAAACGCACGATGGAGGCGGCCGACGTCCTCTACGGCGTCTCGATGGCTAAGGACGGCGTCAGCCGCGTGCTGGCGATGCGGATAGAGGACACGGCAGTCTCGAGCGCCTGACGCGCGGTTGATCGTCCGGCCGCCGAAGCCCCTATCCTCACGGCATGCCCGAAACCATCGTCGTGATCGCCGTGCTCGCGGTCGTCCTCCTCGCCCTCGGGGTCGGGCTCGCCCGCCGCAGACCGGTGCCGCCGCGGGAAGCGGAGAGTCGTGCGGAGGAGCGTCCGGCTCCGGAGGCCGCAACCGCGGTCGAAACCGCGCCCGCGCCGGTCGCTCCCATCGAGGAGGAGCGGCCATCGCTACGGGAGCGGCTGCGGAAGAGCAGGAAGTTCCTTTCCGACCGTCTCGCGGACGTGCTGGGTGCAGACGACGATGAGACATGGGAGGACCTCGAGGCCGTCCTGATCCAGGCCGACCTGGGACCCGAGGTAGCGGCCCAGATCGTCCAAGACGTGCGCTCCGGCGCGCGGGAGAGGCGAGTCCGCGACGTGGAGGAACTGCGGGTGCTGCTCGCCGACGAGCTGCTCTCGCTGTTCCCTGCGGAGCGAGAGCGCACCCTGAGCTTCGCCGCCGAGCCGCCGTCGGTATGGCTCGTGGTCGGCGTCAACGGAACGGGGAAGACGACCACGATCGGCAAGCTCGCCGCCGACCTCGCGGGGCGGGGGCGATCCGTGTCGCTCGCCGCCGCCGACACCTTCCGCGCCGCCGCCGACGAGCAACTCTCGATCTGGGCGGAGAGAACCGGCGCAACGGTCGTGAAGCATCAGCCGGGGGCCGATCCCGGCGCGGTTGCCTTCGACGCGCGCGCCAGCGCCCGCGCCCGCGGCATCGACGTCTTGATCGTCGATACCGCGGGCCGGTTGCACACCAAGACTCCGCTCATGGACGAGCTGGCCAAGGTCCGCCGGGTCCTCGAGAAGGAGGGCGACGTTCACGAGACCCTCCTCGTCATCGACGCTACCGCCGGGCAGAACGGCCTCGTCCAGGCGAGGGAGTTCGCCGACGCGGCCGGCGTCACAGGCATCGTTCTGACGAAGCTGGACGGGACGGCAAAGGGAGGGATCGCTCTCACGATCGAACGGACCCTCGGCATCCCCATCAAGCTGATAGGTGTCGGCGAGGGTCTCGAGGATCTCGAGCCGTTCGACCCGAAGACGTTCGTCGAGGCGCTGCTTTCGTGAGCGGGAAGTTCGCCGCCGACCCGCAGCAGCGTCGCACGCTCGCGCGCGTGGCGGTCGTCTTCGCCGGGTTCATCGTCTTCCGGCTGGTGGGCGACGATCGGGCGATCGCGGGCTTCCTCCTGTGGTCGGGCATCGTGGTCGCCGGGTTCCCGCTCGCCGACAGGTTGACGCGCGTGAGGACGCGGGGCGGCGAGACGCTCGGCGTCGGTGCGATCTGTCTCGGGATCGGCCTGACGATCGCGGGGGCGTTCCTGGCCCTGCGGTGAGCGGCGTACGCTTCGCGCTGTGTTCGACGCTCTGAGCGGCCGCCTCGACGACATCTTCACCCGGCTGCGCTCGCGCGGGAAGCTCACTCCCAAGCAGGTGGACGAGGTGCTGCGCGAGATCCGGCTCGCCCTGCTGGAAGCCGACGTCTCGCTGCGCGTCGTGAAGGCGTTCGTCGCCGACGTGCGCGGGCGCGCCGAGGGCGCGGAGATCCACAGGAGCCTCAGCCCCGCGCAGCAGGTCATCAAGCTGGTCCACGCGGCCTTGATCGACGTCCTCGGGAAGGAGACCGTCGGTCTCGCACCCGTCGACCGGCCGCCGCGCGTCATCCTGATCGCCGGCCTCCAGGGCTCCGGCAAGACCACCGCGTCGGCCAAGCTGGCGCGTCTCTTGCGCGCAGGAGGGCGGCGTCCACTGCTCGCGGCGTGCGACCTGAGGCGGCCCGCGGCGGTTCGTCAGTTGCAGGTCCTAGGTGAGCAGGTGAAGGTCCCGGTGCATGCCGGCGCGCTGGGAACCGACGCCGTCGCGGTTGCGCAAGCGGCACGCGACACGGCCGAGGCGGAGGCGTACACGGATCTGATCGTAGACACCGCCGGACGCATGCACGTCGATCCGGAGCTGATGAAGGAGCTGCGCCGCGTGGCGGACGCCGTTTCGCCGCACGAGACGCTGCTCGTCTGCGACGCGATGACGGGCCAGGACGCGGTGAACGTGGCAGAAGCCTTCCTCGAAGAGGTGGATCTGACGGGGATCATCCTCACCAAGCTCGACGGCGACGCACGCGGCGGCGCCGCACTCTCTATGACCTTCGTGACGGGCAAGCCCATCAAGTTCGCGGGCGTGGGCGAGAAGCTTGCCGATCTCGAGCCGTTCCATCCCGATCGCATCGCCAGCCGCATCCTCGGGATGGGCGACGTTCTCACGCTGATCGAGAAGGCAGAGGCGGCGTTCGAGCGCTCCGAAGCCGAGGAGATGCAGGAACGCATCCGCAGAGCCGAGTTCACCTTCGAGGACTTTCTGTCGCAGATGCAGGCACTCAAGAAGATGGGGCCGCTGTCGCAGGTCCTCGGGATGATGCCCGGGATGCGCAAGCTCCCGATCGGCGACGCCGACATCGACTCACAGCTCCCCAAGGTCGAAGCGATGATCAGGTCGATGACGCCACACGAGCGGAACGATCCGTCGCTCATAAACGGGAGCCGCCGCCGCCGGATCGCGCAGGGGTCCGGGACGTCCGTGCAGGACGTGAACCAGCTCGTGAAACAGTTCGAGCAGGTGCGGAAGATGGTCAAGTCCCTGTCGGGCGGCCGCAAGGGCACGCCGCGCCTTCCGGGGGGGATGAAGCTCCCACCAGGGCTCGGCGGCTGAAGGCACCTGCTAGGATCGGGTTCCCGCCCGGAGGACCCGGCGCGGGCTTTTTCCTGTGAAGGAGTAGTACACCGAGATGGTCAAGATCAGATTGATGCGTGTCGGCAAGACCAAACAGCCGTCCTATCGCGTCGTGGTCGCGGATTCCCGCAGCCCGCGCGACGGGAAGATCATCGAGGCGATCGGCCACTACAACCCGCGGACGGAGCCGTCGACGGTCGAGATCAACACCGGACGCGCCGTTCACTGGCTGCGGGTCGGAGCGCAGCCCTCCGGGCAGGTCCGGAAGCTCCTCGAGATCACCGGCGCCTGGCAGGAGTTCCGCGGCGAGTCGCCCGGCGAGCAGCGGGGGGCTGCGGCCCCGGCGCGGCGCGCCACTCCGGCGGCTTCCGTAACGGCGGCCGAGGACGGACCGGAGGTGGCGGACTCGGCTGAGGTCGCAGAGGCCGAGGAGGGCGCCGCGGCGGGAGTCGCACCCGAGGCTCCGGTCGAGGACGCGGAGGAAGAGACCTCCTCGTGAGCCGGGCTCTGATCGAGTACGTCGCTCCGTGGCTGCTCGACCATCCCGAAGACCTCGAGATCAACGAGGTCGACGGCGACGACGCCCTCATCCTCGAGCTGACCGTCCACCCGGAGGACATGGGCAAGATCATCGGAAAACGCGGCCGCATCATCCACGCGCTGCGGTCGCTGGCACGGGCCGGGAGTGGTCGCGGTGAGCGGCCGATCCTCGTCGAAGTCTCCGACTGACGGCTTGCTCCTCGCGGGGCAGATCGGTAAGCCGCACGGCATCCACGGCGAGGTCTACGTCGTCCCCATCTCCGACGATCCCGAACGCTTCGAGCCGGGCAGCACGCTGCTCGATGCCGGCGGCCGCCGGGTGGTGGTCGAGGCGGCGCGCGTCCACCGCGACCGCCTCCTCGTTAAGTTCGCCGGCATCGAGGATCGCAACGCGGCAGAAGCGCGCCGAGGTCTCGCGCTCTACGTGCCTCGGGAGGCGCGGCGGGACCTCTCCGAAGATGAGTTCTGGGTCGAGGATCTGGTGGGCCTCGAAGGCCGCCTTCCCGACGGGACCGCGATCGGCCGCGTGACCGCGGTGCACGAGGGGACTGCGCACGACCACCTCGAGGTGGCGACCGAAGCGGGGCCGCGTCTCGTACCGGTTGTGAAGGCGATCGTGACCCGGGTAGACCTCGGTGCCGGTGTAGTCACGATCGACCCTCCCGCCGGGCTCCTGGATTGACGTGCGCGTCGACGTCGTAACCCTGTTCCCGGAGCTGTTCGAGCCGTTCACGACCACCAGCCTCGTCGGGCGGGCCACGCGGGCAGGACTGCTCGAGGTTCGCCTGCACGACCTGCGGGCGCACGGCCTCGGCAAGCATCGCAGCGTGGACGACGAGCCTTACGGCGGCGGCGCCGGGATGGTCATGCGACCCGAGCCTTTGTTCGACGCGGTCGAAGAGTTGCGCTCGGCCGAAGCGCACGTCGTGCTGCTCTCGCCGCGCGGGCATGTGCTTGACCAGACTCGCGTCCGGTCGCTGGCCGAACGTAAACACCTCATCCTCGTGTGCGGGAGATACGAGGGCGTCGACGAGCGCGTCGCGGCGCACCTGTGCGACGAGGAGATCTCGATCGGCGACTACGTCCTCGCCGGCGGCGAGGTCGCGGCGATGGTGGTGATCGAAGCTGTCTCGCGCTTCGTCCCGGGCGTTCTGGGCAACCCGCTGTCGTTGAATCACGAATCCCACGCGTCCGGCCTCCTCGAGTATCCGCAGTACACGCGTCCCTCGGAGTTCCGCGGGTGGCAGGTCCCCGAAGTGCTGATGTCCGGCGATCACGCCGCCGTCGAGCGCTGGCGGCGCGAGGAGGCTGAGCGCCTCACACGCGAGCGACGTCCGGATCTCATAGAGGACAGGTGAGCCCCGTCGAGAAGCGCTTCTACGGCGTCGGAGCCGCGGTGTGCGCTCTCCTTCTCCTCACGGCCGCCACGTGGCTCGCGGCCCAGGGCGAGACCGCACGCGCGGTGGCGGCGGGCGGCTTCGGCGCGGGACTGGCGCTGGGCGGCCTAGCCGCGGTCGGACTCGGTGGGCGGGAGGGGTCGCGGCTGCGTCAGGACCCTGCCCGCCCGGGCAACAGGACGTTCTGGCGCCTTCTGCTCGGTGCTGCCTTCATCGCCATCTTCGACGACGCGCTCGCCGGCGTACCGATCTTCGTTGCGACCGGCTTCATGATCGGCTTGATCGGAACCATCCTCACGACCACCGCGCGGCGCCGGACCTAGCCGGCGGGCTGCGACAATCTGGAAGATGTCCCCGAGAGCCAGGATCGCCCGCCCCGAGGCGGGCTCGATACCCACGCGCCCGGGCGTCTATCTCTTCCGCGACGCTCACGGCCGCGTCGTCTACGTGGGCAAGGCGAAGTCGCTGCGAAGCCGCTTGTCGAACTACTTCGCAATGGATCTCCATCCGCGGACCCGCGCGATGGTCGAGGCCGCGCGGGACGTCGAATGGATCGTGACCGATTCGGAAGTCGAGGCGCTCCACCTCGAGGTCACGCTCATCAAGGAGCATCGTCCGCGCTACAACGTGCGCTACCGCGACGACAAGAGCTATCCCTACCTGGCGATCACGCTCGACGAGCCGTTCCCACGGGCCCGCGTCTACAGGGGACCGAAGCGGAAGGGCGTCCGCTACTACGGACCCTTCGCGCACGCTTACGCGATCCGCGACACGCTCGACCTCCTCCTGCGCACGTTCCCGATGCGCACGTGCTCGCAAGGGGTGTTCGATCGTTGCCGGCGCCGCGGTCGACCCTGTTTGCTCTACGACATCGAACGCTGCGCCGGCCCCTGCGTCGGCGCGGTGGACGAAGAGCAGCACCGGGCGATCGTGCTGGACCTGTGTGACTTCCTCGACGGCAACACCAAACCGGTCGTCGAGCGACTGGAGCGCGAGATGCGAGCGGCATCGGAGCGCACCGAGTACGAGCTGGCCGCGAAGAAGCGGGATCAGCTGGAGAACGTCCGCAAGGCGATCGAGCGCCAGCAGATGGTTACGTCGGAGCGGGAGGAGCTGGATGTGGTGGCATTCGTCGAGGACGACCTAGAGGCGGCATTCCAGGTCTTCTTCGTCCGGCGTGGCCGCGTGAGCGGACGCAAGGGTTTCGTCGTCGACAAGGTCGAGGAGCTCGAGACGCCTCAGCTGCTCGCGCGCTTCCTCGAGCGCCTGTACTCCGATGCAGAGGACGTGCCTAGGCAGGTGCTGGTCCAAACCGAGCCTGCCGATGCCGATCTGCTGAAGGCTTACCTCCGGCGCGGACGCGGCGGACCGGTCGACCTTCGGATCCCGCGCCGGGGTGCGAAACGCGGCCTCCTCGAGACCGTGCTCGAGAACGCTCGTGCATCGTTCGAGAGACACAAGCTCAAGCGGGCCGGCGACTTCGATGCTCGGGCGCGCCGATTGCGGGAGCTGCAGGAGTATCTCGGGATGAACGAAGCCCCGCTACGGATCGAGTGCTTCGACGTCTCCAACACGGGCCCCACAGAGAAGGTCGGCTCCATGGTGGTGTTCGAGGACGGCCTTCCGAAGCGCTCCGACTATCGCCGCTTCGCCATCAGGTGGACCGAAGGTCAAGACGACTTCGCGAGCATGGGCGAGATCGTGAGGCGCCGCTTTGCGCGTTATCTGGAGGAGCAGAGGCAGGATGGCCCGTCCGGCCGGCGGTTTGCCTATCCGCCGAACCTGGTGGTCGTCGACGGCGGCAAGGGACAGCTGACGCGGGCGGTGGAGGCGATGGAGGAGCTCGGCATCCGCGACGTCGCGACCGTCGCTCTCGCGAAGAGGATGGAAGAGGTGTTCGTGCCCGGGCGGACCGACCCCGTGATCATCCCGCGCGGCTCCGAGGCGCTCTATCTCCTGCAACAGATCCGGGACGAGGCGCACCGCTTCGCCGTGACCTACCACCGCCAACGGCGCGCCCGCCGGATGACCCGCTCGGTGCTCGACGACGTCCCGGGACTCGGTCCGGCGCGCCGGAAGAAGTTGCTCAAGGAGTTCGGGTCTGTCAAGAGGATGCGCACGGCGTCGCCGGAGGAGCTGGCCGCCGTCCCGGGGATCCCGCGTCGGGTCGCGCAAGCCGTGCACGACGCGCTGCACGGCGGCGCGACGGAGCGCTCGGGGCGGGAGGCGTCGTGACGGCGGAGCGGCGGAAGGTCGAGGTCACGGTGATCTCCGGGCTCTCCGGGGCCGGCAGGTCGGAGGCCGCGAAGGCGTTCGAGGATCTGGGTTGGTTCGTGATCGACAACCTTCCGCCGGCACTGATCGGCAAGATGATGCCGCTCGTCGTCGCCGAAGGGAGCAACATCGATCGGGTCGCGCTCGTGATCGACGCCCGCGGCGGACGGTTCTTCACGGAGGCGGCGCGTGAGCTCGAGAAGCTGCGGCGCAAGCACGGTCCTTACCGGATGGTGTTCCTGGAGGCGTCCGATGAGGTGCTCGTCCGACGCTTCGACGCGAACCGCAGGGTGCATCCGCTGGCCTCCGACGGGACGGTGGCCGATGGGATCCGCCGCGAGCGCGAGCTGATGCGGCCGTTCCGCGACGGTGCCGATCTCTTGATCGATACCTCCGAGCTGTCGGTGCGCAAGCTCCGCCAGAAGCTCGCCGGGTACTTCGAAGACGAGGGGCCCGGCGACGGGCTCAAGATCACCGTCATCTCCTTCGGCTACAAGTACGGGCTGCCGCTCGATGCCGACCTCGTCTTCGACGTGCGCTTCCTCCCCAACCCCCACTGGATAGACGACCTCCGCCCCTTGACCGGGCAGGACCCCGAGGTCGCGGAGTACGTGTTGAAGCACGAGCCGTCGCGGCTCTTCCTCGCGCGGAGCCGCGACCTCCTCGAGGTCCTGCTCCCGGGCTATCAGAACGAAGGACGCCACTATCTGACCGTCGCCGTCGGCTGCACGGGGGGCCGCCATCGCTCGGTCGTGCTGGCGGAGAGACTCGCGGGCTTCATCCGCGAGCGCTCCTCGAGCGTCCGCGTGATCCATAGAGACGTCGAACGGCCGGAGGCCGTGCGTTGACGCGCGTCGTCGGGATAGGGGGCGGCCACGGTCTCGCCGCCACTCTGCGCGCGGCCCGCCTTTACGCCGCCGACGTCGCGGCCGTGGTTACCGTCGCCGACGATGGCGGGTCGTCGGGCCGGCTGACGCGCGAGCTGGGCATCCCTCCTCCGGGAGACATCAGGCAGTGCTTGTGCGCGCTCGCAGAGGACGAGGAGATGGCCGCTCTCTACCAGCACCGCTTCAGCCGCGGCGAGCTGACGGGGCACCCTGCCGGCAACCTCGTGATCGCGGCGCTGGCGGAGATGACCGGAGACTTCGCCTCCGCGGTCGACCGCGCGGGAGCGCTGCTCCGCGCCCGTGGGCGCGTCCTTCCGGCAACGACGGAGATCGTCGGCCTGCACGCCCACGTCGACGGCGGAGTCGTCTCCGGCCAGGTGGCGGTTGCGACCACGAACGCAGCGATCCACGCGGTCTATCTGGACCCGCCGGCGCCCGCGGCCCACCCGGACGCCGTCCGGGCGATTGCCGCGGCCGACCAGATCGTCCTGGGCCCCGGCAGCCTCTTCACGAGTCTGATCGCTACGCTCCTCGTGCCCGGGATCGGCGCGGCCGTCCGCTCCAGCGGGGCCCGCCGGATCTTCGTCTGCAACAGCCGGCGGCAGAAGGGCGAGACCGAGGACCTGGACGCGGCCGCTCATCTGGACGCGCTTAGGGCACACGCCGGGGACACATGTGTCGACGTGGTAGTCGTGCAGCATCCGGAGATGCCGGATGCCGGCGTACGCGCCGACCTCGCCGCGCTCGAAGCTCGCGGCGTCGAGGTCGTGCGCACCGACGTCGTCGGGGAAACCGGAGCCCACGACCCGGAGCGCCTCGCCGCGGTGCTCGGTGCACTCGTCTGACGTCCCGCGGGCGGCCGCCGGTAGGATGACGCGATCCGCACGCGCGTCTACACATCCAGGAGGCTCGAGGTGGCTACACGCATCGGGATCAACGGCTTCGGACGTATCGGGCGCAACTTCTTCCGCGCCGCCACCTCCAAGGGAGCCGACGTCGAGATCGTCGCCGTGAACGACATCACCGACCCGGCGACGCTGGCGCACCTGCTCAAGTACGACTCGGTGCTGGGACGGCTCGATGCCGAGGTGAAGGTCACCGACAACGGTTTCTCCGTGGACGGACAGGAGGTCAGGGTGACCTCCGAGCGCGATCCCGCCGCCCTCCCGTGGAGCGACCTCGGCGCCGAGATCGTCGTCGAGTCGACGGGCCTCTTCACCAAGCGGGCCGATGCCGCCAAGCATCTCGATGCCGGAGCGAAGAAGGTGATCATCTCCGCCCCCGCCAAGGACGAAGACTTCACTGTCGTGATGGGCGTGAACGACGCGGACTACGACCCGCAGAAGCACGACGTCATCTCGAACGCGTCCTGCACCACCAACTGCGTCGTGCCCATGGTGAAGGTCCTCGAGGACAACTGGGGGATCGATCGCGGCTTCATGACGACATGCCATGCGTATACGAACGACCAGCGGACGCTGGACCTCGCGCACAGCGACCTCCGGCGGGCGCGTGCGGCGGCCATCAACATCATCCCGACATCCACCGGCGCGGCGAAAGCGGCCGCTCTGCCGATGCCGCAACTGAAGGGCAGGCTCGACGGTCTGGCCCTGCGAGTCCCGGTACCCGACGGCTCCGTCACCGACGTCGTCGCGATCCTGCGCGACGAGGTCACGGCGGACGACGTCAACAACGCGTATCGGGAAGCGGCGCAGGCGGCGGGCATGACTGGGATCCTCCGCTACACCGAAGACCCGATCGTCTCGTCGGACATCGTCGGCGATCCCCACTCGTGCATCATCGACGGGCTCTCCACGATGGCGATGGGCAACCTCGTCAAGGTGCTCGGCTGGTACGACAATGAGTGGGGCTACTCGAACCGGCTGGTGGACCTGTGTGAGCTCGTCGCCGCGAAGCTCTAGTAACCTCCGGCGCGCCGTCGTTCTCGCGGTCGTCGGGGGCGTCATCCTGTCGGGCCTGGCTCTGTTCCTGAGCCGACGGACGGGCCGGGGCGTCGTCGACGGGCCACTCTCGTTCACGCCGCGGGCGCTGCGCTGTGTGGGTGAGGTGATGGGGGACGAGTTCTTCAGCGCGGTGGCGGAGCGCGGCACCTTCTGTATCGTCGAGGTGCGCGTCGAGAACCTCGGTAAGGAGCCCGTCACATACGTCGCCGAGCACCAACGAGCCCTCGTCGGCAGCGACGAGTTCGCTCCGTCCGAACAGGGGCTCGATGCCACCGTCGAGGGACACGTCGAGCGAAGGCTGGAGCCGGGGTCGGCCGTCGATCTTCTGATCGTCTTCGACGTTCCGTCGCGGCCGCATGCGCTCTCCTTCCACGCGTCCGCCGAGACGCGCGGGGCGATCACCGACGTCACCGCCCTGCCGGAGAGGAGCGAGTAGCGCCCGGACGTCTGCAGGCGCGCCGGTAATCTACGGCGGCCTCGACGAAAGGAGCTTCGTGACGCCACCGCTTCCGGCACTCGCCGACCTGGAGGTGCGGGACCGCCGGATTCTCGTGCGCAGCGATCTGAACGTTCCACTGAAGGACGGCGAGATCCAGGACGACCTCCGGGTCCGCGCGACCGTGCCCACACTGCGCGCCTTGCTCGACCGGGGCGCGCGGCTGGCCGTGTGCTCACACCTAGGCCGGCCGAAGGGGGTCGTGGTGGAGGACCTGCGTCTCGGACCCCTGGCAGGACGGCTCGAGGAGCTCCTCGGCAGCCCGGTCCTTTCCGTGCGCGACGTCGTGGGGGAGGAGGCGCGATCGGCATGTGCGTCGGACGCGCCGGTAGTCCTGCTCGAGAACCTCCGGTTCGAGCCCGGGGAGACGGCGAACGACGCGGCTTTCGCCGACGCGCTGGCGGGACTGGCCGCCGCGTACGTCAACGATGCCTTCGGCTCGTCGCACCGGGAGCACGCGTCCGTGGTGGGCGTGCCGGAGAGACTGCCGGCCGCCGCCGGCCTCCTGCTCGCCGAAGAGGTCGAGCGGCTCGAGCGTCTGCTCCACGAGCCGGAACGCCCTTTCGTCGCCGTGCTGGGCGGCGCCAAGGTATCCGACAAGCTCGGTGTGATCACGCACCTGCTGGAGCGGGTGGACAGGATCGTCGTCGGCGGCGCCATGGCCTTCACGCTGCTGGTCGCACAGGGGCAGGACGTCGGCCGCTCCCTGGTCGAGCGGGACCGGGTCGAGGAGGTGCGGCGCGTCCTCGCGTCGGCGAGGGAGCGCGGCGTCGACGTTCTCCTGCCCCGGGACGTGATCGCCGCGAGCTCTCCCGAGCCATCGGCACCTCACGAAGCGGTCGAGCTCGCGCGGATCGGCGACCGACTGGGAGTGGATATCGGTCCGGAAACCGCCGCCTCCTTCGCCGACGCGGTGCGGGACGCGGGAGCCGTCCTGTGGAACGGGCCCATGGGGATCTTCGAGATCGACGCGTTCGCGGAGGGCACGCGCGCCGTGGCGCGGGCGGTCGCGGAGGCAACCCGGAACGGCGCCTACACCGTGGTCGGAGGTGGCGATTCGGCCGCGGCCCTGCGGCAGCTCGGCATGACCGACGCGGTCTCGCACGTCTCCACTGGGGGAGGAGCTTCGCTGGAGTTGCTGGAGGGCAAAGAGCTGCCGGGCATCCGCGCACTGCGCCGGCAAGGAGGAGCGACCACATGAGAAGGCCGCTGATCGCGGGGAACTGGAAGATGCACAAGACACACCTGGAGGCGATCACGCTCGTGCAGGCTTTGGGGCACGAGCTCGCCGAGCACGACTTCGAGGCGGTCGAGGTGGCGGTCTGTCCTCCGTTCACCTCGCTCCGCACCGTGCAGACCCTGATCGACTCGGATCGTTACGCGTTCGCCCTCGGTGCGCAGAACGTCTTCCACGAGAAGGAAGGGGCCTTCACCGGCGAGGTCTCGGCGCCGATGCTCGCGGCGCTGGACGTGGACTACGTGATCGTCGGCCACTCGGAGCGTAGAGAGCACTTCGGGGAAGACGACGACGCGGTGAATGCGAAGGTCAAAGCCGCGTGGGAGCACGGGATGACGCCGATCGTCTGCTGTGGCGAGACGGACGGGGAACGCGCCGCCGGCGAGACGGAGGGGAAGGTCGAGCGGCAGGTGACCAGGGCCATCGCCGGACTGGATGCCGAGAGGGTGGCGCGTGGCGTCATCGCGTACGAGCCGATATGGGCGATCGGAACCGGCAAGACGGCTACACCTCAGGACGCGCAAGGGACGATCCGCTACATCCGCGAGGTCGTGCGGGCGCTCGTCGGCGACGCCGCGGCCGACGCGGTCCGCATCCTCTACGGGGGGAGTGTGAAGTCGGGGAACACCGCGGCCCTCCTGTCGGAGCCCGACGTCGACGGCGGCCTGGTAGGCGGTGCCTCCCTCGACGGTGCGGAGTTCGCCGCTATCGTGCGCGCCGCCGCCGCGACCCGCGGGAAGAGGGCCTGATGGGTCTGAAGAAGATCCTCTACGTGATCCTCGACGGTTTGGGCGACGACCCCAACCCGACGCTCGACGGACGTACGCCTCTGGAAGCTGCGAGGACACCACACCTCGACCGCCTCGCGGAGCGCGGGCGGAACGGCTACGTCACGACGGTGGGGGAAGGGATCGCGCCGGAGTCCGACATCGCCGTCTTCTCCATCCTCGGATACGACCCTCGCGAGCACCATTCCGGGCGTGGGCCGCTGGAGTCGGTGGGCGTGGGCCTCGCGGTCGAGGACGGCGACCTGGCCTACCGGGTCAACTTCGCCACCGTCGAGCGGGAGGGCGACCGCTGGCGGATCGTCGACCGCCGCGTGGGACGGAACCTCACGTCGGACGAGGCACACGCCCTGGCGGACGAGGTCAACGAGAAGGTCACGCTGTCCCGCGCCTCCGCCGAGTTGCGCGCGACGATCGGGCACCGCGGGGTCCTGGTACTGCGTTCGTCCGAGGGGCCGCTGTCGGCGGAGGTGGAGAACTCCGATCCCGCCTACGGGCGCCGCGGGAGCCTCGGGGTCGCGCTGGAGGACTTCGAGCCGTACGTGGTGCACGTGGGACCCGTCGCCGGTGCACCGGACGAGCGCGCGCGCCGCGCGGCAGCTCTCACCAATGAGTGGCTCTCGGCCGCGTACGAGGTACTCGATCGGAGCGAGGTGAACGAGAGGCGGCGCCGGGAGGGCAAACTACCCGGCAACTTCATCCTCACGCGCGACGGCGGCGATCACGTGCCGAAGCTCGAGTCCTTCAAGGACCGGTTCGGCCCCGCGATGGGGTGCTTCGTCGAGATGCCGGTCGAGCTCGGCATCGCGCGCCTGATGGGGATGGGTATCGTCGAGGCGCCTACCGGCATCCCCGAGCCCGAGCAATACGAAGCTTGGGCGCGCCTCACGGTGGAGCAGCTGCCGGACCACGACGGCTTGTACGTGCACATCAAAGGACCCGACGTCCCCGCGCACGACGGCGACCACGACGCCAAGATCGCGAGCATCGAAGCGATCGACCGCATCTATTTCGGCGGCGTCCTACCCGAGATCGACCTCGACGGGGTGGTGGTCGCGGTCACCGCCGACCACTCGACCTCCTGTATCCGTAAGGCGCACACGGACGGTCCCGTTCCGCTCCTGGTCTCGGGAGGCAACGTCACCGCCGATCGCGTCGACGTGTACGGGGAGACCGCCGCGCGCCACGGCTCGCTCGGTCACCTCCTGGGGCCTCAGATCATGCCGAACCTGGTGGACGCCGCACGTCTGTGAGCGGCGCTTGCGGCCGGTCGTAGGATGTGGGGGCAGCTCGAAGGGCGGGGGAGAGCGAGAGGGAGCCGATGACGGCAGGTCGCCGCAGGCACACGTTCGGGGAGGTCCTCGGGCCGCTCGAGGCCGAGATCATGGAGGTCGTCTGGGACGAGGGTGAAGTCACGGTCCGCGACGTCCATCAGGCGCTCAAGCGGTCGCGGAAGATCGCGTACACCACCGTGATGACCACCCTGGGCCGGCTGGCCGAGAAGGGGTTGCTGCGCCGCGACGAGTCTTCTTCCGCTCATCGCTACGCACCGCTCATCAGCCGCGACCAGTACGCCCGTTCCACCGTGAAGTCGGTCGTGGACTGGCTCGTCGGGCACTTCCCCGAGCCGGCGGTCTCCTATTTCATCGACCGGGTCGAGCGCGAGGACGAGGAGGTCGTGACGCGCCTCCGCGAGGCGATCGAACAGAGGAAACGTCGCCCGGAAGCCGAGCGTTGAGGGCGCGCCGAGAAGCGGTCCGATGACCAGCGCATCGCCCACGATCCTCGCCCTCGAGACCGACGCGGCCTGGGTCGTCGTCCTGGCCGTCTCGACCGTGACCCTTCCCGCCGCCCTGATCCTGCGGCGGCTCATCGGCCGCCCGGGCGGGGTGGCGTCGGGGATCCTGCTGGGTCTTCCACTCCTGCTCCCGCTCGTCGCCGCACTCGTCTTCCACGGTGCGCTCCTACCCGAGCTGGCCGTCCTCCGGCCGGCGCGCGAGGTCTTTCGGCACGGGACGGCCGATCTGCTCCACCTGCTGTACTTCCACGACGGCGATGCCGTAACGCCGTACGTAGCGTGGGGGACGGCGCGGAACTGGGTGCTCCTCGTCGGTCTCGGGTTCTCGTCCTTGATGCTCCTCCGCCGCGCCTTGGGGATGCTCCTCGTGCACCGGCTCGTCCGCCGCTGCCGCACCCCGGCGCCGGCGGAGCGCGCCGAGATACGCCGTGTGCTCTCCCCTCTGGCGCGCCGGGCCGGCCTGGCGCGCCAGAGGGGAGAGCACACGGCGTATC
>Ga0247713_1000461_pt1 | contig 25009 bp, 24 predicted proteins | sample 21E_NmetaG_FD_189936 | JGI IMG/M metagenome (GOLD analysis project Ga0247713, IMG submission 189936) | Soil microbial communities from hillslope of Landscape Evolution Observatory, University of Arizona, Oracle, AZ, United States - 2-1-E_N | ecosystem: Engineered > Artificial ecosystem >... | reverse complement strand
GTGTACGGGAGCAGCCGCGCGGGGTCGTAGAGGAGCTCCGCGCGCGTCTCGGACTGCGGCCGCAGCCGCCAGGGCTGGACGTTGTGGGGCGACGGCGCCCAGCGCGCGTCCTCGAGCAGCTCCGCCCAGATCGGGGGTTCCATGCCCGCGGTATGTCATAGCACGCGTGCTATGTCAAGCCTGCCGCTCACGGTTCCGTCACGAAGTCGGCACGCATCCGTCCATCTGCGCCTCTAGGGTGGCAGGGTGGACTCGCGCGCGATCCTGGAGGGGCTGAACCCGGAGCAGCTGCGGGCGGTGGAGGCCGTGCGCGGGCCCGTCTGCATCCTCGCGGGCGCCGGTTCAGGGAAGACGACGACGATCACGCGGCGGATCGCGAACCAGGTCGCCACGGGCGCGTTCGCGGCGCAGCAGGTGCTCGCCGTCACCTTCACCGACAAGGCCGCCGGGGAGATGCGCGCGCGCCTCGAGACGCTCGGCGTCAGGGGCGTCCGCGCGTGCACCTTCCACTCCGCCGCGCTCGCGCAGCTGACGCACTTCCGCGGCGGCCCGCCCGGCCGGATCCTCGCGTCGAAGGCGCTGCCGCTCCGGCGGATCGGCAACGGCCTCCCGGGCGCGTTCCGCTTCCGGCCGGCGGCCGACCTCGCGACGGAGATCGAGTGGGCGAAGAACCGCCGCATCCCGCCGGCGCGGTACCTCGCCTCGCTCGGCGACCACGTGCCGCCGATCCCGCCCGACCTGATGGCGCGCGTCTACCGCGAGTACGAGCGGCGGAAGGGCGAAGCCGGCTACGTCGACTTCGAGGACCTGCTCGAGCTCGCGATCCGGCTCTTCGACGAGGACGAGCGCGCGCTCGCCGAGGTACGCGACCGCTACCGCGCCTTCACCGTGGACGAGTACCAGGACGTCAACCTGCTGCAGCAGACGCTGCTCGAGCGCTGGCTCGGCGAGCGCGACGACGTCTGCGCCGTCGGCGACGACTACCAGTCGATCTACGCGTTCACCGGCGCGTCGCCCGAGCACCTGCTCGCGCTGCCGCGCCGGTACCCGCACGCGACCGTCGTCCGCCTCGAACGCAACTACCGCTCGACGCCGCAGGTGCTCGAGCTCGCGAACCGGCTCGTCCCGCGGCTCGGCGGCGCGGAGAAGACGCTGCGGCCCGTCCACGCCGACGGGCCGCCGCCGGTGCTGCGCGGGTTCGCGTCGCCCGAGGACGAGGCGCGCGCGCTCGTCGACGCGATCCGCGCGCTGCACGCGGACGGCGTCCCGCTCGAGGAGGTCGCGGTGCTGTTCCGGACGAACGCGCGCTCGGCCGACTTCGAGGAGGCGCTGCACGCGGCCCGCGTCCCGTTCCAGGGGGCGGCGCTGCTCGGCCGCGAGGGCGCGCGCCAGCTGCTGAAGGCGCTCCGGCGCGCGGCCGGCGGGTCCGTGGCCGAGGTCGTGGCGCGCGTCGCGCGCGAGCAGGGGCTCGTGACGCCGCCGCCCGACGGGCTCGGCGAGCGCGAGCTGACGCGCCAGAACGACCTCGCGCGCCTCGTCCGCCTCGCGGGCGAGTGGGACGACGCGGACAGCGGCGTCGAGGCGTTCGTCGCGCAGCTCCACGCGCGGTTCGGCGCGGCGGCGGGGACGGGTGTCCACCTGCTCACCTACCACCGCGCGAAGGGGCTCGAGTTCGACGCGGTGTTCCTCCCGCGGCTCGAGGAGAAGGAACTCCCGAGTCGCCTCGCGCGGACGCAGGAGGCGCTCGCGGAGGAGCGCCGGCTCCTCTACGTCGGGATCACGCGCGCGCGGCACCACCTCTCGATCACGTGGAGCGGGAAGCCGAGCCGCTTCCTCGCGGAGCTCGGCGTCCGCGGCGGCGAGCCGCCGGCGGCGCGCGCCGCGCGAGCCGCCGAGCCGGACGACCCTGCCTACCGCGCGCTGAAGACGTGGCGCCTCGAGCGGGCGAAGGCGGACGACCTCCCCGCGTACGTCGTGTTCCACAACGCGACGCTCGAGGAGATCGCCCGCCGGACGCCGCGGAGCCTCGCGGAGCTCGCCGCCGTTCCCGGCGTCGGCCCCGCGAAGCTCGAGCGGTACGGCGAGGACGTGCTCGCCGCGCTCGCGGCTACGTCTTCCTGATCGCGACGAGCGACGGCTTCGGCTTCGCCGGCGTCCCCGTGCCGGCGGTCCTGTTCCCTTCGGGCCACCACGACGTGTACGTCTGCGGGTCGCCGATCCGGCCGCCGCGGCTCGGCGTCTCCTCGCCGGGGTGCTGGACGTTGAGGAACAGGGTCTTCTGCCCCGGCACGAACGTCGGGCCCGTCAGCTCGGCGTCGACCGGCCCGTTCGCGAACCGGAACGCCGTCATCGCGTTCGGCCCGCGCAGCGGCACGTAGAAGATCGCGTTGTTCATGTGCCACTCGAAGTTCCGCCCGGGGCGGTTGAGGCTCGAGCCCGAGATGTCGGTCACGACCCACAGCTCGCGCTCGGAGCTGAAGGCCATGTTGTCCGGGTTCGCGAACCCCGTCTGCTGGCCGCCTTCGAGGAGGTCGACCCAGCCGAACTCCCGCTCGTCCGGGTTCGCCGAGTCCTCGCGCAGCAGCCGCACGACGCCGTAGGCGGCGGGGTCCGCGGGGCGGCCGCGCGCGCTCGTGAGCGCGATCAGCACGCGCTGCTGCGTCCCCGGCAGGACCTCGCAGTCCTCCGCCCTCGGGACGCGGAACTGCCGCAGGTTGCCGCCCGCGGCCGGGACGATGTTCTTCTCGATCCACGCGGTCGTGAACGCGCACGACTCCGGGTCGCGCATGTTCAGCGGGTGCCAGCGGCCGCGCCCGTGGTCGACGGCCGGGTCGTTGGCCTCCGGGAACCACTGCGCGACGTAGAGCTGCCCGTCCGCGAGCAGCCGCATCCCGTCCTCCCGCGACATGCCGCGGCGGAACCGGCCGCTCGAGACGAACTTGAAGAACATCCCGTCCGCCGCGGGAGCGTCGTCGCCGGTGTACGCGACGACGCGGCCGTCGCGCGCGATCCGGATCGCCACGTTCTCGTGGTGGATGCGGCCGAGCGCCGTGTGCTTGACGGCGCGGCCGGTGAACGGATCGACCTCGACGACGTAGCCGTTGTGCGGCCAGTTGTCGCCGACGCGCTGGCCGTCGACGTTCGTGCCGGGCTCGCCGACGTAGTAGTTCACCTCCTGCGGCGTCGAGCCGTTCCCGCGGATCCAGCCGAGCTGGAACGGCATCCGCCGCTGCAGCCCGTAGCTCTGGTGGTTCTCCTCGCAGGAGAGGACGGTGCCCCACGGGGTGTGGCAGCCGGAGCAGTTGGCGAGCGTGCCCGCGACCGTGCGCGGGACGAGGCTCGTGCCGGCGACCGGGCCGGTGTACGGGATCTGCGGGCTGTCCCCGTAGAAGCGCCGGTTGTACTGCGAGTTCTCGACGACGACCCAGCGGCCGCGGTTCCGCGACGCGCGCCGCACGTGGACGAGCGACCCGCCGACCTCCTTCATCTCCTGCTGCATGATCGAGCGGTACGGCTCCACGCGCGGGTTCCAGCGCGGGTCGTCGGACGCGTTCCAGTCGCTCGTGAAGAACGGCGTCACGTACTCGTGGTTGATCCACATGACGCCCTCGTCCGACCGGCCGCGGAAGGGGAAGAAGGCGGAGTAGTCGCAGTTGTAGCCGAACCGCAGCCCGGGGCCGAACTCGTCGCCCCACTTCAGCAGCAGGTCGACCTCGTACCCGTCCGGGACGTCCAGCCGGTCCTCCGCGCTCGGCGCGATCGCCCGGAAGTGCGCGAAGTCGTTTCGCAGCACGTGGTCGGTGGTGGCGGCGAGCGCCCGGCCGCTCGCGGTCCCCGCCCACGTCGCCGCGCCGGCCGCGGCGATGCCCTTGATCAGGCGTCGGCGCGACATCGGCGCCTCGAATGCCGCCTCGAAGAAGTCCGTCATCGGCTGTTCCCCCCTCGGTCTGGCTGCAGCTGGTTGGACTCGCATCCTACGACTCCGCGCGCCGCGGCGGAGGCGGGTGCGCGGGCGTCCTCCGCCGCCGCGCCTCCGCATACGATTCGCTTATGGACACGCGGCAGCTCGCCGCCTTCTGTGCGGTCGTCGAGCGCAAGAGCTTCTCGCAGGCGGCGGAGCGGCTGGGGATCTCGCAGCCGGCGGTCAGCCTCCAGATCCGCGCGCTCGAGGAGCGCGTCGGGCGCCAGCTGCTCGACCGCTCGGGGCGGCGCGTGGAGGCGACCGAGGCCGGCCGCCGGCTCTACCGCGACGCGCAGCGGCTGCTCGCGCTCGAGGAGCAGCTGTTCGAGCACGCGGCGGCCGAGGACGACGGCGCCCTCCGCGGGCGGCTCGCGATCGGCGCCTCCTCCGGCCCCGGCGAGACCGTGCTGCCGCTCCTGCTCTGCGAGTTCCACCGCGTTCATCCCGACGTGCGGATCGCCCTGTCGGTCTCGGACACGCAGACGGTGGTCGACCTCGTCGCGGCCCGCGAGCTCGAGCTCGGCGTCGTCGGCGCGGCGCGGCGCCACCGCTCGGTCACCTTCGAGCCGTTCTTCCGCGACGAGGTCGTGCTCGCGTGCCCGAGCGGCCACGCGTTCGCCGGCCGGACGGTGGCCGTCGAGGAGCTGCGCGGGCAGCCGCTGATCCTGATGCAGGAGGGCGCCGGCGTCCGGCAGGTGATCGAGGACGAGCTGCGGCGCGCGCGCGTGCGGCTCCGCGACCTCGACGTCCGCCTCGAGCTCGGGCTCCAGGAGTCCGTCCGGAGCGCCGTCCGGGCGGGCCACGGGATCGCGTTCATCTCGCGCTCGGCGATCGAGGCCGACCTCGCCTCGGGGGCCCTCGCCGAGGCGCGGGTCGAGGGGCTGGAGCCGTCGCGGGAGATCTCGCTCGTCCGGGCGTCGGGGCGGACCCCGACGCGCGCCGCCGAGGCGTTCCTCGCGTTCGCGCGCGAGCGGCTCGGCGACGCGTGATCGTCCGCTGGGGCCTCGACGCGCTTCCCGGAGCGCTCGGCGAGGTCGGCGCGGCGCGGCCGTACCTCGTCGCGAGCGACCGCTGGCACGGGCTCGGCCTCGGCGTGGAGCACGCGGGCGCGTGGCGCGAGGTACCGTCGGACCGCATCGCGGAGGCCGCCGCCGCCGTCGGCGACGCGGACGCGATCCTCGTCGTCGGCGGCGGCAGCGCGATCGACCTCGCCAAGGCGGTCTCGGCGGAGACGGGCCTGCCGCTCGTCTCGGTCCCCACGACGTACGCCGGCGCGGAGTGGACGCCCTTCTTCGGCATCCGCGACCGCGAGCGGCGTGCGCGCGGCGGCGGCGCCGGGGCGCGCCTCGCCGGCGTCGTCTACGAGCCGGAGCTGACGCTGGGGCTGCCGCGCGCGGCGACCGTCGGCACCGCGCTGAACGCGCTCGCCCACTGCGCGGAGGCGCTGTACGCGCGCGGCCGGAACGACGAGGCGGACGCGCACGCGCTCGCGGGCGCGCGCCTGATCGGCGAGTGGCTGCCGCGCGTCGTCGACGCGCCGCGCGACCGCGAAGCGCGGACGCGCCTGCTCGAAGGCGCCGCGGAGGCGGGCGCCGCGCTCGCGGGCGCGGGGCTCGCGCTCGGGCACGCGCTGGCGCAGGCCCTCGGCGGCCGCACCGGGCTGCCGCACGGGGCGCTCAACGCGCTCTGCCTCGCGCCGGCGCTGCGGTTCAACGCGGCGGCGGCGCCGGACGCCGTCGCGCGTCTCGGCGAGGCGCTCGGCGCCGTCGACGCCGCGGCGCGGGTGGAGGAGCTGGCGGGGCTCGGAGGGTTCCGGCGCCTGCGCGACCTCGGCGTCCCGGAGGCGGAGCTGCAGCCAGCGGCGGAGGACGCCGCCGCTCGCCCCGGCGCGCGCGCGAACCCGCGGCCGGCGTCGCCGGCGGAGCTCCTCGAGCTGCTGCGCGCGATCTGGTGACGCGGCGCGGCTAGGCCGCGGACTCGGGCTGCAGCGCGCCGACGATCCGCCGGAGGCTGACGACGCCGACGAGGCGCTCGCCCTCGACGACCGGGAGGTGCCGGAAGTTGCGGTCGAGCATGATCCGCTGCGCCTCCTCGAGCGGCATCTCCGGGGGCGCCGTCACCGGGTCCGGCGTCATCCACTCGCGCACGCGCGCGTCGCTCGTGTGCACCCGGCCGGCCATCGCCTTGAGCAGGTCCCGCTCGGTCAGGATCCCGATCAGCCGGCCGAAGTCCTTCACGACGACGGCCCCGCCCTTCCCCTCCTCGACCATGCGCTGCGCGACTTCGCCGAGGGTGTCCTCGGGGGCGACGGCGATGAACTCCGTCCGCATCACGTCGGCGAGCGTGGCCACGCGCCCGAGTCTAACGCGGCTGCGCCCGCGATCCGCGCGAGTACGCAAACCCATAACACCCGCTTATGATTCGGATTAGCGGATCCTGGTAGGATCGCCCGTCGTGGCGGACACCGTCTCCACCGACGTGCTCGTGATCGGGAGCGGGGCCTCCGGCCTCGCCGCCGCGCTGTCCGCGGAGCGCGCCGGCGCCCACGTCGTCCTCGCCACGAAGGGGTCGATCCAGTCGTGCAACTCGGCGAAGGCGCAGGGCGGGATCCAGGCCGCGGTCGGCGCCGACGACTCGCCCGAGCAGCACGCCGAGGACGTCTGGCGCAGCTCGCACGAGACGGCGGACAGGCGCCTCGTCGAGGTGCTGACGTCCGAGGCGCCGTCGGCGATCCGCTGGCTCGAGGAGCTCGGCGTCGAGTTCACGCGCGACGACGGCGGGTACCGCCTGGCGCGCTGCGGCGGCGCGTCGCGCAAGCGCCTCCTCCAGGTCGGCGACCGCACCGGCCACGCGATCACGAAGGCGCTGCGCGAGGCGTACGAGGCCTCCGACGGCGTCGAGCTGCCGAAGAGTCCGCTCCGGAGCCTCGAGCCGACCGAGCACGGCTGGCGCGCTCGCTGCGGCGAGCACGTCGTCGAGGCCGCGACGGTCGTCCTCGCCGCGGGCGGTCGCTGCTTCCGCGAGGCGGAGGAGCGGGGCGAGCTCTCCACGAACCACCCGGGCGCGACCGGCGAGGTGACGCAGCTCGCGCTCGACCTCGGCGCCGAGGCGCGCGACCTCGACGCGCTCCAGTACCACCCGAACGGCGGCGCGTGGCCGTCGACGATGCAGGGCTACTCGATCCCGGAGACGACGCGCGCCTACGGCGCGGTGCTCCTCAACGCCGACGGCGAGGAGTTCACCGACTCGCTCGGGCCGCGGGACGAGGTCTCGCGCGCGATCGTCGAGGAGGTCGGGAAGGGGAAGGGCGTGACGACGCCCGACGGCCGGCCCGCGGTCTGGCTCGACACGACGCGCATCCCCGAGGCGGACGCCGAGGTGTCGCTGCCGTACATGCTCCGCCGCTACCGCGCGGCCGGGATCGACCCGCTGCGCGAGCCGATCTTCACGTACCCCGTCCTCCACTACCAGAACGGCGGCCTCGTCATCGACGCCGACGGAGCGACGACGCTCGAGGGCCTCTACGCCTGCGGCGAGATCGCCGGCGGCACCCACGGGCGCAACCGCATGATGGGCAATTCCCTCCTCGAGTGCTGCGTCTTCGGCCGTCGGGCCGGCAAGGCCGCGGCCGAGAAAGCGAAGGCATGAGCATCGACCTGACCACAGACCTGCAGCAGGCGGTGGAGGACGCAGCCGCGCACCTCTACGTCTGGGCGCTGAAGGACATCCCCCAGGACCTCCGCGACGCCCTGGGCGCCGCGCGCGAGCGCGAGACCTCCGTCCCGGGCCGCCGCGTGCTCGAGACGATCCACCGCAACGTCTCGATCGCGGACGAGCAGAAGAACCTCGTCTGCCAGGACACCGGCATCGCCGTCTACACCTGCCGCGTCGGCGAGCACTTCCCGCTCCACCCGGCCCGGATCTACGAGTCGCTGCGCGACGGCACCGCCCGCGCCACGCTGGAGCACCCGCTGCGCTCGAACGCCGTCCACACGATCACGCGCGAGAACACGGGCCCGAACGTCGGGCACCGGCTGCCGATCGTCCACTGGGAGTTCGTCCCGGACTGGGACGGCCTCGACGTCAAGTGCGTCCCCAAGGGCTCGGGCAGCGAGAACATGAGCTTCCTGAAGATGTGCGTCCCCGCCGACGGCGTGAAGGGGATCAAGCAGTTCGTGCTCGAGTCGATCGTCGGCGCCGGCGGCAAGCCGTGCCCGCCGGGCATCGTCGGCGTGGGGATCGGCGGCTCCGCCGACTACGCGATGTACCTCGCCAAGGAGGCGATCGCGCGCCCCGTCGGCACCCGCAACCCCGACCCGATCGTCGCGGAGCTCGAGGACGAGCTGTACGGGCTGCTGAACGAGACGGGGATCGGCCCGATGGGCCTCGGCGGCGACGTCACGGTCCTCCAGTGCCACATCGAGCACGCCGACACGCACATGACCCTCAACCCCGTCGCCGTGAACTACCAGTGCTGGGCGGCGCGCCGCGCCTCCGCGCACATCGGCGCCGACGGCTCCGTCGACTACGACCGGGAATTCTGATGGCGAAGCACGAGGTCACGTTCCCCGTCACCGACCCGCAGGAGATCCTCAAGCTCCGCGCGGGCGACGAGGTCACCGTCCAGGGCCACATCATCGGCATCCGCGACCGGACGCAGATCCGGATCTTCGACGAGGGCGTCGAGCCGCCGATGGACCTCCGCGGCGCGTTCCTCCTCCACACGGCGCCGAACGTCCGCAAGGTGGCCGAGGGCCGCTACGAGAAGATCTGCATCGGCACGACGACGAGCGCGCGGATGGTGCGGTTCACCGAGCCGCTCGGAGCGCAGTACGGCGTCCGCGCGATCTGCGGCAAGGGCGGCTTCCCGGACGAGGCGATCGAGCCGATGCAGCGGCTCGGGATGGTCTACTTCGCGATCGTCGGCGGCGCCGCGGCGCTCGAGACCACGCAGATCGAGGAGATCGAGGAGGTCGCGTGGGAGGAGCTGATGCCGGAGTGCCTCTGGAAGTTCCGCGTGAAGGACTTCGGGCCGCTCACGGTCGGCATCGACGCCCACGGCGGCTCCCTGTACCGGGACGTCCAGGCGGCGGCCCGCGAGAAGCTCAAGGAGCTCTATGCCCGCCTCTAGCCTCGACCTCGGCCTCGCCCGCGACGGCGGCCTCACCCACGTGATCGACAAGGGCCTCGGCCCGCGCGCGTGGGAGGACGTGCTCGACACCGCCGGCGACCACATCGACATCGTCAAGCTCGGCTGGGGCACGGCGCTCGTGACGCGGAACCTCGAGCGGAAGCTCGACGTGCTCCGCGGCAAGAAGGTCGTCCTCGGCGGCACCTTCTTCGAGGTCGTCTACGTGAAGGACAAGCTCGACGAGTACAAGCGCTGGCTCGGCGAGCTCGGGATCGACCACGTCGAGATCTCCGACGGCACCGTCGAGATCCCGCGCGAGCGGAAGCTCGAGCTGATCGCCGACTTCGCGCGGGACTTCACCGTCCTCTCCGAGGTCGGGTCGAAGGACTCCGAGGTCGTCTTCGCCCCGTACCAGTGGGTCGAGTGGATCAAGGAGGAGCTCGCCGCCGGCGCCTGGAAGGTGGTCACGGAGTCGCGCGAGGGCGGCACGGCCGGCATCTTCCGGCCGACGGGCGAGATGCGCACCGGCCTCGTCGACGAGATCGCGCACTCGATCGAGGTCGACGACCTGATCTGGGAGGCGCCGTCGAAGAGCGCGCAGGCGTGGTTCGTGAAGCACTTCGGGCCCGAGGTGAACCTCGGCAACATCCCGCCGGAGGAGGTCATCCCGCTCGAGACGCTCCGCCTGGGGCTGCGGGGCGACACGCTCGAGGAGGTGCTGCTGCGTGGCGACCGCGACGCGACCGTCGCTCCCTGAGCGCGACTGGGAGGCGCTCGGCGCGCGGGACGTCCTGCGCGCCGTCCTCGAGGCGTTCCCCGGCAGGGTCGCGCTCGCCTGCTCGTTCCAGAAGGAGGAGTCGGTGCTGCTCGACATGCTCTTCGAGCTCGAGCCGCGGGCGCGCGTGTTCGCGATCGACACGCACCACCTCTTCCCCGAGACGTACGCGCTCTGGCGCGAGGTCGAGCGGCGCTACGGCACGAGAATCGAGGCGTTCGCCGGCCCGCCCCCCGACGAGGTCGCCGCGGCGCACGGAGACCGCCTCTGGGAGCGCAACCCCGACCTCTACCTGTCGATCGCGAAGGTCGCGCCGCTGAACCGGGCGCTCTCCGACCTGGACGCGTGGATCACGGGCATCCGCCGCGACCAGTCGCCGACGCGCGCGAGCGCACCGAAGGTCGGGTGGGACGCCGCGCACGAGCTCTGGAAGGCGAACCCGCTCGCCGACTGGAGCGACGAGGACTGCTGGGCGTACATCCGCGAGCGCGACCTGCCCTACAACGAGCTCCACGACCGCGGGTACGCGTCGATCGGCGACACGCACTCGACGCTCCCCGGCGAGGGCCGCGAGGGGCGCTGGGCCGGGAGCGAGCGCACCGAGTGCGGCCTGCACGTCGAGGAGGCGTCGTGAGCGCCGTCGACGCGCCCGTCCGCCTCTCGCACCTCGACGAGCTCGAGGCGGAGGCCGTGCACATCCTGCGCGAGGTCGCCGCCGAGCTCGAGCGGCCGGTGCTCCTCTTCTCGGGAGGCAAGGACTCGATCGTGCTGCTGCGGCTCGCCGAGAAGGCGTTCCGGCCGGGTCGGTTCCCGTTCCCCGTGATGCACGTCGACACGGGCCACAACTTCCCGGAGGTGATCGAGTTCCGCGACCGCCGCGTCGCGGAGCTCGGCGAGCGGCTGATCGTCGCGTCGGTGCAGGAGTCGATCGACCGCGGCCGCGTGCGCGACGAGACGGGGCCGCGCGCGTCGCGCAACCAGCTCCAGACGACGACGCTGCTCGACGCGATCGAGGAGCACCGGTTCGACGCCGCGATCGGCGGTGCCCGCCGCGACGAGGAGCGCTCGCGCGCGAAGGAGCGGATCTTCTCCTTCCGCGACGACTTCGGTCAGTGGGACCCGCGCGCGCAGCGGCCGGAGCTGTGGAACCTCTACAACGCGCGCGTCCGGCGCGGCGAGCACGTCCGCGTGTTCCCGATCTCGAACTGGACGGAGCTCGACGTGTGGCAGTACATCGCGCGCGAGCGGCTGGAGCTTCCCTCGATCTACTTCGCGCACGAGCGCGAGGTCTTCCGCCGCGACGGGATGCTCTACGCCGTCTCCCCCTACGTCGAGCGGCTGCCGGGCGAGGAGCCGTTCACCGCGTCCGTGCGGTTCCGCACCGTCGGCGACATGACGTGCACCGGCGGCGTCGAGTCGCGCGCGGCGACCTTCGACGAGGTCGTGGCCGAGATCGCCGCCACCCGCGTCACCGAGCGCGGCGAGACCCGCGCCGACGACCGCGTCTCCGAGGCGGCGATGGAGGACCGCAAGCGCGTTGGCTACTTCTGACGCCACCGAGCTCCTCCGCCTCGTCACGGCGGGGTCGGTCGACGACGGCAAGTCGACGCTGATCGGGCGGCTGCTCTACGACTCGAAGCAGATCCTCGCCGACCAGCTCGAGCACATCGAGGACGTCTCGCGGCGGCGCGGCAACGACTACGTCGACCTCGCGCTGCTCACCGACGGGCTGCGCGCCGAGCGCGAGCAGGGGATCACGATCGACGTCGCCTACCGCTCGTTCGTGACGCCGCGGCGCCGGTTCCAGCTCGCCGACGCGCCGGGCCACGTCCAGTACACGCGCAACATGGTCACGGGCGCGTCCACGGCGGACGTCGCGGTCGTGCTCCTGGACGCGCGCAAGGGCGTCGTCGAGCAGACGCGCCGCCACGGGTACATCGCGGCGGTCCTCGGCATCCCGCACGTCGTCGTCGCGGTGAACAAGATGGACCTCGTCGGGTACGCGCAGGAGCGGTTCGACGAGATCTGCGACGACCTCGACGCGCTCGCGGAGCGGCTGGGGATCGACGACCTCGTCGCCGTGCCGATCTCGGCGCTCCGCGGCGACAACGTCGTCGAGCCGGGGGAATCGATGCCGTGGTACGACGGGCCGACGCTGCTCGGGCACCTCGAGGCGATCGAGATCGCGGCCGATCGCGACCTCCTCCACCGGCGGTTCCCGGTGCAGTGGGTGATCCGGCCGCTCTCGGAGGAGCACCCGGACTACCGCGGCTACGCGGGGCAGGTCGCAGCCGGCGTCTGGCGCGCGGGCGACGAGGTCGTCGTGCTCCCGTCGGGGCGCCGGACGCGCGTCGCCGCCGTCGAGACCGCGGACGGGCCGCTCGCGGCGGCGGTGCCGCCGCAGTCGGTGACGATCCGGCTCGAGGACGACCTCGACGTCGCGCGGGGCGACATGCTCGCGGACCCGGACTCGCCGCCGACGGTCGCGCGCGAGCTCCTCGCCACCGTCTGCTGGATGGCCGAGCGGCCGCTCGAGCCGCGCTCGCGCCTCCTCGTCAAGCACACGACGCGGTCGGTCCGCGCGATCGCCGACGAGCTCGTCTCGAAGGTCGACATCCACGCGCTCGAGGACGTCGCCGCACCCGAGCGGCTGGAGCTGAACGACATCGCCAGCGTGCGCCTCCGCCTCGCGGAGCCGCTGGCGGTCGACCCGTACGGCGAGAACCGTGCCACCGGCGCGTTCATCCTCGTCGACGAGACGACGAACGAGACGGTCGGCGCCGGAATGGTGGTCGAGGCGACGTGACCTGGCAGCTGACGGTCACCGGTCTCGCGATCGGCCTCCTCGTCGGCGTGACCGGGATGGGCGGCGGCTCGCTGATGACGCCGATCCTCGTGCTCCTCTTCGGCTTCAAGCCGACGGTCGCGATCGGCACCGACATCCTCCACGGGGCGATCTTCAAGAGCTTCGGCGCCGTGCGCCACCGGCAGCTCGGGACCGTCCACGCGCGGCTGACGGTGTGGATGCTGATCGGCTCGGCGCCGTCGTCGCTCGGCGGGGTCTTCCTCGCGACGTGGCTGAAGCGGACGCAGGGCGACGCCTTCGAGGACGTCGCGAAGATGATCCTCGGCGCCGCGCTCGTCGTCTGCGGGATCGGCTTCCTCCTCAAGGCGTACATGCGGTCGCACGGCAGCGACGCGCCGTACCGGATGCTGCGCCGCGACCGCCGCACCGCGATCGTGATCGGCCTCCTCGGCGGCTTCATCGTCGGCCTCACCTCCGTCGGCTCCGGGACGTTCTTCGCGCTCGCGATGCTGATCGCGTTCCCGCTGACGGCGGCGAAGGTCGTGGGGACGGACATCTTCCACGCGGCCGCCCTGCTGTGGGTCGCCGGCATCGGCCACCTGATCGGCGGCAACGTCGACCTGCACGCGACGGGGTGGTTGCTCGTCGGCTCGATCCCCGGCGTCCTGCTCGGGAGCCAGCTGACGGTGCGCCTGCCGGATCGCGGGCTGCGCGTCGCGCTCGCGCTCACGCTCATGCTCGCCGGCTCGAAGCTGCTCGACCTCCCCGGCTCGGACTACGCGATCGTGGCGTCGATGACGGCGGCCGCGCTCCTCGGGTCGTTCCTGGCGGTCCGGCACGTCGCGCGCCAGGCGCCCGCCGACCGCCGCTAGGCGTTTGCCCGCGCGCGCCGTCGGTACAGGCGGAGCGTGGAGCGCCTCGACGCCGTCCTCCCGCTGACGCTCGCGGACGCCGAGCGCGCGCGGATCCTGTTCGCCTCGCTCGACCGGTTCCTCGAGGCGCTCGGGACGTGCCTCGTCGTCGTCCCGGACGCCCAGCTCGACGAGCTGCGCCGCGCGGTGCCGCGAGGGCGCTACGTGCTCGTGCCGGAGACCGCGCTCGTCCCGGAGCTGCCGCGGCACCAGGCGCTGGGGCGCCTGAAGGCGCGGGCGCGGGTCGGCGCGCCGGCGCACGGCTGGCACGTCCAGCAGCTCGTGAAGCTGGCGGCGGCGGACGTCGTCGGCAGCGACTTCTTCCTCACGCTCGACGCGGACGTCGTCTGCGTCCGCCCGACGACGATCGACGACCTCGTCGCCGGCGGGCGCGGGGTCGCGCAGATCACGCCCCCGCACCACCCCGAGTGGAACGACGCGGCAGAGGCGATCCTCGGCCTCCCGCGCTCGGAACGCCAGCACGGCGTGACGCCCGCGGTCCTGTCGCGCGAGGGCGTGCGCGCGCTGCAGGCGCACCTCGAGCGGCGCGCCGGCGAGCCCTGGCGGCGCCACCTCCTGCGCCGCCTGCCGTGGACGGAGTACTCGCTCTACGGCACGTTCCTCGAGGGCGTCGGCCGGTGGGACGAGCTCCACGTCGACGGCGGCGAGGAGGCGCTCTACGGGAACGGCGTCTGGATCGGCTCCCAGTGGGCGGAGTGGGAGCCGGCGTCGTTCTTCGGGTCGCCGTACGAGCCGCCGTTCGCCGTCGTGCAGTCCGCGACCCGCATCCCCGCGGCGGAGGTCTGGGAGCGCGTCGCGCGCTACCTCGGCGCTACGCGCGCTGGCGGGACGGCTGCGGCGGCAGCGGGCAGCTGACGAACGGCTCGCCGCGGAGATAGCAGCCGAGCTTGTACGCGCTGCAGCCGGCGCAGAAGCCCGTCGTGCCCGCGAGGAGCGCGAGCGCCGCGACCGTCCCGCCGAGCACCGCACCGAACGTCGCCAGCCCGGCGGCGTACGCGGCCGTCGCGGCGAGCAGGAACGCGGCGCCGACCATGTTCGCGAACCGCGGCGGGCGCGAGTCCTCGAGCTCGCCCTCGCCGAACCGCGGCTGCACCAGCTCGAAGTAGGCAAGGCAGGGGAGGCAGAAGCGCCGTCCGAACGTCAGGCCGACGACGAGCTGGAGGCCGAGCAGCCCGAGCAGCCACCACCAGCCGGTGAGCACGGCGACGGCGGCGCCGGTGCCGACGACCACCTGGTTGAAGCGCGGCGCGCGCGAGTCGATCACGTCGGTGTCGTCGTACGGGTGAGCGGCGCGCGCGGGATCAGCCATCGTTATCGGGAGTATTACCGAAGCGGCTGCCGTGCCGGAGCGGAGCAGGCGCCTCTCTACAATCGCCCGCGGTGGCCGCGCGCATCGCCTCGACGCTCCTCGTCGTCGGCCTGCTCGCCGGCACGGTCGTCGCCTTCGTCGAGACGGAGCGCCTGAAGCTCGTCCCGAGCCCCATCGCCGCGCCGCGCATCGAGCGCGTCGTCGGCCCGCTCTGCGACTGCCCGCGCGCGGAGGCGGAGATCGTCTTCGAGCTGCGGGAGGCCGACCGCGTCACCGTCTCGATCGTCGACTCCGGGCGGCGCGTGGTACGGACGCTCGTCCACGACGAGCGCGCTCCGGCGGGAGACGTCGAGACGAGCTGGGACGGCCGCGACGACGACGGCGAGGTGGTCGAGGAGGGCTCCTACAGCCCGCGCGTCGAGCTGCGGCGGCAGCGGCGGACGATCACGCTCCCGAATCCGATCCGCGTCGACACGACGCCGCCGCAGGTCACCGTCGTCGACGTCCGCCCGCGACGGATCTCCCCCGGCCTCGGCGACGTCAACAACAAGGTCAGCGTCTTCTACGAGGTGAGCGAGCCCGCGAACGGGCTGCTGTTCGTCGACGGCGACCAGCGCGTGCGAACGCGCTTCCGGCCGCTCGAGGGGAAGATGGACTGGTACGGCGTCCACGAAGGGCGGCGGCTGCCGGCCGGGACGTACCGGCTGCAGGTCGGCGCGGAGGACGCCGCCGGAAACCGCGCGGAGCGCGTCGACGCCGGGACGGCCGAGGTCAGGTACATCTCGCTCGCGCGCGACAGGATCCGCGTCCGCCCGCGTCAGCGCTTCGCCGTCGGCGTCGAGACCGACGCGCCGTCGTTCTCCTGGCGCTTCGCCGGCGGGCGCGGTCGCGCGGAGCCCGGGCGGCTCGTGCTGCGCGCGCCGCGGCGCCCCGGCCGGTACGTGCTGTTCGTCGAGGTGGACGGGCGCGCCGCGCGCGCGGAGGTGATCGTCCGTGGCCGCTGAGCTCGCCCGCGCCGGCGGCGTCCTCGCGTGCCTCGGCCTCGCGGTGCTGCTCGTCGCGACGCCGCGGTGGGCGCGGCTGGGCGGGTTCGCGGCGTGGGCGGTCGGCGGCCTGCTGCTGATGCCGTACCTCGTCCCGGGCGGCCACGAGCGGCTGCTCCCGGTCGCCGGCGCGGTCGCCGCCGCGGTCGCCGCGGCGCTCGGGGCGCTCTTCCTCCGCCGCCCCTGGCTCCTGCCGGTCGCGGCACTCGCGCTCGCTCCCGTCCGCCTTCCGGTGGAGCTCGGCGGCGAGCGCGCGAGCCTGCTCGTCCCGCTCTACGTGGTCGTCGCCGGGGCGGCGGCGGCCGTGCTCTGGCGGCTCGTCCGCGACGCGGGCGCGCCCCGTCCGCTCGGCGTCGTCTCCTGGCCGCTCGCGGCGTTCCTCGCCTGGTCGGGAGCCTCGCTCCTCTGGACGGTCGACCTCCGCCAGGCGACGGTCCAGCTCGTCGCATTCCTGCTCCCGTTCGCGATGCTCGCGGTCGGCGTCGCGTCGCTCCCGTGGAGCCGCCGCTGGCTCTCGGCGCTCCACCTCCAGCTCGCGGCGATGGCGCTGCTCTTCGCCGCCGTCGGCGGCTACCAGTGGCTGAACCGGGAGGTCTTCTGGAACCCGCGCGTCGAGGTCGGGAACGCGTACGCGCCGTTCTACCGCGTCAACTCCGTCTTCTGGGACCCGTCCATCTACGGGCGCTTCCTCGTCGTCGCGATCCTCGCGAGCCTCGTGCTCGTGCTCGCGCGGACGTCTCCTCGCGTCGCGCTCGCGGCCGCGGCTGCGGTCGTCCTCACCTGGGGCGGGCTCGTCCTCTCGTTCTCGCAGTCCAGCTTCGTCGCGCTCGCCGTCGGCGTTCTCGCCGCGGCCGCGTTCGCGTGGGAGCGGCGCGTGGTCCTCGCCCTCGGCGCCCTCGTCGCGGTGCTCGCGCTCGCCGGGCTCGCGGCGCCGCAGGTGCGCGCGGAACTGCGCCAGGACCTCGACCGGGCGACGAGCGGCCGCGCGTCCCTCGTCACGAACGGCATCCGGATCGCGGCGCAGAACCCCGTCGCCGGCGTCGGCCTCGGCGGCTTCGTCCGCGCCTACGCCGACCTCACCGGACTCGAGGGCGAGCAGCCGCGCGCGGCGGCCTCGCACAACACGCCGGTGACGGTGGCGGCGGAGCTCGGGCTCCCCGGCCTCGCGCTGCTGCTCTGGCTCGTCGGCGCCGCGCTCGTGACGACGCTGCGCCGCTCCTCCCGCAGCTTCGCGGGGCGCGCGTCGCTTATCGTCGGCCTCGGCGTGCTCGCGATCTTCGCCCACTCCCTCTTCTACGCGGCGTTCTTCGAGGACCCGATGACGTGGGGCCTCCTCGGCCTCGGCGCGCTCGTCGTCGCGTGGCGCGGCGGCGACCGGCGGGAGGCGGAGGCGTGACCCGCGACTGGAAGCGCGTGCTCGTGCTCGCGCCGCACGCCGACGACGGGGAGTTCGGCTGCGGCGGGACGATGGCGCGGCTCCTCGACGAGGGCGCCGACGTCCGCTACGTCGCGTTCTCGATCGGCACGAAGTCGCTCCCGCCCGGCTTCCCGCCCGACATCGTGGCGAGCGAGGTGAAGGAGGCGACGGCGACGCTCGGGATCCCGAACGGGAACCTCACCGTCCACGATTTCGAGGTGCGGACGTTCCCGCAGTACCGGCAGGAGATCCTCGAGCTCCTGATCGCCCTCTGGGAGGAGTGGCAGCCGGACGTCGTCTTCCAGCCAAGCCACCACGACACCCACCAGGACCACCAGGTGATCGCCGCCGAGGGGCTGCGCGCGTTCAAGCGGACGACGATCCTCGGCTACGAGATCCCGTGGAACAACTTCGACTTCGCGTACCAGGCGTACGTCTCCCTCGAGCGCGAGCACCTCGAGCGGAAGGCGGCGGCGCTGTCGAAGTACGCCTCGCAGCAGCACCGGCGCTACGCAGACCCCGAGTACATGTGGAGCCTCGCCCGCACCCACGGCATCAACGTCAACCGCGAGTACGCGGAGGTCTTCCAGGTGTACCGCGTCGTCGCGTAGCGGCGCGGCGAGCCGACCTGCTGTTCTCACGTCGTTCTCGAGTTTCCGCATCTACAGGCGCATGGGCATCAACTACTTCGAGTGGGTACTCGCCGTACATCGGTGACGCGCGCACGGGCTGCGCAGCGGCCGGTTCTCAGCTGCGGCGAGGCGCGTCGGTCATCGGTGCGCTGGGATGTCGAATCCGGGCCGGCGAAGCTGCTACCGGCCGAGGAGGGCGGCTGGAACGACGGCGACGCCGTCCTCACGTCGATAAGCCGACTGGCCGGTGGTGATGATGACGGAGTCGAGGAGGTCATCGCCGATGCGCTTCGCCAGCCAATGCAGATGTCGGGTGTCCCGATCGTCGACGCGTCGACCGAGCTTCACCTCGATTGCGACCACACGCCCGTCGGCGCGCTCGACGATGAGGTCGACCTCGTGGTCTCCCTTGATCGTGCGGAGGTGCTTCACCGTCGCTTCCGAGTACTGCGCATAGACGCGCACGCTGAGGGTGACGAGGGACTCGAAGAGCGCGCCGAGGAGCGTCCCGTCTCTCGGAATCGCCGGACTGACCGGCGCGGCGTCGAGGAGCGCGGCGGCGTCGACGCCGAGGAGGCGCGCCGCGAGCGCGGGGTCGGCGAGCTGGTGCTTTGGCGGTGAGGCGAGGCGCGATATGTGGCTGCGGCTCGGCAGCCACGCCAGCACTGGGTCAACGATCCACAACCGTTCGAGCGCGTCGCGGTAGGGGATCACCGTCGTCCGCGCCGGTTTCTCCCCGTGGCCGCCGGTAGCGGCGTCGCGGATCCGTTCGAACGTCGTCGTCGTTGAAGACGCTGCGGCGTACGCAGTCATCCACCGGCGGAGCGCGGCCGGATTCCGCACGGCCGCGCCAAGCTCCCGCATGTCCCGATCGACGATCCGCGTCAGGTAGCTCTCGAGCTGCGCGCGAAGAGCCCTGCCGCTCAACGTGCGGAGTCCGGGGAAGCCCGAGGCGAGGATCTCCTCCACGTAGTACTCCAGCCGCTTGTCGGTTTCGCCGAATACCGGGGGGCGTGTGCCCGTCAGGAGGTCGGCCATGCTCACCGTGGGTTCGGCAGATCCCCTCTCGGCGAGCGAGAGCGGGCGCATCCGCAAAGTGACGATTCGGGCCGCTCCCGAGTGCGTCGGCGGGTCCGTCGGCGAAGCCGACCCGGTTAGCAGGAATGACGCCGGAGCGGCGCCGTCATCGACGGCACGGCGCACGAGATCCCAGGACTCCGGGAGACGCTGCCACTCGTCGATCAGAACCGGCGGCTCGCCGCCGAGAAGGCGCGCGGGGTCCGCTTCGAGAACCGCGCGCTCGGCAGGGTCGTCGAGCCTGTGGATCGTCTGCGCTCGCTGGAGGGCCGTCGCGGTCTTGCCGACGCCCTTCGGCCCTTCCAGGGAAATGGCGGGAAGGTCTGCGAGAAGCTCGTCAAGCTCGTCATCGATGGTTCGTCTGGCGTACGGTCGAGGACTCATTCGCTACAAGAACGTAATCGGCTACACGACAAAGACGAAGAAGTTGGCGCTACAAGAACACACCTAGATACGCTACAGGATAGTCGCTCTCGACGCTACAAAAACGTAACTCCCAGCTTCAGCGACGCCGCGACGCTTCGGGTTGGCGGTTCGGCGTTGCCGACGACGTCGTGGCTTCCAGCCGGTGGCGTAGACGCGGCGGTCCGGGACCAGGTGGTCCGTCTTCCGCGGTCGCTGCCGCGTGCTCGGGCGAGCCGCTTCGGCTCCCGCGACCAGTGGGAGCCACGCCCGTCGCGCCCCGACGAACTTGCGCGGCCGCGGACGCCCTTCCGCCTCGACCCGCCGGCGTGACTCGGGACACGAAACCGCCTCGCCGTTGGGCAGTCGACGATGATTTGAGAGCGGCGGGAGTGACGCCGCTGCTGCCCGCGTAACCCTCTGCCGGGGTGCATCGTTCCCCTACCGTGGAGTCCGTGACCGGCACGACCGTGCGCGCCCGCGGCGCGCTGGAGGGACTGCAGAAGCTGGCACGCGGGCTCGCCGAGTGCGAGCCGGTGCCGCAGCAGCTCTTCCGCTGCGTGGCCGACCACCTGAACGGCGACGGGTTCGGGCTCGAGCGCGTGGCGGTCTTCGGGAGCGAGCGTGGCCGCTTCCAGACCGTCCCCGTCGCGCAGCACGGCTTCGACGACCTCGAGGTCCTGTACGGGCAGCTCCCCCCGGTGGGCGACTGGCCGCTCTTCCACCAGGCGCTCGCGGCGCGCGCCGCCGTCGTCGCGCCCGACGCGCAGCTCGACGGCGACGTCCCGCTGCCGGTCGCGGGCGCGCTGCGGATGCGGACCGTCGTCGGGATCCCGTTCACCGCCGGGGGCGACTGCCTCGGGTTCGCGCTCTGCGACCGCGGCGGCGGCGAGTTCGACGTCGACGCCGACGAGCTCCGCCTGCTGACGGTGTGCGGCCGCTTCGTCGCGGCGGCGCTCCGCGCCGCGACGGCGTACGAGGCGGAGCGGCGCGCGGGCGAGCTGAAGACGCAGTTCGTCGCACTCGCCTCGCACGAGCTCCGCGCGCCGGTCGCCGGGATCCACGGCGTCACGACGACGCTGCGCGAGCGCGGCGACGACCTCCGGCCGGACCAGGTCGAGCTGCTCCAGCGGACGCTGTACGAGCAGGCCGACCGGATGCGGCGGCTCGTCGACCAGCTGCTCGACATGACGAAGCTCGAGTCCGACGCGATCCGCGTCGAGAGCCGCAGGTTCGCCGTGCGCGAGCGGATCGAGGAGGTGCTGAAGCAGGTCGCGCCGGGCCGGGACGCGGACGTCGCGATCGACGTCGACGCGGAGCTCGAGACGGTCGCCGACCCGCACGGGTTCGACCGGATCGTCGCGAACCTCGTCACGAACGCCTTCCGCTACGGCGCGCCGCCCGTGCGAATCGCCGCGCAGCAGCTCGACACGCACTTCCGCCTCTGGGTCGAGGACCGCGGCGACGGCGTGCCGCCGGAGTTCGCCCCCCGGCTCTTCGAGCGTTTCACGCGCGGCAGCCCGCAGGCGGGCGACGGCGGGTCCGGGCTCGGGCTCGCGATCGCGCAGTCCTTCGCGCGCGCGCAGGGCGGGCGGCTGCTGTACGAGGAGGCCGAGCCGAAGGGCGCGCGCTTCCAGCTCGTGCTGCCGGTCCGCGCGGATGGCTCCGCGGTCGCGGCGTAGTCGCGCGCGCCGCCGGCTGCGGCGGCGGCGGCGGTGAATCCCGACACGGTCCGCGCGGCCGCACGCGTCCTCGGTCGACGCGGATCGCGAGCTCGCCGTCGACCTCGTCGCCGTGCTGCACGGCCTCGTCTCGCTCGAGCGGGCGGCGGCGCTCGACGACACCGCGGCAGCGGTCGCCCTGCGGCTCCGCACGTTCCGCGACGCGCTGCGCCAGTCGCTCCAGGAGACGATGTAGGAGCTGCGCGCGCCGGCCGAACAACGTACCGTTACGCGCGATGGACGCAGAGCAGCGGCGGGCGGCCGAGAACGAGGCCCTCTTCCGCGAGATCAACGAGCGCATCGAGCGCCTGAGCGAGGCGTCGAGCGGCGGCTCGGTCGCCGAGTTCATGTGCGAGTGCAGCCGCGCCGACTGCACGCGGCCGGTCCGCGTCAGCCTCGCCCGGTACGCAGAGGTGCGCGCGAGCCCGGGCAGGTTCATCGTCGTCGCGGGACACGAGCGCCCCGACATCGAGCGCGTCGTCGCCGAGGGCGACGGCTACCGCGTCGTCGAGAAGACCGAGCTGTAGGGACGCGCGCCGCCGCCGCCGCGCGCGCGTTGCACGCACGTGCTTTAGTCATGGCTAAACTGCGGCTTAGCCGTGCCGACGCAGCCGATCCAGGACTACCTCAAGGCGATCTACGAGCTCTGCGAGGAGGAGGGGCGCGTCACGACCACCGCGCTCGCGCGCCGGATGGACGTCTCCGCGCCGTCGGCGACGAGCATGATCAAGCGCCTCGCGGAGCTCGGGCTCGTCCGCCACGAGCCCTACCAGGGCGTCGCGCTCGAACCCGGCGGAGAGCAGCTTGCGCTCGAGATGATCCGGCACCACCGCCTGGTCGAGCAGTTCCTCGCGCAGGTGCTCGGCGTGCCGTGGGACGAGGTCCACGACGAGGCCGAGCGCTGGGAGCACGTGCTGTCGGAGGACGTCGAGGACCGGATCGACGAGGTGCTCGGCTTCCCCACGAGCGACCCGCACGGGTCGCCGATCCCCGCTCGCGACGGCTCGATCGTCCGGCCGGAGAGCGTCCCGCTCGCGGAGCTCGAGCCGGGGCAGTCGGCGGTCGTCGCCGAGGTGAGCGACCGCGACGCCGCCGTGCTGCGGTACCTCGGGCGCGTCGGTCTCGTGCCGCGCGCCGAGGTGAGCGTGCTCGAGGCGGAGCCGTTTGACGGGCCGCTGACGCTCGACGTCGCGGGCCGGCGGCAGGTGCTCGACCGCGAGCTCGCGCGCGAGCTGCTCGTGACGGAGGTACGGGCGGCGTGAGGAGGGCGCTCGCGCTCCTGCTCCTCCTCGCGCTCGCGAGCGGGTGCGGCCGCGTCGACGAGCCGGGCGCGCCGGCGTCCCGCGCGGGCGACGGGCCGCTGCGCGTGGTCGCGACGACGGGGATCGTCGCCGACGCCGTCGAGCACGTCGGCGGCGACCGCGTCGAGGTCACGGCCCTGATGGGGCCGGGCGTCGACCCGCACCTCTACCAGGCGAGCGAGGGCGACGTCCGGCGCTTCTCCGAGGCGGACCTGATCGTCTACAACGGCCTCCACCTCGAGGCGAAGCTCGCCGACGTGCTCGCGCGGATGGAGGGGCGGACGTACGCCGCCGCCGAGGCGCTCGACGAGGCGCGGCTGCTCTCGCCGCCGGAGTTCTCGGGGCAGTACGACCCGCACGTCTGGTTCGACGTCGACCTGTGGGCGCAGGTGGTGGAGGGGATCGGCGACGAGCTCGCCGCCCGCGACCCCGCCGGCGCCGCCGACTACCGGCGGAACGCCGCGGCGTACGCGCGGGAGCTGCGCGAGCTCGACGCGTGGGTGCGGCAGCAGGTGGAGCTGGTGCCGGACGAGCGGCGGGTGCTCGTCACGGCGCACGACGCCTTCAACTACTTCGGTCGCGCGTACGGGTTCGAGGTCCGCGGCCTGCAGGGGATCAGCACCGTCTCCGAGGCCGGCGCGGGAGACGTCCAGCAGCTCGCGGACTTCATCGCCGAGCGGCGGATCCCCGCGATCTACGTCGAGACCTCCGTCTCGCCGCGCGCGATCGAGGCGGTCCGGGAGGCCGTCCGCTCGCGCGGCTTCGAGGTCGTGATCGGCGCGCAGCTCTACTCCGACGCGCTCGGCGACCCCGCGACCCCGGAGGGGACGTACGTCGGCATGGTCCGGCACAACGCGACCGCGATCGTCGAGGGGCTCCGCGGGGGCGACGCGTGACGGCGCCCGCGATCGAGGTGGAGGACCTCACGGTCGCGTACGGCGAGCGGCCGGCGCTCTGGGACGTCGACCTGACGGTGCCGACCTCGACGCTGATGGCGGTCGTCGGGCCGAACGGCGCCGGCAAGACGACGCTGATCCGCGCGATCCTCGGCCTCGTCCGCCCCGCCGCCGGCGTCGTCCGCGTCTTCGGCCGCCCGTACGCCGAGCAGCGACGGCTCGTCGCGTACGTCCCGCAGCGGGGCACCGTCGACTGGGACTTCCCGACGAACGTCCTCGACGTCGTCACGATGGGCCGCTACGGCGCGCTCGGGTGGCTCCGCCGCCCCGGCCGCGCCGAGCGCGACGCCGCCTTGCGCGCGCTCGAGCAGGTGGGGATGCAGGACTACGCGCGGCGGCAGATCAGCCAGCTCTCGGGGGGGCAGCAGCAGCGGGTGTTCCTCGCGCGCGCGCTCGTCCAGGACGCGCAGGCGTACCTGATGGACGAGCCCTTCCAGGGCGTCGACGCGACGACGGAGCGCGCGATCGTCCGCCTCCTCCAGGAGCTGCGGGAGCAGGGGCGCACGGTCGTCGCCGTCCACCACGACCTGCAGACGGTGCCGGAGTACTTCGACTCGGTCACGCTGCTGAACGTCCGGCGGATCGCGAGCGGCCCGGTCGCCGAGGCGTTCACGGAGGAGAACCTGCGGCTGACCTACGGGGGCCGCGCGGCCGTCACGGCGTGATCGCCGTCCTCGACTACACGCTGCGGACGGTCGCGCTCGGCGCGGCGGTGCTCGGCGTCGTCGCGGGCTCGCTCGGGACGTACGCGGTGCTGCGGCGGCAGAGCCTCCTCGGCGACGCGGTCTCGCACGCGGCGCTCCCCGGGATCGCGCTCGCCTTCCTCCTCACCGGCAACAAGGCGTCGCTCGTGCTCACGGTCGGGGCCGCGCTCGCCGGCTTCGCCGCGACGCTGCTGATCGGCGCGATCGTGCGGACGACGCGGATCAAGTACGACGCCGCGCTCGGGCTCGTCCTGTCCGTGTTCTTCGGCTTCGGCCTCGTCCTGCTGACGTACCTGCAGGGGCGGCCGGACGCCCGGCAGGCCGGGCTCGACACGTACCTGTTCGGGCAGGCCGCGGCGCTGCTCCAGCGGGACGTCGTCACGATGGCCGCGCTCGGCGGGGCGTCGCTCCTGCTCGCCCTCCTCTTCTGGAAGGAGCTGAAGTTGCTCAGCTTCGACCCCGACTTCGGCGCGACGCTCGGGCTGCGGATGCGCGCGTTCGACGTGCTGCTGACGGGGCTGCTCGTGGTCGCGATCGCGATCGGGCTGCAGACGGTCGGCGTGGTGCTGATGAGCGCGATGATCGTCGCGCCCGCGGCCGCCGCGCGGCAGTGGACCGACCGGCTCGGCGTGATGATGGCGCTCGCGGCGGCGTTCGGCGCGGCGGCGGGCGTCACCGGCGCGCTCGTCTCCGCGTCGGTCGCGCGGATGCCGACGGGGCCGACGATCGTGCTCTGCCTCACCGCGGTCGTCGCCGTCTCGCTCCTCTTCGCGCCGGCGCGCGGGCTCGTCTGGGGCGCGGTGCGGGCGCGGCGCGGCGCCGCGCCCGCACCGCGCCCCAGA
>Ga0247713_1000460_pt1 | contig 25019 bp, 14 predicted proteins | sample 21E_NmetaG_FD_189936 | JGI IMG/M metagenome (GOLD analysis project Ga0247713, IMG submission 189936) | Soil microbial communities from hillslope of Landscape Evolution Observatory, University of Arizona, Oracle, AZ, United States - 2-1-E_N | ecosystem: Engineered > Artificial ecosystem >... | reverse complement strand
GCGATCACGGGGAGGAGCCGAGCCCGGTCCAGGCGGCGCTGTGGCTCGACATCAAGCGCGCCTACATGGAGATGCGGCCCGATCTCGGCCGGCTCTACTCGGTCGTGACCGATCCGGCGCCGTACGCGGATGCACTCACCACACTCGGATTCTCGATCTCCAGGGTTCCGGTTCGGGTGGGGCGCGACGTCACGCCGATCTGGCTCGACTTCGGACCCGAGTCCGTGGACGGCTGGCTGACTCGCCTCGCCGCGGCCGAATTGGGGATCGCCCCCGAGAAACTTCTCGACCCTGAGAACCGCGAACTGGTGCTCGACGGTCGGCGGGTGCCGTTGTCGCCGCTCGAGTTCGGCGTCTTCGACTGCCTATCCGCACAGACGGGCAACGCAGTGAGCCGCGCAACGCTGATCGAGGAGGTGTGGGGCCACAAATATCTCGGCGGCAGCAACGTGGTCGACGTCGTGATCCGGTCGCTGCGAAAGAAGTTGGGCGACGACGGCCCGACGATCGAGACCGTGCGCGGCCTCGGCTACCGGCTGAAGACCTGATCTCTCTCCCCGCGCGACGCGGCAGGCGGCCGGGACGTTTCTGCCCCGACCGCCTGCGTCAAATGGTGGTCGCCCTGCTAGTTCCTCACCCGGACGCGGCCGCCCATGAAGCCGCCGTGGATGAGGCATATGTACTTGAAGCCCTTCCTGTCGGACGTGTTCGGGAAGCTCACCGTCCACGGGCTCGGGTTCACATCGAAACTGCCGCCGTCGGGGAACCGGGGAAAGATCAAGCCCGAGTTCTCGTAGTCGTTGTTGCTCCTCACCCGGCCGTCGCCCACGTTCCACGGGAGACGCGGGTGCACGTCGCCCTCGAGTGTGGTGCCGTCGGGGCACAGCGGCTGGCCCGTTTCGGGATCGAAGCTGGCCTCGACGTCGGGCGCGGTTCCGTCATCTCCGTCCGGGTCGCACGCCGGCATCAGGAAGTTGTTGAAGACCTCTCGCGCGTTGGGGCCGCCGAAAGTCGCGGTGTGCGGCTCCACCTGGCTCATGAAATGAAACTGCACCCGCGCGCCCTTGGGAATGGCGATCCGCTCGGGATACGAAGCGAACATCTCGATCGGGCCGCCGGACGCGCCGACGAACACGTCGAACACCTTCCTGCCGGCCGCATTGCGGTGCCACGTCTTCTTGGCCGACATCCGCTCGTGGAGCGCGTGGGCGTCCTCGCGATCCTTGCGGCGCAGTGAGTCGCCCCTCGCGTCGAGCTCCTGCTGCGTCGACGCCGCCTCGTTGTTCGCAACGACCTCGACCTTGAAGTTGACGTTCACATCGCTCGCCCCGGCGCTGGCGGCCCACAGGGTGGTGCCGGGGTCGGCATCGATGAGCACGTAGATGTCGGGAGGACCCTCTTCGGGAAAGGCGGGGAAGATGACATCGGAGTTGGGGCCCCACACGCACGGGTTGTCCTGGGAGCCGCAGTCCGCGCCGGGGTCGAAGAAGGCCGCAAGATTGAACTTAAGCGCCCGGTTGCCCTCGTCCGGGTCGAATTCGAAGAAGCTCCCCGGGTCGCCGATGTGGGTGTCGTTCTCACCGATGTGCTCCTGCGGGTAGGCCCCCTCCGGTCCGAGGCCCGGGGGGAAGTCGAAATGAATCGTGTCGCCGTCGTGAACCCTGATCGATCCGGGATAGAAGCGTGCGGAGAATCCCGGCACCCCATCTTCGAAGAAATCCTGACCGACCCCGATCTCGTAGGTCGTAGCCGCCCGCGCCGGCCCGACCGGGATCAGAAGCGCGGCTAACAGGGCGACGGGCGCGATGACCCCTACCATGCGTTTGATGGACAAGCTGACCAACCTCCTTGCGAACCGCCCGCGCGGCCGCCGAATATGACTACGGAACGACCGCAATCAAACACTCTGCGCTATTAAGGAAGCAAGCCTTTTTCCGGACATTTCCATATCTAATGGTGTCTCATCGCCGACACCGCACCGCCCGACGTCTAGGAGGGCCGGGCCACGGGTCGGGGGTCTAGGAGAACCTGCTCGAGGTCGTAGGCGGAGAGCGTCTCGTGCTCGAGCAGGGCACGGGCGACTCGATCGAGCCCGTCGCGCTCGGCGATCAGAATGCCCTGCGCCTTGCGATAGGCCTCGTCGACCAGCTTTTTGGCCTCGACGTCGATCACCCGGGCGGTCTCCTCGGAGTACGCGAACGGGGCCCCGGCGCGCCCTGCGTCCTTCACGTACTTAAGCGTCCCGAGCGCCTTGCTCATGCCCAGCTCACACACCATCCGGCGCGCCGTCTCGGTAACGCTTTCGAGATCGCCTCCGGCGCCTTCCGCGGGTTCCCCGATCACCAGGTCCTCGGACACGCGCCCGGCGAGGGCGGCCGCCATCTGATCGATGAATTCCGAGCGGGTCCGTACGTATCGCTCACCGCCCGAGGGATGCCACACATAGCCCATGGCTCGGCCCCGCGGCAGGATCGTGAGCTTGTGGGGCGGGTCGGCTCCGGGCAGCGAACGCGCCACGAGCGCGTGCCCGGCTTCGTGGTACGCAACGATGCGCCGCTCTTCGGGGGTCATGATGCGGCCGCGCGACGACACCCCGAGCATCGCCCGCTCGATCCCCTCTTCGATCTCGGCCATCGTGACGCGGGAAAGACCGCGCCTGATCGCAAGCAACGCCGCCTCGTTCACGACATTGGCGAGGTCCGCACCGGTGAAGCCCGGCGTCAGCGACGCCACCCGGGAAAGGTCGACTTCGGGCGCCAGCGCCTTGCCGCGCGCATGAACCATGAGGATCGCCGCGCGCCCGTCACGATCCGGGGGGTCGATGGTTATCTGCCGGTCGAATCGGCCGGGACGCAGCAGGGCGGGGTCGAGGATGTCCGGGCGGTTCGTCGCCGCCATCACGACGACGCCGGCCCGTGCCCCGAACCCATCGAGCTCGACAAGAATCTGGTTGAGCGTTTGCTCGCTCTCGCGGTTGCCCTCGAACGAAACGGTCCCGCGCCGCCCGCCGATCGCGTCAATCTCGTCGATGAACACGATCGCCGGCGCGGAGCCTTTTGCCTGCGCGAACAAGTCGCGCACGCGCGCCGCTCCCTCGCCGACGAACACTTCGGTGAACTCCGACGCCGCCACCGACAGAAAGGCGGCGTTGGTTTCGCCCGCGACCGCGCGCGCGAGCATCGTCTTGCCGCACCCCGGTGGCCCGACCAGGAGGAACCCGCGCGGGACGCGCGCCCCCATCTCCTCGAACAGATGCGGATCCGACAAGAAGCGCTTGACCTCCGCCAACTCCTCCACCGCGTCGTCGATCCCGGCGACGTCGGCGAACGTGATCCGCTCCTCGGTGAGCATGCGCTGGCCGATATCGCGGTTGCGCATCGACAGTCGTCGCTGGCGCTCGGGCGCCTCCAGGATGCGTTGCAGCGCATGCTCGAGCTCTCCTTGGGATATCGACTTCCTGCCGTTGCGCGCCGCCAGGAGCGCGGCCTCGTTCATGAGGCCGGCCAGATCCGCACCGGTGAGGCCGACCGCGCGCGCGGCGACTCCCGCAAGATCGGTGCCGGGATCGAGCCGCTTGCCGACGGCATGAATCCGAAGTATGTCGAGGCGGCCCTTCTCGTCGGGCACGCTCAGTCCCACGGAACGATCGAAGCGCCCGGGCCGCAGCAGCGCCGGGTCCAAGATGTCGGGGCGATTGGTGGCGCCGATGACGATGACTCCGTCCATCGCCGAGAACCCGTCGATCTCGGCGAGGATCTGGTTGAGCGCCTGCTCCTGCTCGTCGCTCGATCCGTGGGACGCGGTGGTCCTCGCGCCGCGGCGGCGCCCGATCGAGTCGAGCTCATCGATGAACAAGATCGCCGGCGCATCCTCGCGCGCCTTTGCGAAGAGATCACGAACTCGTGCGGCGCCGACGCCGACGTAGAGCTCGACGAAGTCCGAGCCGGAGATCGAGTAAAAGGCAGCTCCGGCCTCTCCCGCCAAGGCGCGCGCAAGCAGCGTCTTGCCGCAGCCCGGAGGGCCGTAGAGAAGGATGCCCTTGGGAATCTGCGCGCCCAGCTCGGCGAAGCGGTCCGGCTCCGACAGGAACAGCGACACCTCCTTGAGCTCGGCAACGGCCGCGTCCTGGGCGGCAACGTCGGCGAACGTGACGCGGGTGTCCTCCGGGGCGATTTTTCGGGCGCCGCTCGTGATCGAGAAAAGGCCGGTCCCGTGCCGGTAGGACAGGATGAGGTAGATGAACACGACGACGATGATCAGCGCCGGGATCAGAAGGGTCGCCGGCAGCACCAGCGACTTGCCGAACTGTTGGTGGATCTCGGTCGGGACGCGGTTGTCGATGAGGACGTCGACGAGGCGCTCTCTGCTGTTCGCCGCCTTGAGGTAGGGGAGGTTGTAGGTTCCGACCGTGCCGTCCGGCCTTTCGTAGCGCCCAATGACAAACGCGTCGCCGTCGAGCACCTCGGCGGAGACGACGCGTCCGGTCTCGGCTAGGTCGACGAACTCGTCGAGCCGAAACTCGCGCCCGGTGACGTGAGGGCGCGAGTACTCGAGCACACCGGCGTACATCACGAGAAGCACGATGATCGCCAGCGCCGACCACACGCCGTGCCTGCGCTTCGGACCTTTCCGGCGAAAGCCGGTCGGGCGTTTGCGGCCGCCGCGCGGCGGTCGTCGTTCACTCATTGCTGCTTTGCACCCCTAATCGCGTTGAATCGTCCCGGGTTCTGGATGCCCGAAAGCCTATACGCGGGGTTGCGGCTACAGAAAGACTCGGCGGACGCCCCCTCACCCGGCGGCGTCTTTGATGTAGGCGCGGGTCGCTCGGTCGAGGTCCCGCTCGGTGATCCCGTACACCAGGTTCAAGAGCCTTTGCGTGCGCTCCGAACGCGTTGCCTTATCCGGCTTGACCTCGATCACCTCGAAATCCTTGAACCCACGGTAGAACTCGAAAAAAGTCTTGGCGCCGAAACGCTCGATGAGGTAGCTCGTTGCCGCGTTGACGTACGAATAGCCGAACTCGCCGCGGACGTTTTCTGCCCGGCTCAGAGTCCTAAACGAAAGGTCCTCGAAAGCCCCCGTCGCGAGCCCGGCGCTCCATTCATCGATTCGCCTCTCCCCGGCGAGGTACATGGCGGCTCCCTCCTTCACCCACCCCGGCGTGAAGGTGCTCGTCACTCGCAGGAGAGCGAGGTGGCCGAGCTCGTGCTGGATCACCTGGGCGACCCCCACCCCTTCGACGTGGGCGTGGTCGCTAACCGATCCCCCGCCGGTCGCCGCCTCGAGGTCGACCACCATGTGCCTCGTTTCCGGCCGTTCACCGCCCAGCCCGCTCATCCCGCGGCCGGCCGCGCGCACGGATTCGGCGGTGGCGATGGCAATCGAAGACTCGGCCGTCCTCGGACCCACCAACTCGGCGTATTCGTCCTCGTTTCGCGCCGCGACGAGGAGATAGCCGGGCTCCGGATCGAACGTCAGCTTGGGAAACAGATCGGCGTAGGCACGTTCGGCAAGTTGCACGACCGAGCCGATCCCTCCGGGGCCGGGCCGGTACAGGGCAAGGAAATGCTCGGAGCGGGTGGTTCGGAAGGGCCCCGTCGCCCACAGCGGCAACGGCGATCCCGCGTGCATGTCGTAACGCGCTTCGTCGATCGCCGACGATGTCACCTGCCATCGGCTGCCGCGGCGCTCGAGATCGTTGATCAAGAAGATGTGAAACAGGTTGTCTTCCGCCAGCCCCTCGAACCAGTAGGTGAAATCGATGCGCGCGCCGTCGACGCTTTGCCCGTCGGGTGCCACGTCCGCTTCTCTAACCACCATCCGCACGCCGGCGAGCGGCAGCTTCGCCGCGCCGCGCGCGATCGGTGCCTCGAACGAGCGCGCCGCGGGCGACAGCGAACCCAGATACTCCTCCACCGAACCCGCCGCGAGCGCATCGGCGCGCCGCTCGAACAGTGCGCGGATCTGGCCCTGGGCGGTAGCGGCGCGCCCCGCGGGTTCCTCCGAGGGACGGGACGCGGGAAAACAGGCTCCCGACACGGCAACGAGGGCCGAGCACAGGCCGACTGCCGTGCGCCGCGGCACCGACACTTTGACGACGATCATCCACGTAGTGTGGCGGTCGCGTCGGCGCCCGACAAGCGCCTCATTCAGAGACACGGCGGCCGCCCACGTGTAAAAGTCAGAGGCATCTATGTGGCGGAGACACGTTTTGAAAGCCCGCACCACGCGAGGCACAGTGGGTCCGTGAGCTTGATTTCGGTGCTCATCTGCGACGCCCAGCCGTTGATGGGCGACGCATTGGCGCTCGCCCTGGAACGTGACGCCGGGCTCGCGATCTTCCCGGAACACCCCGCGGCCGGGGTGGACGCCGTGGAGGCTGCGGTCCGCCTCCGCCCCGACGTCGCGCTGATCGACTTCTGGCTCGACGGGATGGAGGCGCCGGCGGTCGTGCGAGAGATCCTTGCGCATGCACCCGAAACGAAGATCCTGCACCTGTCGTGGTTTCACGGGCCGCCGCAGATCAGGGAGTCGATCGCGTCGGGCTCCGTCGGATTCCTCCCGAAGGGAGTAACCGTCGCCCAGGTGGATGAAGCCATCCACCGCGCCCATGCGGGAGAGGTGCCGGTGTTCGAGAAGGAGCTCGACGAGCTGATCCTGCGAATCGAGCGGCGGGGCCACTACCTCGAGGATCTCCACGACCGCTTCGTGACGCTCAGCCCGCGCGAGCTCCAGGTGCTGCGCCTGCTCGGCGCCGGCCTCACCTCCGAAGACATCGGAGCGAGGCTCGGGATCGTTGAGGCGACGGTAAGGACGCACATCCACCGCATCCTCTCGAAGAGCGGCGCCCGCTCTCAGCTCGAGGCCGTTGCCCTCGCCCGCGACCAGGGCCTGGTGCCGTAGCCGCGCCACCGGCCGACGCGCGCCGTGAACCGGGCCTTCCCTATATGATGAATGCATCTAGCGGGAGAAAAGTCGACGGCGGAGGCATCCACGGGCACAGCGCGCAAATCCCACATCGGAGTGGCCGACAGAGCGCTTATGAACGGCGCCGAAGCCCGCCGGCTGGCGGAGTTCTTCAAGGTCCTCGGGTCTCCCGCTCGCCTCCGCTCGCTCCACGCGCTCGCGGTTCACGGCGAACTTCAAGCGGCCGAGCTCGCCACCATCGTCGGGAGCAGCACCGAAGCGGTGCGCGGCGACATGCAGCGGCTGGTGCGCGCCGGCATCGTGGCCCGTCGGCGCGACGGCCGCAGCTTCGTCTACGGGATCGCCCGCCCCTCCACCGCTCGGTTCCTCTCCCACTCGGCGGCCGCCGCCGGCCTCGGTCCCGACCGCGACGGCGAGGGACGATCGGACGACGGCGCGCAGTCGATGATTCGTCGCCTCACGAGCCTCGGCCCCCGTCAGCGGGAAGTGCTCGAACTGTTGGGCGAGGGCGTTTCGGCGGAGGACATCGCCGCCCGCCTCGGGATCACCGAAGCGACCGCGCGCTCTCACATCCACGCCATCCTCGCCGCCCTCGGGGCGCGCTCGCAGCTGGCCGCGGTCACACTCGCCCGCCGCCACGGCTTCGTGCTGTAAGGGGTGCGCGGCGCCGAGCAGTGATCGGAGCAACCGCGCGGCGAGCTCAGGCCGGAACCGGCGCCGTCCGCCTCCGCAGGCGCGCCGCCACCGCCCACGCCACCAGCGCGGCGCCGAGTACGGCGACGACGGCCGCCCCCGCGTGCACCGCGTCGCGCTGTGCGGCCGTCAGCAGCGGCGGGCGCGGGAACGACACCAGCGCCCGCACCAGGTCCTGTTTGTTGGAGGCGCTCGTCCCCGCGCGCGTGTCGGTCCACACCGCCATCGCCTTGTCGTCGGTCGACAGCAGACCGAGACGGCTCCCGAGGTCGGGCATGTCGCGATCGGAGCCGAATCCGATCGTCGAGTCGAACGGGCGGTCGCTCAGGACGCGGTGGTCGGTGAAGGTGGCGCCTCGGTCGTAGGACGACTGGAGGCTCACCTCGGTCATGACGTCGTCTTCGTCGGCGCGCCGGTCGTAATAGACGACGTCGACCCGGCCGTCGGGCGCGACCGACACCTTGGGGAGGCGCTGCGCGGTGCCGTCTCCGGGCACGGTGTCGTTGACGCGCGTTGCGCGCCCGAAGGTCCGTCCCCCATCGTCGGACCGCCACAGGTAAACGTCGGCGTCGCCCGCCCTCCCGTCGTGGAACGCGACGTAGAGGCTCCCGTCGGGCCCGGCCGCGACCGTCGGGAACGGCGGCAGGAACGCGAGGAACCGTTCGGTCGGGACGATGTAATCGACCGCGGTCTCGGTCCACGTGCGGCCGTCGTCGTGCGAGCTCGCCATCACGAGCTGCCACCGCCCGGGATGGGGCGGCCCGCCGAGGCCCTCGTGCCCGCCCTCGTAGTCGAGGCGGTCGTCGCCGACATCGAGGTAGGCGACGTGAAGCGTCCCGTCCGGCGCAACCGCGGGCGAGCCCGCCACCACTCGCTCGCGCGCGGCCGGCGTGACGATTCTCGGGTACGACCACGTCCGGGCGCCGTCGTCGGAGACCGACGCGCGTATCGGGTTGCCGGTCGTCGTGAAGCGGTAGAGCGCAACCTCACGAGCGTCGAGCCTCGTGAGATAGAGCTTGTCGGCGATCTCGGGATGCGCCGCGAGCCGCACCTGGAACGACAGATCGCCCTGCGCCCTCGCCGGCTCCGACAGCGTCGCGCCGCCGTCGTCCGAAGACGAGATCCACACCGCGTGCGGGACGTTGCCGCGCCCGATCAGCGTGACGAAGCTCACGTAAAGCGTCCCGTCCGACGAGAACGCGGCGTCGGGCGCGTAGCACTTGGGCGGCTCACCGGCGGGCACCGGGAGGGGCGTCTGGGAGAAGCTCGCGCCGCCGTCGAAGCTCACGTGGAGTGCGCACGAGAAGCGGGGGGTGTCGATGCGGTTGGCGACGACGACGTTGGCCGCGTTGGTCGGGTTCTGCACGAGCGTCGGCGAGTTGTGCGCCGAGATGTCGCGCGGGTCGATCGCGCCTTCGTTCACGGGGACGTTTCCTCCCGTCAACTCGGCAGCATCTACGCTCGCCAGGGCATCGGCGCCGAGCCAGGCTCCGACCGAAACCAGGATCATCGATATCCCGACGACCGACCGCGGCGCAGCACGCGCCTTGCGGGTCCGCCGCTCGGGCGCAACCAACAACTCGTCGTCGGCGCCTGATCCGGGCTCCCCCCCAGGCGGCGGGTGTTGCCGGCGCAACACCTTCATCGCAGATGCTCTCCGGACGTCAGCTCGACAACGCCCGGCGCCGCCTCACCTCGGCAACGAGGAAGCCCCCGAACAACCCGATGAGGCCGAGCGCAAGCAGAAGCGCACCCGCGGCCAGGCGCCGGTCCGAGGTCTCGGCGAAGCCGAACAGCGGCTCGTCCGACAATGCGTCCGCGATACCTCCGCCGAGCGACCCTCGCTCACCTTCCCGCAGGCCACTCCACAGCTCGAAAGCGGAGGCGCTGTTGCGGCTCCCCGCCGGAGCCGAAGACTCCCCGCCGCCGAACGATCCCACTATGTCGCGTTCCGTCCGGTTGACCGCGGGCAACGATCCCTCGAACACGACGTCACCCGATGCGAGAACAACGGCGCCGTTGCCCCTTGAGCCGGCGACGCGCAACGCGGTGCCGGTCGCCGAGCCGCCTGCGCTCCTTCCGCCGCTGGTGGAGCCAAATGTCGAGCCTCCCCCGCCCGACTGGGCGTCTCCGCCGGACGCCGAGCCGGAGTTGTTGCTGCCGCCGCCGGAATCGGCACCGCCGCCGGACGCGGACGATGTGTTGCCCCCAGAGCCGCCGCTCGCACCAGTTCCACCGCTGGTCGAGCCCGACGTCGATCCGGACCCGCCGCCCGAGGCGCTTCCGGAGCCGCCGCTCGTGGAGCCGGACGTGTTGCCGCCGCCTCCGCCCCCACCGCCGCCTTCGCCGCCTCCTTCACCGCCGCTCGCCGACTGCGAGATGACCTCGAACGTCGTCGAGGGGGTGTAGGTGGTGCCTCCATCGTTCACGACCGCAACGACGTAGTAGACGCCTTCTTCGACGTTGGGGATGGCGACCGCCTCGGTGAAGCTCGGTCCGTCACCGTCGCCGATCACGGGTCCACTCGCCGACCCCCAGCGAATCTGAACCGGAGCGTTGGCGAAGTGCTCGCCCTTGACCGTGGCGCTACTTCCCGGAGCGCCTGAATTCGGGCTGATGGTGATGTAGGCCTGAGGCGTACACGCCCACGACAGAGCGGCGCCCCCCAGGACCAACGCCGCCGCGCTGAAGCACGCGAGCCCGACCCTTGTTCGCGCAGCATTCATCGTCGCCTCCAATCTCGCGCGCCGCCACTAAGGCGCTGCCCCAAGTGAACCAAACGCCGGTGTGCTCCGCAATACACGATTTCGTTGATTCACTAGGCGGCGTCAGGTGACGCCTGCGGTGCGCCCGGATCGGCGGGGCGTCGTCGCCTTCACCGACTTCGAGCGAGGGCCCTTGTTGCCCGCCTTATCGACCGCCCTTACCGCGTAGTAGTAGGTGGTGGCAGGCCGCAAGTCGGTGACCTCGAGGGTGATGCGCTCGCCCGGCGCATCGGGGGCGAAGCGGCAGACCCGGCCGCACAGACGGGTGGCGGCGGCGAAGGCGCGCCCCCCGCGGATGGGGCGGCGGGACTGGACCACGACGTAGCGGCCGACCGCGGGGCCGTCGTCGCGGTCGGATGCGGCCGCCCGGAAGGTGAGCCTGATCGTGGTGGCCGAGCGGGGCTCGGCGGAAACATCCGCGACGCGCCCGGGCGGGACGCGGTCGGCCTCGGTGCGGGCCGCGGCCGGATTCGAGCGGCGCCCGGTGTTGCCGGCGTCGTCGAGCGCGACGAGTGCGTAGTGGTATCTCCTGTTGGGCTCGAGCTCGGTGACCGACAGCGTGAGGGGCTCGCCCACCTGCCCGGGATCGAAGGTGCACACCTCGCCGCACAGCCGCCGGGCACCCCGGAAGTCCTCGTTGGAGTCGATCGGGCGGCGGGCCTGCTTGACGATGAACTTGGCGGCGGGGGGTCCGTCGGGGCCGTTCGAGCCGGGGGCGGAGAAGGTGAGCTTGATCGTCCGGGGCCCGGCCGCCCGGGCGGCGAGATCGGTGACCTTTCCGGGGGCGATATCGAGGGTGCGGGCGGACGCGGGCGAGGACACCTCGCCGGTGGCGCCCGAGGGGTGGCGGGCTCGCAGCGCGTAGTGGTAGGTGGTCTCGGGGGTGAGCTCGGTGACCTTGAGCGAGATCGGATCTCCGAGCGCGCGCGCCGAGAAGCTGCACGCGGGCTCGCACAGGCTGCGGGCCTGATCGAAGGTCGCGGCGTCGGTGATCGGGGTCTTCGACTGCTTGACGACGTAGCTGGTCGCGGGCGCGCCGGAGCCGTCGTCGACTGCGGAGAAGGCGAGCTTGATCTCGGTCCCCGACAACGCCTCGGCGGTGAGGTCGGTGACCCGCCCCGGGGTCACGACGAGGGTCTTGGCCGCGGCCGCGTTGGACATGGCCGAGAGGTTGCCGGCGTCGTCTTTGGCCTTGAGCGCGTAGTGATAGGTGGTGTCGGGGGCGAGCCCGGTGACCGCCAGCGTGATCACGTCGTTCACGCTCTTGGGCGAGAAGGTGCACTCGCCGCCGCACAACGTGGTCGCGGCCGCGAAGCTGTCCTCGGTGATCGGGGCCTGCGACTGCTTGACGACGAAGCGCCCCGCCGGCGGGGGTGCGGCGCCGTTCGATCCCGGCGCCGAGAAGGTGAGCTTGATCTCGGTGCCGGAGAGGGCCTCGGCGGCCAAGTCGGTGACCGCCTGGGGGGCCACGTCTTTGGTGCGCACGGTGGCCACGTTCGACATCGGCGAGAGGTTGCCGGCGTCGTCTTTCGCCTTGAGCGCGTAGTAATAGGTGGTCTCCGGGGTGAGCTCGGTGACCTCGAGGGACATCTTGCCGTCGCCCGCAGTGGGCGGGCGGCACACCCCGCCGTTCGAGGCGCACAGGGTGGTGGCGGCATCGAAATTGGCCGCGGTGAGCGGCTCACTCGCCTGCTTGATCACGAACTCCTCGGCGGGGGCGCCGCCGCCCTCGTCCTCTCCCGGAGGGGTGAAGCGGAGCGTCACCGCGGTGCCGGAGTCGGACGCGGTCGCGGCCAGGTCGCTCACCGCCGCCGGCGGGAGGTCGTCGAGGAAGGTGAACGAGGCCGCATCGGTCTCCTCCGAGGTGCCGCCGTCGGTGGTCACGGTGACCGGGACCTTGTCGGGAAGCCGCTTGGGGGTGGTGGCGGTGAGCTTGTAATAGGAATCGACCGTGAAGGCCGCGGCGGCCACATCGCCGAAGGACACCTGGGTGAGGTTGTTGGTGAACCCGAAGCCCTCGAGCGTGACCTTGGTGCCGCCCGAGGCGGGGCCTTGGGCGACGCTCAGCGAGGTGATCTCGGGCTGCGGGGTATAGAGCTCGGTGGTGGGGTTGTCCGTCCCGCCGACCACCAGCACCTTGCCGCAGGTGGCGCCGCACACCGCGGTCTTCGCCTCGAAGGTGTAGGGGTCGGAGGAGATCAGGGTCGCGGTCAGGGCCGGCGTCAGTGCGCCCCGGCCAACCTCCATCTTTCCGGCGGAGATCCACTGCTTCGACACAGGATCGAAGAGTTCCGCAGTCGCCAGGGGCGCCCCGGGTTGCTTGTTGACGCCTCCGATCACGAGGACCTTCCCCGTCGGCAGGAGCTCGACGGCGTGTCCGCTGCGCGGATGCGGCAAGGCGCGAACGGGACTCCACGCGTTGGTCGCCGGATCATAGAGCTCGGTATCGGCAACGACGGCAGCCGAGTTACCGGCCGTTCCGCCGACAGACAGCGCCTGTCCACAAAGCGTCCCGCAGCCCCCAATGTCGGAGGCCAGCAAGGTCACGGTGTGGTTCCTGCGGCGGATGCTGGTATCGCGCTTCGGTTCCGGCGCGAACGCCCACGACGCCCCGTCATACCTCTCCGGCCGCGCGGTGGGCCCGTCGGGATGACCATCGAAATCGGTCCCCTTGTAACCTCCGGTAACGAGGACGTCTCCGCCGGCCAGCCGCGTAGCCACGTGCAGCATCTGCCCCTGGACCAGCGACGCGGTCGGCGACCACTCCTCGTCCTCGGGGTTGTAGAGCTCGGCCTTCGTCTCACAATTCCGACATGTATCGGCGGTAGACGGGTCTCCGCCGGCGACAAGCACTTCGCCACTGGACAACAGTGTTGCCGTCGCGAACTCCCGCCGCGACGGCGGCGCGGTCGCGATGAAGATTTCCTGCACGGGGTCGTAAAGCTCGGCGCTGGCGGCCGCATCGACTCTGTCGCCGCCGACCAACAGGACCTTGGAGCAGTTGTCGCCGCACGCGCTCGCCGGGCCCGCCGGAAGCAGAACGGCATCGTGCCAGGTGCGCGCGACCGCCATCGGCGCAGCGACCTGCCTCCACGTCACGCTCCTGGAGTCGAATAGTTCCGCGTTTCGATGCGGCAATTCGCAGTTACCCGCGCAGCCCCCTGCGATCAGGACTTTGCCGCCCCCAAGCAGCGTCGCGGTATGACCCGAGCGGGCAACCGGCCGCTTCCCGGCAGATGCCCACGTACCATGCGGCTCTCGGGGTGGCACAGGCGGAGGCTCCACGAATGTGAAGAGTGCGCCGGCGGTAGCCGGCGACGTTCCCTTGGGGGTGGTCACGGTGACCTGCACGGCGGTCGCCGCGTGCTCGGGCGTCACCGCCGTGAGCGTCGTCCGCGATTGCACCGTGTAGCTCTGCGCTGCCGTCTCCCCGAAAGTGACCGCAGTGACGTTTTGGAAGCCCACCCCGGTGACCTTTACGGCGGTCCCGCCGGACGTCGGGCCCTCCGTCGGCATGAGCGAATGCACTTCGGGGGGCGGAGCCGGGGGTGGGAGTTCCGCCGGAGCGTAGAACTCTGTCAGCGTGGAAGCCGTCCCCCCCACCGCCAGCATCTTGCCGCAGTGATCCCCGCAAGAGTTGCCAGCGACGAACCCAAAAGGATCAGCGGAGAGGAGGGTGACGCTATGCCCAAAAGCATTCCCCTCGTTGCCCGAGCGCGCCTCGTGCATCGTGCCGGCCTCGGTCCACGCACCGCCGGAAAAACGCTCGGCACTCTTCAGTGCCGGAGCGGACGGACTCGGTCGTCCGCCGGTGACCAGCACCGAGCCGTCGGAAAGCAGCGTCGCGGTGTGGTTGGCGCGCGGCGTAGCCATCGATCCGGTCGTGGTGAAGGTCCCGCCGTCGAACACCTCTGCGCTCGCGAGAGATCCTCCCCCCCCGGCGACGAGCACCGAGCCGTTGGGGAGCAACGTAGCCGTGTGTCCGGTGCGGGCGGCCGTCATCGAGCCCGTGGTCGGCGTGAAAGCCCCGGTTGTGGGGTTGTAGATCTCTGCGGTGTTAAGGGTCGTGGCGCTTCTTCGCCCGCCGGCGATCAAGACCCTTCCGTCTGCGAGCAGCGTGGCGGTGTGAAGCTGACGAGGTGTCGACATCGCACCGGTCGAAGTGAACAACCCGGTGGCAGGGTCGTAGAGCTCGGCCACCGCGGCGTTGGGAGAGCCGCCTGCGACGAGGACCTTGCCGCACTTGTCGGCGCAGCCGGGGCCGGTGAGAAGAGTGGCGGTGTGGTACAGACGCGGTACTACCATCGCTCCCGTCGACGAGAAGGCTCCTCCCGCCCTAGCGGGCTTGTACAGCTCCGCCGCGGAGGTCCCGACACAGTTCAGAGGGAGGACGCAGCCGCCGGTCACCAGCACCTGGCCGCACTTCTCGTGGCAGCCTGTTCCGGCCAACAGGGTTGCGCGGTGATCGAGTCGAGCCTGTTGCATCGAGCCGGTTGCGCTCCACTCGCCCACCGTGCCTGCGGCCGGCTCGTAGACCTCCGCCGCCGCGGTCGCCTCCTCGCACGTCCCCAGGTGGGCCTCGTGTCCTTGCAGGCATCCACCGGCGACGAGTACCTTGCCGCCGGAAAGGAGGGTCGCTGAATGCGAAAAGCGTGGATTCTTAAGCTCCGCGGCATTCCCCCAAGAGCCGCTCGCCCATGCGCCTGGTGCAGCCGGGAATGAACACACGACTGTGCTTACGAGAACGACTGCTCGTAGCCTGAACCCAAGTCGGCTAGGGCCGGGAACAGCCTGGTCCCGCCTCGGACACTCCGTCACCACTACGACCCCCCACCACGACCAAGGCAGAAAATTGGCTAGATTATTGAGACCACGGAGAAGCTGTTATGCGCCGGGATCGTGCTGGTATCGCTCACGGTCTCCGCGCACAAGTCATAACTACCAACCAGGGGAGGCAACTCGACGGGGACGTTATTCCAACCCCCATCGTCGGTCGCGCCGGGCGCTCCCAAATCACTGACGGCCGAGCCCATGACGAAGTTGTGTGTGGACCCTTCAGAGTGACAGTTCAGTTCCGCGCTCTTCCCGCCGCCGGCGCGCCCGGCCATGATCCTGAAGGGACTGGCCTCTCGAACATCTCTGGCGAAGCTCCACACAGCGGCGCCCTGCGTGAATGCCGATTGTCCCGGATAGCTGCAGAACGTCGGGGCCTCGCAGAGCCAGATGGTTCCCGTCATAGAAGGAGTACAGGCCCACGCTATGGATGCCGACGTCACCAACGCCGCCATCACCGCGGTCAGCAGTATCGCGGCCTTCTTTCGACCCATTGTCGTTCCTCCTCTCACGCCGTTCGCCTTCAGAAAATAGTCCTCCCTGTTGTTCACTGCAATACACAGATTTGTTGACCGCTCTTGCCGGTGCAGGGTTACGGGCAGTTTGAGATCAAGTCTCCGGCATCGCCATCACACGCATCCTTTCCTAGACCTCCGTCGAGAACATCGTTCGCCGCTACCCCGTCCTTACCGACGAGCAGGTCGGCACCGTTCTCTCCCTTCAGGAAATCACTCCCGAGGCCGCCGTCGACATCGTCCTTGCCTTCACCTCCATTCAGACGGTCATCGCCCGAACCGCCATCGATGTCGTCCCTATCGCGCTCGCCCGAAATGGAGTCGCTGTCTGCGCCACCAATGAGCGTGTCGTCGCCGCCGCCTCCCGCTATGGTGTCTCTTCCGCCCAAACCGCAGATGACGTCGCGCTCGGGGGTGCCGACGAGCACGTCGTCGCCGGAGGTTCCCGTGATCGAGCATCCACCCGTCACCGGACTCACTACCGTCGTCACCTCGACATCCGTGTTGTTCCCGGTGTCGCGATCATCCTCGGCGGCGGCTACTTCAACCGAGTTCGAGATGACTCCGGTCGCAACGGTGGTCACCGTTATCTGCACAACAGCTTCACCCCCGGCAGAAAGTGCGCCCAGAGCGCACGTCACGACCATTCCGTCGGGCATACAAGACCCCTGAGTCGAGCTTGTCGAAGAAAATGCCGTACCGACCGGGAGTCGATCTGTGACAGTGACCGCAGAGGCGCCTTCCGCGCCGTGGTTGAGCACGACGATGTTGTAAGTAAGGACCTCCCCCTGTATGGCCGGGTCGGTGTCATCTGATTTCATCACGGCCAGATCGACCCCGAGGGGGGCGGTGAACATCTCCGTTACCGGAAAACTTGTTCCACCCACCTCGAGCACCTTGCCGCAGTGATCGCCGCAGAAGGCCGGCTCAGAGACGAATCGGGACGGATTCGCGGATAGGAGCGTGGCCGTGTGGCCGCGGGCATCCTCGGTGTTGCCGGAGCGATTCTTGACCATGTTGTCGGCAGGGATCCACGCACCGTCGGCAAAGCGTTCAGCGCCGGAGATGGCTCCACTCCTAGTGGTCGTACGCCCCCCGGCGACGAGCACCGAACCATCGGGAAGCAGCGTCGCGGTGTGGTTGGCGCGCGGGGAGGCCATGGATCCGGTAGTGGTAAAGCTCGCCGGATCCGGATCAAAAACTTCAGCGCTGGAAAGTGACCCGACGCCGCCGGCAATGAGAACGTCCCCGCCCCCCAGCAGCGTGGCCGTATGTTCGGCACGGGCGGCCCTCATCGAGCCCGTGGTCGGCGTGAAAGCCCCGGTCGCGGGATTGTAGATCTCTGCGGTGGTAAGGGTCGTGGCGCTCCTTCGCCCGCCGGCGATCAAGACCCTTCCGTCTGCGAGCAGCGTGGCGGTGTGAAGCTGACGAGGTGTCGACATCGCACCGGTCGGAGTGAACAACCCGGTGGCAGGATTGTAGAGCTCGGCCACCGTGGCGTTGGGAGAGCCGCCTGCGACGAGGAGCTTGCCGCACTTGTCGGCGCAGCCGGGACCGGTGAGAAGCGTGGCGGTGTGATACAGCCGCGGCGCCGCGGTCGGACCGGTGAGAGAGAACGTGCCCGAGTCTGGGTCGTAGAGTTCCGCGACCGAGGTTCCTGGTGGGCACTGGGCCGTTGTCACGCAGCCACCGACAACGAGGACGTTCCCACATTTATCGGCGCACCCGTTCCCGGTGAGTAGCGTCGCCGTGTGGTCGAGGCGGGCTACGTTCATACGTCCGGTTCGGTTCCAGCCGGCGCTCGGAATATCGAAGAGCTCGGCCGTCGAGGTCGTCTCGGGGCAACCGCCCCTATGCGCCTCGTGAGGATCAAGACACCCACCTGCTACTAGCACCCGGCCGTTCTCCAACAGCGTCGCGGAGTGCGAGAAGCGGGGACGATTCAGCTTGCCCTCGGTCGGGCTCCAGCGACTACCGGGGAACGCGCCTACTTTTGAGACAAAGGCATCCGGGCGGGACGCGAGAGTCGGCTGCGCCGGGTTGACCGTGGGAAAGTCGCTCGATTGGCTGAAGCCGGTGACATAAGCATTGCCCTGTCCGTCGGAGGCTACCGCGCGTCCGGCTTCTTGATCGCCGCCGCCGAGCCACTGCGCGTAGACGACGGCTCCCACTGGATCAAGTTGAGTAACGAAGGCGTCGTTGAGGCCGCCGCGGGGGTACGCCGAGTAGGCCGAAGGGAAGTCGTCCGACCTCGTCGTGCCGACCACGTACGCGTTCGCAGACGAATCCAGTGCGACACCGAAACCCTGGTCCTCGCCGCTGCCGCCAAGGTAGGTGGAGAAGGAAAGGGACCCACCACCGGCGGCGAGTTTCAAGGCGAAGGCATCGCCCGACCCGGCGAATGCTTGGTGGGCCGCGTTCGCAGTGGGGAAATTCCCGGAGAAGGTCGCCCCGGCGACGTAGGCGCTCCCCGATCCATCGACTGCAAGACCTCGACCCTCATCCAGCCCACCTCCGCCCAGGTAGGTCGAGTAATTGAGGGATGCGGCACTTGGGTCAAGAGACGATACGAAGGCGTCCCGGCCACCGGAGTTCGTCGCCTGGACCGGCGATGCGACCGGGAAGTCCGACGAGTGGCTCCCGCCGGTCACATAGACGCTGCTCGACGAGCCTACTGCCACATCCAAGGCAGAGTCGTGGCCGGTGCCACCGAGATAGGTCGAATATCCGATCGACGACCCGGGCGGGTCGATCTTCGTCACGAACGCGTCCAACTGCCCGGCTCTCGTCGCCTGCACCGCCCCCACCATCGGGAAGTCGTCGGAGGTGGTGGAACCCGTGACGTACGCGCTATCTGCGGGGTCGAGGTCAATCCCGCTACCCGCGTCGACCCCGCTGCCTCCGAGATAGGTCGAGTAGGAGAAGCTGGAGCCATCCGGGCTGAGCTTCGTCACGAAGGCGTCGAAGTCGCCGCCATAGGCAGGCTGCACCGCGGCGACGGTGGGAAAATCCGTCGCGTCCGTGTTCCCGACGACATACGCACTGCCGGAACTGTCCACGGCGATCCCCGCCCCCTCCTCGTCGCCGGTACTGCCTCCGAGATAGGTGGAGTAAACGAGCGAGGATCCGTCCGGGCTCAGCTTCGTGACGAAGGCGTCTTGGCCACTCTGGAAGCCTTGCGCCGAATTTACCTCCGGGAAGTCGTCGGAGAACGTGAACCCGGTGACGTACGCGCTGCCCAACGAGTCCACCGCGATTCCAAACGCGTGTTCGGTGCTAGAGCCTCCGAGATAGCTCGAGTACTCGAGGACCGGGTCGATGATCAGCGGTCGCGTGGGATCGTAGGCGCCGACCCGGAACGAAATCCTGTCGCCCTCCAGAGCGACGTTGCCCTCCACCGAAGATCTCCGGCCGCGGATCTTTTGGTACAAGACGGGTGGGTGCTGGCGAATGTGGCCGGCGCCCGTGCGCAGCTCCAGCGCCCCATCGGAGCGGACGGAGACATCGTCCGTGCCCTTGAAGACGAGCGCGATTCGAGCCGGATCTGCTCCGGGCGCGACCACGAAGTCGTACTCCACGCGCGGTCCTCGCCCGCGAAAGATCATGTCGATACCCGGATAGACGTCATCGTAGAGAACGCGACCGTAGGCCGGGATTCCCGTGCGCCACCGATCCGGGTCGTCGCCGATGAGGTAGTTCGTCGCGCCGGAAAGCCGGTCGATGCCCTTCACCCGTGCGTCGGGGTTCATCCCAACCAAGCGCATCTTCACCTGAGTCGGTGAACCGGCCGCGGACCGCGCCGGCGGAAGCGACATGATGGCCCCGCGGCGCGTGAGGAAAAGCGAGTAACCATCAGCGCGCGCAGCGAACCTCACGCGCTCGCTCATCTGCCCACGATTGGCCTCGAACCGGAGCGGAAGCCGGCCGTAGCTCTTTAGCACGGCGGCATCGGCATGAGGTGCCGGCGCCGCCGGCGAAACGTCATCCGGAGCGTTGAGCGAGCCGACCGCGTCCTGCAATCGAGCGGACCGCGCCGGCCAACTCATCGCCATTGTGGCGACCAGCACCATCAAGATGGCGACGTGGTTGAAACGATGGATCGTGGTGTTCATTACCCCGCTCCCCCCTGTGACCGATCAGTCTGCGCTTGTATTGCTGAAGCCGTCAAGTCGCGGAGCGTGCGCCGCCAGACGGCGGTCCGCGAAAGCAAGCCGACGACGAAGAGCCCAAGCCACGAAGACGACTCGTCGTGCCGGATCTCGACCGACACGACGTCCTGTTGGGCGCCGCCGAAGGTTCCGTTGCGCGTGTCCGTCCATGCGGCAACAACGCGCTCTTCGAAGGAAGCCAGCGCGAGACGGCCGCCGAACTCGATCAACCCCTCGGCGGAAGGAACGCGATACGTCTGGCCGATCCGCGAATCAAAGGCTTCTGAGGTGATCCGGACGTTGCGTTGGAACGTTTCGCCTCCGTCCGCAGAGTGCGTGTAGTAGACGTGATTGAAGACGTTTGCGGGGTCGTCGCGGCGGTCGTAGAAGATCGCGTCGACTCTCCCGTTGAGCGCAACCGACACGCGGGGCAGGTACTGGTCGCGGTCGGTCTCGTCGTCGTTGAGACGCCGCGGCTCTGACCAGGATGCGCCGGCATCGATCGAGCGGGCTACGAACGCATCGCGATCGCCGTTGCGTGCGTCGTCCCAGGCAACAAACACGTCTCCGTCGCCGCCGGCAGCTAACGATGCCGGTCGCATCGTGAAAATCAGCATCACGCGCTCACTCGGAACCAATTGGTCGTCGACGACAACTCCGCGGGCGAACGTGTTGCCGCGATCGGCGGATGCTGTGGCGATCAGGCTCCAGGTCCCATGCCACCGAGGACCCTCGAGGCCGTGATAGTCGCGCGCGTCGTCTTTAAGGTCGTAGTAGACGACGTGCAACACCCCGTCTTCGCCCAAGGCAATGGCGGGCGCGACGGCATGCGGCCGATCTGGATCGCTCACCTGTACCGGATCGGAAAACGTCTTGCCGCCGTCGTCGGAGTACATCGCGAGGATCGGATTCGGTGGTGGCGGGAGACCTCCCAAGGGAGCATCGGCAGACGCGTTGAGCCACACGACGTGGATGCGCCCCTCGTTTCCGACGTCCGGGTCGACGGCCATTCTCACCTGGTAGTTCTCGGGCCCCAAGACCCGGCGCGGCTCGGTGAACGTCCGCCCGCGGTCGGTCGACGACGTGATGAACGCCCCCACAGGCTCGTTGCCGCGGCCCTGAAGACCGACGAACAGGTAATAGAGCGTCCCGCCGCCGTCGAACGCGATCTCGGGCGCGTAACATTCGTCGGCACCCGCCGGCAACGTGGGCACCGGGCGCGCCGGGATCCAGGTGCGGCCGCCGTCGCCCGAGACGTGGAGCGCACAGTTGAAGTCCGGAGCATCGATGCGGTTCGCGACGGCTACGAATCTCGGTTCAGTCGGATCGATGGCGATCTGCGGAGAGTTGTGCGCCTGGGGCTGGGCAAGAACGTTCGCAGTCACGGGCTGTTCCCGCCCGACCACAATTGCGCCCGCAGCCGGCCGCGACCTCGCCGACATCGCGAGCACGAGTGCGACGACGATGACGAACGCGAGAACCACGACGAGTGCGCGGCGGGAGCCGAACATGCGCGTGCTGCTGGTACGGACGCTCTTCATCGCACCCGAAACTCCGATGCCATCCCCTTTACCGCATGTGACTTTCGGTCCGAGCCGAGGACGAAGCAGAGAAGGCCGTAACGCCCGGGAGCCAGGTCCGCCGCGAAGAAGCCGCTTTCTCCGGGGGCGCGATCGGTCAGGCGCGCGACCGAAGGCACGCCGCGCCGTTCGTCGCCGCGCAGTTGCTCGGCGATCGGCGGCATGTCTTCCGTGAGCGCCACGAGAGTGATCGCATGTTCGAGCTCCCCCTCGTTGCGGACGCGGAACACGACGCGACCACGGGGCACGATCGCGGCGTGACCGAACTGGTATTCCGCCATCGTGACCTCGACCTCCGGCGGCGCCGGAGGCAGCCGCGCGTCTGGACTCGGTGCCGCGCAGGCGGTGAGGAATCCGACGAGAACGACCGCCGCGAGGCGAAAGCCGGCGATCATTTCACACGAGCCGCGGCGGTTCAGCCCGCCTCCGCCCCGTCCTAAGTCACCGTCAGGTTCAGGTGGTTCGTCGGGTCCGACCCGTCGATCGGGGTCCCGCACACCGTGTAGGTGAGAGGCACCGACGGCATCGTTACCCTCTTGTTCTCCCGCTTTCCATCGGACAGCTTCTTCCATCCGCTCCCGGTCGACGCAGTGGTCCAGAACGCGTAGGTCGAGTCGGTGTAGTTGTAGAACTTGTCCGACGAAGCGTGGCAGTCGAGCGGCGAATCCGCGCCCGCGACATAGCGGACGTGGTAGCTCTTGTCGGCGAACATGCCCGTGCCCCGGCTGTACTTGGTGCTCCCTGCCGAGAAGCTCTGCGGCGTGTCGCTCGGGAAGCACGACGAGGTCGTGTTGCAGAACCAGATGTCGCCGACCATTCCTGGAGTGCATGCCCACGCGACCGACGCCGCACCGAGGATCACCGCCGCGGGAATCAAACCGATCAACCTTCTTCGTCTCGTGCCCATCGCTCTCCTCTCCGTGCGTGCGCCCACATCCTTTCAAGTCAAGCGTTTATCGACTGCTGCCGCAATACACAATTTCGTTGACTGAAGGCTCCGGAGGGGGCGGGACGACCCCCCCTCCGGACGACGAGCGTCTCAGTTGGACGTGTCCTCGAGGTCCTTCTTTCCGTCCGGGTCGGCGTTGGCCCCGCGGTGCGACGACGCAGACGATGCCCCGGGCGAGGACGCCTTGGGGTGATCGAACAGCGCGTAGCACGCCTGGGGATCGGGCATCGACGCACACCGCCCGGCGGCGAGCGCCACGTCGAGCACGTACAGGCCGCCGTTGATGTCGCTGATCACGAAGATCGACCCGCTCACGCGCGCGACGTCGACAACGAGCGGGACCGCCGGATAGTTGCCGGTGGGATCGGCCGCCGCGGGCGGCACGTAGAACGCGCCGTCCTTGGGCGCGCTCGGGTTCTTGGCGTCGGTGACGCGGAGCCCCTCGGACATCCACGCTGTGAGCACGCTCTTTCCCGCCCACATCGGGTTGACCGCGTGGTACATGCCCTCGTCCGGCGTGAGCACCGTGCTGTGCGCCTGGTTCACCACCGCGGTTTGCTGCGGCGTCGCGCCGGTGAGATCGAACAGCCGGAGCGCCCCCCACGTATCGGGGTTATCGGCGAGCGTCGCAGTGACGGCTCCGTCTTCCTCGATCGCGTCCCGGATCGCGCCTCCCGCCTCGAGCGTGATGAAGACGACCGGCAGGGTGATGTCGCCGCTCGGTGTCGTCGCAGTGAGGTTCGGCGTCCCGTCGGCCGGGCTGATCGAGTCGACCGAGAACAGGAAGCCGGCCGCGCCGCCGTGGTGGTCGGTGGCGGTGTTGGAGATCATCACCGCCGCCGCGCCGGCGGCTTGGGCGAAGCGCGCCTTCTCCTCGAACCCGCAGATGAAGCCGTTCGACAGCGCGCCGCCGCGCACGACCAGCGCGATGTTGCCGGCGACGTTCTTACCGGTCCAGCTGGTGGAGCGACATCCACCCGGGTCGTTCGGCGTGACGATCTCGCCTGTGATCGACGGGTTCGTCCGCTCGAACAGCGGCCCGGTGTTCGGCTCGCCGTTGCCCCAGATCGCCTCGCAGCCGCGGAACACACCGGCGTCGCTCCCGCCGGGCTCGGTGAACTCCGACGCGAGCCCCTCGCCGACGGTGAGGGTGGTGCGCGCCGGGTGGACGTCGTCGTCGGTGACGGCCGCCATGTCCTCCACGTCGCCGCGGGGGACGAACCGGAAGGTGTTGCCCTCTTCCGATGCGTCGTACTGCGTTTGGCTCAGTACGGTCGGAGCCGAGGGGTTGGAGATGTCGAGCACGAGGGCACCCTGGTCCTGGTAGGAGACGTAGGCGCGCGTTCCGGCGTCGTTGCTCGATACGCCCTGCGGGAGCACGAACGGCCGGCACTCCTGGAACGGCTTGATCAGACTCGAGGCGAAACCGAAGTGTCCCGCGTCGGTGGGGGTTGCGGGATTCGTGACGTCGACGATGTGGATGCCGCCGCCGAACGTCGCTCCCTGCTGGTTCGCCTCGAGGGCCAGCACCTTGCCGTCCGAGGGACGCTGCACGAGCGTCACCTGGCGGGTCGCGGCGCTGAACTTGCCGGCCGCCCTGTCGGTGCGCACGGTGGTGCCGAGGCGGACCGGCGTCGCCGGGTTGGTGACGTCGTAGAAGTCGACGCCGGCGCGCCCGAAGGTGAAGTTGGCGTTGCATGCCTCCTTGGCGACCGCGAGCAGGTTGCCGGTGTAGACGTTGCCGGCGGTGATCGCCTTCACCTTGAGGGCGTCGACGTCGCGCGCGAGCGTCCACCGGTCGCCGACCGAGATGGTGCTCACGACGGTCGGGTTGGCCCGGTTGGATAGGTCGACGACCTTGATCGTGCTCGTCGGCCCGCCCGCGACCTTGCACGTCGGCGTCTTGTTCCACTGCGCCGCGAAGCCGCCGTTCGTGCCTTGTCCCACGAACGCGATGTTGTCGAGCACGTCGACGTGGCCGTTGAGGCCGCCGCCGCCGAGATCGGTGTGGCCGAGCACCCGTACGCCGACGCCGGTGCCGCCGTGCAGCGGGTCCGACGGGGCGTGTGCCGCGGCGGTGATGGTCGCGCCCGAAGCGGCCGCGATCAGAAGCGCGGCCACCGAGGCACGCAATGCGATCTTCATCGATCGGCGTGCGTTCCGGTGCGGATTCCAAAGTGATCTAGCTTTCAATTGTGCTGTTCTCCTTTCGAGAATGGAGTTGTCGCATGCCACCCGCGTGGCGCGCGATTCAGAGAGCGAAGCGGCGTGGCCCGCACCGCCGCCGCTTCATTGATGCCCCTCGTCACCCCTTCCTTCGTGATGTATTCGCGCTCTCTAAAAAAGCAACTCAACCAAAATTGCGCATGGGGTGCAATCCCCAATTTCGTTGAGCGGCCCCAAAAGCACGTTCCCGGGCCCGGGGTAAGAGGAGACACTTACCGGCATGGACGCCTTGCAGCTGCTGCGGAGGTGGGTGAGCACCGGCACGTCCGAGACGGCCGGTTCGCTCGACGTCGAAGACGGCGCGCTGCTGGTCGACGGGTGGTGGCCGGCGGGGGTGCGGCTCGACCCGAGCACCTTCCTGGTGCGCATCGACGACACCTGTC
>Ga0247713_1000459_pt1 | contig 25023 bp, 31 predicted proteins | sample 21E_NmetaG_FD_189936 | JGI IMG/M metagenome (GOLD analysis project Ga0247713, IMG submission 189936) | Soil microbial communities from hillslope of Landscape Evolution Observatory, University of Arizona, Oracle, AZ, United States - 2-1-E_N | ecosystem: Engineered > Artificial ecosystem >... | reverse complement strand
CGCCCCGGATGACATAAACGCCGATCGGTGAGGCGGACAGCATCAGACCGCCGCCTTCGCCCTCTCCTTCTTGGCCTTCCGTCTTTTGGTCGCCGCCACCACCCCCCACCGCGCCCTTGATCCGCGCTGCCGGCACCAGGGTCACGCCATTTTGCACATAGGGTTCTCCGAAGACGCGGCGAATCGTCATCGATTCCTGGGCGTTGCCGATGAATTCCTTCAAGTCCATCATTCCCTCCGTATCAGTCGGATTTTTCTCGGTTCACTCCCTGATCTTCCTCGAAAGCCGGACTCGCCTGGACGGCTGCCCTGTAGCGGCTTAACCGGGTCTGTGGGCGACGGTAACTCCACCGAAGATGCTCGTGGCGTTGACTCTCAGGCTCGGGGCCTCCTGCGACGTGGGGTCAGCATCGTTTGCAGTCTTGTCCTCGAACGCCCCGAAAATGGGGATTCCCTGAAGCTTTACCCGCCAGCCCTCCGGGACGAGCACGTCCACCCCTCCGAAGAGAGCGGTTGCATCCACGGTCGCTTCGTTGTCGATGTGCGCCTCCCGAAGATCAAGAGTCGCCCCTCCAAAGATCGCCGAGACGTCGGCGTGGGTGAGGTGCTGAGACCGCTCTTTGACCGCGCTTCCCCCAAATAAGGCCACGGAGTGCCCGCCGTCACCGTGCTTTGACATGCCACGGCTATTGAATGACCCGACCAGGATGGCGACTCCAATGGCCAGCAGCAGGAGGGGACCCGCTGCCCTGGCGTCCAAAATGTCCAGCCGACCAGCAAGGAGCAGAGCTCCGACGCCGGTGACCACGGCGGCACCGAACGAGATTCGTCGTTCGGCCGCCATCGTTATCAGACCCAGGGCGACGATTGCAACCGGCCACCACCTGCCGACCGTTGTCTGCCAATTGAGAATTCCGAGGACATCCATCAGTCCGAAGGCGCCGACGGTCATCAGGACCAAGCCCAGCCACAGCCGTACCGGTTTCATCTGCGTCTCCTTTTTGGTTGTTGTTGGCTCACTTGTTGACCTTCACTGCCTACTGTGGCCCCTTCAAACTCCAAAACACAGGGTCTTCAGTCCCTTCATCCACCGGACCTTTGACCCTGGTGCAAGCGTGCAGGTTGTCCGAGGCTCAAAGTTGAGGAACTGACTCGGTTCGGAGGGGCCGGCCAACTTTGAGGTGGAGGCGTAGATGTCATCGCAACTGACGTATCCGATAGAGCCGGTTCCAGCGTTCACCGCATCGGCTCTGGCGACCGCTGCGCTCCTGCTTCAACGCAGGCTCGGGTTGCCGCGGGACCGGGTAGGGACACACATTCATTTCGCCGACGGCACCACCTCGCGGGTCTACCGGGAAACCCTCATGGTGGGGGAGCCCTGTGCGGAGCCGGCGGTGCTGATTGTGCAGTTCCTCCTCAAGGGCATCGGTCGCAACCCTGTAATGCACGCGCTCTTCCGCGCGGAGTCCCTGCTAAACACGCCGTTGTTCGCCGGTTTCCCGGGTTTTAGGTCGAAGCTCTGGTGTACCGACCGGGAAACTGGCGTTTACCGCGGCATTTACCAGTGGGATGTTGCCGATCGAGCCCGCGGCTACGCCGAGACTCTGCTCAAGTTGTTAAACCTGGTCTCGGTGAGGGGATCGCTGAAATACCACGTGATACCGGGCGCCCGCCGGGACGAGTTTCTGGCGAACCCCGGCCTGGTTATGGAGCGCGTGAGACCCGATCCAGCCGACGCATGGTGGCAATTGCGGGACAAGCCGACGTAATGGTCGATGTCCTGATCGCGGGAGCCGGCCCGACGGGTCTAGCCCTCGCGGCACAGATCCAGGCGCAGGGCGCGAGTGTTCGAATCGTCGAGCGGCGACTGGAGCGGCGTCATGACTCGCCCGCCCTAATCGTTCAGCCCCGCACACTGGAGGTTCTCGAGCCGACCGGCCTGGCGTCGCGCTTACTCGAGCGAGGGAACCGGGCCGGTAATGTGCAAATCCACCATCGGGGCCGCACCACGGCGGTCCGGCTGCCCGCTCCGATCATCGCAAACACGGCATATCCCCACCTGCTGATGATTCCGCAGTGGGAAGTGGAGGCGGTGATCGAAGAGTACCTTCAAGCCGCGGGAGTAACGGTCGAGCGCGGCAAGAATCTTCTGTCGTTCGCTCAGGGGGCCCAGGGCGTCGAGTGCGTACTCGGTACGCCCGATGGGACGTGCGAGCGAGCGCACGCACGTTATCTGGTGGGCTGCGACGGCTCGGACAGCGTTGTCCGGCGAATCGCCGGAATCCCCTTTCCGGTCTCAGCTTATCGAGCGTCGGCGGTGCTGTCGGATCTCGGAGCCGGAACCGAACTATCCCATGATTTCATGCACGTCTTCGTCGAGCGCTCGGGAATTCTCTTTCTGTTTCCCCTGCCCGAGCCGGCGTCCTGGCGCCTGCTGGTGGCCCGCCGTCTGGAGGGCCGTGACGGCGACTCACGACCCACACTTGGGCCGGACGCTCTTGCGGAGGTAGTGCGCGGGTTCCCGGTGGAGTCCTTGGGGCTTCGGGATCCGCAATGGCTGACCGAGATTCCTCTGCGCCGAGGTCAGGCGCTTTCGTATCGACAGGACCGCGTCTTTCTGGCCGGCGACGCCGCCCACGTGCATAGCCCGGCGGGGGGCCAGGGGATGAACACCGGCATCCAGGATGCTGTCAATCTCGGATGGAAGCTCGCCCTTGTAGCTCGGGGAATCGCCTCTCGAGACTTGCTTGATTCCTACGATGCGGAGCGCTGGCCCGTTGCTCGTTGGACCCGGCGGTTGACCGACCCGGCATTTGCGGCCGAGACGTCCGATTCGGCATTTATGGGCGTTCTTCGCCGGTATGCGGCGGGTCTTATGGCGCCGGCCGCCAGGTGGAATGCGCCTGCCCGAGCAGCCTTGCCTGTCATAGGCGGGCTTCTAATTCGATATCGCCACAGCCCTGCGGTTGCCGACGCCGGACGGCGGCGAGGCTATATTCGTGCGGGAGACCGGCTGCCGAATGCCCGCATCAACCGAGCCGGCGGCGCCGGATGGCTGCACGAATCGCTTCGAGGTCCCGGCCTTCACCTTCTTCTCCTGGGCCCTTCAACCTCGTGGAGTTCCAGACGTCTGGGTGTTTTGATGGATCGTTTCGACGGCGTTGTTACGGCGCACCATTTTGATGAGACCGAGGCCTTGTCGAAGGCGGGGCTCAAGGGACCGGCACAGTATCTTGTGCGCCCCGACGGATATGTCGCGTTTGTTTCCCCGGGGCTGGAGCTGTCTCCCCTCGAGGCGTACCTCGACCGCTGGCTGCCCGGATCGCCATTGCCGTCCGAACGGTCTCCTCTCGGCCGGGTCGGGTGACGAATGCTCAAGGTGGCTGAGCCGCTCGGCGGGGCCCGGTCGTCGGGTCGACCGGTGGGTGCTCCCACTCGTCGTGCCATTTCCCAGCCTGCATCAGCGGCGATTGAGTTCGTGAAGTTCAGTAGGTTTCGCTTGCTCAGGGTCCCGGCTCACGCGCCAAAGGTCGTCGGGAGGGAAGGGGCAGCGTGAGGCTCTTCGAGCTCATTTCCCGCCGGAGTTGGGTTCCCCTTGGAGGATATCTCGCCTATGTCCTTGCTCTTGCTGCCGGTTACTACTACAACCTCACGTTTATCCAACTTGGACTCATTGACCTCGGGACCCGGCTGGTAGGAATGAGTTCGGCAGCCGTGTCCGCGGCCATGGCAGCCCTGGCTCTGTCGACTCTCGCCGTGGCCGTGGTGACCGGGGTGGTCATGGACCGACGGGGGTGGAATAAGAACCTGCGGTTGAAGCTCCGCCTCCTCTTCGCCATAACCTTCTCGCAACTTGTGCTCACCCTCGTCGCACCTCGGATCGAAGCTCCGAGCCTGTTCATCGCATGGGTAATGGTTTGCTCGATTCCTCTGGGCGCCGGGATCCCGGTGATGTTCGGATCGATGATCGATTTCATTCCGGTCCGTGACCGAGGCTTCGTGGCCGCGGTAGTGGCGGGCCTCGCATTTTTTGTCGCAGCCCTCTATCCGGCCGAGTGGCGGATCGAGGAGTTCAGCGTGGTGGTCGCAGCAGCTATGGCGCCCGCGGTGGCGGCGTTGGGATTCTTGGCGTTCAAGCGGCTCACGTTCGTAGATGAGCTCTCCCGGCAGCACGTCGAGTTCGGGCCCGGCCGCTTTTGCCGGCCCCACCCCGTGAGAACCACCGACTTCACGTTTCTGGCCTTGATAGTTCTCATGTTCGGCATCTTCTTCATAGACAGTCTTGGTTTCTTGCGGATTATCGAAGCACCGGTCTATATGTACTCCTCGTGGCAGTCCCCGGATATGGCGGTCCGGCTCTTCATCGCCACTACGCACATGGTGGCCGCCCTTATGGCAGGAGTCCTGTACACGAACTTTTCCCGGCGATGGATCTTCTTATGGGTGTTCGGCCTGTTTGCGTTTACTCACCTTATGTACACCTTTCACCTCAGAACGGGTCCCGATGTCGTTCCGCCGCTAGTGATGCCGATGTTCTATGTGGTTGCCGTCAGCTTCTACACCACGCTAAATTTCGCGGTTTGGCCGGACCACTCAACCGCCGACACCATTGGGACTCACACCGCTCTCGGCGTCGGTGTTGCCGGGTGGTTGGCTTCGTTCCTGAGTACGGCTCTCGCCCTGTACTCGGAGTCGGCCGGATTGTCCTTGCTGTCGCACCTTACCTACGTCAACGCCCTGGCTCTGCTACTGCTTCTGGCGCTGCCCCTTGCGCTGTACGTAAGACGGATGGTCGCATTGGCACGTGTCTCGGGGGCGGTGTGAGTCCTTCACTTGTCCCATTGCTGGTTCTCGCTCTCCTATTGATGGGGGTGGAGCACAAAGATGCTGCCAGGGCCGAGCTGGTTATGTCGGGAACGCATGAGCTGACGGACCACGAGAGCGCGCTTATCGTGGGCGACGCCTCAGTTACGATTCCGGTTGGAGTCGAGATTCTCGGCCCCGTCTACGTCATCGGGGGGGATGTAAGGATCCAGGGCTCGGTAAGAACGAGCGTGATGCAGTTGGCCGGCGAGCTGATTGTCGAAGAAACTGCCACGATCGACGGGGAGCTCAGATCCGTCGCCGGGAGCCGAGCCGTTTCCGAGAATGCGACTATTGGTCGCAGGACCATGATTGAGCTAACACCTACAAGTCCGAATCCGCTGCTGGTCCTCTTGCCATTTGCCTTCATGAGCGGGATTCTGGCGCTGGCGGGCGCTGCTTGGGCAAGGCGCCGACCCGGGATGCTTATTAACGTCGGACGGGCTCTTACGCAGCACCCTGTGATAAGTCTGACAGTCGGCACGCTGGTGGCCTTGACTGGCCTTTCGCTTATCGTCTTTATGGCCTTCACGCTCGTCCTTATCCCGATCAGCATCCTCGGCCTCCTGACTGCTGCGCTGGCAGTTGGCTGCGGCGTGGTGACCATGGGGCACCTGGTGGGGCAGCACACCCGCATCCGAAAAGCAGGATTGGCGACGGGCATCGGAGCTCTTCTGGTCATGGCGGGCCTGGAGTTGATCGGATTGATACCTCTGATTGGCGATCTGGTTGCCATGGGGATCTTGACTGCCGCTCTTGGCGCCGTGGTAATCACCTACTTTGGATTGAGCGAGTTCAATCCTGTAAAGCTGCCGGAGTGATCGCATCTTTCGAAATTGGGACTCGGCGAAGCCGTACTACCGCGAATAGCGGAGACGGTGGCTGAATACAGTGAACCCGGTTTCCGACGGCTTCCTCTTCACAGTTGCGCAAATCGCGGCGACGCTGCTCGGACTGTTGCTATTGGGGGGGTTCTTCTATCTGGAGAGCGGCTTTCGCGATGCAGGCACTGTCAAAGCCCAGGGTGCTCCCTTCCTGCGGGCGACAACGAAGTTCACCATGCTGCTGTACGCCTTGGTGGTCTCCATCGCGCTGGGATTGGTCGTCCTCCGGCCGATTTGGGTGCTGTCGATCTATGCGGTCCTCAGCCTGGGGCTTATCAGGGCGCTGCTGGAGTGGACCAGGCGCTATCGGGAGTTGGGAGCGACGCTGCCCTGCCCATCCCCAGAGACTCGCCGTGGTTCGCATGGCCGACAACCGTGTTCATACTCGTGCTGCCGTTTGTCTTGGACGGCTGGGAACCCAGCCGGCAGGCGATGACCTTGACTCTGCTCCTGGCGGGCACGCTCGCATTGATGAGTACCGCGGATTTGTTGCTGACTAGTTTCGACCTGAAGGACTGGGAGGAGGCCGCTCGAAAGAATAGGCCGTCCGAGGATTCATCCGACGATTCATCGGGGATGCACGAGGAAACCGATGACGTGGAAGGGGGCGAACGCTAAGGTGCCGCCAGACCCTGACCGGGTGACTCCCGAGCAACACTCGCTGGGCCGGTCGGTGCTGCTACATCTGTTTCCGGGTGCGGTCCTCACCGCGTTTGTTGTAATAGCCGCCCCGGCCGCGGAAGCGCTCGGCTTTCCTCCGGTGTTCGTCCTGTTCGCAGGCATTGGTCTGGTAATCGTGCCGCTGGAGCTTGGCTATCTGATGACGCAGGCAGGCAGAACGACGGGCTCCTGGTCGCCCCTGGGCGTCGTCACCTACCGGACTCGCCTGTCCATGAAGACGTATGCGCTTTGGGGATTTGCGTTGTTCGCCTGGTTCACCGCCCTACTGATCGTCGCCCAGGTTTGGCTGGACCGAATCGTCGCCGACCGGCTTTTCTCCTGGATGCCTCATGTGATCTTGCAGTTTTCCGCGCTCGATGGTGGCGAGCCGGTGGGGGGAGCCCGGCTGGCCGTGGTGTTGATCGTGGCATTCGTCTTCAACGGCCTGGTGGGGCCGGTGACCGAAGAGCTTTACTTCCGAGGCCACCTTCTCCCACGGATCGACAGGTTTGGCCGCTGGGCACCCGTAATCAACGCAGTGTTGTTCTCCGCGTACCACTTCTGGACGCCGTGGCAGAACCTCACCCGGATAATCGGGGTACTGCCGTGGTCCTGGGCAGCGTGGCGCGCTCGCAGCGTGTACCTGCCGATGGCGGCCCATGTGGCAGTCAACAATGTCTTCCTGCTGCTGTTTACGGCCGTCGCCTTGGGTTCGGGAGGCTGACCGACCGGCTAAGCAGCTTGTTCGCGACCACTTAGATCCGTTAGCCGTCCGTTGCATTCGCCGGCAGCGATGTCGGCGAAGTCAGCGTAGTCCGAGCCTGAGATCGAACAGCATCCAGCAGGTGGCAACGTGGCGTAGGCTGGATGTCCGCCAGCAAGTCTCTACGAAGCGTGAAGGAGGCACGCCAGATGGCCCTTACCGCTCGCTCGCGTGGGGAGGCGGCTGCGCTGCCGTGACAGGCGGGCGTCTGCCGCTCCTGTCCTTCGTGGTTGTCACGTTTGCGTGGACGTGGACGATATGGTGGGCGGCGGCCGCGAACGGACTCTCCACCCAGGAACCGCCGGGTTCAGGGCTGTACTTGCTCGGGGTGTTTGGGCCGCTCGTGGCGGCGGCCTGGGTGGTCCGACCGGCCGGGCGAGCCTACCGGCGTGAGTTCCTTCGGCGGATCTGGGACCCACGGGGAATCCCCGCCCGCTGGTGGCTGGCGCTGGCAGCAGTGACTGCAGGCCCAGTCGCCCTCGGAGGTGTCGCGGCGATGGTGACAGGAGCGGAGATGGCCGCCCCCGACTACAGCATCGCCGCCGTGGCCGCAGTAATCATGGTCGCGCTGGTTGCGAGTCTTGCGGAGGAACCGGGCTGGCGAGGCGCGGCGTCGGATTCTTTGCAGGCCAGGGCTCGTCCCGTGTGGGCGGTCATAGGAATCGGGGCCCTGTGGTCGTTGTGGCACCTGCCCCTGCACTTTTTCGAGGACTCCTGGTATTACGGCATGGGTTTCGGGTCTGTGCGGTTCTGGCTCGTCCACCTCCTGCTTGTCCAACTGGGTGTTCTCTTCGTCTGGCTGGCGAACGGATCCGGTGGGAGCATCCTCATCGCCGTCCTCGCCCACATGAGCGTCAACGTCGCCGCAGGGCTTGTGCCAGAGAGCATCGTGCGTGATCTGGTCACCTTCGTCTGCGTCACCGTGGCGACGATCGTCATCATCGCGGCGACTAGAGGCCGGTTGGCGTTCACTGCGCCGAACACGGATGGAAATGCCCCACCGTTCCTTTAGACGCCTCCTACCGGCGGGTCACCGCCGTCCGGCACCGGGCGCGCATGACCCACAACCACTCCGTCGTCGGCCGGGCGCCCGGTCGTGGGGCATCCCCCATCGAGGTCGAGGCAAGTACCTTCCCGACCGCGGGGGACCCGGCGCCTTCTTTCGAGATCACCGCGGTTTCTACACGCTGTGCCTCACGGGCGCGCTTGGTACCGCAGGGTACGCCGCCGCCCAGGCCCGCAAGGCCGGGCCCGGTCGCGCGCCGGCCTGGTGGGCGCTGGCCGGGCTCACCGCGACACAGGCGGCGGGAATGGCATCTGCCCGCCGAAGAGCACAAGCTTCCGCCGATGGAGGCTCGCCATGAGCTTGAACTGGAGCTATCTAAAACGGCCATGCCGCCCGCGCCGGGCTCGACTGAACCGATCAGCAGCATGGACCCCAGCCACTCCCTGATTGCGTCCGGGATCCCGCTGGCCGGTTTGGGAAGGTAGGGGTCAGGTCCGCTTGGATTCGTATTTTGAACTCGGGCCCGATTGCGTGTTGGACTTATTAAGGCTCAGCACCGTGCAGACCGATTGGACAGGTATCGCTGTCGGGGGACCGCGGTTACGCCTGAGGGCCACGAGATTCTAGATACCGCCGGAAAAAGGTGGTTATGCGAAGCCGGGCATCCTGGGTCGCGGGCTCATCGAAGCGGGTTCCGGAGACCTTGCCCAGAAACACGAGTAGAGGTGTGAGGTCGGACGGGTCGTGATCGTTCATGAAGCCGTGGCCGGCCTCGGGATAGATCTTCACGTCGTGGTCGACCCCGAGCGCAGTGAGGGCCGACTCGAGCCGCTCGGCGGCCTTGTATCCGAGTGGCGAGCGGTCCTTACCTCCGTAGCTCCCAACAATGGGGCAGGTACCGGCCAGGGCGTTCAAGGGATCCTCGGGACAACCACCGTAGTTCACGCTTGACGCGGAGTATCGGTCACCGGGAGCCAGGGCCAGAGCGTAACCACCACCCATGCAAAAACCGATCACGCCGATTTTCCCGGTGCAATCATCGCGTGCGGTCAGCCAGGCTCGGACGCTCTCCACGTCGTCAAACGTGCGCCCCTTACGTTCGCCGAGGTCACGCATAATGGTCCTCAGGCAGCGCAGACGGGTACCCCAGTAGAACAGGTCCGGAGCCGCGGCCAGGAACCCCTCGCCGGCCAGCCAGTCGGCCTGGTTGCGTAGGTCGTGGCTCATCCCGGTGAAGTCGTGGATCACCACAACCGCCGGCCACGGACCCGGGCCGGCCGGCTCCGCGACGTACGCCGGCATCTCACCCAGGGGTGTGGAAATCGTGATCTCGGGCATCAGACTCCCGCTACCGGCCGGGCCCGCCGGAAAGGAATGAAGACGTGCAGCCCAGCCAGGTCACGTAGAGCGGATACGGCAGGTAGACCGGCAGAGCGCTGAAGAACGCTAACGGCCCGCTTTCGGCGACCAGCCCGAACAACGGCACCCCGGCAAATCAGCACCGCTTCAGGAAGAGACCGAGGATCTTCCCGCTTGGCGGCGTCCGAGCCCTCGACGTGAGCCCGTTCTCCCTTAACGACGGCCGGCACGTGCGGGCGGTGCATCTGCGGCGGGACATGGGCGGGTGGAAACGTCACCTCCACCTCCTTTCTCTCCGGCAAGTCTTCCAGGGAAAGAGGGATGCGCTCAGGGCCAAAGGGCCCGGGCGCCGCGGGTCTTTCGGCCGGTCAAGTCTTCCCGCCTTTGGGCCCCGCCACCTCCCAAGCCTCCCTGAGCCAGCCGCGGACCTCGGAGTCGATGTCAGAAACCGAGCCCAGCTCCAGGTGGTGGGTAAAACGTCCGGCCGCCGGCTCGACGACCTGTTTCCACCGGGGCGAGGTGTCCCGGCGGCGGAGCCCCACCGTCAAAACCAGAGTTGCGGCCTCGCGCTTCAGATACTGCTCCGGCAGCCAGGCCCAGGCGAAAGGATGTTCCCTCCAGAAGGCAACCTGGCTCTTGGAGGTGCGGATGTCGAGGGGCCCGAACTCCTGGACGTTTGTTGCCAGGGCATCGAATATGCGACGAGACTCCTGGTGAGCTCCGAAGAAACGATCCAGATCCTTGTCAGGGCTTGGCACCGCTAGGGGATCACCAAGACTGGAACGGGGAGTGTTTGAGCAGGTGGGCGTAGACGCCTCCTAGCGGGCGCGGTGACATTCCGCCAAGGCCTGCTCTTCCCACCACTACAAGGTCGGGAAGCCACTCCCCGACTTCTTCGAGGATCTGCTCGGCGGGGTTCTCCAGGCGGCCTGTTCGCTCAACCTCGCACGCCGACTTAGTGAGGATCTTCAAGAGTTCGTGAAAAACCTGGTTGATGATTGACTTCAGGCGTTCCTGCCTCTCCTCTTCATCTCTGAGAGGGCTCCACTCCCTTTGAGATCCCTGGTTATCCTCCCGGAGGATGGTGCTCAACGCGCGGTCCGCGCGCCTCGGGCCCGGCGACTGCAGCCGGCATAAAGGCGATTGCGACCGGAACCAGAACCCACAGCTTGCCGTCTGCAAGGTTGTAGTTGGCGACGATCTCGGAAAGGTCGACGCCGGTAGCGACGCCGAATCCGAATTCGAACGCAACTGTCGCTGCGGCCCACGTGAACCCGATGGCCAGAGCCTGACGGAGCGATGGGATGGGCCAGAGCCGCTCAAGAAGGGCCACGTAGGCCCCGAGCAAGAGGATCAGGGCAATGGTGGCAATCTGGTGGGCGGCCTGTTCGCCCACGGTGTCCACGTAGGCGACCTCTCGAACCGCGGCGTTCACCAGTGCCAGGGCTACCGCTCCCAGCCACGCCGCGGACCACCTGCGCCACAGGTCGGAGCCGGCGGCGGTCTCCGGGACCGGAGTCGTGGAAACGTTGCCGGTGCGAAGAGTCATTTGCCACTCCTTTCGGTTGTCTGGAGACAACTCTGCCAGCCGATCCGGCGCCCGATTAGGGCCGAAGGTCCTGCTGGGTAGGGGACCGGCGGTCAAAGCGCAGGACCTTGGCCAAGAGACTGCCGCCGCCTCTATGGCAGATCCGACGCCGGCCTGATGGCCGGGACCCAGGAAAGCCGGTTCAGGAAGGAAAAGGGAAACCAAGTCGCCATGAGGCCCGATGTATCAGGGTCTTTAGTCACTTACTTTCGTAGCGGGGCGACGGCAGACTGGCTCCATGCTTATCTACTGTTACGAGCCGTTGAGACTGTCCTACGAAGCTGCGGTACCAGCCTTTTTACACGCCATCGACAATGAGCAGGTACGGCAGATCCTTTCACGCGGCGTCCCGGAACAGTTCGCGGATCAAGCGGGCGAGATCGGTGGTCGGCGCAATTCAACTACGGTCACTGTCGGAACACCCACCGAGGAGTACGGGCGGGTGGCCATCCCGATCCAGTGCTCTACCGAGGACTCCTCACTGATCTCGATGGTGGGAGAGGTTACATTGAGCCGTTTGCGTCCGGTCTTGTGCCATCTCTCGATGAGCAGCTCCCTAACCGGAATGCTGGCGAGAGGGTTGATGTACAACCGGGGGCTCCAGATGTCGGTCGAGCTAGCTGTGGCGGAGTTCCTCGACAAGCTGGCCCGGCTGGTGATCGTGCGCGCTGGGTCGGGTCGGCAAGCCCGGTCAACGTAGGGCTAGCTGCCTGGCCAATCTCGAGCAGGGCGGATGAGATGTTATGTGTCTTAGCGGTACACCCAGAACGCCGGTACGACCGGAACGTCCCCGGCAGGGCTATCAGGGCTGCCGCACAGGGACTTTCGGACCGTGACCCCCTGTCGTCCCCGTGTCCCGGGTCTAAGATAGGTAGAGATGGCACAACTTGGTCGCGGCACTCGTCACGAGCGCCTTCTTCAAGCTGCTCTCCAGTTAACCGCCGAGCACTCGACCCAGGCGGTGCTCCAGCGCATCGTGGAGCTGGCTGCCGAGTTGACCGGGGCCCAGTACGCCGCACTCGGGGTCATCAACCGGGAGGGATGGCTCTCCGACTTTCTCACCACCGGTCTTTCCCAGGAGGAGAGGGACCGAATAGGCCCCCTTCCGCAAGGCCACGGCATCCTGGGCGCCCTCATCAAGGACCCCCGCCCGCTTCGGCTCAGCGAGATCAGCCGGGACCCGAGGTCCTTCGGCTTCCCACCCAACCACCCTCCGATGTCAACCTTCCTCGGCGGCCCCATAAGGGCCCGGGGTGAGGTCTTCGGAAATATCTACCTTACGGAGAAGGAGGGCGGAGGGGAGTTCACCGAGGACGACGAGGAGACGCTCGTGCTTCTGGCGGCCCAGGCCGGGGCGGCGATCGAGAACGCCAGGTTGTTCGAGGCCAACGAGCTGCGTCAAAGGCGCCTCGAGATTAGCCGTACCATCTCGGCGGCGATTCTGGAGAGCTCCAATACCTCCGAGGTGCTCGGGCTGGTCGCCCGATTCGCCCTTGAGCTCGCCCTGGGCGACCTGGCCATCATCTCCACACTGGCAGGTGACGGTGAATCTCAGGTGATCGTCGCAGCGGAGGGGGAAGGCGCCGAGCAACTTCGAAACATCAAGATCCCCCTCGCGGGTTCCCTCTCCGGTGCCGCAATTGGCTCTGGCCAGTCGTTCGTAGTTCAGAACACTGCCAATGACCCACCGTTCCACCGCCCGGATGGCCTGAAGATGCCACCTTCTGGTCCGGCAATGCTTCTGCCGTTGTCCGCTGGGGGCCGGATCTTCGGCGCGATGGCTGTGGTTCGGTTCGGTGCGAGGCGGCCGTTCCATGATGAGGATCTGCCGCCGATTGCGAACCTCGCGGCACAGGGCGCGGTGGCGCTCGAGTACGGACGAACGCAGGAGCAGCTCCGGCGCCTGGCGATTCTGGAGGACAGGGAGCGCATTGCTCGCGACCTACACGACGGCGCCATCCAATCGCTGTTTGCGGTGGGAATGAACCTACAGGCCACCGCCGCGCTGGCCGAGGCTGCCGATGTGGCAGACCGGATCGCTTACGCAGTCGATGAGCTGGACCGGGTAATCAAGGAGCTTCGCAATTACATCTTCGACCTTCGTTCGCAGCTGTCGGCCCGGCAACTGGACGATGCCCTGCGGCACCTGGCGTCGGATTTCCAGGAGAGGAGCGGCGTCCTCACAATCGTGGAGGTCGATGTCGAGATCGCCGCTGACCTCCAGGACAATGCGAGCGAGATCGTTCAGCTAACACGCGAGGCCCTTTCGAACGTAGCCCGCCACGCGCAGGCAACCAGCTGCCGGGTTAGCCTTTATCGCCAGGACGGAACAACACTTCTTGAGGTGGATGACGACGGGGTTGGTTTCGACCCTAAGGTTCGCGGGCAGGGCTTCGGTCTGGACAACCTGAGGAAGCGTGCCGGTCTACTGGGAGGCGATGTGGAGCTTCGTTCCACCCCGGAGTCGGGCACCTGTATCCGGGTCCTGCTGCCGAGGTAGCCGGCGTAAAGGTCCCTGTTGGATAGGGCCGAACGGCCCTAAGAACCTGCTTTACTGGGCCGTACAGTCAGGGGCGCTCAAAAAGGGAGGCGTCGTGGATCAACAAACGTTGAGGGTAATGCTGGTCGATGACCACGAGGTTGTCCGCCGTGGCATCCAGCAGTTGCTGGATGCCACGGCGGACTTGACCGTGGTAGCCGAGGCCGGGACGGTCAGGGACGCAGTATCCGAGGCGGCGATCGCCAGACCCGATGTGGTGGTCATGGACGTGAGGCTTGCAGGCGGTAGTGGCATCGAGGCCACCCGTGAAATTCGCAGCAACCTGCCCGAGACGAAGGTGCTTATGCTTACGTCCTTCGACGACGACGAGGCGGTGATTGCCTCCATCCTCGCGGGGGCTTCCGGTTACGTCTTGAAGCAGATCCAGGGCGACGCGCTACTAAGAGCCATCCGGGCCGTCGGACGGGGAGAGAGCCTACTCGACTCCCAGATCACAACGCCCATCCTCGAGCGCCTGCGCAAGGGAAAACACCTGGTGGGCGACGAGAAGCTGCAGCGGCTGTCGGGCCAGGAGGAGCGCATTCTGGCGATGCTGGCCGAGGGCCGCACCAACCGGGAGATCGGCGAGGCTCTGGAGCTCGCCGAAAAAACCATCAAGAATTACGTCTCGAGCATCCTGGGCAAGCTCGGCGTGAACCGCAGAGCCGAGGCCGCCGCCTACTTTGTGCGGCGCACGACAACCCCGGGGGCCTAAGAGCCGCTCAAAGCGGTTTTCCCCCGGTATCTCCAGATTCTCGCGGGCTGGTATCCACCCAAATCGCGGTCCGCACCTTCGTTCGGGAGATATCGGTGTCGCCGGCGGCCCGTCATTTGTTACGGCGGTCCAGCTCGATTCCGAAGAATCCTAGGTTTCGGCAAGGCAGTTCGCGCGACGAAAATCGGGGGGTGGAGAATTTCCAGAAAAGAGTGCGGACGGCCTTCTCAGCTTGTATGCTCGGTCGCCCGCAAAGACCAAGGCCCGGCGAGGTGGGCAACTTGCCGCCGCGGTTGCAGCGATACGCGTGTCTGGGTTGCAAAGGGATCGAGCCCGCTTTCAGGGGCGGGCTCGGGATGCCACTGGGTCATCCGGCGTCCTTCCTTTTGGTCCGCTCCGCATCCTGGACCCATCGTCCTCCATAAGGACCGAGGTGGCGCCGGCTCCCCGGGTCAACATGGTCTTTCGGTTGATGAGCACCACTATCACGGCGGCGATCACGTAGACCAGCGTGTCCCAGGGTTGGGCGTCCGGCCACATTGGGTTGTTGACCTGTAAGTGGAACAGCGCCGCAACCAAGATGCTGCCCCGGGCGGAGTTGAACAACGGGGTCACGATCACCGACACGGCCAGGACGCCGATGACGTAGGGGGCGAACGACCACGAGCTCTGCGGCGTTCCGCTGAGAAGGAAGGCGGGTGCATGCCACAGTCCCCAGAACGCTCCGAGGATCAAGCCGGCCCAAAGCGGAGCAAACCGCCGTTGGAGAAGGGGCAAAGCCACCCCCCTCCACCCCAGTTCCTCCACGGGACCGATGGCCAGGGCGATCGCCACAGCCGGGAACAGCCCGTACCAGGGCGAGAAGGGGAAAGGGTCCGAAAAGGTGCCCTTCAGGGCTGCCCCCGCGTAAACGATCGCCGGTATTCCCAGGATGAGGAACGCCCACCAAGGGGCCGGCATCCTCCAAAGAGTTAGGCGCTTGATGAATTGGAGGAGTCCCGCCGCCCCGTAATGGCGCCCGACCAGGAAGACGCCGGCGATCGCCGGCGAGTAAACCACGAAGATGAACAGAGGATTCGTGTACCCGATCTCGCCGAAGACCCCCTCGGCCTGCTCCTGAAAGGCGATCGCAAGTCCCGCCACCCCCCAGCCGAGGACGAACGTTATCGAGAAGAAGGCAATGAGAGTTCTGACGGTCATTTCCTTACGAGGCTTTGCGCCTTCCGTTTGACTTCCGAGCGCGGGCGCCGCACCGAGTGCACCGGTCACTTCAAACCCGCCTTGCCACCGCGAAACCGTGTCGTCCCAGCGCAGGTTCCCAGGGCATCCATCATTCCAAGGTTCCCAGCGTTACCAGTAGGAGGCCCAGCCACATCCGTACCGGCTTGCATCGTGCGGCTCCTTTCCTTGTCGTCCCGCACACCGACTTTGCGGAAGGAAGCCTGTGCAAAGTAGGGCCAACAGTCCCTCTCAACAACGGACCTTTGGCCCTGGGGATCGGAGAGCCGGTGGAGGAAGCTCGTCGAGACGATTCCTAACAAAGTTGCCGGATTCGGAGACCTAAGGAGCGCATCGTGAGAACCAAATTGACCATTGTGGGCATCGTGACTGGATGCCTTGCTGTCGTTGCGGGGGTCTTCGTGGCAGCCGCTCGGTTGTTCGGATGGGTCGGCGTCGCCGTGTGCGGCGTTACCGCCGCCCTGAAGGTTGCCATCTACCGTCGATTTGTGCGGCCGTGGCACTCACGGTGGGGAGCCACCGATGAGGAGGTCGCCCGGGTCATGCCGGGGGACGAGATCATCCCTGAGGCGCACTCCACCACCCGGGCAATTTCGGTTGCCTGCTCCCCCGAGAACCTCTGGAGGTGGGTGGTGCAGCTCGGGTACGGCCGCGGCGGCTGGTACAGCTACGACTGGATCGACAACGACGGTAAACCGAGCGCCGATCGCATCGACCCGGCCCTTCAGGACCTGAAGGTCGGCGAACGTATCGACATGATGCCGGGATTCGGGCCCGTCGTCCGCGAGCTGGTGCCCAACGACCATTTCGTGGCCGGGGAAGTCGAGGGCGGCACCTGGTGCCTGGCCATATATCCCGAGGAAGGAGGATCCCGGCTGGTTAGCCGCTGGCGCCAGAACTGGAAGGTGAACGGCATAGCTGCCCGGTTCTTCGTCTCCATCGCTGACCCCGGAGCCTTTCTCATGGAACAGAAGATGCTGCGCACCCTGCGCGACCGCGCCGGCAGCACCAACCCCCAGGCCGAATCCGGTATTGCTTCGCCCAAGGAGGTGGCATAGATGGCATCACAGCTTGTGCACCCGGTACGCGTTGAGGCCCGGCTGGACGAGAACCTGTCTCGCTGGCTGTGGCTGGTGAAATGGTTACTGGCAATTCCGCACTACGTCGTCCTGGCATTCCTCTGGCTGGCTTTTGTGATGACCAGTGTGGCTGCCTTCTTCGCAATTCTGTTCACCGGCCGCTACCCTCGGGCCATATTCGACTTCAACGTCGGAGTGCTCAGGTGGAACTGGCGTGTGGCGTACTACGCCTACGGAGCTCTGGCGACCGACCGCTACCCGCCGTTCACTCTGGCCGAGGTCGCTGACTACCCGGTCCACCTCTCGATCAACTACCCGGAGAAGCTGTCCCGCGGCCTGGTGCTGGTCAAGTGGTGGCTGCTGGCCATTCCGCACTACCTCATAGTCGGCCTGCTGGTGGGCGGGGTCTGGGTCGCCGTCGAAGGTGACAACTGGAAGGCAGGGGGTTTCGGTCTCATATCGCTGCTGGCGCTCGTGGCCGGTTTGATCCTTCTTTTCTCCGGCAGATACCCGACCCAGCTGTTCGACATTCTCCTGGGGCTCAACCGCTGGGTGCTCCGGGTGGCGGCCTACGCCGGCCTGATGACCGACGTCTACCCACCCTTCCGGTTGGATGCGGGCGGGGACGAGCCGGGCTCACCGGTGACGATGAACCCGGGCTCCCCCTCGACCGGAACCATCGTGCCTGGGCAGCCGGTCACCAGGTCCACGAGCGCCGCCGGCTCGGGCAACGGCTGGACCGCCGGACCTGTGATAAGCCTGATTGCCGGGTCGCTGATCGGACTCTTGTCGTTCGGGTTGCTTGCGGCTGGGGTTGGCGTATACACGGTGGACTCCACGCAGCGGGAGGACGGGTTCGTCACGGGTCCCTCCACCGCCTTTGATACCGAGGGCTACGCCGTGGTCGCCGAGAGCCTGGAGATAAAGGCAGAAGGACCGGAGTGGGTGCTCCCGTCTGCGATCCTGGGCGACGTCCGCGTGCGCGCTACCGGCACGGCCCAGCCGGTTTTCGTTGGGATCGGGCCGAGCTCGGACGTCGACCGGTACCTTAGAGGCGTCTCCTACTCGAAGATCCCGGATCTCTCCCGGGAGGATGGACGCAACCTCCCCGCTACCGCGGGAGGGGCGCCCGCCGCTGCGCCGGCGAGCCAGCCCTTCTGGGTTGCCTCGAGTGAAGGTGAAGGAACGCAGTCGATTGATTGGCCAGTTGCGAACGGCACCTGGTCTGTCGTGATCATGAACGCAGACGCGTCCCAGGGACTTGATTTCCGCGGCGACGTAGGAGCCGAGGCACCGGTTCTGCGACCGATATATGTTGGACTTTTCGTGGCAGGGAACGTGCTTTTGATCGCGGCGATCGTCCTGATCGTCGCAGCGGTAAAAGGTGCCGGCCGCAAGAGTGGAGCGTTGGCTCGGTCGTGACATCCTCCGCAAACCATGCAGCCGGGGCGGGCCGGTGAGCGGCGGGTTCGCCGGCTGGCTCGGCCGGCACGCTCTGACCGGGTTTTTCGGGATGGCATACGTCATCTCCTGGTCCCTGTGGCTGGTCTCCTACCTGGTGGGTGGCGGGACCGGCCGGGCGATCTTCCTTCTCGGCGGATTCGGACCGATGGCGGCAGCTGCGATAGTCATCTATCTCACGGGCGATTCGGTCGCCGAATGGATCCGCTCGATATTCACCTTCAGGGCGAGCGGAGGCTTCTACCTGTATGCCCTAGGTGTGCCGGTTGCACTCTACGCGGCGGCAAATCTGCTGCTTGCGGCTCTAGGTGAACCGGTCGAGGCCTCACTGCTTGTGGGGCGGATTCCCGACTATCTATCGACATTCGCCTTCGTCGCCGTCCTTGGAGGGGGGCAGGAGGAGCCCGGCTGGCGTGGCTTTGCGCTGCCCCGGCTGCAGGAACGCCATACTCCGGTCCGCGCCACCTTGATCCTCGGCCTTCTCTGGGGGGTCTGGCATGTCCCGCTGTACGGTCCGCTCGGTTTTATAGTGCCGCTCGTTCTGGCGTTCTTCTACACGTTCCTGTTCAACAGGACGGGCAGCATCGTGATGTGTGTGCTGCTGCACGGAACCTTCACGGCCGCTCAGGATCACCTGATCCTGCTCGATGACATCACCGAAGGGGTCACCGACGTGGCGATAGGTCTCAGTTACGTGGCTGGGGTGATCCTGCTTCTTTCCCTTACCCGGGGCCGCCTCGGTAGGCGTTCGCTGCCCGTGGGCGAGGGGAAATTGAAGGTGTGAAAGGGCTGAAGAAACTTCAGAATGGTCTGCTCCGGCCCGCGGAGGGGGACGAGTTTTCAGCGGACGAGCTGAACGGGTTGCCCGAGCCCGTCCAACGGTACTTCAACGCATCGATTGCCGTGGGCACCCCGATAGCGACTTCCGCCAGGCTGTGGATGAAGGGCGAGATCAAGGTCAAAAAGTGGCTGCCGTTCAAGGCCCGCCAGGTGCTTAGCCCCCACGTCGGATTCGTCTGGTCCGGCAGGGCCGCAGGGTTGATCGTGGGCTCGGACAGCTACTTCGAAGGGACGGGTCTTCTGGACTGGAAGGTCGCCGGTCTCATCACGGTGGCGCATGCCGAGGGCGTGGACGTGTCCCGCAGCGCTGCGGGGCGCGCAGGCGCCGAGGCCATCTGGCTGCCCACGGCGCTGCTTCCACGATTCGGGGTCCGGTGGTCGGCCGAGGGGCCTGATCGGATCACAGCGGCCTTCTCGCTCGGGGAAGCGCGGTTGCGGCTCGAACTGCACATCGACGAGGTGGGCCGGATTCAGTCGCTGGTGTTCGAAAGGTGGGGTGACCCGGACATCACCGGAACCTTCGGCGAGTACCCCTTCGGCGGAGTAATCACGGAGTACGAGAACTTCGACGGACTGACCATCCCGTCGGCCGGCCGGCTCGGGTGGCGCTTCGGCACGGACGGCTGGCCCGAGGGCGAGTTCTTCCGCTACGAGATTACCGGCCTGCAGCCGTTCCTTTAAGCGCTGCGGGCCCGCCGAAAGGTCGTATGGCCCGGACCGGGTAGCGGGCTCGGCTTGGGCTCGGCTTTTCTGGTGAGGGCAGGAAACGTTGGACCCGTACGCGGGGAGGCGTTCCCGGCCATCACCGATGGTGGGCCGCAGCCTTAGGCTGTTCGCCGCTCCGGCTCCCGGCCCATGCGCCGTACCAGCATGATGATCACTGCAAGTGACAACACGGCGAAAACCGAGAATCCGGCAATCGGTCCTGCAATCTCGCCCGGCTCGAAGGAGGTTCCGTCGCGCACCTGAAAGATGGTGGCAATCGTGATCATCGGCATCAGCAGCGCCTCGAGTACGAGCAGCGAGAACGCCACCACGTAGCCGAACCGGTGCGTCCGCAGGATTAGAATCCCGGCCACGAGGGCCGCGGGCACGATCACTCCGACATCGAGCGCGGTGGTGAAAAGAGTGGTCCGGGTTTCCAGGCCGGCGGGGGTCGCGCCGCCGGCGAGTGCCGCCAGCGGCTCCACTATCCAGATGGCGAAGGTCGCCACTCCGCTCGCAACCATGAACCAGCCCGGCCACCGGCGGGGCAGACCCTGTGGTAGAGCTTCGCTCAGGAATAAGTCGTCAAACGAGCAGAACAAGAGAATCAGGGCGAAAAGGCTGGCTGAAAACAGACCGACGTAGGCCAGGAACATCTCGTTGTACGCCACAGCCCCCAGGGCATAGCTTGTTCCGATGTAGACGAAGAAGCCGAGGGCTCCCAGGAGCAGAAAACGGCCTCGCACCGACCCTTTCGAGTACCGGACCACCGATACCACCAGCAGCGGTATACCGAAGATGAGCATCGTCAGGTCGCTCGCCCGGTTGTTTGCGGCGGCAAAAACGGTGTCGTTCTCGTACAGGCCCCGGCCGTAAAGCTCGAAGGTTTCGCCGCTCAGGCTAACGACCTCCCTCGGTTCGCCCGCCCCGCCCCATAGTAGACCGGCCAGGCCGCAGGCTAGCGCCAGCAGGCCGGTGATGGCCGAGAGCCGGATGACGGCGGTCGACGCGGCTGTGGTGGGGGTGTGATGTCGACTGCTCGTCCAAGGCATTTAAGTCTCCTTCACAAAGGGCAAATACGATCGGCGTGTTCCTGATATTCCTCGATGCCGAATCTGGTGAACCGGGTCCACCGGCCCGTTAAAGAAGGGCCTTCCGGCACTAGGGAGAGTGGTGTCGGACGACGACACTTCGGGAATGGGCAGAATCGGAGTATCGGCTACGCCGAGGATCGAACTGAGGGGATTCGATCTTTGCCTTAGGGACATCAGTTGTTCTCTCATGGGGCTCGGTATGGGAACCCTCGTTGCATTGGAAGGGTCGCCCCCCTGGCAGGTGGCCCGTGCCGTCATGGTTGTTGCTGTCTGCACCGGCGTGGCGGTCGCTGCCCGGCGGGCGCCGCGGGCAGCTGCCGTCGCGGCCCTGCTGGTCGGAATTGTAATCGCCACTGCAGGCGGCACAATTGGCGTTTCTCATCTGACCTGGTCGGGTCCATCACTCAAGGCCGTGGCCGGAGTCGTGGCGTTCGCCGGTGGCCTGGGAGCCACTCTCCTCAGCGCAGCATCGTTACTGCGCACCGCACGCGGGTGGCGACGCCTCCTGGCGATCCCGGTTGCTGTGGTTCTTGTATGGGTACTGGTTAAGCCCTTGTGGGCGGCAGTGTATGCCACCAACGTCCCCCGTCCCGAGCTGGGCTCGGCAACCCCTCAGCTGCTTGGTATGGAGTACGAGGAGGCAACCTTCACGACCGCGGACGGGGTGGATCTGTCGGGCTGGTACATCCCATCGTCCAATGGTGCCGCGGTGGTGTTGCTGCACGGAGCATCGTCCACTCTTTCCCACGTCCTGGCACACGCGCAGGTGCTTGCGCGGCTGGGCTACGGAGTGCTGATGTTCGATGCCCGAGGCCACGGCCGGAGCGAGGGCCGCGCAATGGAGTTCGGCTGGAACGGCGAGTTGGATACCTCCGCGGCGGTGCAATACCTGTCCGGGCGGCCCGACGTGGACGGCAACCGTATCGGAGCAGTGGGAATGTCCATGGGAGGCGAGCAGGTGATCGGCGCGATGGCAACGGACGAGCGCATCAAGGCCGCAGTTGCCGAGGGAGCAACCCACAGGGTGCTGGCCGACCAGGATTGGCTGGTGGAGGAGTTCGGAGTCCGAGGCCGGGTTCAGCAGGTGATCAACCGCTTGGAGTTCGTCCTGGTGGATCTGTTCGCCGAAGCACCCGAACCCATTTCTCTGCGGGAATCGGTAGAGGCGGCTGCGCCCCGCCCGCTGCTGTTGATCGCCGCCGGCCGGGTGCCCGACGAGCAGAGAGCGAATCGCTCGATCCAGGCAGTCTCGCCACAGACGGTGGAATTGTGGGTGGTGCCTGGTGCGGGCCACACCGAGGGCTTGCGCAGGCAACCGGAGGAGTGGGAGGAGCGGGTTGGGGGCTTCCTCGGCCGGGAACTGGCCCACGCGCTGCCCGGGGTCCCGGTTGAGTTCCGTGGAGCACCCGGCGGGGGCTCGGTGGCACCAAGGGCCCCGTCCCCCGGTAGGTCGGGTAGTGCACGGCGGCCGGCCATCCGTCCCACAGGAGCCGGGACCTTGGGCCCTATGGATTCCGGGCTGCTCGGGGGATCATCTTCAACACTGAAAGCAAGGAGGAGCGCCTGGCAGATCCGATTGTGGTTATCGGAAGTGGACTTGTCGGAAGAGTAATCGCCGAGAGGCTGCAGAGCCAAATGTGTGTTTCGCCTGAAGCTAATCCGGTCAAGGGATCAGCGATCATCGCCATTGGTGTCGATCATCGGCGGCCCACCCCAACACCCGAGCGCTCCGGCCCAACCTTGTGGAGGCCGGGGACCCCACCTTCTCAGACGAATGTTCAGGAGCTTGTTAACCAGCCAAAGGAGGCATAAGGATGGACGCGTTGATCGTATACGAATCCATGTTTGGCAATACCCAAAAGGTGGCCCAGGCGGTAGCCGACGGCCTGTCCAGCGGCATGCACGTCGAGGTGCAGGAGGTTGGCGCCGCCCCCGACACAATCGGTGAACAGGTTGTCCTCCTGGTAGTCGGCGCCCCCACCCATGCCTTCGGCCTAAGCCGCGAGAGCACGAGGCGCCAGGCGGCTCTGCAGGCCGACGGGAATCTCATCTCCGGCGGCAGGGGGGTGCGCGAGTGGGTGGCAGGTCTCACCAGGTCCCGAACGACAGTCGCGGCGGCCTCCTTCGACACAAGGATGGCTACGCCGTCCTGGCTCAAGATCGCCCCAACTGCTGGACCGTCCATCGAAAAGCGCTTGCGCAAGCTGGGTCTGCGGATAGCCGTGCCACCCGAGAGCTTCGTGGTGGGAGATACCACCGGTCCCCTCGAGAGCGGTGAGCTGGAACGAGCCCGCCAATGGGGGCGTTCGCTTGCGTCGAAGTTCTCCTCCCTGGACTCAAAGACCTGATGTTGACCGAACGGTGAATTCAGCGCCCAGAGGGCCGCGCCGAGCGGAAGCGGGGCGCCGGCACGTAAAGAGGACCATTGGAGCCTTAGTTGTCATGAGAGCCAGCGATACCGCAGACCCCGGAATTGGCATCGCGATTGGGGCCCTGAAGGAAGGTGAGGCTCCGGAGTGCCGCCTGAGAACAAGCACCGCCAGATTAACTCCGGTAAAGACGATCAGGAGCAAAGCACGGTGGTGTCCGCGAGGCACTCAGGTCGCCGGTGAGGATAAGGAGCACCGGCAGTCTGAGCGTCTGCGACGTTCTCTTTGACCAGCGCGTGGGACAGAACGATGTTTGGAACGCAGAAGGGCTGCCGTGAACAGGATCCTTGGATTGGCCAAGTACAGCGAGCATCGGCCCAGCCGATGCGCCTAAACGCTGCGTGGTGATTAAGCTACGCCACGCCCTCTAGCGAAACGACGTGAAATGAAATGGCCAGATAGCGGGGCCACTGAGAAGCTAGCCCGTTCAAAGTCAGCCCTCAGGATCTTGTGGCAGCGGCAGATCGAGTACCAGGAGCGTGATGACTATGGCCAGAACCGCATCGATGAAGACCTCAACTCTGGAGGTGTCCGCCTGACGGACAGGCTAGGCGAGTGGTCAAAGACCTTTCCGGAAAGCCGGTCCCCATAACGGGACGCCATAACGACGCCTGCTTGCCATCCGGGAGCCCTTCCATTCGCTGGAGTGGAGACCGACTCGATCACAACTCCGCTTCGGGCTAGCAGGTAGGAGATAACCGAGTTCGAGTTCCACATGTCTCCGGTGGACTGCTCGTCGCGCCCCCATACCAATGCGGGCACCGACTCGACCAGCTGGAGAATCTTCAGCGCCTTCTGGGGGTCCCGGCTGACGCATTGGGGGCTGTTCACCGCTTCGTCCTGGTCGGCGATCACTCCATTCCGCCAGCGACGAACCTCATATCGGAACACCTTGAAGCGGCCCAGGCTTCGGCTAAAGACGGGTCCTTCTACCACTACTCCACGGGCGGGACCCGCCGCATCCGGAATCGGCCAGCTGTTCTCGATCACAAACCGACCATCCGGAATGATTACTACGAGCGCCGTATGGTACAGGTCCGATGGGTTCCGCCGATCAATCCCTGCCTGGATCAACTCGAATACGCGTCCATTGAATCGGACGAAGCTCCCACCGGCACCGAGGGGTAGCCAGTAAAGGTAGATTCCGGGATCCGATGGCTCATCGACCGTAGCCGGTTCCGGCGCTCTACCTTTCTTGGCCTGCTCGGAATTGCTCTCGCTCATGTGCCTCTGCACTCCAATCATCGGCGATTGACTGTGCCCTGGCCTTTCCATTGTCGGACGGCGTTCTTTCGATAGACAGGGTCTTAAGACCCGGACATCCTAGGGCGAATGGCCCCAAGGCCATCCGGAGTCCCGAGCCGCCTGCGGAAAAGATCGTCGAGAAATGGGACAAAATGACGCCAAACGATGAGAAAAAGGAACGGGGGCAATGGTGCGTAAATTGTGTCTGGAGCGGACCCCTGGGCTCATCGGTTTCGGGTGGGGAATGGACTTGACACGGAAGAGGTCCGAGGTTCAAATCCTCGTACCCCCACCGATTTCTAGGCACATTTTGCGGTTCGTTCACCCATTATCTGGTTAGTGGTGGCCGCGCGTCCCGTCAATGTCCCGTCGGTCATTATTACCAGAGATGAACATCGCTGGAACTCTTCCTCTGCTGAGCCTCGCAGCGCTTGCTGCGTACATTGCCTTTGGGGGGCCGAAGCTCTCCCCTGAGGTGCGGCGAGTCATAAAGGAGGTTGTCTCGGACGAGACGACCTCGGTCCTTCGCGGGCAGACCGGGTATGCACGCTCCG
>Ga0247713_1000458_pt1 | contig 25041 bp, 24 predicted proteins | sample 21E_NmetaG_FD_189936 | JGI IMG/M metagenome (GOLD analysis project Ga0247713, IMG submission 189936) | Soil microbial communities from hillslope of Landscape Evolution Observatory, University of Arizona, Oracle, AZ, United States - 2-1-E_N | ecosystem: Engineered > Artificial ecosystem >... | reverse complement strand
GCCTGCAGCAGCTTGAACCCGACGCCTACGACATCGTCATCGTGGACGAGTTCCACCACGCCGAAGCGCCGACCTACCGGGCACTACTCGAACACCTCCAGCCGCGCTGGCTCCTCGGCCTGACCGCCACCCCGGAACGTGCCGACGGCGAGTCCATCCTCGGGTGGTTCGACGACCACATCGCCTTTGAAATGCGGCTGTGGGACGCCCTCGATCAACAGCTGCTGTGCCCGTTTCAGTACTTCGGGATCGCGGACGGTGAGGACCTCAGCCGCGTCGAGTGGAAGCGTGGCGGCTACGACCTCGCCCAGCTCGACCGCATCTACACCGGCAACGATGCGCGAGCCGCCAAGGTCTTGGAGTCCCTGCGGCGCATCGTCACTGATGCGAGTGACATGCGCGCCCTCGGGTTCTGCGTCTCCGTCGCCCACGCGCGCTACATGGCCGAGGTGTTCAACCGCGCCGGGATCCCCTCCATCGCGGTCACGGGCGACACTCCGCGAGACATCCGTGACGGTGCGCTCCGTGACCTCCGGGACCGCAACCTCAACGCCGTGTTCACCGTCGACCTGTTCAACGAAGGTGTCGACGTGCCCGAGGCCGACACCATCCTGCTGCTGCGCCCCACCGAGTCGGCGACGATCTTCCTGCAGCAACTCGGCCGAGGGCTACGGCGCCTCTCGGACAAGCGTGTCTGCACGGTGCTCGATTTCATCGGTCAGCAGCACCGCAGATTCCGATTCGACCTGCGCTACCGAGCGGTCCTCGGCGGCTCTCGAACCGGCATCCGCGACCGCATTGCCGAGGGCTTCCCCTACCTGCCGGCCGGCTGCCACATGGAGCTAGACCGTGTCGCGACCCAGGTCGTCCTCGACAATGTCCGGCAGTCACTGCAGGTCACCGGCCGCACCCTGGTGCCCGAGCTGCAGGCTCTGGCCGCCGAACGAGGCGAGGTCGACCTGGCCACCTTCCTCGACGCCACCGGCATCGAGCCGTACGAGCTGTGGAAAACCTCGGTCGGTGGATGGTCAGCGCTGCGCCGCACTGCCGGACTCAGCGCCCCCGCGCCTGGACCGGAGGATGAACGGCTGGCCAAGCGCGTGCCTGCCGTACTCCACCTGGACGACACCGAACGTCTCGAACTGCTGACCGACATCGTCACCGCGCCAAGCACCCCGCAATTCGATGCCCTTGACGTCCGCCGCCAGCGGCTCGTCTCGATGTTGCACGCCGCGCTGTGGACCGGTGACGACCGCCCCACGACCTGGCAAGAGGGTCTGGACCGCATGCTGGCCAACCCATCGGTCATGGCAGATCTGGTCGAAGTGGCCGGGCTGCTGGAGGACCGAGCGGACCGGCTCACTTACCCGTCCATGCTGGACCCGGTCATCCCGCTGCACGTCCACGCGACCTATAGCCGCGACGAGATCCTCGCCGCCTTCGGTACCCTCGAGCCGACGCGACGGCCCAGCCTGCAAACCGGCGTCTGGTACCACGAGCCGACCGACACGGACGTCTTCTTGGTCACGTTGCGCAAGTCCGAGCGGGACTACTCGCCGACGACGCTGTACAACGACTACGCGATCTCACCGGACCTGTTCCACTGGGAGTCGCAGTCAGCGACGTCGCAGACATCCGCTCAGGGTCGACGCTACCTCGCCGCCAACGAACGTCGCGGTCAGGTGTTGCTGTTCGTGCGAGAGGCCAAGCGCGGGCCGGGCGGCGTCGCCTCGCCGTACCTGTTCCTCGGTCCTTGCCGACTCGTCGAGGCGCATGGCGACCGGCCCATCGCCATCACCTGGCGACTCGACCGGCCCATGCCCAGGACGTTCTTCCAGCGCGCCAAGGCCGCAGCCAGTTGAACGGTGCGGAGGCCTGTCCCTTCTGCCAGCGCATCGCGCAGGACGACGTCACCCATCAGTCCGAGCACGCGGTCGCATTCCCTGACGCCTATCCAATCGCCCCTGGCCACACACTCATCTGCCCCCGACCCCACGTCGAGTCTGTCTTCGAACTCCACGACGCCCAGTGGACGGGGTTGTGGCTGCTCGTCCGCGCCGTGCAACGAACCTCGTCCAGCACTCAAGCCGCCGACGGCTGGAACATCGGTGTCAACAGTGGTGGGGCGGCCGGCCAAACGGTCGAGCACGCCCACGTTCACCTCATCCCGCGAACGATCGGGGACGTCCCGGATCCCCGAGGCGGGGTGCGCTGGATCGTGCCGGACCGGGCGGACTACTGGACCCGGCCGTGAACTCCGATGACGCCATTGCATTCGGCGAGAAGGTCCTTGCCATGCTGGACCAGGGGTCATTCACCGCGACGTACAAGTACGCCGTTCTGCTGGCATTGATTGATGCGTGCATGGAGCACACCGATGCGCACGGCCGGGCGCCGGCGCGCCTGCATCCCAGCGTGCTCGCCAACCGGGTCATCGAGCTGTACTGGCCGCAGACCGGTCTGTACGGCGACGCTCATGGCGAAGCGCCCGTCGTTTTGCGTCAAAACAGCGGCGGCCAGGCCGAGATCGTTTCTCTCGTTCACCGCTACCGGGCGGCGGTTGATCCCACTGGCCATGCACCAATCGCCCGCGCGCGGGCCGCGAACCCGCAGGGCTACGAGCGGCTGGTGCGCGACGTCACCTGGAAACTGGTGCAGATGCCACTGCCCCGGCTGCAACGTTTCGGCAAGACCGATGAGCGCTTCCTCTACGACCTTGCCTGGGATGAGCGTGTTGGTCGCCGCGCATACGAGGCAGGCAACGTCGATAACGAGCTGCGGCTTCGCCCCGGAGTCGGTGAACACCTCGTCCGCCTCGCCGGCCTCCTGCGCCCCCTTGTGCAGCAGCAGTGGGCCGCCCGCGTGGTCCAGTTCAATCGCAGCGCAGTGCCATCCCTTAATGAGCAGGGGGAACTTGAGGCGTTCCTCTTCGGTGCCCAGCGCCTCGATCTGTCACCCGTTCGCGGCGACCTGGTGGAGTTGCAGAACGGCGACTGCTTCTACTGTGCTGGCAGGCTGCGCCGCACGGTCGACATCGACCACTTCCTGCCGTGGGCACGACATCCCGACAACGGCATCTTCAATCTGGTTGCCGCGCACGATGCGTGCAACAACCGCAAGCGCGACTTCCTAGCGGCCACCGCCCATGTTGCGAGATGGAGTGAGCGATTCCATCGAACAGATCTCTCCCGCGACTTGCGGTCCATCGCTGTCCGCCGCAAGTGGGCGGCACAACCCGACCGCACGTTTAGCGTCGCTCGGGCCGTATATCTGCGCCTGCCCGCCGAGGCTCGGCTGTGGGTTGCTGGCGATGAGTTCGTCGGCCCCGACCACGACGTATTGGCGACCGCGCTCACTGGCGCCCGTCAGGCCCAAGCTGCTGAGGCGCACGCGTCCTTCGACTCAGGCGCTGACGAGTGACGTCACGAGTTGAGATCGCGGCCCCCGGCGACATGCTCGCCGCCGTGCGCAGCGTCGTCAATACCGCTGAAGACTCATTGCTCTGTGTGGCCTTTGCCAACGAAGCCGGGGTCAGGCTTCTCGAACCAGCCATCAAAGACGGCGCTCGGCGCGTGCGACTCCTCGCGACCACCGTCTTCGGTGACACGACGGCCGCTGCGCTGGCCCGGGCTTCAGCCGTCGGCATCGAGGTTCGCACTCTGAACCTCGCCGGGGGGACGTACCACCCGAAGCTGTACCTCGGCCTGGGCAACGATCGGGCCGCCGCCCTGGTTGGATCGGCCAACCTGACCAGTGGTCTGTTGCGGAATATTGAGGTGGCAGCGTTGCTCTCGGGCGACCCGCGGAAGGAACCCTTCGTTCAACTGCAAGAACTCGCCGAGGGATGGTGGGATCACCCGGCCGCACAGCCATGGACCGAAGCTGCTCCAGCGGCGGCTGCGCAGGACACGTTCGCGGGAGAACTGTGGGATCACCTTCAGCAATGGGTCAAACCCGGCACGACAGTGCTGACGCTGCGGGACAGCCGGCCGAACGTTGTCGCCGAGGTCAGCCAGACAGCGATGTGGATCCACACCGAACGCAGTCGCGCTCTCGGCCGCGGGCCGCAAGAGGTGCCCGCGTGGATGTTCAACATCGCTTGGGACTACCTCACATCGCACGGAACGCTGAGCAACGCGACGCTGCTGAACGACCTCAACGTGCACCGGTCCAGCCTCGTGTGTGCCGTGCTGGCGAAGGTGCCGGGGGTGGAGATTCTCAGTCGACAACCGATCCGTCTCGGAGTGCGCAGAGATCTCTCGTTGTCAGCGACTGCCGCCGAGGACGGAACGCCTTATCCGTAGCTTCCGCTTCCACCGGGCCTCCAGAACTCGCGGAGGCCCCAATGAGCTCATCCGGGTGGCGTGCCCACATCCGCCGCGCGCACGAACTCCACGTCACCGCCTTCGGTGACCAGCAACACGTCCACGTTCAGCCTCACGAGGGCGACTGAAAGCTGTCGCAGGAGCGATCGGTAGCGCGGCATGTCCGGTAACCCGATCGCCACTCTGTCGTATTGCTCATCGCCCACCAATTTCATGGCCGTCATGAGCGCATTGGCCAGCCAGTGGCTGGCCTGTAACGACGGAGAGGTTGGCTTCGGTTCACCCCGGCGAGGACCTCGCGCATATGTCGTCTCGGGATAGCCCTTCACCTCGATCGCTAGCTGCGTACTGTCCTTCTCGGCGAGTAGGTCGACACCACGCTCCCCCCGTGCCGTGTCGGCTTCTCGCAAGACTGCCCACCCCTCAACCCGGAGGTGCTGGGCGATCTGGTGCTGCACGTTGCCTTCCCAGGCCCACCATCGGCTGGCATCGATCGCGTTGGACGGTTCGGGCGATGGCGACCCGGTGTCGGCAGGTCCCGGTTTGGCGTCGCCGCGTAGACGGAATTCGCCTCTGCCCACCTGCTCGAACGGTGTACCGGCAGCACTTGGCGGCCCTCCGGACAGATTCACGGTCATGCCTTGGATGACCGGATCAAGGCTCCGCCGCTGGGTCTCAGGGTGAGCCTTCTGCACACACTCGATGAGGTCGATGCGCGTGAAAGGTGACCGACCGTTGGCCGTGAGCCGCCGGGCACAGTCCAGCAGTAGTTGCCAGTTGTATTTGCCACAGGTCATCGAGAGGCCTGTGAAAGGTGGCTGGGGCGGGGTGACAGGTCGATCCGCAGTTCGTCGAGCAGGCGTCGGATGGTGTCCTCGCTAAACCGGGACTGGAGATACGCGACGAGATCATCTTGCCGCGGCTGACCGAAGACAAGGCGATACACCGCCAACGATCGCTTCAACGCCTCCAACCGCACGGCATCACGGCTGAGCGGGAGTGCTGGTACGTGCCGCTCGATCTGCGCTCCGCCAGGCACGGCGTACACCCAGTACGGCACGACCTCGCTCAACCCGGCCTCGCGGTCGCCGCTAGCCGCCATGAACATGGCGGACCACGGGTCGCGATCCGTGCCAAAGGCTGCCGCCCGGTGCGCAGCTGCGACGTTCTTGCGGACGGCATGGCCTTTGTAGCGGTGCACTCGCCCCTCGCGCTGCTCCAAATCCACGGGATTGGAGGGCAGGTTCCAGTGCACCACTGCGTGGCAGTACGGGTGGAAGTCGAGGCCCTCTTGGCCTACCGAGGTCGTTGCCAGCACGAAAGGCCAGAAGGGTGAGTTGAACGCGGCGCGGATGGTCGTCTGCCGCTGCGCGGTGCGTGCATCCTCGCCGCGTTCGTCCCCGAACCGCAGCGCGAATCTGCCGCGCATGTGGTGCCGCGCAAGCTCAATGGTGCCGTTATCCAGCAGTACCTCATCGACGGCGTAGTTGGCGTTGCGAATGGCCATGGCGTCGCGGACGGCTTCGCTGACGGTCTCCAGTACCCGCTCTGGGGATGCTCCGGCGACACCAGATTCCTCGTTGAGCATGTGCAGATACTCGTCCAGCACGGTTTGCAGGCAGCCACTGACGCAGTAGCGCAAGACCAGTCGCCAGTAGGTGTCTTCCCGGCGCGACTCCTCTCCAGCCGTGCTGCGCAGGTAGGAGGTGACCTCCGGCTGGTTGAACAGGCTTCGGAAACCCCACGCGATGTACGCGGCGGTGTCGCGCAGTTCCACATTTCCGAGGGTGTCCGTCACGCCAAGCCGTGCTAGTGCCCTTAGGGCCGCGATGGCCGGACCGGCCACAGCTAGTTCGGAAACGACCTCAGCGAGGTCAGGGGGCGGCCTGCCCAGCGCCGGTAAGCGGCCCTGAATCAGGTCACGCGCCTGATCAACATGCGCCTGCCATCCAGCGGCAGCTGGTTCACCTGCTTCATCAGCGGACAACCAGCGAGTGGCCAGCTGCTCGTCCTCCCACCAGTCGGCATTCCAGCCACCACGGTCGGACAAGCGGTCCAGCAACAGGGGAGCAGCCCAGTACCACCGCTCATCGACTTGACCCCCCTGGGAAGCATCGGCCAGCAAGGGCTCCAGTGCCTCCTCGACCCGCCGACGCACCACGGCCGTCAGGGCGGCCGCGTTGATGGGTCCGGCGGCCGCGCCCATAGTGGCGGCCACTTCCCGCGGGTCGCCCAGCTCGGCTAATGCCGGGCTGGGATACAGAAGGGCAAACACCGGCATGCCCGTCAGGCGCCCACCACTGCGCGTGACCTGCAGCAGGGGCCGGAAACGCTCATGCGACTCCGTTGTGTTGCGAACGTCCCGGCCGCCGGCGGTCATCATCCGCCGCTCTACCTCGTAACTGACCAACGCCGCGATGACCTTGGGTACGACCTTCCATGCCGAGAACACGAGGCGCTTGGTGAAGCCACCGCGGTCTGTGGCATCCCAGGGTGGCTCTAACTCGTAGTAGGGCAAGGCCGGAGGCAACCAGGCCAGTCGCCAAGCTCCGCCATCGACGACGTCACTGATCAAGGTCCGAAGGCGCGCGTTGGCAGGATCGATTTCGCTGTAAGCCGCGACGTCCTCCCACCTGAGCAACCCGTCGTAGTTGGACAGCAGGTCGATCAACTCCCGAGGGGACCGCCCCTCCACCGCGCCGCGGAACGACTGCGCAAGCTTGTAATCCTCCATGAAATTGAGGGGATAGGCACTGTCCTTCCAGAAGTCGATCACTGGCCCACCATCGATGAGTCGCGTGAGTCGATCCAGCGTCAAGAAACTTCGGACGTCGTCGGCTGACAGCACTGCTCGGGCGCTCTGGTTCTCGGTTAGCATCCCGCCCCGGTCAGGCGTGGAGGCCAGGCGCTCGGTGCGGACCATCACTTGTCGCAGCGTTGCCTCAATTTGCTGCTTCGCGGAGCGCGCTCCGTCGAGTCCAGGGCCCGCGTCAGCGTTCATCAACGCGCGCCGGAAGTGTCGCAAGTCCGCTGAGAATCCATCCGCTAACTCTTCGCCGCCCAGGAAGCACAGGGTTCGGACGAGGTCCGCGTAGTGGTCGTCATCTGAGTCTTCGGCGACGGTGTACATCTAGTACGGCGTCGCCGAGAGCAACAGCAGCCGCACGTCCGGGTAGTCGAACAAGACGTGGGCAAGGTCGCTGGCCGGGTCCGTCCCATCAAGCAAGCCCTTGAAGCGCTGGAACTCATCGAGGATCACAAGCTCGGGCTGCAGCGCATGGATGCAGGTGCGCGCGAGTACGGTCCGCAGTTCGCCGATGAACGCCCGTCGCCGGTCCAGATGCTCCCGCGGACGCTTTGCCTTTCGCTCCCGATAGAACAACTGCCGCAGCTCGTCGAACTCCTCACGCAGCGTCGGTTCCCCGTTCTTCCGGGCGTGCCGATCGCGCTGACGCAGCGCCTTGTGGAAGTCCGCGCTCAACGCGGGGTCAAGATCAGCTTCGCTGCGGTACCGGCGGGCACGCTGAGCAAAGCCAGAGAAGCCGGACCAGCCGGCGAACACCCGCAAGGCTGGGTTGCCTCGCAGCACCTCACTTCCCCACTCGTCCCAAAGCAACGTGTAGAGGAGCATCAGTTCCCGCGCGATTCCCTCCGATGACCGCAGATTGAACGATGTCCCGGGGGTGAGCGCGACGATGTTGACGCGCTGGCGGTTGAGGTGCCGTGCCGCCTGTGGGAGCAGCGTCATGCGGTCGATGGGACGAACGTCGTCAAGACCGGGAATGCCCAGCCGGGTTACCAACCTGGTGGTGTTCTGGCGCGCGATGTCGCCGTTGGAGCAGATGTAGACGACGTCGATGCGCTTGGTCCCCCGCGCCAGGTGGTGCTCGATGGCTTTGGCGACGACACCGGTTGCGACCAACGTCTTGCCAAGCCCCACTTCGTCGGCGACCAGAAACCGCCTTGCAGGATTTTCTCCGTAGAGGTGGTGGGCGACATGCTCCACCGTGTCGCGTTGGAAGTCCTTCAGTCCGGCATAGACATGTCCGAAGTCGGCCGGGGCTTTCATCGGCCTAGCTCCTGTCGGGCCCGCCAAATCGGTTCCCACACGGCGGTGAGCTCCTCCGGCAGTAGTTGCGCACCTTGGCCGCTGCGCTCGATATCCGTGATGACTTTGGCGAGATGGTCCAGACGGGCCGGATCCTCGGACAACGCACGGATCATTGACTCGAACAGCGGGATCTGCCATTGAGCCGGCGGCCCCTGGGGATCACCGGCTGACAGGTCCCCGGTGAGGGCGTCCGCGAGAACCTGTGCCTCTACGCCACCTTGTGCCAGGAGAAACAGCAAGTAACGGAGCACGTCAGAACGGGAGCGCAGCAAATCGACCAGCACCCGTTCTCGCCGATCCGTGGGTCCGCCACGGATTTCTGCGTTCACGACCAGACGCACGCCATCGCGAGCGCTGCCAGCGTGAGCTGTGAGTTCGAAGGCGAAGAAGCCCGTGACACTTTCGGGGGACACTTTGCCCAACGACGCCTCGAGCCCGTGGGGCAGGAGCTTAGGGATGACCGCGGTCCCCGCTCCCAGGCTGATTGGCCAGCACAGCACCCGATCGATCTCGTCGAGCTCAAGCGCGTCATCAGTCGTCGCGTGAAGCCGCAACTCGTAGCCGTCGGCGACATCGGTGAATTGCGCGGTGAAGTGACACAGGCCAAGGCGACGGCGAGCTTCGTCAAGGATGCGTTGCACCTGCTGGTGCTCGGATTCGGGCGGTGGCTCATGTGATGCCGGGGCGTAGGGCTGCAGCAAGTCGCGCAGTGATCCCTGCTCACCGCCGGGCTCGAGCAGCTTGTCGATGTGGACGCGCCAAGGGTTGGTGGCAAGCTCGACCATGAACTCGATGTTGCCGCTGAACGCCGCATCGGTGGCGTTCGCCGAGCCCGTGAAGACGCGGACCTCGTTGGGACGCTGGGCGACGAACAACTTGGCGTGCAGGCCTGTCAACTCCACGTCTGCTGCCTCCGCGACGGACTCGTCGACTGGTACGGCTGTATCCGTGGCCGGGACGGTGTCGCCGTCCTCTGCGGCGAACTCCGCCCACGCGTGCGGTGCCAGAACGTAGGTCTTGGCGAACCCGCCCACGCCTTCGGCCCCGACGTCGTCGAGGGACTCTTGGCGCGAGACGAGGACGTGAGGACGCGGCGAGCTCGACAAGCGGGTCAAGGCACCCCGTGTTAGGAACGGGGATACGACTAGCATCCGATCACCGTCCTCACGGATGTCGGGCGGTCGACCTCCGAGGCCTAGGGCGTGGAACGTGATGTCGCTGAACCCCTCCGGCAGGAGCCATTCCACTGCCGCCAGCTCGGTTGCGAGCTGCTCGACGCGCTGGGTGGTCCCGCTGTCGAGGGGCCTTCTCGCCAAGCTGGGCAGTCTGGTGAGGAACTCCGTCAGCGGACGGTTGCGGCGGCGCACTCCGGCCTTGTCTCGCTGGGCTGGTTCGCCGTCGAGGACGAGCGCGGTGTCCCACGCGCGGTCGAACGTGAGGTTGCGGCTCAGGCAGAGCAAGCGATAAGCGTCGGGTTGCGACTCGGCGACAAACTTCAACGCCCATACCTTGGGATGGAAGATCCGAGCCGTATCGGGCGGAGCCGCCTCGACGACGCAGTCTTCGAGATAGACCAGCAGAGAGCGGTAGTTGCGAGGAACGCCGATCTGGCCTGCCTGGCAGAACACCGTCATTCGTTCGGCATTGCGGCGGACCGCCTCGAGCAGCGCGATCGGGTTAGCGCTGGCGTCCTCGTCGCCGGCCCAGTCAAACAACGCAAACGCCAAGGGCGGTAGCAGTAGCGCTTGGAGGTCAAGCGAGAAGGTCGTGCCCACCGCCACCTCGAGGTGGTAACCCTCAGGCGGACGGAGCGCGTCCAGCAGCAGCGTGCGAGAACCCGGTTCCAGCATCGCTAACTCCGGCTGAGCCCGTCGATGATGTCCTGTGCGTACCGGCGGCCTTGCGGCCAGCGGAAGACGAGCTGGCCAACGCCACTGGCGCCGCTCCAGCGCTCCAGTGCCCGGAGGTTGGACACGCGGGCCAGTCCTCGCTTGACAGCGATCTCTCGCTCGGCAACGAGCGCGCGCGCTGTCTCATCGTCTGCGATCTCACCATTGCGCGTCAGCGCTTGAGCGATCCACTGGTCCACGAACCAGACAGTTCGCTGTGACACCAGCGGGTTGCGCTCGCGAACAAGGGCCCAGAATCCCGCTCGGTTCCAATCGGCATAGGACTCAGCCCGTTGCTCAACCCTGCCGTTCCAGTCCAGCAGCATGGTGCGGTACTCGTCGCGACGGTCACCCTCGACGTCCAGTTCCGCGCCAGTGGTGCGGGCATCGTTGACCTTCTCGGCCAGGATCAGGTTGTACAGCAGGGCAGCACCGTGCATGAGCTCGGAGAAGTTGCGAGCGTGTTCCAGATGGTTTCGCACAGTCGGGGGGGCCGTGAAGGCGTGCGGCGCGTCCCATGCGAAATCGCCGTCGACCTGTTCGTCTTCGCGCCTCACCAAATGCGCGAGATAGCTGCCAGGGGCATGCTCGAGGATTCGTTGCTGCAGATAGTCGGCTTCGGGGAAGGTGAGGTCGAAGTCTGTGGCGTCGAGCCAGCCCTCGGGTGTGCCAGGAACACGCGCATCCCAAGTCTTGATGGTGCCCTCGCCAGACGGGACATCGGCCTCCGGGATGGGCAGATTGCTGCGCTGCTGGTAGATGGCGTCCAGTGAGCGGTGGTACTGCTGCTGCGAGCCTTTGAACTGTCGAATGCCGAACGTGCCGAGGGCGCTCCAATACAGGACGCTGGGGAACCGCTTCAGTTTTGCCCGCGCTTCGATACCGATGACGCCTTCGTTCTCACCGCCCGCATCAAGGGCTCCGATAAGTCGGACCTCCCGGTTCTTCAGCGCCGTGGCGACTTGGTCGCTGGGCGTCCGAGAACGCTCGAGGATGCGGTAGATCCAAGGGATGAACAGCAGATACCGCGGTCGGGTGTGCAGCGTGGAGGTGCCCGGAAACATGGTGTCGGCCAATGCGTCGCGGGCCGCGCCCAGGCCTAGTTCGTCGACGGTCCCTTCCTCCCGGAACATCTCGACGACTTCGAGCATGCGGCGGCGTTGGCGTTCCGAGTAATCGAGCCAAGCAAACGTCGACACCCCTGTCCCCTCCCGGTGGCCGGCGTCGCAACCTATCGGAGTGCTGTGACACACAACAGTGCTGGCGCTCCGTCTAGGCTCGATGTTCCGCGACGACGGTTGGGGAAACCGTGCCAAGCGATGAGCAGTTGTTCACCGTTTCGGGTGCGACCGCTACGCGCGGTCAGCCATTGACGCTTGCTGAAGCGGGTTTCACAGAACGTGCGCATCTCCAAGAGTGGATCATCGGCAACCCAGAGGTCCTCGGTCCAGACGTCCTCATCGTCACATTCGAGTTCGACCGTTGGATCTCCGGCGGAATAGCCGACGACCCTCGTGATCGGTTGGACGTCTTGGCTATCGACGCATCAGGAACCTTGGTTATCGCGGAGTTGAAGCGCGATCGGGCGGCTGTGACCACGGAGCTGCAAGCCCTCAAGTACGCAGCGATGGCATCGCGCTTCACAACAGACACCCTGGCAGCCGCCCATGCGGCTCACCTGTCGAAGGCCGAAGCTCGACCCGTTTCTCGCGAGGAGGCGCTGACAGCTCTCGAGGACCACGCGGGCGGTCCGCTGGATGTGTCGATGCTTCGTCGGCCACGGGTGGTTCTCGTGGCGGGAGACTTTCCGCAAACGACGACGGCCACAGCGGTGTGGCTCAGCGAAATGGGCGTGAAGGTCAACCTTGTGCGGTACCAGGCCTATCGCACGGATGTGGGTGTCGTCTTGACCGCCTCCACGCTATGGCCTGTCGCCGACGTCGAAGAGTTCACCATCGCTCCCCAGCTGTTAGAAGCAGAACAAGTGGCGCAAAGACAGCACGCCCGCCGCAGCGCGGCTACGGCCGTATCCCGGCTGCTTGACGCCGAGGCCCTCAAGCCAGGTACAGCCTTGCGCTTCGTCACGGCGGAGGCTCCCGCGGGTGTGAGGGCGGACGTAGAGGAGTGGGTGGAGGAGAATCCGCTTCGTGGTCGAGCAACGTGGACGGGAGCAGGACCGAAGGCGTTGCGGTGGGAGGCAGATGGTCAGGAGCACACGCCCAGTGGATTGGTTCGTCACATCCTGCAGGAAGCGGCCGGTGTCGACCGCAAGGTGCGAGGGACGTCCTGGTGGGCGACCGAGGACGGGCAGGACCTGGTGACGCTTGCCGATCAACTCGCCCCGGGGGCGACTGCAGCCGGACGTCGGGACTGGTCGGATCTCCATGAGTTGCTTGAGCAAGTCCCCGAAGGCCGATGGACTACGTACGGCGATCTCGCGGACATGATCGGCACAGCGCCAATCTCGGTGGGGGCGCACTTCGTGGCATGCGATGAGTGTCCTGGCGCGTGGCGAATCCTCGGCCATGATCGGCAACCTCGCGAAGGGTTTCGGTGGGTGCACTCCGAGCGGACGGATTCGCAGCGCGACGCTTTAGAGATGGAGGGTGTCCGCTTCGATGACCGGGGCCGTGCCGACCCTTCGCAGAGGATGCGCTGGAGCGGGGCCAGCTCTTCCCCATAAGCTCCGTTCGAGAGGAAATTCTTGCTGGTCACGGACACTGAGCGTGTGCTCGAACATGCCCGAACAAGCTTGGGGCCGACTGAATCATGGCCAAGACATCCGGGTGGATGGCCGGATGAAGTGGAAGCAGCGCTGATTGATGCGGTGCTGTCTGCTAACGCCCGCTACGGCAGTGAGACCACCGGCGTCAGGGCAGCAGTCCGCCGGTGGAGGGACGCCCAAGATGATCGATCCTTGGACAGCCTTCCAGCCTTACTGGAATGGGTAGACCGGAACGGAGCCGGGCCGTTCACGGAGGTGCTCAACACCTGGCAGCTCGTACCAGGTCGAGGCGACCGCCCGCTGAAGTCAGAAGCGATCATCCAGGTAGCGTCGGTGCTCACGAAGGGTGGTATGACCGGGGCAAGTGACGTTCGCCCCGATGAACACGGCCCAGCATTCACGAGTGTTCGCGGGGTCGGGTCGATCACCTGGCGGTACTTCCTGATGCTGCTCGGTATCCCGGGGGTGAAGGCAGATCGGATGATCGTGCGCTTCGTGGCCGACGCGTTGGGGTTACCCCCGCGCGCTGTCTCCTCGAAGCAAGCACAGTCTCTGTTGGAAGACGTGTCGGGACGGCTGAACGTGACAGCAACGCAGTTGGACCATGCAGCCTGGTCATATCAACGAGGGCAATAGCGCCCGTCAAGATGGCGGAGGGCTCAACGGATACGGAATCCGTTGACGACGCCGCAACACCTCATCGCAATGGCTGTCGCACCTACGTGCGACGATTCCGGACATCATGCGGATCATCTACCGGCTCCACGCCCGGCAGCAGATGGCCGAGCGCGGATTCAGCCCGGACGATGTGCGCGGCGCACTCGCTGTGGGCAAGGCGATCGAGGAGAGGCACCACGAGGGCCGACCGTATCCAACCCGCCTGATGCTGTGGTGGTCTGGCGAGCGACCTCTACACGTCCTCGTTGCCGATGACCCCTCTGGCATCCACTATGTCATCACGGTGTACGAGCCAACGCTTGACCGTTGGCAACCCGACTTCAGTACCCGAAGGGAGCGGCCATGACGTGTCCCGTCTGCGGCAACGGTCGACTCGTCGACGGCACCACGACGTTCACGGCAGACGTCGACGGCACTTTGCTGGTTGTCCGCAATGTGCCCGCCCTCGTGTGCGACGTCTGTGGTGAGGCGTACATCGATGATGAGATCGCAGAGGAGCTCGAAGCATCCGTAGCGGACGCTCGCACGAAGGGGACGGAGAGCCTGGTTCGTCATTACGAACCAGTCGCCTCGTAGCCCAGGCGGCGGGGCGGTAAACGGATACGGATCGGTTGACCGCCGTTCGGCCACCGACCCGTCACCCGGTCAACGTGGGGCACCTTAGGATCGAGGCGCCCGTCGTGTCGACACGATCATCCGCGGCGCTCCCGCTGCGCCGCTAGCTCGTCGCGGAGCTCGACAATGTCAGACACGGGCATCGGGTCCGCTGCCAGGATGCGGTCGCCGGCAGCCTGACGGTCCATGGCCGTTGTCGGATACGCCGCGTCAAGCGCCTCGCGGACGAGGACTGCCACCGGCACCCCCCGGCGTGCCGCCTCGGCATCCAGGCGCCGCCGACGTTCTTCATCGATCCGGATGTGCAGGCGACTCGTCAACATGCTCATACATTCGCAATGCTCAGGTCCCGGGCGCGGCCTGGCGACCGCGTTACTCCTCTCCGCGCGAGGCCTCGGATTGCTGCTTGATGAACAGCAGGTCGGCAACGACCTCGAGATCCTTGGGTCTTCCCGCCGTCCGCTTGGTGCGAACGAGGCTGTCGATGGACGCCACCCAGACATCGTGGCCGAGGACGCTCATCCCAACCGCGTCGTGCCGCAGGTCTTCATAGCCGTCGCTGCCCGGCGGCACCCACAGGATGTCGAGCCTGCCGAATCTGGTGAGCAGATTGATGATCGCCATACCTTGCAGCGATCGCTCGTCGGCCGAGAACGGCAGGGCCGGGGCGGACGGGTCCACGTAAATCCTTGCGTCCATCTCCCGAAGCGCCGCAACCAGACGGCCGGCGTTCTCATCGCCGCTCTCGGGACAGATATCCACGTCACCGGTCTTGCGAATGGAGCCGTGCAGCCGGGATGCGACGCCGCCGATGATGACGTATCTGACGCCATGACGGTTGAGACACTCGAACTGTGCTCCCGGCTGAAATCGCGGCGCTTCAGCCATCACGCGAATGAACCGCGCGGTCGAACTCCAGCTCGTCGAGCATGTACTGCAGCCGCTCGGTGGGGCTCAGCGTCAACAGCTGCAGGATGGATATGCGGTCCTGCTCGTCCGTGACGGCGACAACCGCCGGTTGATCAGTCGTCATGGCGTCATGGTAAGTCGCGGGTGCGACAGGGGAACAGGCCACCGACGACAATCCACAGCGCTCGGCATTCTCCTCGGCCGAGAAGCACTGCGGCAGTGTCGACTCGCACCATGACGGTCGGGGACTACCTCAGTGAGTGGCTGCAGCTGCAGCGCAGCCAGCTGCAGCCATCGACCTGGCAGTCGTATCGGACCTACGTCGTGCACTACCTCGCCCCGGCCTTCGCGGACACGGAGCTGGGGGAGCGGACGCCGGCCCACCTGTCGACCTTCTATGCGTCGCTGCAGCAGACGGTGGGCATCCGCGGCCGGCCGCTGGCGCTGCGCACCATCCAGTACTGCCACGGGGTGATCCACGAGGCGCTCAACGACGCGATGAACGCCACCCTGCCGCGCGTGGACCTCCGCGGTGACGGCGTCAAGGAGATCAGGGCGTGGACCGCCGAGGAGCTGCGCCGCTTCCTTGACTCCACCACGGGATCGGACCAGCACCCGCTGTGGATGGTCGCGGCCGCCACGGGTGTCCGCCGCGGCGAGCTGCTCGGCCTACGCTGGGACGACGTGGACCTCCCCAACCAATCGCTCACCGTCCGCCGCGCGCTGTCCGTGGTCAAGGGGCATGCGCAGCTGAAGCAGCCGAAGACGTCCCGCTGCCGCACGCTGCGCCTGGACGAGGTCACGACCCGGGTGCTCGAGCAACAGCGCCGGACGCAAGAGCGGCACCGTGCCGCCGCGGGCCACTGGGACAACGCGTGGAACCTCGTCTTCACCAACGGCCAGGGCAGCCATCTCGACCCGATGCGCATCACCCACGCCTTCCGCGTCGCCGTTCGCGACGCCCCAGTGCCGCGCATCCGTCTGCACGATCTGCGCCACACCCACGCCACCCTGCTGCTGCAGGCCGGCGTGCCGGTCAAGGTCGTCAGCGAGCGCCTCGGTCACGCGCAGATCAGCCTGACGCTGGACATCTACGCCCACGTGCTTCCCGCGATGGACGCCGACGCCGCTGACCGGTTCGCCGCCGCCGTGTTCGGCATGTAGCACCCGACGGGCATCCACAGGCGCTGCCAGATTGTCAGGGGCTCATGTCGCTACCGCCCCTACCGTCCCGCAGCATGGGCTATCACACGACATTCACCGGCACCGTCACCGTCGACCCACCGCTGTCGCCGCGACAGCGGGGCTGGATCGCCACCCTGTGGTCGCCTCCGCGGTACCCGGACGGGTCCCTCGCACTCGGCTATCCCGGGTGGTCCAGCCCCTGGGTGCCGACCGCGGAGGGCGGCTTGCACATCCCCGACAGCATGGACAGACCCCGGCAGGCGCCGGAATGGCTTGCCTGGATCGCCAATGAGCTCCACGAACCGATATTCAGTCGTGATCCCGAGATCGGCGGCACGCACACGATGACGGGACGGCTGCGGGCACAAGGCGGCTGCGAGGGCGACGTGTACGAGCTGCGTGTCACCAGTGGGCGCATCTCTGTGCACCGCAAGGGTCTGCCGTGCTGGCCGTGCTGGCTCGACGTGCAGTGGTTGGTGCCGCCGTCGGCTGCCTACGCCTTTGCCCATCCCGAGGAACATCGTGGCGCACGCGCGGAGTTCACTGAGGAGGAGCGCGACCGCGACGAACCGCACTGCCGTGCCGCCGCGTGGGCGCCGCAGCCGCGGTGGCGCCGCGTGTACTGGCCGCCCCGGTTCGGGGACTGGTGGGCGGAGCACGTCGCAAGCCTGGACAGCGATCCGTAGGCCCCAAGGCAGTGAACCGGTACCGTCTGCCTGTGATGTACGAGAGCGTATTCAGCGCGCTCAACGAGCGCGGCGTCCGCTATCTGATCGCCGGCGGCGTCGCTGTGATCCTGCACGGCTACGTGCGCGCGACCCTCGACCTGGATGTGATCGTCGACCTCGATTCCGAGCAGGCGCGCGGGGCGATTGAGGCGTTGAGCGAGTTGGGGCTGGTCCCTCGGGTGCCCGTGGACCCGCTGCAGTTCGCAGATCCGGCCGCACGATCGTCGTGGATCCGCGACCGGGGGATGCAGGTGTTCACAATGCTGGATCCGGACGATCCGAAGGTGGTCGTGGACCTGTTCGTCGACCCGCCGGGGGAGTTCGAGGAGCTGTGGTCCCGCGCGCACGACGTCGATCTGGAGGTCCTTACCCTGAAGGTGGTCTCACTGGATGATCTCCTTGCCATGAAGCGACGCGCCGGCCGGCCGAAGGACGTGGCCGACATCGCCGAGCTTGAGCGCATCCGGGAGCTGCGTGGTGGTGACCGGTGATTCCGGCCGACGACAGTCAGGTCACGCACGATGCCCGTGCGGAGTGGGAACGACATGAGGACGAACAACGCCGCCACGCGTTGACCCTGACCCCGCGACAACGGCTCGAGTGGCTCGAGCAGGCGCTGCGAATGGCGCAGGCCGCAGGGGTGCTGCCGGCTCGCGGAGACGGCGAGGGTGAGCAGCCGACGCCCGGTTAGCGGCCCACGACGCTTCATCCCAACCCGCGCGTGGCATGGGCCAGTGGCATAGTCATGTCACGCTCGATGGAGTCATCAACCACGCACCACCACCTGGTCGTACTACGCCGGCAGCAACCCGCCGCCGGGCGCCGGCCCGGACGCATGTGCGCAGATCGGCGGCCGCATGCCACTGACCGGCCTGACGCGCGTGTTCGCCGAGGACAAGCTCGCGGGGCTGTACCCCACCGCCGAGGACTTCCTGACCCGGTTCGAGGGCAGCGGTCAAGACGTCGCAGAGCGCCGGCTACCTGCTGCCCGAGGGCGCCCGCGAGCTGCGCCGGCGCGCGCAGGACGCCGCCGCCTTCGTGGCCGCCGCGTCCGGCTAACCGCCGCGGCGGATCCCTGGACTACCGCCCGCCGGGCGCCTCGGCCAGCCGCCGCTCCGCGGCGAGCCGCTGCGCAGCCAGCTCGACGTCCCGGCGGAACCGCTCCCCCGCGCGCCGGCACCCGCGGCGCACCAGCACCCCCAGCCAGACCAGCGGAACGATCAAGTGCGGCGCCTCCAATACGGCGCTGACGACTGCCAGCAGGCACAGGGGCACACCGACGATGATCGTCACGGCGGTCAACATCCCGGTCATGGCGCAGACGGTACGCGGCGGGTGCGACAGGGCCGCCGGCGCAGGAGACGGCAACGACGGCGGCGAACAGTCCCGGCCATGCGACTGCTCTCTTGGCCGCGGTATCGCGGCGCCATCGTCCTGCTCGCCCTCGTCATCACCGCGACCACCGCGCTACCCGCCGCCGCTCATCGTGTGGGCCGCTGCACCGTTGACACCACCGCCGACCGCTGCGAGCGCTGGGGGGTGATCTACAACGACTCCACCCACGCCCCGCCCCGCCGCGGCGACGAGTTCGCCACGGCCGTCGCGACCAACGACCGGTCCGTGTTCAGCGTCGTCCGCAGCGTCGGGTTCGATGTCAACTCCCCCTACTCATCGACCGGTGACTGGCTCGTCCTCGCCCACGACCTGGACACCGGCGCCCCGCAGTGGGAGGCGCGCCGACGGTCGCGGCACTACGACAACCCGCTGGCGATCGCGGTCAGCCCCAACGGCCGGCAGCTGTACGTCACGGGGTCGTCCTACGACGACTACTCGATCGTCGCAACCGACGCGCAGATGGTCACCGTCGCCTACGACGCCGCCACCGGGCAGGAGCTGTGGAGCCGGATCTGGGACGGGCGCCCCGACGCGACCGACGTCGGCAAGACCATCACCGTGACGCCCAACGGCCGGACGGTCATCGTCGGGGGAGTGACCACGACCGCAGAGCGCGACCTCGACTACGTCACCGTGGCCTACGACGCCGCCAAGGGACGCGAGATGTGGGCCAAGACGGCGACGGGGTTGCGGCCCGGCGGCTCGGACGTCCTCAACGGGATCGCCATGAGCCCCCGCGGCGACCTGGTGTACGTCACCGGCGAGTCCGCGGGCGTCGAGCAGTACGACGCCGACTACCTCACGATCGCCTACGACGTCCGCAACGGGCGCGTAGCGTGGCAGCAGCGATTCGCCGGCATCGACGAGGGCGGCTCGGACCGAGGTCGGTCCGTTGCCGTGTCGCCCGACGGGTCGCAGGTCTACGTCACCGGGGACAGCTACGGCGGGCGGCGGGACGGCACCACCCAGTACGACTACGCCACCGTCGCCTACGACGCCAGGTCCGGCGCTCAGCGCTGGGTCGCCCGCTACGGCGGACCCATGGCCGGGTTCAACTATCCCGTCGCGGTGGCGGCCTCGGCCGACCGTGTCGTGGTGACCGGCCAGAGCCGAGGGGCCACGGCGGAGGACGTCCGCGACTACGGCACCGTGGCCTACGACACCGCCACCGGCGACGAGGTCTGGCGCCAGCGCTACGCCCCGCCCAACTCTGACGAGATCGCCCTCGACCTCGCCATGTCACCCGACGGTACAGCCGTGTTCGTCACCGGCAGCAGCACGCCCGCGGTGCGATACACCGCCCTCAGCGAGGCCGCCACCGTGGCGTACCGCACCGACGACGGGCGTGCGCTGTGGACCTCCCGGCTCGACGTCGGCGCGGGCAACGCCGCGCTGGGCCGCCGGCTCGCAGCCACACCTGACGGCGGCGTGGCACTGGTGGGCCAGACGACGTACAGCGCCGACCCGCTCAAGCCACAGTCGCAGAACATCTACGACGCGCTGATCGTGCGGTACTGAAACACCCGGGAACAGCCCCGCACTTGAACGGGTCCGCCGCGGCCGAGCCGGCGGACCCTTGTCGCGGAAGTGCCGCAGGCTATGGACTGGTCTCGGTCAGGAACGCGGCGTTGACCCAGCCGACGCCGTCACCGGGGACGACGATTTCACGCCACAGCGTCGTGCCGACGTCGGCGATGCGTCCGGTGGACTGGATGGCCGGCGCCGGCTGCGGCTCGGGTGCCGGCTCAGGGGCCGGCTGAGGCGCCGGCTGCACGACGGGAGGTTCGGGGACTGGCTCGTCAGGCGTCAGCGGCACCTCGCTGACGCGGGTCGCAAACGCGAAGATCAGCATCGCGGCGATCGCCACGATGCCGATGATCGCCCCGTAGAGCCAGTCGTAACGGGGACCGGTCGGGGGTTCGGGACGCGCGGGCGTGGGCGCGACCGGGGGACGTTCCAGCAGCGGTGTGCGGGCCATTGCAGCCTCCTCCCACACGGAACGCGTAGGACGGCGCCCACGGCGTCCGCTGGCGTGATCGTCTCCCCCCGGGGCTCCGCGGGACAGGGCCGTTCGGACTGCTGCCATGCGCTGAACGTCCCGCCGCCGACCTTGCCCCTCGACGGCGCCGCCTGACAGGAGTCCAATGAAGGGTCCACCGGCAGCGGAGGAGGTCCTCATGTTCGTGCAGGTCATCACCGGCAAGGCGACGGATACCGAGGCGCTGCGAGCACGCCTTCAGCAGTGGTTCGAGCAGCTGCGGCCCGGCGCCGACGGCTGGGTCGGCACGACCGCTGGGGTCGCGGACGACGGGACGTTCGTGGCAATGGCGGCGTTCGAGTCCGAGGAGGCAGCCCGCGCCAACAGCGAGCGTGCCGAGCAGGGCCAGTGGTGGGCGGCCACCGAGCCGCTGATCGAGAACCCACACTTCATGGACTCGACGGATGCGCGCCCGTGGCTCGGCGGGCCGGACCCCGACGCGAAGTTCGTCCAGGTCATGCAAGGCCGGGTGCTCGACGAGGAGGCGGCCGAGGCCATGATGAGCAGCGAGATGGACGCGGCGGTGCGGGAGGCGCGTCCGGACGTCATCGGCGGTCTGGTCGCCCGCCACGGTGACCGCTTCACCCAGGCCGTGTTCTTCACCGACGAGGCAGCGGCCCGCGAGGGCGAGAAGCGCATGGACGAGCAGGGCGGCGGCCCCGGTGAGGAGTTCGACCAAGCACTGGGCGACCTGACCTTCACCGACCTTCGGGACCCCTGGCTGTACGCGCCCTAGGAAAGGCGAAAGCCCCCCGGCCGCCGAGCGCGGGGGGCGTTCTTTCGCGCGTCGCCGCCGCGACGACGCGCTGGTGGTGGCTTTAGCGTTCGCGCAGCGGCACGTCGTCGTGCAGCGTCGCGTCGGGCACGACCGGCAGGGTGTAGCCGGACTTGTCCGGACCCGTATAGACGGTCACCTGGGTCTCGTGGTTGAACGTCGCGTGGTGCGGGCTCGCGCTGGAGATCTCCATCACCAGCGACTGTCCGGCGGGCACCCAGCCGGCCATCGTGAAGCACGACATCGGCAGCGCCATCTCCTGGGTCGGGACGACCGGGGCGATGTCGTGGACGCCGTGGCGCAGCTGCGGCTGGATCGCGCAGAAGTTCAGCGGCTCGCGGTTGCCCTGCGCGTCCTGCCGGTACAGCGTCGCGATGATGTGCGACACCTGGCTGTTGTTCACCGAGGCGTTCAGCTGCAGGCGGGGCAATCCGACGAACACGGTGTCCTCGGTCAGCGGCTCGGAGGCGAACTCGATCGTCTCGGTGGAGCGGAGCAGCACCGCAGACGCTGAGCTCATCGACTTGCTGCCGTTGCCGTCCGGCGCCGTGAACTTCAGCGACCCGTCGCGGGCGTCGGGGAACAGTCCAGTGCGCACGGCCGGGCGTCGCCACGCGTCGGCGGTGTGCACCTTCGTGCCCCACGTCTCGGGATCACGGACCTGCGTCAGGCTCATCGGCTGCTCGCCGTTGAGGAACGCCTCGACGGCCGGGCCGGTGTCGACGTCGCGGCCGGCCAGGTGCTTGTCGAACCACGCGTGGATGGCGTACTGCATCTGCTCGAAGCGGCAGGTGGGGTGGGCGACGCGGCGGTTGGACTCGTCACCGCACCGACCGTTGGTCGAGCCGTGGTCCCACTGGCCGACCCACACCTTGTCGCCGGGACGGTTGTAGCGGCCGTTGAAGAACCACTCGGCGGCGGGGATGCGGGCGGCGTTGTCGTGGACGCCGTGGATCATGAAGACCGGGATGTCGGCTTCCATCGCGCCCTGGCGGTGGTCGCGCCGGGCGTGCCACAGCTCGTACTGGCCGGTGACCTGACCGGTGCCGGAGATGGCGGCCGAGTGCTGCATGCCGCAACCCGCCTCGGGGTTGGGTGCGTTGTCCCAGTTGTCACCGGTCGGCGCGCCGGTCAGGACGGGCTCGTTGAACCCGGGGGGCAGGTCACGCACAGCGGCCAGGCCCTCATAGGCGACCATCGGGCCGATCCACTGCAGCAGCCACGGCACGCCCTTTTGGAACTGGTGGTCGTACATCGACGCCAGGCCGGCGCTGGGGACGATGGTGGTCAACCCGCGGGGGTTCATCGCCGCCGCGACGCTGGGCGTCGAGCCGACGTACGAGTGGCCGGTCATCCCGACCTTGTCGTTGGACCACGGCTGGTCCGCGAGCCACTCGATCGTGGTCTTGAGGTCCCGCGCGTCGTTGGGGCCGAGGTGGTCAAGGCAGCCCTCGCTGCGCGCCGTCCCGCGCAGGTCCATCATCGCCACCGCGTAGCCGCGAGGCGCGAAGTACCCGGTCAGACCGAGGTTGTTGCCCTGGGCGTCCTTGGGGTCGGGGAACATGCGATCGCCGATGCGCGTCGCGACCGTGCCGTGGTACGGGCTCGCCTCCAGGATCACTGGCCAGGGACCGTCGCCGTGGATCTCCGGGTCGGGCCGAGTGATCTCCAGGTACAGCTGCTTGCCGTCGAACGCCTCGAGGTGCACGACCTCGGTGGCGATCTCCGGGAAGTCCGGCTGCGACAGCCGGGGCGCCTGGGCGATGTAGTCGAAGGGGCCGGCCGAGGGGTCGGCCGGGTCCGAGGGCGCGGGGGCGGACGGTGGCGAGGCCTTCCCGCCGCCGGCGTGGGCCGGCCGGTTGCCGCGACCGTCGGGTGGCGCCGCGACTGCGGCGGGCATGGCGACGGCGAGCAGGGCCAGGATGCTGATCACTGTCATGACGGCAGTGAGGAGCTGGCGGCGCATGAAACAGACTCCTGTCGGGGGGTGCGGCGTGGCGAACGCCGGTTGAGGCGTTTGGACTAGTTAACGAGCGTTGCGCGCACAGGTGACGGGGTGCGTTTGCGGCCATCGATGCGCTCGAGCGCCAGACGCCGGAATGGGCTGAACGGATCAGCGGGCGGCTAGTCCATTCAGAGCAGAAATAGCCGGTTGGGGCCATTCATCCGATGAGGGACGCCGACGATCATCTCTGCCGGTACCGCACAGGGTGTGCGGCTGGTGAACGATTCTCGGGGGCCCTGTGCCGACTCCTCACGCTGCGGCTGACGCGACGCCGCGCATCGCTGGTCTTGTTCGTGGCGCTGCGCTGCTGGCTGCGACGGTCGCTGCACTGCTGGGTGTGCTGGCCGTCACCGCCGGTGTGGCGGCCGCATCCACCGATCAGTACGCCGCCACCGGGGCGATGATCATCTCCCGGGATTTCGATGGCTCCGGCACCGCGAGCGACTTGGTGTTGCGCGACCCGACCGGCGTCGAGCGGGTGCTGACCGACGGCCAGGCGCGGTATCGCAACCCGGTGTGGTCGCCGGACGGGACGAAGATCGCCTACACGCGGCAGGTCATGGTCAACAGTGAGCCGCGGGGCGACATCTGGGTGATGAACGCCGACGGGACCGGGAAGACGCAACTCACGAACAATGTGGCGGACGAGCGAGACCCTTCCTGGGCACCGGGCGGGTCGCACATCGCGTTTGCGGCTAATTGGTCCGGCCGCTACCAGGTCTACGCCATAAGCCTCGTCACGCGTGAAGTGACACCGCTCACCCCAGTCGCCGGCATGTCGTCGAGCAGCGAGAGCCTCGACCCATCCTGGTCGCCCGGCGGCGCCCACATCGCCTTCGAGACGCGTGAGTACGACGCGCAGGCGACACACGCCACGGCGAAGCCAGCGCAGATCTTCCGGCTGACACTGAGCCACATCGGCGGGACGGCAACCGAGTTCACCGCCATCACCTCGACTGTCGGCGACCACCGTGACCCGGCCTACTCGCCGGATGGCACGTCGATCGCCTTCTCGAGCGACCGCGATGCCGTCGGGTCCGGCCACTATCAGATCTGGACGCGATCCTCCGACCCCCTGGCAAGCGGGACCGAGCTCAAGCGCACGAATGGCACGAACTACGCGGCCTACCCGCAGTGGATGCCGCGGAAGGACGCGAACTCGCATGCCCGCATCGTGTATGCGCGCACGACGTCGCAAACCGACGATGACTTGCGGTTGATCAACTTGGATGCCGAGACCGACGGGCTGCTGTCTTCGAACAACTTGTACGGCGACTTCGAGGCGGTCCCGGAGTTTCTTCGCGGTTGCACCAAGGTGTGGGACGGCGGCAGCGTGTCAGCACCGAGCAGCTGGACCACGCATGCAAACTGGGACGACAACGTGTCGCCGTCACAGTCCGACACCGTCTGCATCACCGACCTCGTCGACAACGACCCCAACAGCGTCCGCACGATCAACATCACCGCCAACGCTGCCGCCGGCACCGTGCGCAGCGCGCAACCGCTGCGGCTGAACAACAGCGGTGCCACGTTCACCACCGGCACCATCACAGCGCCCGCCTTCCACTACGACGCGGGGTATCTGTATGGCAGCGGTGAGCTGCGTGGTGGTGTGGTGCGTGTGGGTCAGCACGCGTGGTGGGGTCACTCGTCGGTCAGTGGG
>Ga0247713_1000457_pt1 | contig 25048 bp, 26 predicted proteins | sample 21E_NmetaG_FD_189936 | JGI IMG/M metagenome (GOLD analysis project Ga0247713, IMG submission 189936) | Soil microbial communities from hillslope of Landscape Evolution Observatory, University of Arizona, Oracle, AZ, United States - 2-1-E_N | ecosystem: Engineered > Artificial ecosystem >... | reverse complement strand
GCGTGACCGTCCGGATGTGGTGGTTCACTTTGCGGCCGAGACGCACGTAACTCGGAGTGAGGTGGACGAGGACCCTTTCTTCCGGACGAACGTCCAGGGTACGAGGCAGGTCCTCGAAGCGTGCCGGGCAGCGGATGTCGGAACCGTCGTGTGCGTTTCCACCGACGAGGTCTATGGGCCGGCAGGGGAGAGGCCCTTCCGAGAGGAGGACAAGGCCCCCGGAGAAGGCCGGGCTTCGAGCGCCTACGCGCGCTCGAAGGCGCTCGCGGACGACCTCGCATGCGGATTCGATGCCTCCATGAGGGTGATCGTCGTTCGGCCCACGAACTGCTATGGCCCGTGGCAGCACCCCGAGAAGGCGATACCTCGGTGGACGACCAGGGCACTCATGGGGATGCGGCTGCCGGTGTGGGGTGATGGGCGCTACGTGCGCGATTGGATGTATGTAGATGATGTGTGCAGCGCCATCAGCCTACTGATACGCCGGCGTGATGCGAGCGGCGTCTACAACATCGGGCCCGGGGGGGCATCCGTACCGAACGTCGCGATCGCGCGGATGATCGCGGAACGCGCTCAAGTGGGTGCGGATGCCGTGTACCTCACGGATTACGACCGTCCCCAACACGACCGCAGGTATTCCGTGGACGCGTCGAAGATCAGGGCACTGGGTTGGGAGCCGAAGACCCGTCCGGAAGAGGGGATCCGGCGCACGGTCGAATGGTACGCAGCGCATCGAGAATGGTGGCGCGACATCGTCGCCGACGCCGAGGCCTTGTACCAGGACGAGATCGAGCGTAGTTCATGAGCGCCATCCAGGGAGTGGTGACCACTCCCGTAGAAAGAAGAGCCGACGATCGCGGCTTCTTCACCGAAATCCTCCGCGCCTCCCAATGGCCGGACACATTCGTCCAAGCGAACCACTCGCATTCACGCCGCGGCGCGCTTCGAGGCCTTCACTATCACCGGCAGCAGGCGGATTTGTGGTACGTCCTTCGAGGGCGCGCGCAGGTCGGGCTGGCAGACCTGCGCGGCTCCGGAACACCGACGATCGACACGATCGTCCTCGATGCCGACGAGCCGGCGACCCTCTTCATTCCCCCCGGAGTGGCTCACGGATATCTCGCGCTGACCGACCTCGACCTCTTCTACTGGGTTACGAAGGAGTACGACTCCACGGACGAGTTCGGAGTGGCCTGGGACGACCCCGTATTGAGCATTCCCTGGGAGCTAAACGATCCGATCCTGTCGGAGCGCGATGCGTCCGCCCCCGGGTTAAATGCCGACTAGGCCACGGGTGCTCGTCACCGGCGCCGGGGGTCAGGTCGGCACCGCAATGAGGTCCCTCGTCCCGTGGGCCGACTTCCGGACGCATGCGGAACTAGACGTCACCGACCCGGCGTCGATAGAGGCGGCGACCGAGGGGAAGGACATCGTCGTCCATCTCGCCGCGATGACGCAGGTCGACTGGTGCGAGTTGCAACCGGACCGAGCCGCGGAGATCAATACGGGCGGCACCGGCAACGTCATCGCGGCGGCACGGATGCACGGGGCTCGAGTGATCTACCTCTCGACCGACTTCGTCTTCCGAGGAGATGACCCCCCATACGCGGAGGACGATTCCCTCTCGCCCGTCAACGTGTACGGAGAGACAAAGCTGGGCGGGGAGGAGCAGCTGGATCCGGCGGCCGGCGATCTCGTGGTCAGAACTTCGTGGGTCTTTGGGCAGGGCATCAACTTCCTTCGCACCATCCTCGGCGCCGCCACCGAGGGGCCCGTCACGGTCGTCGAGGACCAGATCGGGCGGCCCACTGCGGCCGCCGATCTTGCTTTCGCCCTCGAACGTCTGATCCGGGCGCCGATCGCCGGCCGCCTCCACGTGGCAGGCGACGGGGCGCCCTGCTCGTGGGCCGACCTCGCCGAGCTCGCGCTACAGTACGCCGGTCGGTCGACCGAAGTGATCCGGGTCGATACCGAAAGCTTCCGCGCCGCTCATCCCGAACGCGTCGCCCCGCGGCCCCCGAACAGTACGCTCTCGATCGACAAGGCACGAGATCTGGATATCCCGCTGGTCGATTGGCGCGCCTCCCTGCAGAGATACGTGGAGGAACTCGTTTGAAAGGTGTCGTTCTCGCCGGAGGTTTGGGCACACGGTGGTTGCCGCTCACGACGGTCGTAAACAAGCATCTCTTGGACGTCTTCGACGAGCCGATGGTGTTCTTCCCCATCACGTCGCTGGTCCGCGCCGGCATCGAAGACATCGTTGTCGTCACCGGTCGCGACCTGGATCAGTTCAGGGTGCTGCTGGGCGACGGTTCCGCGGTTGGTGCCAACATCTCGTACGCGCACCAGGAAGGCGAGCTGGGCATTGCCGACGCGCTGGCTAAGGCCGAGCCCTTCATCGGCGACGACCGGATGGTCGTGATCCTCGGCGACAACATCTTCCAGGAAGACCTGGCGACCTACGTGAAGCAGTTCGCCGCGCAAGCTTCGGGGGCCAAGCTGCTGTTGAAGCGTGTCTCGGTGGAGGATGCAAGGCGCTTCGGGGTCGTCTCATTCGAAGGCGACCGCGTCACCGGAATCGTGGAGAAGCCAGCGGATCCGCCGAGCGATCTCGTGGTAACCGGGTGCTATATGTACGACGCGCGTGTCTTCGAGATCGTCAAGGGTTTAACCCCTTCGGCGCGCGGAGAGCTCGAGATCACAGACGTGAACAACGACTACATCGCGGCCGGCGATCTCACCTACGAAGTGCTAACGGGGTGGTGGACGGATGCCGGAACGCCGCCGAGCAAGTTGAAGGCGTCGATCCTCGTGGCGCTTGCGAAAGGCGTCACGTTTCATGCATAACCCAGTGACTCATCAGACCCACCGCTGGAGATTCCTTTACCTCGATCTCCTCATTCAAGCAGGTCCGTCCTTCCAGACATGAGCATCTCCCCCAGGGCCCGATAGGCGTCTTGTGGAGGAGCGCAAGGTCCCCCTGCGCTTCTTTGGTCGACGGCCAAGAAGTCTGGCACTAATGAAAGTCCCTCCGTTAGTTCCATTACGGATCCCGGCTTTACAAAGATCGCTCTTCCATCAAATAGCTCCCGGAGCGCGGGCAGGTCGCTGGCGAGCGCCCGCAATCCCATCGACGCGGCGAGCGTGGCCGATCCCGAGTGATCCGCATGAAGGTACGGGAAGACGACCGCATCCGCCAGCTCCAGAAGATCCGCGATTTCTCCGTCTTCTAGATACTTGTCGATCCGTCTGATTTTTTCTCCAACTCCTGTTGCGGCAGCTAGCTCGCTGGGGTCGCCCGAATCCCGTTGCTGGCCGGCCAGTACGAGTTTTATCGGTGTCTCCGGATCTTGCGCGGCGAGCGCGCCAAAGGCGCGAACGAGTTCGGTGATTCCCTTGTAGCGGCTCAGGTTCCCGAAACTGAGCAGGACGACGTCGTCGGGTTCCAGATCGAGAGAACGGCGAGAGTGGATCCCCGCTCTCTCGGCATGAGTCACATCCGGCGTCGGGAAAGGAAGGGTCACGACGCGCAGCCCGACTCCCTCGGCCCATCCCGACATGTGACGGTTATGGACGACGACGAAGCGACAAAAGCGCGCAGTCGCAATGACCAAAGGCGAGGATCGGCTGCGGGTGTGGGGCGCTCTGTTGTGAATCGTGCATACGACGCGGGCGCCCCGAAACTTGAGGGCGACGGCAAGGAGGAGTTCGAAGGTAGGTCTGATCCCTACCTGGATCCATGCCCAGTCCCCTTTGTGCGGTCGCGTGAGCGCTCGCGAGAGGCCGACCATTCCGGCCGCGACACGACTCGATAAACCTCCCCCGACCGACGGAAACCACACGTCTACGCGATGTGCAGGATCGATGCCGGGGGCCGGACCAGAGGAAGTAGTCGCAACAGTGATTGGCGAATTGCTTCCCAGGAGGTTCGCGACGTCCACCGCGTAACGGGCGATGCCGCCTCGGCCGAACTCCTCAACGATCCACCCTCGAGGAGAAGACGAAGCGCTCCGTGACGTCGACTTTTTCCGCGCCGACGTGAACCCTTTGGCCCACGCCGCATAGGCGGCAAGTTGGTACGGAAGAGTGATCACGTAAAGTCCGGCCGTCACCGGTCCGGCCGCCGCCGCCGACGGCAACCCTCGTAGCCATCTCAACGGCGGGTACCACACGGCGAGGCCGGAGAGTTGGTACTTGGCCATCGGCCGTTGGGTGGCCTGATTGTCCGCAAGAGCGGCCGCCTCGCGGCCATGGTGGCGTTGATGAGCAAGGATTTGCGAGAAGCTCCCCAACCCGACGTGGCCAATCCGTATCGAAGGATCGAAGATCACCCGCGTGCCGCGAACGAGCAACTGCTCGTTCAGAACGCGATCCTCGCTCGCGAATAGATCTTCGCGGAAACCATCCCGAAGCAACTCCCGGTCGTAGGACCAGCCGAATCTTGGAAGCCGGTCGGTTCGTGACGACCGCGACGGGTAGGCGCCGCCGAACCTCACGAACCATTGCACTAGCTGCCACAGGCGCTTCGGCGGTGCACAGGCGACGGATCCTGCCACGGCCGCGAACCCTTCGCGATGTCTTTGCAAACGCCTCTCTAGCCACGATGGATCGGGGATGCAATCTGCGGCCAAGAACGCGATGTATTGCCCGCGGCTCGCCCGGATACCTCTGTTGCGCGCCGCTCCGGGCGTCAGTCCCTCCGGGGCCCTGATCACAACAAACTCTTCCCAGGGGCCTCTCGTGACGTCTCCGATGAAGGACGCTCCGCTTTCGTCGGCGCTGGAATCCACAAGGACAACCTCGAACGTCGAACTCACAACCTGTCCGCGCAAACCATCGATCGTGCGAGCGAGCACAGGCCCGTCGTTGCGGAAGAGAACGACGACCGTTGCCGTTGTATCCGTCATCGCGTGATGACGGCATGGAGCAATCGAGCAAGCCTGTCCCGCCGCTGCTTCCTCGCCGTCGCGGCCCGTTGCTTCTGCTTGAACGTCTCGAGGTCTGACCAGAAGGACGCAGACTGTTGTGAGAGACGGGCCTCTAGCCGGTCTCTCGCAAATTCGTAAAGTTGAACGTCGAGGTCGTTCAATTCCATGATCATGTCGAGCTCATCGGGAGCCAGATCGTCTTTCGAGCGCTTGATGGGAGAGACCTGCCGGCTCTCGTAGACGGGCCAATCCCACCCCAGAGCGCGTTTCATAAGGATCAACGACTCGTCGAAGCGAGTGGTCGTTCCGACAACTGAGAACGATCGCCCTAAGTTGTCCTTTGCTCGCTCCAGAGATGCCCGCGTCGCAACACCCTCCCTCAGAAAGTTGCTTGCACCGAGGTAACGCGTTTGCCCGTTATTGAAAAATCGCGCCCCAGGCGCGCGACTTACGTATTCCTTGAGCGTGAAGTTCGCCTCCACGATCTCGCGGTGCTGACGGAGCAACGGCGTCCTGATTACGTAGTGGTAGTGGGAGAGGATGCGTTCGGCAGGCTCCCTCAAGACGGTGAGATAGCGCCAATCACCCGGAAACACGGAGTGGATCCCGAAGGGATGATGGCCGTAAATCATGCGAATTTTCGACTGGGCGTCGGAATCGAGCCCGAGGAGCCTGTCCACCGACCCGGGGACGTCGTAGTGCTCGATCTCGAACCGAGCCTCTACTGGGTACTGCGTCCGGATGACGGTCCTGAGTGTCGTCCCACCGGTCTTCGGGATGTGAAGGAAGATCGACCTCGGCAAGTCCGCCATCATCGGATCACTCCGTGGCCCGAGGGGTCGCCGGATGCCTCGACCAGCATCCGTGTTTTTTGGATCCAGCCCCACTGATAGCTGATCGACGCCAATGCGATCACGGGACCAAGGAGAGCAATGCGCCACCGCTCTCCCTCCCCATGCCTCCACGCGAACCGGGCTACCGACCGGATACGCCTAACTGCCAGTCTTGACGCCTCGGGCCTGTCGGGAACGGAAGAAATGCTCTCGCGGAGAGCAGCGTGAGCCGCCGAACGCGCACCCCGATTAAACTGATCGCGCACTAAAGCCCTTAAATTGTTCGGCCCCCGGTGACCGGTCCTAATCGACGGGTCGAACCAGATCCGAATTCCCGCCGAGTTCAGCCTTGCAGCCATGTCCGAGTCCTCTCCGATGCGGAGCTGCTCGTCAAACGGACCCAGGTCCGCCAGCAACTGCCGCTCGTAGGAAAGACCATGTGCCGCCGGATCGGGATGAGAGACGTAACCTGCAGCCCGCCCCGGCAGCCGGGAGGCGAACAACGCATAGTGCGACGCCCAGCCGGAAATCGTTCGTGGGCCCGCATTCGTCATTGCGGACGCCACGGCTCGCATTCCCTTTCGGTGCAATGAAACCCGGCCGTCGATCCAGCCAGGTTCGGCGACGCAATCGGCCGCCAGGAACGCGATCGCGCTACCCGAGGCCGCGGCAACTCCCGCGTTGCGCGCGGCTCCGGGAGACAACCGAGTTGACGAATAAATAACTTTCACAGCGAGTGAATCGTCGAGCGAAAGGTAGGGACCGGAATCAGAATGAGCGACGACCACGACCTCACAGGCGGAGACATGCGCTTGGTCCAGCAGTGATCGAATCGCTTCGGAGGCCGTGGGCTCGGCCCGCTGAGCGATGACGATTACCGAAAGGTCCGGACGCGTAGATGTCACTTTGCCGACGAACTCCTGCCCCTGGTCCATAGGCCGACGAGGACTCCGGCGTCCCACACCAACCGGTAGAGCAAAAGGGACGGCATCTGGTGTCGGGTCGCGAGTCGAACCCCCCGAACTAGAGATTTGGCGGGTCCGTACCTCCGGCGCGGCCGCTCCAGCTCCAAGACCCGCTCACCCCGCCCGTACCACCTCGCCGACAGGAACACATCCCGCAGGGTTTCGGGCTCGTAATGCCTACAATCCGCTCCGGGTGCGGCATGTGCAAGCTCACGCAGCTTGCGCCCGAGGGTCACGTCTTCCCCATGCCCGATCTCGTCGAACCCTCCCACGGCCTCGAAGTGAGACCGCCGAATCGCCCTGAAGGTTTCCCACCGCTCCGGAAAACCGTCCCGGAAGTGGCAGTGAACGGGGAGCCCGCGCGCGATCTGATGGGCGCGAGCCCAACGCCGTTCGGGATTCGCTACGAAGATCTCCTTCGTGAAGGTTCCTATCGCGCCATCCAACACGATCGGTGCTATGAGCTTCTCGATGAAGTGTCTCGGAAACACCATGTCGGCATCGACGAATACCAAGATGTCTCCCCGTCCGTGCGCCGCACCTAAATTGCGAGCCGCACCGGCTCCGACGTGCTTCGCCTGCTTCAGGAGAAGGACGTCTCCGAACGCGGCGACGATGTCCGGGGTGGAATCTTTCGAACCGTCGTCGACAACGATGATTTCCAGAGGCCGATAATCCTGATGCAGAAGCGACGTCAGGCATTCTCCTATCACTCGTTCCTCGTTGTAGGCAGCGACCACGATACTCACGAGGGTGTCTTCGCCGGGAGTCCCTCCCGGGCGCGAATCATGCATCTGTCACCTGAGAGGAAAATGCCTTCTCGTGACCGTCGAAGAGTTCAGCGAGCGACACGGGGACCAGGCGGCGCTCCCGAAGCCCCCCAAGGACGTGGGGAAGCGCCAGTGCCGTCTGAACCCGCGTGTGCAGCAGAATGATGCTTCCCGACCGCACGGATTTCAGGACGTTTTCTGCGATCTCGACTGGATTCGTTACCTGCCAATCATAGGGATCGACATCCCACAGCACCACATGATGATGGCGTGCGAGCGCGGCACCGAGGAGGACACGCCTGTCGTAGGCGCAAAACGGAGGCCGGAAATACGGAGCCGTCGAGACGCCCGCAGCAGCCTGCATCGCCTCCGCATCTGCCCGAACCCGTCGCACTGTGTCCCTTATCGACAAGCCGTCGAGACGAGCATGATCCCAGCCGTGAGAACCCACCGAATGGCCTTCTTCAACCGTCCGTCGGATCAGCGCACGGTTCTCGGAAAGCAATTCGCCGATTGGAAAAAAGCTCGCCTTGATGTCTTCGTCGTGCAAGAAGTCGAGGATCGACCCCCATGCAAGAGGGGCGTTGCAATCGTCAAAGGTCAGGGCGACACGTCCATCGTCGCGATTGACACGCCGGACGCGCTCGCCCCGCAGCCGGCGGGGGAGGCCCCTGTAGATACTTCCGCGAATCCCCACATCACTTCCTTCGACGTCATCGTCCAGCCTCGAATACGGCACCTATAGGCTAGTCGGGATGAAACGCGGTCATCCACTGTCGCGCGGTCGTCGCACGTCAGGCTCGTGAAGGCGACGCCGGACGACGCCGACTTCTTCACACCTGATCGAGTCTCGCAACCTGTCCTTGTCGTGGGTGTCCCCCGATCCGGCACGACAATGCTCCGGCTGATGCTCAATCGAAGCCCAGACCTTGCGGTGCTTCCGGAAACGTGGTTTGGGCCGCGCGTGTGGGATCAGAGATGGGCCTTCCCGCTACGGGACGAGCCTCAACATTCGCTCCGCAGAGCGGTCGACCGCTTCATCATGCTCCTGACCACGAAACAGCCCGGCGACTTCCCGATCGATCTAAATCTGTACAGGGAGCGGGTCCTGTCGGGCCCGGCTTCACTCAATCGACTGTTGTCGGAACTCGGCCGACTGTGGGCGGAAACGGAGGACAAATCGAGATGGGGCGAGAAATCCCCCGTGCACATCCACTACCTGACGCCGCTCGCAGAGATGTTTCCGCTAATGAAGGTGGTTCACATCGTCCGTGACCCGCGAGACGTTTGCGTCTCGCTGGCGGAAGTCCCCTTCTCGCTGTCTAAAGACGTCGTCGTTCATGCCCTCGAGTGGAAGAACGGCGTTGCCGCGATCGCGAATGCATACGCCGATCGACGCATCCAGATCACCACCGTCAGATACGAAGACCTTGTGTCGGACCCTGCGATCGAATTGACGCGGCTTTGTCGGTTTCTTGGGATCGGGTACGAGGAAGACATGATCAACTTCCACGAGGATTACGAGACCTACGCTCCGAAGCACGAGTGGATCCAGGGTGTCAAGGAACCGCTGAATGCATCGAGCGTAGGTAGGTTCAAGCGAAAACTGGCTCCCGATGACCTGCGCCTGATCGAAGCGCTCCTTCTTGAGGGCCTCGGTCGCTATGGGTATGAACCGACGTGCCATCCATCGGACTTCCACACGCTGCGGCCTCTGGTGCAACGCCTGCACGAAGCCCAAGAAGCGAGATCCGATGCGGACAAGGCGAGGAGAAGCTCCCAGGTGGCGATGGGGAAAGGGAGTTATTCCGATCTGCTCAATGCAGTCACGTCGCCGCTCGACATTACACCTGAACAATAGGATGCAGGTCAGAATTTGTAATGAAAGCGTTCTAAATCAGGCCTGAATATTTTTTGAACAATCCTTCTACTGCGGTCGGTGTAGTAGTCGCGGTAGGCAGGTCTCCGTTCTTGCGTCACGTTCTTTTGCGTGAGGTTCACGACTCCCACGCCGAGGCGATCGGCAATCCTCCCAAGATCGGCCTCCACGGTTTCGAACCGCATGATCTCGTCCGCATCCCGTAGATACTTCCGGTACATGTGAATCGCCAGGAACGGGACCCGCGCGGGCACTCGGTAGCGATAGTCAATCCACTCGCTAAAACTATGATCCATCACGAAGTCCATATCGGAGGAGAATCGCGGAATCCTGTTTACGAACGTGTCATCGCGTTCTCGCAGCGGTTGGTAGGAGGTCCTCTTCTTTACGTAAAGGGAAACGAGCGAATCGAAGGGGTTGCGAACCGCGGTGAAGACGGTGAGATTCGCTAGATCATTCTTCGTAAGCAGTCCAAACCGAAGCAGATCGCGCGCGGTCCCGTGCTTCTTCTGCAAGATGATCCGGCCCCTGCGATCGTAGAGGTTCTTTTCCGGCACCCAGCGTCCTGCTCCCTGAGAACACAGTGCCTCGGCAACCGCCGTCGATGCCGTTCGTGGCGCCAGCAGAAAAAGATACCGGTGTTGCTCCGACAGGATCGGCATCTATCTCGATCCTTCTCTGTTTCGGGCAATCACCGGCACGCACGTCACGCAATCCCCCAGCCGTCGAAGTCCTTATCCATGAAGAGCCGGAGCCGCGACACTTCATCCCGCAGTTCGTCCCTGATCTTCTCCGCGACCTGAGGTGAGACTTCCGGACGGGGTGGGGGCGCCCGTCTGTTCGCGATCCGTCGGTAGGCGGTTCTGGCGGGGTGAGGGACGCGGGCGAGGATGTTTCGCCACGCAGGACCTCGTTTCCTGAGTGTCCCTAGGGGGAGATCTCGCCGGCGCTGCAACGTGACCATCAGCTCATCCGCGGCGGGCGGTACCTGCCAGTCGGCGTCGACCCCAATGAATCGAAACACCCGTTGACACGTCCCTGCACGCTTCGTCTTTAGATCCTCCGATTTGAGAACGAGGAACTGCCCCCGGTCGAAGTAGTCGAGATATTGCTCCAACTGTGTCGCATAGCGGCTCAGGTTTAGATATCGCGGATCTTCGAGAAGAGCGTCATCGAGCGGTCGTCTCTCCCCCCAGTTGCGAACCACGTGCTCCCACTGCGACCTCATCCGTTCCACCGGTTCCCTCACGAGATAGACAAAACGAGGATCGGTGAGGGTGCGCGACATCCGGCCGGGCACGTCCTTGAACTGCGGGTATTTCGTGTACCCGGTGCTGGCCTCGCCGATGGCCTTGTGAGTTGGTTCCGCGCCCTTGAAGTGGTTCGCATACCAATCGACTCCCCGCTTCCAGTTCTCCCCGCGACTGAAGAACTCGATCTCCTTCGTGGACGGCATGAAGACCTCAGGATGCCGGCGGGTGAAGTTCCACAAACTGCTCGTTCCCGACTTCATCGCGCCGATAATGAGGAACGTAGGCAGCGACCTTTCCATAATTCAGGACCCAGATTGGAGGCTGGACTTCTCCGCAGGCTTGAGCGTAACGAACTTCTTATAGTCCTCTACAACCTGACCAGGCTCACCAACGCTCATCCTCTTTCCCTCATGGAGCCATAGGCACTCGGAGGCCATTTCCTTAACACTCTTCAGGCCGTGCGTCACCAGAACTATGGTGTGTCTGCGTGCGCACAGTTCTTCCATCTTCGCCTGGCACTTTTCTCGAAACGCTTCGTCTCCCGACGACAATGCTTCGTCGATCAAAAGCAATTCCGGCTCCACATGTACGGCGACCGCGAAGGCGAGCCTCCCTCTCATACCGGACGAATAGCTTCGCATCGGGAAGTCGATGAAGCGCCCGAGTTCTGCAAAGGCAACTATGTCCTCGAATGACTCCATCAGCTTGTTGTAATCACGGCCGGCAGCGAGTCCCCCCAGGAGGATGTTGTCGCGACCCGTCAGCTCCGTGTTGAATCCGATGCCCAGGGCAAGCAACGTTGATACCCGACCTCGTACGGTGACTTGACCCGCGGTAGGAGGAATGATTCCCGCCATGGCTCGCAACAGTGTCGTCTTACCCGCGCCGTTGCGACCGATGATTCCGTAGGTGATCCCTTTCTTGACCGAGCAGGTGACTCCATCGAGAGCCTTCACGAACTCAACGGTCCTTCTTCCCGCGAGCCTTTCACGCACCGCTCTCTTGAGTGTTGGGCGCTTGTGAAGCACCGTGCGGTACTGCACGGAAAGGTCCTCGACCTCTACGGCGAATGCTTCAGATGCGGACGGCAAAATCTTGCTCTCTCGAGATGAACACGAGTCCTCCGACGACGAAGAACGCAACCGCCCAAACTGCGGCGATAGCTACATCTTGCGTGCGCGCTGACTCGCCCGTCAGTATCGCTTGGTAAGAACTGAACAGATGGAACAGCGGATTCCACGCCAACACCGCCTTGAGCGAAGGCGACAAATCATTGACGGTAAAAATGACGGGGGTTGCGTAAAGCCATATCCGCGTCAGGTACTGAAGCGCGGAGATGATGTCCCTGAAATAGACACCTACCGTGCCCACCATCAGTGCGGCCCCTATGTTGAAGAGGGCTTGTATGAAGACTAGAAGCGGTAGGAGAGCCAGGCCCGCGGTCAGCCGCCCGCCCGTGGCGGCGAAAATCGCCGCGTAGACGACCAGAGCCGAAACCAGTTGGAGAAAGCTCTCCAGCACTGCGGTGATAGGCAATAAAGCTCGCGGGAAGGCAGTATTCAGAATCAGGCCGCTGCCGCCGACGATCGACTTGGCGCCGCCCTGAACAGAGTTCCGCGTGAAGTAAAAGAGAAATACGCAACCGACGAGGAGGCTGAAGCGGTCGATTCCGGCGCGCCCTCCCCGAAGAACCTGGATGAGCATGAAGTAGACCCCGGCGAGCATGAGGGGGTTCAGGACCGTCCAGAACTGTCCCAAGATCGTGTTGAAATGAGCCGCCCGCAGCTCCGTCCGGGCGAGAGTCGTGATGAACTTGCGTCGAGCCCACAGCGACGTCAAGTAGCGCCCTAAGGGCGGGATCCGACCGGTGTGGGGTCGAAACACCTGGATCGGCGAGTCGTAGGTTTTCATGGCGTCCACCACGGAAGGTTATGACAGCGATGGCGGCGCGGTGGCAGCCCGAACCACGCCTAGGATGCGAGCTAATGCACCCCCCGTCTTCTCAGCCGCCTGGCCTGGACACCATAGATCCTCCACCCGTCTTCGTCGGGGGGACCGGCCGCAGCGGAACTACAGTCTGTGCTCGACTACTGGGCACGCACAGCAGGTACCACATGATCCCGATTGAAATACGGTTCCACGCGACGCCGGGCGGACTTTCCGACGTCTTGGATGACCCTAGTCGACTCGAGACGTTCCTGTCCCGGATGCGCTCACGGTGGTTCATTCGGAAGCTCGAAGACGGATCCGCTCGTGGCCTCCATCGCCTCTTCGAGTGGGAAATCCTCGACCGCGCGTTGACGAGCTTCGAACGAAGATTCCCGCAAGACGCTGAGGGGGCCGGCCGATCGCTCATGCAGTCCCTGCTGCTGCCTCTCGTTGAGAAAGCAGGCAAGTTGTCGTGGGTGGAAATGACCCCGCCCAATATCGAACAGGCCGGCACGATCAATCGACTTTTTCCCGAGGCCCGGTTTATTCACATGACACGAGATGGTCGCGATGTTGCCTGTTCCGTGAAGCAGATGCCATGGGCACCTGAACCTCTTCTGCACCGACTCGACTGGTGGGCCGCCGCCCTCAAAGCCGCCCGTGCGGGGGCTTCGGAGGTTCCGCGCGACCGGATCCTCACCTTGAGCCTCGAAGATCTCGTGCGCGACAACCGTGAGGAAAGCTATGAGAGACTGCTGGCGTTTCTGGAACTGGAAGATGAACTACCCATGCGAGGCTTTTTCGAGTCCATGGTGACGCCTGAAAGGGCTCACGTCGGGCGTTGGCGGAACGATGTCGGACACGAAGCTGAGATGTTTATTTCACGCTACCAAGAGCTCGTCGAACAGTTCACCCGAGAAGCGCCCGGGCCTCCTTAGGTCGACACGTGTTCACACGTGAAGCGGCTAAATTGCCCGGCCGCGTTTCCGCCATAGTCGTTGCGCACCGGTCGGCCGACGACCTGTCACAGTTGCTTCCGACGCTTACCGAGGTCGCCGACGAGATTGTGGTCGTGGATAACGGTTCTGCCGATGCTGAGTTGTCTCGCCTCATCGAAGGGACTCCCAAGACTACTTTGCTTGCACGACCCAACAACGACGGGTTCGCAGTAGGTGTGAATATGGGAGTAGCGAACTCCTCGGGGGAATTCATACTGCTAATCAATCCCGATATCCGGGCCGAAGCTTCCGCTCTGGACGCCTTGATACAGGGGATCCGACGACATGGCGACGCGATCGTCGGCCCGACCGTGCGTTTTCCCGACGGCTCCCTGCAGAAGACTCGTTCGGGCTGGCCGTCTTTATGGAACCTTCTCGGGGAGCAGGTTCTCATTCCCGAATCAGCCACGCCCGGAAGGTTTCCGGCGCGGTTATGGACCCGCTGGCGACAGTATGACGAAGAGCGGGCGGATGGACCTCTGTCGGGCTGTTGTCTGCTTTTTTCACGGAAGGTGTGGGACCTAGTTGGTCCCTTCGATGAGCGCTACTTTCTTTATTGGGAAGAAGTGGACTGGCAGATTAGGTCCACGAAGCTGGGATTCCGCAGCTGGTTGATCCCGGACTCGGTGGTGGTTCATACCCGGGCGGGATCGACGAGCGCGCACGACCCCCGGCGAGCCGACATGTTCTACAGATCGTTTCGACACTTCCTCCTCAAGTGGTTCTCTCCGCCGATGAAGAATGTCGCGTGGAGCATCGTTTGGGCCGGACAAGCCTTTCGCTGGACACTGTGGGGTGCGCTGAGGTTTGCTAGAAAGCGAGACGCTGAGGCGCGCCGAGCATTTCACCGGCAAGCAATGCGAACCCTGCGCGAACCTCCCTAAGGGACCCGAACGAAGATCAGACTAGTGGTGATCAGCGAACCAAAACTGTTCGCCAGCGGAAAAGCGCTCAGGAACACCGCGAGATTCTACGTACCCGTATGCCGGAACCGTCGACTAAGTCGAGTCACTTGCCGGTAGGATTTGCGCACTTCCTTGCGCAGGCGAGCGACCCCGGAAGCGCCCTTCGCCCAGATTGCAGTGGGGTCCGACACGTACCCAAACCGCACGAGCGCTGCTCGTCCGGCCGCGACAAGCTCCAGCAGGTAAGCCTCATCAGCTTGACGCCACCTCCCCATCGCCCGGGATGGGCGGACCTCTTCTACAGCGCGCGCTATGTTCGAGAGGTCTCCACCCACAAAACCAATAATTCTCCAGATGACGCTATAGGGATCCGAGCCAAGATCTTCGTACCTAATACGCATGTAATCGTTGGCTAGGTGCGTCTCGGCATAGTCGGCTACTAGCATGTTCGTGCGTGCCCAAAAGGTCATCGCTTTCAACTCGAGACGTGGATCAGCCACTTCGGCTGCGCTGAGGACTGCACCTTCCAGAACTCGAAGCTGGTTCCTATTTGCAGAGAAAGCCATATCGCGACCGTCTCTAATCACGTGCAGGAACTTGATCTCTCCGTGGAAGTCATGCAGAAAGGGCATCAACAACATCGACCATGGCATCTTCCATCCCCAGGGATTGTCCCGTCTTGCCAAACCCGCAAGATGGTCCGCGAGATTCCTGCGGTAAACGTCGACCATCTCGGCCCCGCATCAGGTTCTCCATCGACCCAAGTGGCGAGGTACTGCGGCAAGAACTTCGGCATGTGCGCAAAAGAAAGCGCATCTCGGGCCGGGTTGAACTTATCTTCAGCGCCCATGTAGCGGCCGGCATACTCGACCGCTCGCTGAACGATGCGGGTACCGGAGCCACCGGTCGCTCCAATGATGACGGGCCCCCCGATGACGGGTTAGGCAATGACCTCAACACCTCCTCATCCGTCATCTCCTACACGTCCGCATGCTCCCGATGCCGCCGTCGCCGACCCCCTACGCTTGTCCATGGAACCTAGTGGGATCGCCTCGCAGTCAGCAGCACTCTGCTCATATGCTGCGAGAGCCCGGCCGGAGTAACGCGCAAGCATTCGACAACATCCGTGAAACCAATCAACCCCAAGCATGTCCGGAGGGTCTTCGTACTGAGGGCCCAGTAGTTCGTGGGATCGTTGTTCATCATATTGATGAAATAGCACAGCCGATCATCTTCGGGATGGTCGTAACACTGAGTTTCAAGTGCTAAATAACCTCCCTTCTTCAGGTTTGCCAACGCAGAACGCAATGCAAGGAGGGGATTCGGCAGATGGTACAGGGTCCCGAAATGTAGAACCACATCGAATTCGGCTGGTCGAACAAAACTTTCCGCGTCTTCCTCGAAAAACTGGACGCTGTGAACACCCGCAACGTCGCTCAAAAACCTTGACACCTCTATATGGCGACGAGAATGGTCAATCCCAACTACCTCCATCCCGTATTTCTGACTGAGGTAGATCGCGTTGTATCCAGAATTGCAACCGACGTCCAAAACTGCGCCATCTTTCATCTCAGAAAAATGGGACAGCCTCCTCAGCATGAGAAATCTTGCTCAGCGGAGCATCAGAGAAGGGCACCCTTCGTTGCAACATCGCCGTCGTTACGCCGTTCGAGAACTCGATTCGGTGGCCCCATGGTTCCCATTTCCGAAGTATGTCGATCAGCGCAGCCGTGTGAAAGGTTGTATTCAACTTGAGAGCGTGCGGATATTCCCGTGATCCCTGCTGCTCGAGGGGCAACTTCTTCTTCAGAAAGGACATCGGCTCAAGATTATCAAAGCAGCCGCAGATGCCTATGGGCCAACTGCGAGTCTACTCATAGATGCGCGTTCGTATTGTCGCGGGCGAATGCCGAGCAGTCGAGTGGGCCCCCACTTGCCTGTTCAAAGCAGGCCTACTGAACGTCACACAGGGCTTCAAAGGCCCCAATTACCCTCTCCTTGATGATCCGTGGCGACAGCTGTCGTTCGATTTGCCGAATCCCGTTCTCCGACATCGCCGCCCACAGTTGCTCGTCCTCGTGAAGACGCACGACTTTCGTCGCAAACTCGAGTGGATCCTCAGCGATAAAGGCGTCGACGCCATCTGTCAGGTTCATCCCCTCTGCCGCTACGGGAGTCATTACGGTCGGGAGTCCCGACCCCATGGTGTGTCCAACCTTGCCCTTGAGTCCCGCGCCGTAAGTGAGTGGAGCGACGGCCACGCGGCATCGTTCTAGATAAGGAGAGATGTCTTTGACCCAGCCCGTGACGGTTATCGATTCAGAAGCGAGAGACCGCACGTCGTCGCCCGGGCGTGTTCCCACGACATAGAAGTGAACCCCCGGAAGCTCCTCTTGAATCAAGGGGAAGATTTCGCTCACGAAGTGCACTACCGCCGCGGCGTTCGGCGGATGAAGGAAGCTGCCGATGAAGAGCAGGCCCTTGCGCTGCGCGAACGGGGTCTTCGTGATGGCCTCGTCGTGTACGTTCGGGATCACCGCTATGGGCTGCCCCGGGAGAAGCGGCGCCAAAATGGCCTCCTCGTCCTCGCTTACCACCCATATCTGATCGACGGACCGTGCAATGTCTAGCTCTTGCTGCTTGAGACGTTCGATGGCTCGCTTGTCGACTCTGCCCTCTGAATCGAGCCGGCGTGCTTCTCTCAAGAAATGAAGATCCACCGTGTCGAAGACATACTTCGCGTCCGGCAGACATTGCTTCAACAAATCGAGATGGGTAGTGGCCGTCGCCAGGCGGGAGATCACACAAGTCGTGACGATCGGAGCCAGCCTCTTTAGGTGCTCGGTCACATCAACTGCTCCATATAGCACCTCTACGCCCAACTGCTGCAGGTCGCGCGTGTAGGGCTCTTTGCGGTCGAGGTCGGCCGGCACGAACGTGACGTGGTAGCCCACGTCACGAAGGATCGAGAGCAGGCCGAACATTCTCTTCGACCCCGAATCTTGATCGTGCGTTGGAACGTGATGGTCCACCACCACAACCACGTCCCGGGGTGGTCGGCGGCTCCCAATGAGAGGATCACTTCCCGGGGAAAGGTGCTCCGCATCGAGGACGACCCGCCATTTTGCGACGAACTTCTCCCGGTTGATCGCCTCGGACAACTTGATGCCCTGCGTGATGTCGGTACCGTGCGAGCCGCCCTCGAAATGCACGACTTCTGCACGCGGTTCGTAGACGATCCTGTATCCGGCCTCTCGAACCGAGAATGCAAGATCCGTGTCTTCGTAGTAGGCGGGGACGAATCGCTCGTCGAACCCGCCGACCCCCTCGAAAACATCGCGCCGTATCAACGCACAGGCGGCGGAACAGTAGTCGATGTCGCGGACGAAGTTGTATGCAGGGTGATCGGCATCTTGCCATTTTCCGTAGTTCACGCCGGTGGCGTCGGTCCACATGATCCCCCCGGCATCTTGCAGCCGACCATCCGGAAAGATGAGCTTGCCCCCGACCATCCCGATGTGCGGATCACTCGCTGCTGTATGTATGAGTACATCCAACCAACCGTCCGTCACAAGAGTGTCGTTGTTGAGGAAGAGAATGAATTCTCCCGATGCAGCGGCCGCGCCGAGATTGGTCGATCTGAGGAAGCCTTGGTTCTCCTCATTCCGGACGACCCGAAGGTTCTCCACCATCTCAAGCATCGTGACCAACTCGGCACCGGAGGCGTCGTCGACCACGATCACCTCGAACGGAATCTCATTGCTCGCCTCGACGATGGAGCGTAGACAGTTGTAGGTGAAAACCGGTTGATTGTGCACCGGGATGACGATCGACACGATTGCTCGATCAACGAGCGGGAGAGCAAAGGGTGAGAATTCAGCCTCGAGGACCGGGACAGACTGGGTTGGTCTTTGTGCTTCGGTGAAGATCCCCATACGCTTCGATACGTTTCGAAGCGGCCGACGCAGCCGCAGGATATATTCGGCTCGCTTGGTACCCGGAGCCCTCATCTTCCCCGCGAGGCCTTGATAGACCTGCCATCCGAAGCTGGAAGTCACAGCTTGGAGTTGTCCCTCTACGCCTTGTAACTGTCCCTCAGCAGCGCGTAGCTTGATTCTCGTCGCCTCCACCTGTTGGCGCATCTGGACGTACCGTGCAGTCGCCTCCTCCAGCTGATGGGCTTTCAGCAGAACCTGGGACTCTGCCATCCACCGGCCCTGCAGCACGTGTGTGAGTCCCCCGGCGACCGCATCGTTGTTTGAGCGAATGAGATCGAACAAGTGGACGGCCAGAATCATCGAGGGCGACGTCGGTTCGGTTCCTGCCCAATGGTGACGGAGGTCCGGCCTCACTGCTTCGCGCGCCGACTCGAGAGTCGTGCCGGTGGGTATAGGTAGATCTAGAAAGCGCATGAGCGAAGAAGCGGTGGCATCGAAGTGGTCCAACAGATCTTCATAAGCCACGAAATGGCCGTTGGGGGCGTTGCTCCACGCCGACACGACATACCGAAGCCACAATTCGGCGGATTGCTCCTCTTCGAAACCGTCTCTGGCTCGCAAAGAGGCTGCCGCTGCCCGTGGATCGCGGATCCCGATGACGGTGCGATCGATGTGCACGACCGTCCTCCAGAACGGCAGCAGCAACGACATCCGAGGATCTTTCCATCCTGCTACCTGCGACCGACCGAAAAGCTCTTCGATCAGTGACCGCGCGCGCCGCCGGTAATCATCGAGCGCTCGATCGTCCTGCCACCCCTCCGCCAAGTAGGGGGGATTGTCCCAGCGCCCACCCAACTGCGCCAACAGGTCGTCGTTCGCAGCCGTGATTCTTCGGTTCTCCCAAAATCCTTCTGGATTATCCGGCTTCGGATCCATGAGCTCATCTTCGGGACCTAGATCGAGACCAAGAAGGTTCACGACACGGCCGACGAGGGAAGTCCCACAACGATGCATCCCCGCTATGCAGACAAACCGAGGCGCGCCCGGTTGCTCAGTCGCCGATGAATTCATCCGTGCGTCTTATCCACAAGCTCCCACCGCCGTAGAACTTACCTTTGAGAGCACCTCTAACGAGGTCCGGCATACAGTGAGCGGCGTAGGCGCACCCGAAAAGCACTTCAAAGCCATTCGTCAGAGTCAGCATCGCCTGCACGAGATATTGCTCGTTCCAACTTCGTCGTTGCGCCAACACCCATTCCTTCGGGTAGTCGTTTGGTAAAAAGATGTCGTGGAAGTGGATCACAACGCCGGGACGCAGCCGAGGTAGTACGTCCAAAATGAGGTAGTTCACGTCACTTCCTGTCTTCGAAACGTGTGACGAATCGATGAACAAGATGTCTCCCGAATCCAGCTCCTCGAAAGTCGAGAGCGTCATGTCCTGGACTTTCTCCGGCATGAGACGGGAGATGCCCGGTACCCCATGTCGGAGGAAATCCGGCAGGAAAGGCTCGATGCATGTGAGATCGATCTGCTCATCAAAGAACCGACGATTCACGTCGGCGGCGAGCAGCGATGAGTACCCGCTCCCTACTTCGATCATCTTCTTCGGTGCGATCCATCGGAGCATCACGAACAGGGTTCTCGAATCCAGCCACTCGAACCGGCCGTTGTTGGTGAAGAACTGATGGGGATCTTCAGGCGAAGCCTGATGTGGGTAGTCGTAGTCGGCGAAGTAGCGGGGAAACACCTCCATGAGAAAGGCTCTTTGTTGAGAGTCGTTGAAGTCGATGCCGGGGCGCGCGCATCTCTTCTCGGGCCACAGTTGCGATTGCCTGTTCGCAACCTCACCAACGTCGACGACCGGCGAATAGAAGTGCCCATTCGGAAATGGCAGCGTCAGCGCTTGCGGTCCCTCTCCTCGAAAGAACCGCACAAGCCGATTAGACAGCGCGGCCAAACCCTGCCTCCTCAAGTTGGGCGCCGGCTATCCGGTTGAAGACCGCCACCTCGTGCTCGCTCCAGGAAGCCCAACCTTGACCCGCCGAATCTCTTGCCGCTTCATCGAACGAAGAATTGATACGCGGCTTGTCTCTAATGAAACTGGCAGACGCCGGATCGTAGGTCTCACCGATGAACGAGTAAACGTTTCGGAGTTGACCTTCGGGATCCTCAACTACGTCTTCATACTTAACGACGAGGAGGCGCGAAGAGTGGGGGGAGGACCGCGCGAAGGTCAGCCCGTATTCCACGTGCCGTGCCCACGTCTTGCATGCCTGCTCGTGAGATTGTGGTTTCACGAAGTGTCTCAGCGAATGGACCACGTCTCTCCCATCCCGAAGCATCATCACGAACAAGGCAGATGGAAACATGACGACAATCTCATCGAGATGCAACGTGTACTGAGGGGTCTGCTCGATCCAGCGGCGGCCACCTGATCTTTCCGTGTAGAGCGCGTTCACCCCGTACCCCATATGTTTTAGGAATTCCGCCCAGGTGACGCCCTGACCGGACAACCAGTGCAACTTGCCCCGCGCGCGTCCGAACTCGAAGCTCTCACGCAGCCCTTTGATGAGCGGCACGAGGTAGTCGCTTTCCTGGCCCCCCCAGAGGTGTGGATGCTGGCGGAGGGCCCACTGCATCATGCTCGTGCCGGATCGTGGCGCACCTACGACGAAGATCGGGCTGTCGCAGATATGAATGTCCATAGTCCCCAAGTCGAATGACGGTCCTAGACCTCAGATTCTTTAACCACCAAACTACCCTGCTGCGGCGATCGCAAGAGAGTATTCGCACGAGGTTCGTCGCCGCCGGACGAGAGGGCGTCGACCGCCGCCGTCCGCAGGTCCCGCGGCCGGGCGGCGCCATTCGCGGCAAGACGCCAGGGACGTTCCATATATATTTCCGGATGGACGCTCCTCTGTCGAAGGGTTCTTTTTGGCGCACGGCACAAAGAAGATGCATCCGGGGTTGCATACGGCCTTGCGCGACCGCCTCGAATCGAATGTTCATGTTCGTAACCCGCCCCTCGTCCGTCGGAAAACATATTGGAGATATGCGCGATGAACACAAACCAACACTGTGGGTCGGCTTTCACAAATTCCCTCCGACGCGTCTCATCCGGCGTCGCCGTCGTTTTGAGCGCCGTCGTCATATTCCTCTCCGCGGGGCCGGCCGGCGCGCGCGTCGTCATGATGCCTCGGGTAATTCACGCGGATACGTTTGCCGAAGTCTCGCTTCGGGTGTTGGCGGGATGCGTCGAGGACGGCAAACCAAAGCCGACCAAACGAATCGAGATGAGAATTCCGGCAGGCGTTGCCCTCGTCCGACCGTTCCCTAAGCCTGGATGGACCATTGAAACAGACACCGGCGAATTGCGGGAGCCGGTCCGAGTAAACGACCAGACGCTCACCCGCGGCGTACGAAAGGTGACCTGGCGCCACAACAACCAGGGCCTGAGCCCGGTCTTCGTCGAAGATCTGTCATTCGTGTTGCGGACGCCCGCGGTCAACCTCTCGCCACTCGTCTTCCGAACGACCCAGTTCTGCACCGGCACGAAGACCGCCTGGACACAGCGCCTGGAACCCGGTGAAGATGCAGTCCTGGAACGGCCGGCGCCGTTCGTTCGGCTGATAAACGCCAAGGCGAGGGGGGCGGCTCCCACGCGCCCAGAACCGCCTCCTGGGAGCAGCGGTGGGGGCGGGCCCGGTCCCCTCACCTACCTGGCACTGACCTTCGGGCTTGCCGGACTCGTCCTGGGGGGTGTTGCGCTCAGCCGAGCCAAAGCGGCAGCGGCACACGGACCCCCCGCACCACCGCGATGAGGAGGTCGCCGTTCGGACGGTTCGCGCGTTAGCGCCATGACCTCGAAGGCAAGTCCCGCACCCGCACGCGGGACCCGCCCCGCCGAACAGGCTCCCGGTATCTCGTTCCTCCAGTACGCGTCGGCGGCGCGGCGGGCTCTATTGATCGGCATCGTCGCCTTTGTTCCCCTTCTCGTCGTCTATGGTGCCGGCTTCCGAGACCCCTTCAACACCCCCAAGGTCGCTCTTCTCATCTTTGGAATCATCGTCGCCGCGGCCATCCGAGGTGCAGAGGCCATCGCGGGCGCCCCCGGCTCGGGGATGACGCGCCTGATCCTTCCCGCAATGAGCTTTTCGATCCCATTCTTCGCGGCGTGGCTGGCGTCGCCCGATCACGACTTCGCGTTGTGGGGGTGGGATTACGGGCGCTATCAGGGCCTAGCCCCGTACCTGCTCGCGGTCGCGCTCGGCGTCTTGATCGCCGACGGCTTCGCGGGGCGTGCGCACCAGATCGCATGGGCTCTAGCGGCCGCGGGGACCGCGGTATCCGCTTATGCAATCGTCCAGTTCCTCGGTTGGGACGTCTTTCCCAGCGGACCCGGGTGGTCGGGCGGCGGCAGGGCCGTGACCACCCTCGGCAACCCCAACTTCACAGGAGGATTCCTCGCAATCTGCCTCGCCGCCACCCTTCCGCTGGCGCTCGGTAAAGCACGAGCGGCAACGCTCGCAAAAGTGATGGGGTATGCGATCGCTATCGGCGTCGGACGTTCCTACAGCCAGGGCGCGTGGATAGCCGCGATAGGTGGTGTCGCGGTCGCCCTCGGCATCATGATCGCGCCCCGGTTGACGTGGGCACGAATGGCCGGAACGGCCGTCGCCGTTTTTGTAGCCGTAGGTTCGATCGGGGCCGCCCTTGTCGCCATCGCCGGAGTCGATCTTTCTGTCCTCTCCACAGTGCGCTCCCGAGGGTTGACGTGGGAGACGGCGCTGCGTGCGGCCGAAGATGAGCTCCTGTTGGGTCACGGCCTAAACTCATTTGGCCAAGTGCAAACGCGTTATCGATCCGACGAGGCGGCTGCAGATCAAACCCGGCGCCGGTCGGTCCCGGACGATCCGCATTCGGTGCCGCTCGCGATGCTCGTGAATGCAGGCCTGTTGAGCTTTCTCGGATTCGTAGGGGTGATCTCATGGTTTGTAGTGCAGGCGATAAGAGTCCCTGCCGGAAACCAAGCCGGAGCCGCGTGCGTCGGCGCTATCACCGCCTATCTGACCCAAGCTTTGGTCAGTATCGACGAGGTGTCGCTACGCGTGACGTTCTGGGTCTGCCTCGGGGCGCTCGCAGCATTTCACGCGGGTCGCAAGGCGCCTGATGGTCGGCGGCCGGTCCCGAAGCCAGTCGGGCGCGTCAGGATGGTCGTCGCCGGAGCATTCGTCGTTGTGGCGGTCGTGACGTCTGCATCGTGGGCCGTTCGATTCATCGAACTACATAAGGTCTAGCCGATGCCGGAGCAGATAAGCACAAACCGATGATCTTGTGGGCTCGGGTTCTGACGTATCTCGGGATCGCCGGCGGCGTCGTCGGTCTCAGCCTGGTCCACGCGGCGCGGAACGACTACGACTACGCGGGATCATCAAGATTCGGCTTCTCACTTGCGTTCATCACATTGTTATCGCTGTCCGCCTACGGGCTGGGCCTCCCCGACCTCGTGGGTACCCGGCGCAGAGCCCTTTTCGCGGCCCTCCAAGCGACCCTAGCCGCAGCGCTCGGAGTATCGCTCCTCCAACTGTTCCTGGGAGACAAGTTGCTCCCGCGGTTCGTCGTGCTCGGGTCCCCCTTGATACTCGTCCCATGGCTGGCGTTCTGCTCGGGCATCGCGTCGCGCGGTACAAGAAAGGCGGCCGAGCGAGCTCGAATCTTCGTGGTCGCGACCGAGGAGAACTCGAAGGCCCTTGCGGAGGACCTCGAGCGCGAACCGGAGCGCCCGGCACGGATCGCAGGCAGCGTTGAGCCGCACGCCGTGGCGCATGACGGCACGCTGGCTAACCGAGTTCGGGCCACGCGGGCGACCCTGCTGGTCCTCGACCGAAGCGCGCTGCTCGACGAAGACATCGTCTCGCAGGCAGCCGTGCTACATGAAGCCGGGTTGAGGACTAGGACGCTCGTGACATTCTACGAAGAATGGTTGGGCAAGCTGCCGATCAGCGAGCTCGAACGAGCGTCGCTGATGTTCGATATCGGCGAATTGCACCGGGCTCGCTACTGGCGCATCAAGCGTTTGATCGACGTGCTGGTCGCGGTCTGCGGCCTCATCCTTCTCGGGCTGCTGTTTCCACTGATCTATATCGGAAACGCGGTCTCGGGGAATAGGAAGGTCCTCTACCGGCAACTTCGGGTCGGCAAAAACGGCCACAAGTTCTGGATCTATAAGTTGAGAACCATGCCGACGAACCCCGACGCGGAGGTCAATTACTGGACGACGCTCGAGGACCCGCGGATCTCCCCGTTCGGAAGAATGCTGCGGCGCTCCCATCTAGACGAGCTCCCCCAGGTCGTCAACATCTTAAAAGGCGAGCTATCCCTTATTGGTCCGCGTCCGGAGCAACCTCATTACGTACAGACATTGACCGAGGTGCTCCCCTATTACACGCTGCGGTATCTCGTGACACCGGGGTTGACGGGGTGGGCGCAGGTGAAATTCGGGTATGCCGGCACCGATGCCGATGCCCTGGAGAAATTGCAGTATGACTTCTACTACCTATCGAATCAGGGCTTGCGGCTGGATCTCCTGATCGCAGGACGAACCATACGCAACATCGTCGCTCTGAGGGGTCGTTGATCTTGGTTGGGTC
>Ga0247713_1000456_pt1 | contig 25049 bp, 26 predicted proteins | sample 21E_NmetaG_FD_189936 | JGI IMG/M metagenome (GOLD analysis project Ga0247713, IMG submission 189936) | Soil microbial communities from hillslope of Landscape Evolution Observatory, University of Arizona, Oracle, AZ, United States - 2-1-E_N | ecosystem: Engineered > Artificial ecosystem >... | reverse complement strand
GACCCCGACCCCGGCGGTCGACGCCGGCACCGTCGTTGTCACCGATCCCGCGCCCTCCAGCGCCGTGGTGGCGGACGCTAGTCCTGCCGCTCCGGCGGCTCCAGCGCCGGCACCGGTGGCGCCGTCCTCGGCCGTGGCGCCCGCTTCCGAACCGGTATCCAACGCCGGTCTGGCGCACGGTGACGACCCAGCGCCGGCGCGGGGCGCCACCCGCTACGCCATGGTGCGCAACGATGATCAAGCCGCCGGGCTCGTCATGGCCGGCGCCGGCGCCGTCGTCGCCATCTTCCTCTGCCTGATGTTCGTCGCCCCCGGGGCGTCCTCGAAGCCGAAGCCGAGGCCCAAGGGGGCGTACTAGTTGGCGAACACCACCACGACCAAGCCTCGCCGGCGGATCAAACCCCCGGTCGTGGTCCTCGGCGCCTCGCTCGTCGTATTGGGCCTTCTCTACGCCGCCGCTCTGGCCTTTGTGCAACCTGCCGCGCCCGGACGCGAGATCACCCTGGATGCGTTCCAGGAGCGCATTCCCAACGGTGACGTCGAGACGGCCAAGTTCCTCGATCAGGACTCGCGCATCACCGGAACCATCCTCCTCGTCCCCGACGAGCCGATCGTTCGCTACTGGGTCTCGTACCCCCGCAGCGACGCCGCCACCAACGACCTGCTCAAGGCTTTGCTCGACTCCGACGCCCTGGTCGAGATCGACCCGCAGTCCTCGAAAGGCCTTGTTCGCTTCCTGGCCCAGTTCCTGATGCCGCTGGTCATCCTGGCCAACCTGTTCGCCCTGCTCTTCTACCTCGTGCGGGGCAACGCCGGCGGCACGGAGGAGTTCCTCGACTTCGGTTCGGTCGGCGACAAGATGCTCGGCGAGAGCGGTCGGGGCCGCACCACGTTCCTCGACGTCGCCGGCTCCGACGAGGCGGTCACCGAGCTGGCCGAGGTCCGGGACTACCTGGCCGAACCGGCAGCGTTCAAGCGCATGGGCGCCCTGCCACCCAAGGGGGTCCTACTGATAGGCCCCCCGGGTTGTGGCAAGACGCTGCTGGCCCGGGCGGTCGCCGGCGAGGCGAGCGCCAACTTCTTCTCCATCTCTGGGTCCGAGTTCGTGGAGTCCCTCGTGGGCGTGGGTGCCGCCCGGGTGCGTGACCTGTTCCGCCAGGCCCGCGCCTCGGCGCCCTCGATCATCTTCATCGATGAGCTCGACGCCGTGGGCCGCCAGCGGGGCGCCGGCATCGGCGGCGGCCACGACGAGCGCGAGCAGACCCTCAATGAGCTGCTCGTCCAGATGGACGGCTTCTCCCCCACCGAGGGCGTCGCCGTGCTGGCCGCCACCAACCGGGTCGACATCCTCGACCCTGCCCTGCTGCGGCCGGGCCGATTCGACCGCCACATCACCATCGAGAAGCCCGACCGGGACGGCCGGCTCGACATCCTGTACCTCCACGCCAAAGGTCGGAGGCTGGCCGACGCCGAGCGCCAACTCCCGGTCATCGCCCGCCAGACGCCCGGCTTTACGGGGGCGGACCTGGCGAGCGTCCTCAACGAGGCCGCCCTCCTGGCCGTGCGGGAGCGCTCGCAGGCCATCTCTGCCGCCCACCTGGAGGAGGCGGTCGAGCGGGTCGTCGGCGGCCCCCGCCGCAAGGCGGTCATCATCCCGGACGCTGACAAGCGCCGCATCGCCGTCCACGAGGGGGGCCACGCCATCGTCGCCGCCGCCGTGGGCCAGGCGATGGCCCTCGACAAGCTGTCGATCATCGCTAGGGGCCGCGGCGTCGGCCATGTCGCCTTGGCCACCGAGGAATCCATGCTCCCCACCAAGGATGACCTCGAGTCGCGCATCGCCATCGCCATGGCCGGCGTGGCCGCCGAGGAGCTGGTCCTGGGCCAGATCTCCACCGGCTCGGAGTCGGACCTGGAACGGGCGACGAACGCGGCCCGCGACATGGCCGGTCGCTTCGGCATGAGTGACCGCCTGGGCCGGGTGCGCATCCTGCGTGAGGAGCGGGAAGTGTTCCTCGGCCGCGACTACCTGCTGACCAAAGACGTGTCCCAGCCCACCCTCGAGCACCTCGACGCCGAGGTCCGGCGCATCCTCGACGAGCAGGAGGCCCGCGCCCGGGCAATCCTCGTCGCCAACCGTGAAGTCCTCGACACGCTGGCTTCAGCGCTGGCATCAGCGGAGACCCTCCAGGGCGACCGCCTCCACGACCACTTGGACGGTGTCCAGCGGCCGGCCTCGCGGAACTCACATAGCCGCGCCCCCGCCGGCGCAAGCAACTCCTCGGCGCGCGACGGCGACTCCGAGTGACGAGGCGGCTGGCCGCCGCACTGGCCATGGGCCTCGCGTTGTCAGGTGCCTCGGCGACTCCTGGATTGGCTCAGCGCATACCTCCACCGGAGCTGACCCTGACGCCGAAGACGCTCGCCTACGAATCCTCGCTGTGGGGCGTCTCCTTCCCGGACGCTCAGAATGGCTTCGCAGTAGGCGCCTACCACAGCATCTTCCGCACCGCCGACGGTGGGGACACCTGGGTTCGGCTCAACGATCCGTTGCCACGCCGAGAGCCGGAGCCGTACGACCACGCTCACCGCGACGCCGGCGACCCCACTAACGGGGCATACATGGGGGTGTCCTTCGTCGACGCAGACCATGGTGTCGTGGTGAGTAACGATGGCTTCGTCCTGGCCACGTCCGACGGCGGGAACACCTGGCAGACCAGACCGACGCCACATCCCTCCACGATCGACGTGGTCTACCCGGACAACGTGGCGCCGAAGGCCTGGTCGTTTCAGAAGGTGTCATTCGTCAGTCGCGACCATGGCTACGTGGTCGGTGCCTCCGGGGTCATCCTGGCAACGGCAGACAATGGACTGAGCTGGACCTACCGAGGGAAGCCGCAGTACGGCAACATCCGGGACGTCCACTTCGTCGACGAGTTCCACGGCCAGGTCGTCGGGGCCAACACCGGACGCCCGGACGCAGTGAAGTACACCACACTCAGCACCAACGACGCCGGCGAGAGCTGGCAGGTGAACCTTGCCGGGAAACCGGGCGACGACGCCTCTCCTCTCAACATGGCGGCTGTCGCGGTCACCGTGCCGATGCACGCCGTCGCCGTGGGCGAATTCGGCCAGGTCTTCGTCACCTTCGACGAGGGGAAGACCTGGCGCACCCGCCGGAGCGGAACGAACGAGAACTTGCGCGACGTCGCGTTCGCGGACCGCCGACGTGGGATTGCCGTCGGCGGCGTGAACTTCCAAGGCGATAATCGGGGCATCGTGCTGGCCACCAACGACGGCGGTGAGAGCTGGACCGCGTTCCCGCAACCCGATGTGGGGTTCTTCACGTCGGTCTCGTTCGCCTCACCGACAACTGCATTCGCGGTCGGCTGCGCCGACCGCGTCTTCGACGTGCTCATTGAAGGTGTGAGCGAGCGGATCGGGACGTGCCACGCCGCCGTCACCAAAATCGACTTCCCCGAGCTGGACGCCTCTATCGAGGCGCCGCAATCCTCAGGAGGGTCGCGGCTTCCGCTTTTCCTGCTTGGGGCGGCGGTCCTGGTCGCCGGCGCCGGCCTGCTTCTCGCCCGCCGGCGTTAGCAGCTCGCCCGGCTGGCGGAGCAGGCGGAGCCGGCCGGAGAGGCGCACGTGGAGGACCCATTCCTCGTCGGTGAGGGCGTCGACCTGCGCCGGCAACAGGGTCGCAGTTGCCAGCCCGGCGGCGTCACGCCCCAGGCCCAGGCGGTCCAGCACCTCGCCGTCGACGTCGGCCCGGGAGCGGTCGATCTGGACGAAAACGGAGAGGGGCTCGTCGGGGGAAACGCCGGCCAGCGCCGAGGCCAGCGGTGCGTCGACCTTTCTCCAGTCCACTCGGCCCAGGCTACAAGCCCTTGGCCGAGATCAACCCGTAGCCCCACTTCTCGTCCCAGGTGCCCGCCGGCCGGCGGGGTATGGCGGACTTGGCCCGCAGCAGGGTCTTGACCCCCTTGGGGTCGAGCGTGGGATCACGCTCGAGCAGCAGGGCCACCATGCCGGCGACGAAGGGGCAGGCCATGGAGGTGCCGGCGTTGATCCGGTTCAGCTGGTCGAGGAGCACGGCGGGGCCCACCCCGGAGTCGCCCGACAGCGAGGCGCCGATCATGGCCCCGGGGGCGGCGACGTCGGGCTTCTTGGCGCCGTCTCTGCGCGGCCCCTCGCTGCTGAAGTCCGAGATGGTGTTGAGCTCGAGGGCCGACTGGTGCGGGTTACCGAAGAAGTCCTCCCACTTGTCCTTGGTGGTGAAGGACGCCACCGTCACCGCCGACGTGCAGCAGCCCGGTGAGCCCACCTTCATGTTGTCCTCGACGGCGATGCCGGTGAACTGGCCGACCCGCTCGTCGATCGACCACACGTCGACGAGCCCGTCGCCGGAGACCTTGACCCCCGTCATCTTGATCCGCCACGTGCCCGGGGCGCTCGGCGGCGTCCCGGGGGGCGCAGCGGGCGCCGGCGCGGGCTGGATCTCCACGAAGAAGTTGATGTCGCCGTTGGCCGGGTCCGGGCCGGGGGTGGTCACCCGGACCGCTCCCATCTCCAGCTGGTAGATCCGCGCCGGGTTCTCGTTGCCGGTGATCACCGCCTGGGCCGGCGTCGACTCGTGGTTGGGCGCCATGACCGACACCGTCATGCGGTCGCGTCCCTTGTACCAGCCGTTGAACGCCGCCACCCACGGTCGCTGCTCCGCCGCCGGCCGGGGGATTGAGGCGGCGAAGTTCCGCACCCCGCCCTTGCGCACCTTGCCCTGGGCGTGGATGTTGTCGTTGCCCTCGTTGCCCGCCGCACAGCACACGATCCGGCCGGGCCCGGTGAGGCTGTCGATCACCATGGACAGCGAGTCGGTGCCGTCGTGGGCGTCGCCGTGGCCGCCCAGGCTGAGGTTGACCACCGCCGGCCGCCCCAGGCTGGCGGCCACCCGGAAGATGTAGCGCACGCCGTCGGCGATGTGGGCGGTCATGAGGTCCGACTTCACGATCACCAGCTCGGCTTCCGGCGCCACCCCCTCATAGACCGGGTCCTCGGCGGCGGCGATGCCGGCGACGTGGGTCCCGTGGCCGACCGTGTCGTGGGAGATGTCGACCATCGGGGGCTGGAGCTCGGCACCGTACCCGCCTTCGGCTACCCCGGGGCCTTTCAGCGTCTGGTCCCAGACGCGCAGGATGCGGCCGGCGAAGGCAGGGTGATCGGTCTCGATCCCGGTGTCGACGATGCCGATGACCACGCCCTTGCCCGAAAGCTTGGTCTTCTTACGGAAGGCGGGCACGCCGACCTTGGTCTTGGCCACGTCCATGAGCAGGCGCAGGCGGCGGGCGGGGACGATGCGGGTCACCGCCGGGTTCTCGCTCAGGGCGCCGAGGGCGTCGAGGTCGACGATGCCCGTGCGGACGCCGCCGTCGGGCTGGTTGATCTCCACGCCGGCCACGGCCAGGTCGGCCGACTCCGCGTCCTCGTCGCAGTGGACGAACACCACGATCCGCGGCGGCTTCGAGACCACCTCGGTCGAGACCAGCCCGAGCGTACGGGCGTGCAAGGCGAGCGCGGGGCGCCCGCCGGTCTCGAAGTCCGCCAAGGCGGCCGCCAGCGTCGGGCTCAACTTGCCGTAGTCCACGTGGACCCACCTTCCGTCGTGGTCGTTGTCCGGGCGAGGGTAACGCGAGGCTGCAATACTGCGCTCACGACGGATCGACCACCGCAGCAGGCATCGCTCGACCACCACGGCGGGAGCCGCCCCCGGGGGCTCGACAACCTGCCGCGCTCCGCATCATTCGACGGGCGGTACGGGCGGATGTTCCGGGAGCTGCCGGCCTTCGCCCCCTCAGACGCCGCCCTCAAGGCCCTGGCCGACTCCATGGCCGACGCGCCGGCCGGAGCGGCGGGCGACAATCCCGACCTCGCATCCGGCTACACCTATCTGGGCCAGTTCGTGGACCACGACATCACCTTCGACCCGGTGTCCAGCCTCGACCGGGTGAACGACCCCGACGCCCTGAACACCTTCCGCACGCCCCGCTTCGACCTCGACTCCCTCTACGGCCGGGGACAGGCCGACAGCCCCTACCTCTACGACCAGGACGACCCGGCGTCGCTCCTGGTGGGCCGCAACACCAACACCGTGGAGCACGAGCTGGTCGACCTACCCCGCAACCAGCAGGGGCGGGCCCTCATCGGCGACCCACGCAACGACGTCCACTTCATCGTCAGCCAGCTCCACCTGGCCTTCATCCGGTTCCACAACGCCGTCGTGGACCACCTGCGCTTCCGCGTGGAGCCGTCCTCGCTGTTCGAGGAGGCCCGGCGCACGGTCACCTGGCACTACCAGTGGGTCGTCATCCACGACTTCCTCGTGCGCCTCGTCGGCGCCGACATGCTGGGCGAGGTGCTCGTCACCAGCAAGCGGACGGGCAAGGCCAGGGCCGACCTCTCGTTCTTCACCTGGCGCAACAAGCCGTTCGTGCCGGTCGAGTTCTCCGCCGCCGCCTACCGCTTCGGCCACAGCATGGTGCGGGGCGAGTACCGCATCAACGACACGCTGGAGGTCCTGCCCATCCTCACCGACATCCGGGTGGCCAACCCCCTGCAGCACCTCGGCGGCTTCCGCACCCTTCCCAAGGGCTGGACCGTGCAGTGGAAGCACCTTTTCGACATCGACGACGCCACCGCGCCCCAGCTCGCCCGGCGCATGGACACCAAGCTGGCCGAGCCCATGCGCAAGCTGCCGCCAGCGATAGACAACGCCCGCCGGTCGCTCGGGCTGCTCAACATGCTGCGTGGCCGCTCGCTGCAGCTGCCGTCGGGCCAGGCCGTCGCCGCCGCCATGGACACCGAGGTGCCCAACGGCGAGCTGGGGCTCACCGGCGAGACGCCGCTGTGGTTCTACGTGTTGCGAGAGGCCGAGGTGCTCCACGAGGGCCGCCAGCTGGGCCCGACCGGGGGGCGGATCGTCGCCGAGGTCCTCGTCGGGCTGCTCAAGGGCGACCCCTCGTCGTTCCTGCGCCAGGCGCCGGCGTGGAAGCCGGACCTGCCCTCGGCCAAGGCGGGCACTTTCACCATGGTCGACCTCCTGGGGTTCGCCGGTGTGGCGTAGGGCGGGGGCGGCCCCCGTCGCCTTGGCCATGATGGGGGTGCTGTTCGCGCTCGGCGCCGGGCCGGCACCGGCGGGCGCCGAGGCACGGTATGCCCAGGCCGGCGGATCCCAACCCATCACCACCATCGGGGGCGTGCGGGCTGATCCGGGCATGGAGGCGACCGCCGATGCGCCGGTCACCCAGCCGTCGGCCGCAACGAGCGGCGGACCGCCAGGTGCCGCTGCCACTGCTGGCGACGCCGAGGGGACGGGCCCGTCGTCCACGGGCCAACCATCACGCGACTCGTCATCGGCGCTTCAACTGCTTGTCGGCATAGGCATGGTCGTGGCCGGCAGTGCCTGGTTCGTGCGCCGGAATCGCCTCGCGCGTCGGCCGATCCCGCCGCCGAGCGTCCCGACAGTGTCAAATGGGTAGATGTCGAGGGCAGTTATTGACGGTCCGAACGCACCGCCAAAACCCTTGCTCTCGGGCCGAGCTCTCGACTAGACCACTCAAAATGAGGATTCTGGGATCTCGGCCTCGGTCAGCAATTGCCGTTCTCGCGGGACTGATGTGTGTCGCAGGAATGGTCGTTTTCACCGGTGGCCAGGCGGCCGGATTCGGTTCTTCCTCACCTCCGCCGCTTCCCTCGATCAGCGCCGGCGGGTACATGACCTGTGGGGTGCAACCTGACCTCACCGCCACGTGCTGGGGTGACAATGTGAGCGAGGGCCCCGGCCAAGCGACTGCTCCCGCCGGCGTGCACTTCATCGAGGTCAACGCCGGCTACAACACCGCCTGCGGCATCACCGTCGCCCGGACCATCGTCTGCTGGGGCAACAACAACAACGGCAAGGTGACCAACGTACCGGCGGGGATGTTCTCCCACGTGGCGCCCGGGTTCAACTTCGTGTGCGCATTGCGCCTCGACGGCACACCGGTCTGTTGGGGAGCCGACGACGCCGGGCAGGTGTTCAGCACCCCGACCACCGAGGTATTCACTCAGCTCACCGTGGGCATCCGGCACGCATGCGGTTTGCGCCCGAACGGCACCATCCTGTGTTGGGGAGCCAACGCCGACGGCCAGCTCAACGTGCCGGAGGGCACGTACAGCGCGGTGAATTCGGGCAACTTCACCGTCTGCGCCATCCGCAGCACTGACTCGACGGTGGTCTGCTGGGGCCGGAACAACGGCGGCCAGCTCAACGTGCCCGGCGGCGCCTTCTCCCAGATCAGCGTGGGCTTCGCCCACGTCTGCGGGCTCCGCCCGGACCGCACGATCACCTGCTGGGGCCGAAACGCCGAAGGGCAGAGCAGCCCCCCCGCCGGTCAGTACACCCACGTGAGCGCCGGCACCTTCCACAGCTGCGCCATGCCCGTCAGCGGACCGCCGGCCGTGTGCTGGGGGAACAACGCCGCCGGGAGGGTGCAGCCCTCGCTGAGCCCGACCCAGCCGCCTGGGGGCACGGTGGGCACTCCCTACAACTACCAGTTGTTCATGAACACCACCCTGACACCGGCACCGACCTACAGGGTCGTCGGCGGTAGCTTGCCTCCGGGGGTGACTTTGACCCCGCAGGGCCAGTTGACCGGCACTCCCACCACCCCCGGCACCTACGAGTTCACTGTCGCTGCCTCCACCGCGCTCTCCCCGCCGGACTGCCCGGTCGGAGCCACCGGTGACTTCGCGTGCACGCCAGGCAACCCGAACTCGATCGCCACCGCCACGCGGACGTACCAGATCGTCGTGACCGGCGCCGGCACGAGCACCAGCACGAGCACCTCGACGAGCACGAGCACCAGCACGACGACCAGCACCAGCACCACCTCGACCAGCACGACGAGCACAACCATCCCGACGACCACGACGACCACGACGACCACGGCACCGGGTACGTGCGCCACCCTCCAGCAGCAGCGGGCGGCGTTCAATGCCGAGATCGACGCTCGAGCAGCCCAGGGGGCGCAGTACGGCCCGGCATACCTGGCGACTCTCGAGCAGGCCCGGGCCGCGGGCAACGCCCGCTACGACCAGCTGCTGGCCAGTGCCAACTGCGCCGTGCAGGCCACCTGACCAATCGGGGAACCGGCGGTGTGGCGTAGGGCGGCCGCCGAGCTCGTCTTGGCCGTGGTGGTGACGGTCGGGGTGGCCGGCGTGGGGCCGGCGGCGGCGCAGACCCAGGTCGCGCTCTCGCCGGCCAGCGGCCCGCCCGGGACCGAGTTCGTCGTCACCGGCACCGGCTTCGCCGCCCTGCCCGTGGAGATCCGCTGGGGCGGGTTATCGGGGCCGGTGATCGCCGAGGCGTCGGGCCCGGACTTCTCCGTGAGTGCGGCGGTGCCGCCCGACGCGCCGCCGAACTCCCATCAGGTGGTGGCCGTGGTCACCGACGGCAGCGCGGTGTCCTCGTCCAGCGCCTCGTTCCAGGTGACCACCGGCGAGGCGCCCGCTGTGCCGCCGCCGGCGCCCGAGGAATCCACCACCACGACAGAGCCGCCACCGACGACGTCGACTCCCCCCACCGCACCCCCCACCGGTCCTCGTGCGGTCGAGCCGCCGGCGGCCGGCCGTGGCGGCCTGTCGGGCGGCGTGGACGGCGGCGTGGACGGCGGCGCGATTGGCACGACCAACGGTGGCGCCACCGGCGCCGTCCCGTCGGCCGGCGGCGCGGCCACGGTCACATCGACGGCAACCACGGTGGCGGGCGCCGCCACCCCCGGCGAACCCACCACCCCCACGGTGATCGTGGCGCCTGGGGCCGAGCCGGGGCCGACGCCGGGCGGACCTCAGGGCGCCTCGACCGTCCCCTCTGGACCGGCTGACGGCGTGACGCCGGCCGCCCTCGGCCCCACCCGCAACAGCCAGTCGGCCGGCGCAGTCAGCAACCCGGCCCTGCTCATCGCCGGGCTCGCCATGGTCTTCGCAGGAGGCGTCTTCCTGGCCGTGCGCAACCGCCAGAGGGCCTAGACCGGCTTCTCCGACTGGCCGGTCCCGTCGTGGGTGGCCGGCGGCTGCTGGCCGCTCTCGGCGACGTCCCTGCCCCATGCGACTTCGGCGGCCCGCTCGGCGACCGGCCGGAGGCCGGCGTCGGCGTCTTCCGTGCTCCCGAGCTCGCCGCCGACACCGCTGACCGACGTGCCGGCGCTCTTGGAGTCGCCGCCGGTGCCGGCGAGGGCAGTGTCCTGGTCGGTGCTTTCGTTGGCGCTCATCGAGTGCTCCTCCCCGCCGGCGCCTCCCGAGAAACGGCGCACTAGGATTGGGAGCGCATACGCGCCAAAGGGAGGCTGAGTCGACATGCCGATCCTTCTCGCTCTGGCCCTCGTCGCCACGGCTGGCGGGCTGTATATGGCTGCCACGAGGCCCTGCATGGGCCACCACGGGCACCGTCACCTGCGCCTCCGGCGCCACCGCGGCAACTGGTAGTCGTCAACTCTTGAACAGGAACTCCGCCTCCTCGGGCTCGACCAGGAGACGCAGCTCCTCCTGCAGCACCTCGTGGCCGGCGAGCGTGGGATCTGCATCCACGATGGCGAAGGCCACCTCGCGGGCTCGGGCGACCCACTCCTTGTCGCGCCGCAAGCTGGCCAGCTTGAGGTCGCTCTGGCCCTTCTGGCGGGTGCCCAGCACCGTGCCCTCGCCCCGGATCTCCAGGTCGATCTCGGCCAGCTCGAAGCCGTCGGTGCTGGCCTCGATCGCCTCCAGCCGCTTCTCGGAGTCGGGGGTGGTGGCGGCACCGAGGAGGTAGCACCACGACTGCTCGGCGCCCCGTCCCACCCGGCCCCGCAGCTGGTGGAGCTGGGCCATGCCGAAGCGGTCGGCGTCCTCGATGATCATCACCGTGGCGTTGGGCACGTCGACCCCCACCTCGATCACCGTGGTGGCCACCAGCACGTCGAGCTCACCGGCCCGGAAGGAGGCCATGACCGCCTCCTTCTCCCTGGACGGCATCTGGCCGTGGAGCAGGGCCAGGCGCAGGTCGGGCCACACCTCGTCGCGCAGGCGGGCGAACTCCACCGTCGCCGCCTTGGCCTGCACCTTCTCCGACTCCTCGACCAGCGGGCACACCACGTAGGCCTGGCGGCCGGCGGCCACCTCCTCCGACACCCGCCCGTAGGCCGCCGCCTCCTCCAGCTCGCCCCGGGCCCACGTGGTGACCACCGGCGAGCGGCCGGGGGGCATCTCGTCGAGGACGGTGACGTCGAGGTCGCCGTAGACCGTCATCGCCGCCGTCCGCGGGATCGGCGTGGCCGTCATGACCAGCACGTCGGGGTCGTCGCCCTTGCCGCGGAGGGCGGCCCGCTGCTCCACCCCGAAGCGGTGTTGCTCGTCGATCACGACCACGCCCAGGGCGCGGAAGCCCACCTTCTCCTCGAGCAGGGCGTGGGTGCCGATGAGCAGGTCGACCGTCCCCTCGGCCAGCGCCGAGAGGATCCTCGTCCGCTCCCCCGCCGGCGTGCGGTTGGTGATGAGCTCCACCCGCAGCGGGCGGTCGCCCATGAGCGTGCCGGGATCGGGCACGGTCAGGCCGCCGAGGACATGGCGCACCGACAGCCCGTGCTGTTCGGCCAGCACCTCGGTGGGGGCCATGAACGCGCCCTGGTAGCCGCCCTGCACGGCGATGAGCAGGGCGGTGACCGCCACCAGGGTCTTGCCCGACCCGACGTCGCCCTGCAGGAGGCGGTGCATGGGGTGGACGCCGGCCAGGTCGCCGGCGATCTCGGCGATGGCCCGCTGCTGGGCGCCGGTCAGCGGGAACGGCAGCCCACCGTGGAACCGCCGGACCAACGCTCCGTCCACCACATGGCGGATGCCCTTCGACTCCCGCTCGACCGCCCGCTTCCGCATGACCAGGGCCAGCTGGAGCCGGAGCAGCTCGTCGACCACCAGCCGCCGGCGGGCGGCCTGGGCCGAGGCCATCGACTCGGGAGCGTGGATCGAACGGAAAGCCCACGTGCGGTCGACGAGGTCGAGGCGGTCACGCCACTCCTCGGGAAGAGGGTCGGCCATGGGCCCGGCCCGGGCCAAGGCCTCCTCGACGAAGGCGGCCAGCTCCCAGGTGGCCAGCCCCGCCTTCTCGGACTGCTGGTAGATGGGCACGATCTTGCCGGTGCGGTCACCGATCAGGTCCACCACCGGGTTGGTCATCTGGGGCCGCCCCTTGTAGCGCTCCATCTTCCCGAAGAAGACGGCCTGGGTGCCCACCGAAAGCTGCTTGGCCCGCCACGGCTGGTTGAAGAAGACGACGTGGAGGTAGCTGGAGCCGTCGAAGACGTCGACGTCGACCATGGCCCGGCGCTGGCGGGTGCGGCGGGACTGGACCCGCTTCACCGTGGCCAGCACCATGGCCTCCTCCTGCTCCTTGAGGCCGGCGATCGACTCCTGGCGGGTGCGGTCCAGGTACCGGCGGGGGTAGTGGGTGAGCAGGTCGAGGACGGTCCTGATGCCCATGGCCTCGAGGCCCTCGGCCTTCTTCTCCCCGACCCCCTTGAGCTCGGTGACGGGGATGATCGCCAGCTGGCCGAGCCTGCGGCCTCCCGGCACGTGCCTACTCGGCGCTGAAGAGGTAGGCGGCGAGGGGCTGGCCGCCGTCGTGCACCTCCACCGCCGCGTCCGGTCGGTGCTCGGCCAGCCAGCCGGTGATCTTCTCGGTGACGTCGGGCTCGGACCCCTCGCCCGCGATCAGGGTGATCACCTCGTGGGTGTCGGAGACCAGGCGGTCGAGGAGGCCGCAGGCGGCGCCGGCCACGTCGGGCGCGACGACGGCGATCTTGCCGTGGTCGAGACCCAGCCAGTCACCCTCCTTCACCGAGCCGGCCGGCGTGCTCGTCGCGTCCCGCACGGCGCGGGTGACCTCCCCCCACGCCACCCGTGCGGCGGCCTCCACCATGGCGGTGACGTTGCTGTCGACGTCGGCCGCAGGGTCGTAGTCGAGCAGCGACGCGAGGGCCTCGGCCACGCTCCTCGTGGGGACGACCCGGGCGGGGCGGGACCCGAGCTTGGCCGCCTGCTCGGCCACGGGGACGACGTTCTTGTTGTTGGGCAGCACGATGACGCCGTCGCCCGTCGCCGCCTCGATGGCGTCGAGGATCTGGGCCGTCGAGGGGTTCATCGACTGGCCGCCGGCCACCACCTCCTGGACGCCGAGCGAGCGCAGGATGTCGTCGATGCCGGCGCCGGCACCGACGGCCACGACCGCGGTGGCCACGTGCTCGCGCTTCCTCCGTTCGTCGGCCACCTGCTGGTGGAGATCGGTGACCCGGACCTTGCGGGGCCGGCCGCCGGCGTCGAGGGCGGCCTCCACCGCGGCGCCGATGTCGTCGGTGTGGATGTGGCAGTTCCACAGCCCGTCGCCGCCCACCACGACGATGGAGTCGCCGACCGCGTCCCACGCCTGCTTGAAGCCCTCGACGGCCTCGTCGGGTGCCTCCAGGAAGTACATGACCTCGTAGCGGCCGCCCTCGCCGGCCTCGTGCGGCGCATCGTCGGGGTCCATAGCCGCGGTGACGGCCACCGCCGGCCAGCCGTCGTCGACCGGTTCGGGCAGCGGCCGCCCGTCGGCCACGTGAAGGAGGGCGTCGATCAGGAGCACGAAGCCGGCGCCGCCGGCGTCGACCACGCCGGCCTCCGCCAGTACCGGCAGCAGGTCGGGCGTGTGCTCGAGGGACGCGGCCGCGGCGGCGGCCGCCGCGTCCAGCATCTCGACGAGGCCGGCGGCACGGGCCTTGTCCGCGGCGCAGGCCGCGTCGCGGGTCACGGTGAGGATGGTGCCCTCGACGGGACGCATCACGGCGGCGTCGGCCAGCCGGCTGGCGCCGAGTAGGGCGTCGGCCACACCGCCGGCGCCCACCTCCCCACCACCGAGTCCCTCGGCCAGCCCCCGCAGGATCTGGGACAGGATGACCCCGGAGTTGCCCCGGGCGCCCATGAGCGCCCCGTGGACGACGGCCTTCTGCACCGCGGCGCCATCTGCGGCGTCCTCCAAGCCGGCGACGACCGACTCGAGGGTGAGCGCCATGTTGGTGCCGGTGTCGCCGTCGGGGACCGGGTAGACGTTGAGCCGGTTGAGCCGCTCGCGGTGGCGCCGCAGCAGGTCTCGGTAGGCGACCATGGTGGCGCGCAGGTGCTCGGGGGCCAGCTTCTCCATCGGCGGAATCGTAGTTGGCACCCCGGTCGACTACCCTTGACCCCCATGGCCGCGGTCTGTCAGCTCTGTGGAAAGCACCCGAGTTTCGGTATGGCCGTGAGCCACTCGCACCGCCGCACCCGCCGGCGGTGGAACCCGAACATCCAGCGGATCCGCGCCGTCGTCAACGGCACGCCCAAGCGCCTGTCGGTCTGCACGTCCTGCATCAAGGCCGGCAAGGTCCAGAAGTCGGTCCGATAGGCCCCCAGTCATGATGCAGGAGCCCTGGGTCTCGGCGGTCGTCACGCTGTCGGTGCCCGCCAACGACCTTGCCGCCATCACCCCGGTCAAGGGTCACTTCACCAGCGCCGGCTTCGAGGTCCACGCCCCCCTCGGGTCGAGCTTCGGCATCGCCGGCCCGAAGTCGCAGTTCGAGAAGACCTTCGAGGTGATGCTGGTCGTCAGCGACGAGAACCTGGTCACGACGGTCACCACCGAGGCCGGCGACCTCGACCTCCCGCTGGAACTGCTGCCCGAGAACCTCCGCGCCAACGTGGAATCGATCCGGTTCGTGGAGCCGCCCCCGCTGGTGTTCGGCGCCCCCGGCGCTTAGCGCCGCCGGCGTTCCACGCTGTCGAGGAAGCCCTCCAGGGCGGTCTCGACGTCGGCCACCATGTCGCGGTAGCGGTTGGCGCCTCGCCGGTGGCCGAGCGCCACGCCGGCTGCGGTGGCCCCCGGCACGACGACCACGGCCTCCGGCATGCCGAAATAGAGGAGGCCCACGCCGGCCAGCGCGGCGCCCGCCGAGGCCCCCTTGCCCACCGCCACCCGGTGGGCCCGCCGCAGAGACTTCACGTCGACGGTCAGCTTGACCATCACCATCCCCCGGTCCCCCGGCTCCTCGACCACCGCGAGCTCCACCTGCTCGGCGTCGCGCAGGAGGAGCCGGCGGTGGATGCTCTTGTCGTACTGGACCCGCATCCGGGCCCCCACGTCCTGGCGGCGGGTCCACATGGAGCTGGTCCCGAAGTCGCGGCGGAGGTGGAACTGCTCCTTGGCGAGGAAGCGCCGGAGGATGTCGTCGACCGCGGCGAAGGGACCCGGCACGCAGCGCGACACGGTGAGACTGGGTGGGCCCAGGGCGATGCGCCTCGGCGCCGGCGCGCCGTCGAGGTCGAGAGCGCCGGCCCGGAGCTCGGCCACGGCCCGGCGCACCGACTCCCGGGACAGCCCGGCCTCCACGGCCGCCTCCTCCAGCACGTCGAGATCCAGGCCAGGCCGGCCGGCCGGCGACTGGCCGTCGAGCTCGCTGGCCCGGCGGAGCACCAGTGCGATCTGCTCGTCGTCGAGGCGGTCACGATCCACCGGCTCCGACGGTACCTCTACGGGATGCCCTCGGTTTGGCGGGCCTCCCACGCCGGCTCCACCGGCACCACGCCCTCGCCGAGGACCGGGCCGGCCTCGATGGCCCGAGCCACGAACCGCTTGGCGGCCACGCAGGCGTCGGCCGGCTCCATGCCCCGGGCCAGCCCGGCGGTGACGGCCGCCGCCAGCACGCAGCCCGACCCGTGGGCGCCGCGGTCGGCGACACGGGGTCCCTCCAACCAGACCGGCTCCTCGCCGGCGACCAGCATGCAGTCCGGCGAGTCGTCGCCTGCCAGGTGGCCGCCCTTGACCAGCACCACCTGCGGTCCCAGTTCGGCCAGCACCCGGGCGGCCCGCTCCATCGCCGCCCGGTCGGACACCTCGAAACCGACCAGCACCGACGTCTCGGCCAGGTTGGGGGTCACGACTGCGGCCCGGGGCAGCAGGAGCGCGATGACGGCGTCGACCGCGTCGGGGTCAAGCAGCCGCCCGCCCGTCGAGGCGACCATGACCGGGTCCACGACCAGCGGACGCACACCGAGCTCGGCGACCGTCCGGGTCACCTCCTCCACCACTTCGGCCGACCCGAGCATGCCGGTCTTGGCCGCGTCGACCCCCAGGTCGGAGACGACCGAGGCGATCTGAGCCCGCACCATCTCCGGCGTGAGCGTCTCCACCGCCTGCACACCCAGGGTGTTCTGGGCCGTCACCGCGGTGAGGGCCACCGTCCCCCACACGCCGTGGGCCTCGAAGGTCTTGAGGTCGGCGACGATCCCGGCGCCGCCGCTGGAGTCGGAGCCGGCGATGGTCAGCGCCACCGGCCGGGACCGCGAGCTCACGTGTGCTCCCAGCCGAGCGCCGGCAGGTCGCCGTCGCGGAGCCGGCGCTCGGCCGCGTCCGCGGTGCAGCGCCCGATGGGCAGGGGCTTGCCCAGGCCCCGCTCGGCGAAGGTGGTCTGAACCAGGTCCGGGTCGGGAGCGGTGAAGAGCAGCTCGTAGTCCTCGCCGCCCCCGAGGGCCAGCGACTCGGGATCGTCGCTCACCCGGTTGACGCCGATGGCGACGGGAACGCGGTCGAGCACCACGCCCACACCCGAGGCGGCGGCGATGTGGCGCAAGTCGGCGGCCAGGCCGTCGGACACGTCGATCATCGCGGTCGCCCCTGCGGACCGGGCGGCGGTGCCCTCGTCCAGCCGGGCCCGGGGCCGGCGGTGGGCGAGCACGAGGTCCGGCGCTTCGGCGACCAGGCCCTTCCGCAGCAGGTACAGGCCCGCGGCCGAGGACCCCAGCGGCCCGGTGACGAAGATGGTGTCGCCGGCCTGCGCTCCCGAGCGCAGCACAGGCGCCGGCAGCTCGCCGGCGCCCCCGTCCCCCACGATGGCGACCGACACCACCAACGTGGCCGACGACGCCAGGTCCCCACCGACGATCGGGCAGTCATACGCCGAGGACGCGGCGGTCAGCCCGTCGTAGAGCAGGTCGAAGTCGATCTCGCCCAAGGGTCCGGCCACGGTGACCACCGCGCAGCTGGGCCGGCCGCCGACGGCGGCGATGTCGCTGACGTTGGCCACCATCGCCTTCCAGCCCATGTCGTCGAGGCCCACGAGGTTGAGGTCGGCATGGACGCCGGCCACCACCGCATCGGCGGCCAGGAGCATCGGACCGCGAGGCCCGGGAACCACGGCGACGTCGTCGCCCACCCAGATCTGGTCCGGAGGTCCGACAAGGCGCTGCCGCAACCGTTCGATGAGGGCGAACTCGGATATCGTCAGGAAGAGCAGGTTACGCGCTCCACCGGGAGGTTCCTTGCAGGGAGTCATCAAGTCCTACGACCCGGGAACGGCGCAAGGCGTGGTGATGCGCGATACGGACCGCTCGGAGTACGACCTCTCGCCCGAAGCCCTCACCGGTTCGGTGTTCCGGATGCTCCGGCAGGGCCAGCGCGTCGTCTTCGACGTCGACAGCCAGGGGCGGGCCACCCGCCTGCGCCTGGGTTCGGAGGTCGACATGGGCACCCCGGGCTTCCCTCCCCGACCCGACGGAAGGACGGTATGACCCCGACCTCGCCTCCGCCGGCCACCACCAACCGGCGATTGCTCGACTGGGTCGAAGAGGTGGCCGAGCTCTGCCAGCCCGATCAGGTGGAGTGGTGCGACGGATCCGAGGAGGAGTACGACCGCCTCTGTCAGCTGCTGGTCGACGCCGGCACCCTCACCCGGCTGAACGACGAGAAGCGTCCCAACAGCTACTGGGCCACCTCCGACCCCGGCGACGTCGCCCGGGTGGAGGACCGCACGTTCATCTGCTCGGCCAAGGAGATCGACGCCGGCCCCACCAACAACTGGCGCGACCCGGCGGCGATGAAGTCCAGCCTCACCGAGCTGTTCAGGGGTTCTATGAGGGGCCGCACGATGTACGTGGTGCCCTTCAGCATGGGCCCCATCGGCTCCCACATCGCCCACGTCGGCGTGGAGATCACCGACTCGGCCTACGTGGCCGTCAATATGCGGATCATGACCCGCATGGGCCAGAAGGTGCTCGACACCCTCGGCCCCGACGGCGAGTTCGTCCCCTGCCTGCATTCGGTCGGCGCCCCGCTGGAGCCGGGCCAGGCCGACGTCGTGTGGCCGTGCGACGCCGAGAACAAGTACATCGTCCACTTCCCCGAGGAGCGGTCGATCTGGTCCTACGGGTCCGGCTACGGCGGCAACGCCCTCCTGGGCAAGAAGTGCTTCGCCCTGCGCATCGCCTCGTCGATGGCCCGTGACGACGGCTGGCTGGCCGAGCACATGCTCATCCTCAAGCTGACGAACCCCGACGGCGAGACCAAGTACATCGCCGCCGCCTTCCCGTCGGCCTGCGGCAAGACCAACCTGGCCATGCTCGTGCCCACCCTTCCCGGGTGGACGGTCGAGACGGTCGGCGACGACATCTGCTGGATGAAGTTCGGCGACGACGGCCGCCTGTGGGCCATCAATCCCGAGGCCGGCTTCTTCGGGGTCGCCCCGGGCACGTCGCACCGAACCAATCACAACGCCATGGAGACGCTCTGGGGCAACTGCATCTTCACCAACACCGCCGTCACCGACGACGGCGACGTGTGGTGGGAGGGCATGACCGAGGAGCCGCCGGCGCACCTCACCGACTGGAGGCGCAACCACTGGACGCCGGCGTCCGGCACGCCGGCCGCCCATCCCAACGCCCGCTTCACCGTCCCCGCCGCCCAGTGCCCCACCATCGCCCCCGAGTGGGAGGACCCCGAGGGCGTGCCCATCTCGGCCATCCTCTTCGGGGGCCGGCGCTCCTCGGTCGTGCCCCTGGTGCAGGAGGCGCGCAGCTGGCGGCAGGGCGTCTTCATGGGCTCGATCATGGCTTCGGAGACCACGGCAGCGGCCGCCGGCGCGGTGGGCAAGCTGCGCCGCGATCCCTTCGCCATGCTCCCGTTCTGCGGGTACAACATGGGCGACTACCTGGGCCAGTGGCTGCACATCGGCGCGTCCGCCGACCCGGCCAAGCTGCCGAAGCTCTACTACGTCAACTGGTTCCGCAAGAGCTCCGAAGGCAAATGGCTGTGGCCCGGCTTCGGCGAGAACAGCCGGGTCCTGGCATGGATCTTCGACCGGGTGGCCGGCACCGCCGAGGCCGTCGAGTCCCCGGTCGGGCTCGTGCCCGCCGAGGGCGCCATCAACGTCGACAGCCTGGACGTGAAGCCCGAGGACATGGCCGAGCTCCTGCGGGTGGACACTGAGGAGTGGCGGGCCGAGGTGCCGTCCATCGAGCAGCACTATGCAAGTCTTGGCGAGCGCCTCCCCGTGGAGCTACGTGACGAGTTGGACATCCTCGAGAAGCGCCTGTCGGCCGAATGAGCATGGAGGGAAACAACGTGGCAGCCCAGGCGTACGTCTTGATCCAGACCGACGTCGGCAAGTCCGCCCAGGTGGCCGAGGAGGTCGGCAAGATCGACGGCGTCATCGCCGCCCACAACGTCACCGGCAACTACGACGTCATCGTGCTGGCCGAGGCCGGCTCCATGGACGACCTGGGCCGCCTGGTCGTCAACCAGATCCAGCTCATCCACGGGATCACCCGAACCGCCACCTGCTCAGTCGTCCACCTCTAGAGACCTCGCCGCCGCGACCAGAGGGTTGCGACGGCGAGATCAGCGGGGGCCGACCTGCAATGCTCGGATCGCCAGCCCGGCGATGAACAGGCCGCCGAAGCCGTAGAGCAGGTAGAGGCGGTGGCGGAGCTGCTGGCGGTAGGAGTAGATGATGCCGATGGCGGCCAGGATGACGAACCCGTAGAACATGTGGAACTGCAGGTCGGCCACGTCGCGCCCGGCCACCATGGCCACGCCGAGGGTCACCTCCACGAAGGCGGACACCTGGGCGCCGGCGGTGAACCACCACAGGGCCGGCGTGCGCAGCGCCGGCCACCGCTCGGCGCCGAGGGCCCAGAACCCGGCCAGGCCGTTGCCCACGATGACCACCCACGCCCACGCGCCGTGGAAGTCCTCGATCACTCCAGCCCGTCGAAGAGGTCGGTCTCCACCAGACCAGGTCGGGCGTCGCAGCGGATGAACCACTCCTGGCCAAAGCCGCCCTCGAACACCTCCGGGGCCATGGCGAGGAAGAATGACGTCTCGCTGATCTGGCTGGCGTGGGCCGCCATCGCCGCCCGCTTGGGTGCCAACCACCGGCGGACGTCGACAGTGGTCGTGATCCGCTCCTCGGGCACGCCGAGGGTGTCGAGGAATTCAGGGTCCAGGTCGCCAGGGACCTCGCCGCCGGCGTCGGCCATCTGGGCCAACGAGCGCTTCATGTAGTCCCGGTTGACGGTGCTCATGTACACGCGCGGCGTTCCCGCCAACTCGGCCGCCCGCAACCCGACCCGGTAGACCTGGATGTGGTCGGGGTGGCCGTAGTTGCCGTTCTCGTCGTAGATGGTGAGGACGTCGGCGTGCTCTTCGGTGAGGATGGCGGCCAGGCGGGCGGCGGCCTCTTCCACGTCGGCCTGCCAGAACGACTCCGGCAGGTCGTTCTCCGGGGCGCCGATCATGCCGGAGTCGACGTAGCCCAGGAACTCGACCCGGGCCACGCCCAGGATGGCCGCGCTGGCGTGGGTCTCCTGGACGCGGCGCTGCCACAGCGCCTCCCCTTCGGTCAGGAAGCCGTCCTCCACCTCGCCGTGCTCGCCCCTCGTGGCCACCACGAGCACCACCCGGTGGCCCTCGGCGGCGGCTTTGGCCATGACGCCGGCCGTGGCGATCGACTCGTCGTCGGGATGGGCGTGGAACGTCACGAGCGTGGCCATCGCCCGGCGACGCTACCGGGCGTCAGGGGTCTTGTCCCGCCGATCGAGGACGCAACGATGCTCCGCTGGGGCGGCACACGGGAGCGGGAGGAACGAGAGCGGGAGGAACGATGCGTTCGAACGCGAGGTGGGATGAGCGGATCGGGGGCCCGCCTGGGCCGGCCCCGTCAACCGGATGTGCGGGGGTGTCCTGCCGGCGCGGCATCGGCTGACCGGTGGTGGCGACCCCCTAACGTGGGCCGGTGCCCGACCCGTCCGCCGTCGCCCTGCCGGCGGGGTTCCGGTTCGGCGTGGCCACGTCGGCGTTCCAGACCGAGGGGGGCCTGAACGGGCCCGGTGAGCCGGCCAACGACTGGCGGGACTGGGAGCGCTCGGGTCGGGTGGAGCCGTCGGGGGTCGGGGTGCGGTTCTGGGACCGGTACGAGGACCATCTCGACCGGGCGGTGGCCGCCGGCTGCGACGCCTTCCGGCTGTCGGTGGAGTGGGCCCGGTGCGAGCCGTCGGAGGCGGTGTACGACGAGACGGCATTCGAGCGGTACCGGGCCATCCTGGCCGCCTGCGCGGAGCGGGGCTTGCGCCCCACCGTCTGCCTCCACCACTTCACCCACCCACACTGGCTGGGCCCCGACTTCTGGCTCCGCCTCGACAGCCCCGAGCGTTTCGCCGGGTGGGTGGCTGCTGCCGTCGACCGCCTCGGCGGCGGGTGCCGGAACTGGCTCACCCTGAACGAGATCAACGGGTATGCGGTGCAGGCCTACGTGTTCGGCGCCCTGCCGCCGGGTCGGTTCCTGGCCTTCGGCGACCTTGTGCGGTCGCTCGACCACCTGCTCACCGCCCATGTCCTGGCCCACGCCGCCATCCACCGGCGCCAGCCCGACGCCGTGGTGTCGACCGACAACCACGCCTCGTCGCTGTACGAGCTGGACCGCATGCTGCTCGACGTCCTGGTCGCCCGCGCCGAGGGCGTGGCCCGGACCGACCTGGGCGAATGGCTCGCCGGCCGGCGCCAGGACCAGCACGTCGCGCTCGGCGGGCGGGGCCACGCCGACGCACCGATCCAGCGCGCCACCCGGTCCATCCTGCCCCTGGACCAGGCCCTGCCCCGGGCGGTGGCGGCCGTGTACGACGGGCAGTTCGAGCGGCCTCTGGACCTGGTTTCGGTGAACTACTACGACCCTGTGGCCGCCGACCATCTGCGAGTGCCCGGGCACCGCACCGCCGGCGGGCGGACATGGTCGCCGGTCGGGAAGCAGTGGGACATGGCCATCCATCCCGAGGGGCTGCTGCCCTACCTGCGGGTGAACCACCACCCCGGCCTGGACATCGAGGTCTCCGAGAACGGCCTCTGCAACCGGGTGCGGCGAGGCCGGGCCTGGCCCCGGAGCGACGGCTGGGACCGGGCCCGCTCGCTTCGGTCCCATCTCAAAGCCGTGGTCGCCGCCCTCGACGAGGGGTTGCCGGTCACCGGGTACTTCCACTGGACGCTGGCCGACTGCTACGAGTGGGGCTCCTACGAGCCCCGGTTCGGCCTCTACGGCATCGACCGGGAGCGCGACTGCCGGTGGAGCGACCTGGACTCGATGGGCGCCGACGCGGCCGGCGGCTACCGCCGGCTGGCCGACGGGCTCCGGGCCGGCGACCGCTCGGTGCTCTGAGCCCTCTCCCGCTCTGGCCGCAGTGACGGTCGTATGCGACCGTGGCTGCCGCCAGCTCGGGGGGTCAGAGGCGGTCGAGCAGGTTCTGCTTCTTCAGGTCGAACTCGGCCTGGGAGATCACGCCCCGCTGGCGCAGCTCCTCCAGCTTCTCGAGCTGCTCGAGGGGCGAAAGCTCACGCCGGCCGGCCATGCGGTCGGCGTCGCGGGCGGCGGCGGCCTCGATGGACCGGTGGATCTCGTTCTGGATGCCCTGGGGGTCGGCGAAGTGGCCGAACGCGGACTGGCCCCGCTCACCGCCCGACTCCACCAACAGATCCCCCGCCCGCAGCATGCGCTGGAACAGGGTCTGGGTGAAACTGACGTCGTTGATCCGCTCGAGGGGGATCTCCCGGCCGTGCCGGGACACGATGCCCTTGCGGTAGATCAGCCGGTCGGTGGTGAGGACGAAGTCGGTGGTCATCCACTGGGCCAGGCGCACCAGGAAGAACAGCAGGCCGATCACGGCCAGCGCGATCACGGGGAACAGCTGCCAGTCCGGCGGGTCGTCGCGCGAGCCGACCCAGACGGCCAGGGTGAGCGCAGCGATCAGGGCCGCGGAAGGGCCGAAGAGGAAGAACCAGTGCGGCCGCAGGTCGACGATGATCTCCTCACCGTCGTTCAGGTACTTCTTCGGGAAGGCCATGCCGCTCCGAATCTACCGGTAGACCTTGCGCCGGTACACCGCATGCGGGGACGCCACCCGGTCGAGGAACAGGAAGCCGTCGAGGTGGTCGAGCTCGTGCAGCAAGGCTCGGGCCTCGAAGGCGTCGGCCTCGATCACCCGCTCGGCCCCGTCGACCCCCACGCCCCGGACCACCACCTCGGTGGCCCGGGCCACGTCGCCGGTGAGGTCGGGGATGCTCAGGCAGCCCTCCCGGCCCATCACGGGCTTGTGGGCCGAAACCAGGACGGGGTCGAAGAGCACCAGCTCGCCGGCGCAGGACCGCGCTTTGCGATGGCCGGTGACGTCGACGGCAAAGGCCCGGAGGCCGACGCCGATCTGGGGGGCGGCGAGGCCCACACAGGCCGGCCGGGACCGCATGGTGTCGAGCAGATCGGTGGCCAGGGCCAGGGCGGCGTCGTCGAGGGCGCCAACGGTGGCCGAGGGGCGCTGCAGGGACGGGTCGGGCAGGGCAATCACCGGCCGGACGGCCATCAGGCCGTCTGCCTCAGAGGATGTCGGCCTCGGAGGGGTGCAGCCGGCATGTCACCCCCAGCTCGCCGGCCTTGGCCTCCAGGTCGGCCTGGAGCCGGGCAGGATCGCCGCCGGGTGGCAGCGTGACCTGCAGGACCATGGTGTAGACGGGGTTTTCGGGGCTGCCGATGACGCGGGTGCTCAGGTCGACGATGTTGACCGCCCGGTCGGCCAGCAGCGAGGTGACGCCGTGGACGATGCCGGGATGGTCGGCGCCGTAGACCGAGACGGTCCAGCAGTCGGCCTCGGGCCCGCCGCCGGGAGGCTCACCCGCCGGGCGAACAGTGAGAACGAGGTCGAGCTCCGACGCCGGGCCGGCGAGGGCGGCCTCCAGCTCGCCGGCGCTCAGGGCCGCCGGCGCGTCGACCACCAGCATCATGGCGAACTGGCCCCGGAGGATGGTCATCGAGCTGTCCTCCAGGTTGCAGCCGTGCTCGGCCAGTGCCCCGGTCACGGCAGCAACGATGCCCGGGCGGTCGGCGCCCACCGCGGTGACCGCGAAGTGCGCCATCAGGCGAACAGGCGAAGCTGGCAGAGCCGGCCAACGGCGTCGTCCCAGGACGACAGCCGGCGGGCCCGCACGACGGTCGACCCCTGGTTGTACGGCCGATCGAGGAGCCACGACTCGCACACCTCGGCCAGGAGCTCGGCCTCGGTGGGGTTGTCCTCGATGGTGGCGTCGGCGCCCAGCTCCCGAGCCACCTCGGACTTGGTTCCCACGGGCGTGTGGTGGACCTCTCGCACGGGGAGCCCATGGCGGGCCAGCCACGCCTTGGTGGCGTGGGCCAGGTGCGGTGGCCGGGCGGTGATGCCGACCAGATCCCAGCCGCTGTCGCCAAGCTGGCGGAGGGCTGCCCGCACCCCCTCGCACACCGGTGCCCCGGAGTAGAGGCCGGGATCGGCGAAGGTCTCGTCGAGGAACTCGGAGAACCGGTCCTCGGGGATGCCCAGGCGCAGCAGGCGCAGGTCATAACTGCGCCAGGTGGACGGATGGCTGGCCACGCCGAAGCGGTCGGCGATGCGCTCGGCCACCGAAGGGCCGAGGTCGCACAGCACACCGTCGAGGTCCAGACCGCAGAGCATCATCTGAAGCGTACCGGCCAGGTGAGACAGTGCCCTTGCCCGGCGGGGACCCCCATCCCCGCCTCCTCGCCGAAGCGGGGCCCCTACCCCGCCGGCGCCGTTGGCCCTTGCCCGGCGGGGACCCCCATCCCCGCCTCCTCGCCGAAGCGGGGCCCCTACCCCGCCGGGCAAGGGCCAAC
>Ga0247713_1000455_pt1 | contig 25061 bp, 24 predicted proteins | sample 21E_NmetaG_FD_189936 | JGI IMG/M metagenome (GOLD analysis project Ga0247713, IMG submission 189936) | Soil microbial communities from hillslope of Landscape Evolution Observatory, University of Arizona, Oracle, AZ, United States - 2-1-E_N | ecosystem: Engineered > Artificial ecosystem >... | reverse complement strand
GGGCGCCTGCGGCAGGGGGCTGCCGCGGGGCAGCGTGCGCCAGACGCGGTTACCGCGTCGCCCGGTGACGATCCCGGCGGCCGGCGCAAGCGTGAGCCGCCAGCCGTGGGTGTGGTTTCCGTCGCCCATGAGCGCCCCCGAGCCGGCCGGGCAGCCGACGGGAAGGTAATTGCGCGATGAGGCAAGAGGGCGTGCCCGGAAGGCGAGCACCGACGGTCCAACGCAACAGCCGCTCGCGGGCGAGAATGCCGCCAGTGAGCCACTCCCGGGAGGCCCTAGATGCGCATCCACGACGAAGATCACGCGGTCATCGGTGAGGAAGGCCGGCGCTCCGCTAACCGCCGGTCGGGCGAGCCGTCCGAGGCGCTCGCGGCGTTGACGGGCGGCGTCCCGCAGGCCGTGGGACCGCCAGGGGTTATGGCGCTGCAGCGGGCCGCGGGCAACGCGAGCACGGCGGCGCTCCTGGGTGGCGAGGAGGAAGCGGCGTCACCGGTCACCGATGTCATCTCGTCGGGGGGTGGGCAGCCGCTCGACGCGGACACCCGTGGGTTCATGGAGTCGCGGATGGGTCACGACTTCAGCGACGTGCGGGTTCACACCGACGAGCGCGCGTTGGCGTCGGCGCAGGCCGTCAACGCGCACGCCTACACGGTCGGCAGCAACGTCGTCTTCCAGCGCGATCGCTACGATCCCGGCAGCGACGCGGGCAAGCGCATGCTCGCCCACGAGCTCACCCATGTCGTCCAGCAGCGCAGTGGGCCGGTCGACGGCACCCCGGCCGCCGGAGGCATCAAGGTCAGCGATCCGTCGGACCGCTTCGAGCAGGCAGCCGAGCGCAACGCCGATGCGGTCATGAGCGGCGCGCCGGCCACCGCGGACTCCGGCACCTCCGCGACCCACGTGCAGCGGCAGGAGGAAGAGGAAGAGCCCATCCAGGCCTTGTCGCTGCAGCGCCAGGAAGAGGAAGAAGAGATCCCCGAAGAGGCGTAGCGCCGACGAACCTCTCCGACGAAGCCGCCGCGCCGACCGTGGCGGCTTCGCTGTGCTTTTCCGGCACCCGAGGACCTCGCCCCTTCGGGCATCCACCTGTTCCCGCATGGCACGCCCGGCCGGACGCTGCATGCCCCCGCCGCCGGGTGCACGCTCACCGCAGTCGCTAGCAGGCGTCGCGAGCAGCCTTGAGGAGGGCGCACATGCCTACCTACCTATCACCCGGTGTCTACGTCGAGGAAGTGCCGTCGGGATCGGCCCCCATCGAAGGTGTGGGAACCGCCGTCGCCGCGTTCGTCGGCGTCGCCGAGCAGGGACCCGTGAACGAGCCCATCCTCGTCACGAACTGGAGCCAGTTCACCCAAACCTTCGGTTCCTTCGTCGAGGGATCCTATCTCGCCCTTTCCGTGTACAGCTTCTTCATGAACGGCGGCGGAAGCTGTTACGTCGTGCGCGTCGGCGCTAACGGGTCTCCCCCCGCGGCGCGCGCCGAGCTCATGGCGGGCACCGGCGACAAGCGCCTGGCGGCCTACCGCGTGACGGCGCTTCCCGAGGGCCCGGCGGGCAACAACCTCACCGTCGAGGTGGCCGACGCCTCGACCGACGGGAAGGCCGCCGACAAGGGCGGCGGCGACAAGGGATCGGACAAGGGCGGCGCCCCGAAGACCGAGGACGACACCTTCAAGCTCCTCGTCAAGGACGGCGGCCAGGTCGTCGAGGAGTTCGACCGGGTCACCGTGAAGCAGGGGTCCCAGAACGTCCTCACGGTCGTCAACGCCCAGTCGCAGTTCATCCGCATCGAGGAGGCGACCGGCACCGTCCTCGCGAAGCCGACCAAGGGCAGCGTCGCGCTGAGCGGCGGCGGCGCGTCGACCCAGGCGCAGCTCGCCCCCGACGACTACGTCGGTAACGCCGCGGACCGCACCGGGTTCGGGGGCCTCGAGGCCGTCGACCCCGTCACCATGGTCTGCGTTCCCGACCTCATGGCCGCCTACCAGAAGGGCCTGATCGACCTCGAGGGCGTGCAGGCCGTGCAGCTCGCGATGATCGCCCACTGCGAGCTGATGGGTGACCGCATCGCCATCCTCGACCCGCCACCGGGCCTCAACGCCCAGCAGATCCGTGAGTGGCGGGTCGACAAGGCCGGCTACGACTCGAAGTTCGCCGCCCTGTACTGGCCCTGGATCAAGGTGTTCGACCCGGCCAGCGGCGACAACGTGTTCGTGCCCCCGAGCGGCGCCATGGCCGGCATCTGGGGACGCAACGACGACACCCGCGGCGTGCACAAGGCGCCGGCGAACGAGGTCGTGCGCGGCGCGATCGCCCTCGAGACGCAGATCACCAAGAACGAGCACGACCTGCTCAACCCCGAGGGGATCAACTGCATCCGCGCCTTCCCCGGCCGCGGCATCCGCGTGTGGGGTGCCCGGACCCTGTCGAGCGACGCGGAGTGGCGCTACCTCAACGTCCGCCGCCTGTTCAACTACCTCGAGGAGTCGATCCTCAGCGGCACGCAGTGGGTCGTCTTCGAGCCGAACGACCATGCCCTCTGGGCGAAGATCCGCCGCACGATCAGCGCGTTCCTCGTCAACGAGTGGCGCAAGGGCGCCCTGTTCGGGCAGAACCCCGACCAGGCGTTCTACGTGAAGTGCGACGACGAGACGAACCCGGCCGAGTCGATCGATGCGGGCATGGTCCTGTGCGAGATCGGCGTGGCGCCGGTCAAGCCCGCCGAGTTCGTGATCTTCCGGCTGTCGCAGTTCTCCGGGGGCACCGCCCTCGTGGCCGAGTAACCCATCGATCGCCCGCCCACGCACACGGCACAGATAGATAAAGGAGACAAGGAGCCATGCCGCTTCCCGAGATGGACACCAGCGTCGGTTGGTCGTTCGGGTTCGAGTTCGACGGGGTCGAGATCAAGCAGATCCAGGAGGTCAGCGGGCTGAAGGTGGAGTCCGACGTGATCGAGCTCAAGCACAACACCAACGACGGCAAGTACGTGAACAAGAAGCTCCCTGGTCGACCCAAGATCGGCGAGATCACGCTCACCCGCGGTCTCACGGACGACAAGACGTTCCAGAGCTGGATCAAGGACGTGCAGTTCGGGAAGATGGCCGATGCCCGCAAGGGCGGCGCCATCAACGTCTACGACTTCGAGGGCACCGCCATCAAGCGCTACAAGCTCACGAACGCGTGGCCGAAGAGCCTCGAGGTCGGGTCGCTGAAGGCCGGTGACACGAGCGTGCTGACCGAGAAGCTCACCATCACGCACGAAGGTGTTGAGCCCGAGTGATGCGGCGCACGACGCTCGCCGAGGTGGGGCCGGCTCCCGGGGAGCCGGCCCCCCAGCCGGCGCCGGCTGACCCGGCGCCGACCGAGGCGTCACTGCGCACGGAGTTCGCGTTCGTGCTGCCCCGGGGCTACGTCGACCGGACGGGCCAGGTGCACCGTGACGGGGTCATGCGTCTCGCCACGGCGCGCGACGAGCTGCTGCCCCTCCACGACGACCGCGTGCGCGAGAACCCCGCCTACCTGAGCGTCGTCCTGCTCGCGCGGGTGATCGAGCGGATCGGCACGATCACCGACGTCCACCCCACGATCGTGGAGAACATGTTCGCCTCGGACCTCGCGTTCCTACAGGACCTCTACCGGCGGGTCAACAGCGAGGGCCACACGAGGGCGGGCGTCACCTGCCCGTCGTGCAGGCACGAATTCTCCGTGGACCTCGCGGGCGGACGCCTGGGGGAATCGTGACGTACGCCACCGACCGGCTCTACGAGGAGGTGGCGTACGTGGCCTACCATTTCCACTGGTCGCTCGACGACATCCTCGATCTCGAGCATCCGACGCGGATGCGCTTCGTAGAGGAGATCGGCCGGATCAACCGGCGGATGTCCGAAGGCGGGTAGAGCCCGATGTGGCCCTTCACCCGCCGCAAGAAGACCGGGGGCCCCGAGGGCGCGCAGGCGGCCCCGCCGCCGGCAGCGCCGGCTCGACCGGCCGAGCCGGTGGGGCCCGTCGGCCTTCCCCCGCTGCAGCGGACGTTCGAGCCACTGACCGCGTGCGCGCTGACGGCCAAGCACGCCACCTTCTCCGATGACCTGCCCGCGTGGCAGAACCCCGCCCGCACGCTCGAGCCCCTCGGGCACGAGGTGCGAGCGGACGCGCCCGCGGGCCTGGTGGAGGGCATCACCCGGCTCGCGGCTCCGGTTCCGCGCGCCGTCGAGGGGACGCTGCCGCTCGTGCAGCGCACCGCAGCGGGGACGCGCGGCCGGCCGTCGCGTCCCGGCTCGGCGGCGCCGGTCATCCCACCCACCATGGTGTACGCGCCGGAGGTCACCCACGGTCGCGACACCGCGCCGGGACCATCGCCCGTCCAGCGGGCGATGAGCCGGTCGCCGGCGGGTGAGCCCCCGACCGCGCACGCGGTCGCGACGGCTCCCGTCGCGCCGAGCGCCCCGCGCGGCGAGCTCGTCTCGGCACCGCCACCCGCCCTGCCGGTTCTGCGGCTCCCGGCCACGCCGCTGGAGCCGGTCGTGTCCCGAGCGGTCGACGACCCCGTCGACGACGGAGCCCCGGAGGCTGCGTCGCCGCCAACCGAGGCGCACCCCGCCGAGGACAACAGGGTTCAATCGCCGGCGCCGCCGCCGTCGACCGTGGCCGTGGAAGCGGACGCGGAGACCGCCGCTGCACCCGCCGTCCAGGGCAGCGATGACGTGACGCCGTCCGCGAGCCGACCGCGCGCGACCGGCACGCTCGACCCTCTGCGCCCGGTGAGCGCACCCGGCGAGCTACCGCCGGTGCAGCGCGCGGCCGGGCCGACAGGGCCGTCCCTCCCCCTTGCCACACCCCCACCGCCGGCTGGGGGATCGCGCAGGCTGGGTCTCGGCGCGCCGATACCCGCCGCGCCGGTGGCTACCAGGAGTGCGGGCCCGCCCCCCGGCTCGCCCCTGGCGGCCTCCGCCGAGGCTGCGCAGGCTTTCCTCGACGCCCTCCCCTCGAGCGGGTCGACCGCGGATGCGCCCGCTACAGCAGACGCCGCCTCAGCAGACGCCGCCTCAGCAGACGCCGCCTCAGCAGACGCCGCCTCAGCAGACGCCGCCGCGGCTGCCACCGCCCCGGCAGATGATGTGGCCGCGACCGGTGGGGGCGTGACCGGACCAGCCGAAGGGCAGGCCGTCCAGCGGACCTCCCGCGACCTGGCACCGAGCGACGGGGGTACCGGCGAGACGGCGGAGCCGAGCGCCGCCGCGCCGCTCGTCGGACAACGCCCGCCCCTCGGCGCGTTCCCCGAGGAACGGGTCGCTCCCGGCGACACCCAGTCCCCAGAGGTGGGGCTGCCCGTGCGGGCCCCCCGGTCCACCGACGGCCTCGACACCGCTAGCTCGCAGGCGCCGACGGTGGGGAGCCCGGACCCTGGGCCGGGGGCCGGAGATCCCCGACTGGCTGCGCGCGGGGCAAGTGGTACCCCACCGCCGCCGGTGCTCCCGGTCGTGCAACGCGCGCCGGTTGGCGCTCCGGGCGCTCCCCGGACCTCCTCACCCGCAGGGGGCCCGCCGCCGCACAGCGAGGCTGGCACGCCCACGCACGGCCCACCGACGGCCACCGAGGCCGCAGCGCCCACCGAGGCCGCCACCCCCACGGTGGTGGAACTCCCGGCGGCCGAGGCCGCAGCGCCCACCCTGGCGCCACCGCCGCCGAGCGAGGGCGCTGCCCCGCCTTCCGTGGCCGCGTCGTCCACCGACCGGCCGGACCTCCCGCCGAACCTCGAGGAGGTCGGTCATGCCGGCCTGCTCGGGGACCGACCGCTGGGGCCGCCCAGCGACACCGCCGACAGTGGCGGCTCACCGGAGGTCGGTCCGGGCGCGGATGCGCCGCTTGACCTGGCACTGCCCGCGCCTGCCCCGCTTGACTTCGCACTGCCCGCGCCCGCCCCGCCTGACCTCGCGCGGGCCGAGCCCGTAGGCCCGGAAACCTCCGGGACGGAGCAGCGGGCCGGTGTCGTGCAGCGCAGCGCCGAAGCGACCGCACAGCCTGGGGCCCCGCTGCTCGGTGACAGCGTCCTGGCCGCTCCGGCGCTCCCGGAGGCAACCGCAGGCTTCGCCGGAAACCGGGCGAGCCCACCATCGCCGCTCGCCGCACCCGTGCTCGGACCGTTGCTCGGCGGCCTGCCGCTGCAGCGCGCCGTCGACCGTGGGGTGCGTCCCGGCGCCGCAGCCGCCGCAGGCCCCGGTGCCTTCTCGCGGCGGCTTGCGTCCGGACCGTTACCGGCGAGTCCGTCCCCGCAGGCGCCGAAGGGAAGCGCCGTCGACCCGCGTGTCCCCTCCAGCCTCGTGGCGGCGCAGGCGCCGCGCAGTCTCCCCCCGTTGTGGTCCGCGCCGCCGGCGGGCCTGCCGCCGGCAGGGTTCGGGAGCCCGGGTCTCGCCGCACCCGGCCTCCAGCGAAGCAGCGACCTGGCAGCGGACGCGCCGGGTGTCGCCGCTCTCGCCGTCCAGCGGACGGCGCCCGCGAACGGGCACCTTCTCGCCCCGCTGCGCTCCCTCACCGGCCCGAAGGGATCGGCGGCGGCGGAGAACGGCTCGGCGGCGGGGAACGGCCATCACCCCAGCGGGAACGGGCACGGCGCCCTGCTCGCCCTGGCGGTCCCCCACGGGGGCGGTCGTGACGCGGGGCAGGAGGGTGGCGAGGTGAGCGTGCAGCGCGTCACGGCGGTCGGCGAGGTCGCAACCTCCGTGGCCTCGCCGAGCGGCAGGTCCACCGGCGGGGTGGTGGACACGCCGCCCGCAGGCGCGTCCGGACCGGCCGGCCCGTCGGAGGAGGCGGAGGAGACCTCGGTGATCGACGCGCTCGACCTCGACGAGCTCACCCGCCGCCTCGGGGACCGGCTCGTGCACCGCATGAAGCGCGAGCTGCGCCTCGACCGGGACCGTGTGGGCCACCTCACCGACATCCGACGCTAGGACACAGTGACATGAACGCACCGAGCGCGACGGCGACCGCAACGGCCCCCAGCGGCGCGGCGGCGATCGCGGACCCGGCCGTCACCGTCTGCTTCGGCGTGCGCATCGACGGCCAGGACATCGGCTCATTCGCGAGCTGCGACGGGCTTGGCATGGAGGTCGAGATCCAGGAGGTAAAGGAGGGCGGCAACCCCTTCTTCGTCCACCAGCTGCCGGGGCGGATCAAGTACTCGCGCATCAAGCTCACCCGCCCCGTCAACGCGGACTCCGTGAAGGTCGCCGCGTGGATCGCCGGGATGGCCACGGAGGTGAAGCGCACCCAGGTGGAGATCAGGGCGATGAACCAGAAAGGCGACAGCATCGCCACCTGGGTGCTTTTCGACGCCTTCCCGTACAAGTGGAGCGGCCCGTCGCTGAACGTCGAGGGTCCGAAGGTCGCGACCGAGACGCTCGAGCTCGCGCACCACGGCTTCCTCATGCCGCCGACCTCGAGCCCCGCGTGAGCACGCCGAACCCCAGGAGGGTGGGAGCACCATGACCTTCATGCAGGACAGCCGCACGAAGCCGGAGAAGGCGTACCTGTCGCTTAAGGAAACCGCCGCGGGGTCCGCCACGGGCGCCGCCGGGTCCGGCGCCGGGACGCGGCTCATCGAGTTCCGCTTCAACCCCGAGCAGTACTCGATCTCGAAGAGCGCCACCTGGAAGTCGGATCCCCAGAAGCGCGCCGAGGAGGCGCCCCCACCGCAGTTCGAGGGCACCGGTGCCCGCACGCTCGAGCTGGCGATCCTGCTCGACGAGAGCGAGACCGGCAACAACGTGCAGTCCGACGTCGAGAAGTTGTTCGACTGCTGCACCCCGAGCGCGCAGAGCATCGACAACAACCAGCCCCGCCCCCCCTACGTCGTGTTCGCATGGGGCACGTTCTTCAGCTTCACGGCCTACATCACCTCCGTCACCGCGAAGTACACGCTCTTCCGTCCGAACGGCGCGCCGATCCGCGCGGAGTGCAGCCTCAAGCTCACCGAGGTGCCCGAGGCGCGACCCCGCCAGAACCCGACCTCCGGGACGCTCGAGGCGCACAGGATCTACACCGTGTCGACCGGCGACACGCTCGCCTCCGTGGCCTACCGGGAGTACGCCGACGCGGCGCTGTGGCGCGCTCTCGCCGAGGCGAACGACATCGACGACCCGATGCGGCTGCTCCCGGGGACCAGCCTGCTCATTCCCCCCGCCGCCGAAGCCGGCGCACACAGGTAGGCAACCGGGATGCTCGACGACGTCTTCTTCTCCATCAAGCGGCGAGGCACGCCGGTCAGCGCCGACGTCCTGCAGATGCTCGAGTCGGTCGTCGTCGAGCAGAGTCTCACGCTGCCCGATGTGTTCATCCTCACCTTCCTCGACGAGATGCGCGTACTGCTCGACGGCCCTCAGGGGTTCGCGATCGGTGACAAGATCGAAATCGGTGTCCTCGTGACGAACGCACCCGAGCCCCTCGTCGTCGGAGAGGTCACCGCGGTCGAGGCGGAGCACGACGGGACGGGCACCTACACCGTCCTGCGCGGCTACGACCTGGGGCACCGGCTGCAGCGGGGGCGCAAGGTGCGCACGTTCATCAACCAGACGTACGCCGACGTCGTCCGCAGGGTGCTCGGCGAGGCCGGGGTGACGGCGGGGACCATCGAGTCGGCGGGGCTCACCACGCATCCCCTGGTGTCGCAGAACAACGTGAGCGACTGGGAGTTCGTCCAGGGGCTCGCGAAGGAGGTCGGGTTCTTCGCCGGCATGCGGGAAGACCGGTTCGTGTTCGCCAAGCCCACGGAGGCGGGGACCGCGCCGGCCGTGGGCAACCTGCGGTCGAGCGGGCCCCTGCAGCTCGCCCTCGGCGACGAGCTGCTGCGCTTTCGCGGTGTGGCGAGCGCGGTGGAGCAGGTCAGCGAGGTCGTCGTGCGGAGCTGGGATCCCATAACGAAGGGGGCGGTGGTGGCCACCGCCAGCGCCGCCGGCCCGACGAGCGCGCAGCTGGACAGCGACATCGCTCCGCAGCGGCTGGCCGGCCTCTTCGGCGGCGCCACGCTGGCGCAGGTCGACATCCCCGACCACCTTCAGAACGGCGCTGACGCGGCCGCGAAGAGCCTCGTCGACGAGATCGCGTCCGCGTCGGCCGAGTTCGACGGGGTCGCACGCGGCAACCCGAGGCTCGCGGCCGGTACGGCGATCAGCGTGGGGCTCGTCGGCAAGCCCTTCGACGGGCGCTACGTCCTCACGAGCGCCCGCCACACGTACCACCATGTCGAGGGGTACACGACGGCGTTCACGGTCAGCGGCCTGCGCGACGGCACGCTGTACGGCCTCGCGAACGGAGGGCTGCCGATCGGCGCCCCACCGATCCAAGGCGTGGTCGTGGCCATCGTGACGAACAACAAGGACCCCGACGACCTGCTGCGGGTCAAGCTGAAGTTCCCCTGGCTCGCCGACGACTACGAGTCGGACTGGGCTCGGCTCGTGCAGCTGGGCGCCGGCGCCGAGCGAGGCAGCGTCGTCGTGCCCGAGGTCAACGACGAGGTACTCGTCGCGTTCGACCACGGCGACCTGCGCCGCCCGTACGTGCTCGGTGGTGTCTACAACGGCCGGGACAGGCCACACCTGGGGCCCGGAGCAACCGTCGTCGCCGGCGACGGCAGCGTCAACCACCGCACGGTCGCGTCGCGCACGCACCAGACCGTCGCGCTGATCGACGAGGCGGGAAAGGAGGGCGTCACGGTCGTCACCGGTGACGGCAGGCAGGAGCTCGCCCTGAAGGCGGCGGACCGCAAGATCACCGTGACGAGCGAGGGCGACATCGAGGTCACCGCGAAGGCTGGCGGCAAGATGACCATGGACGCGACGGGCGACATCAAGGTGGCGAGCAATGCGAACGTCACCATCGAGGCGGTCGGCAACGTCAAGGTCAAGGCCACCGGCAACCTCGCGCTAGAGGGCGCGGTCGTGAACGTGAAGGCCACCGGCCCGCTCACGATGTCGGGCAACCCGATCAAGCTGAACTGAAGGGGGACTGGAGATGCCGACCGGACCGGCCGCGGTGCTCGGCGACAGGATCGTCGGGGTGTGCGTGGGCCATCAGGTGCCCGGGCCGCCTTCCGGCAACCCCGTGCCCGCCCCTCCGCTGCCGTTCTCCGCGCCCATCACCCTGCAGTGCGCGACGAAGACGCTCATCGCCGGCAAGCCGGCGGTCGTCGTCGGGGCAAACGGGCTCAACACCCCTCCGCACGTCGGGCTGCACCCGTCGGACCCCTTCATGGCGCCGGTCATGCAGAAGGGCACCGTCACGATGGGCAGCGCGACCGTGCTCATCGAGAACAAGCCGGCGGTGCGCATGGGTGACATGGCGACGATGTGCATGGGCCTGCCCGGGCAGGTCGTCGCGACGGCGGTGACCGTCGTCATCGGGGGGTGAGCGTATGAGCGAGGCGTTCATCGGCCAGGGCTGGGCCTTCCCCGTGCGGGTCGGGTCCAGCGGCAGCATCGAACTGTCCGCGCGGGAGCGGGAGATCGAGGAGGCGATGCGCCTCATCATCGGCACCGCCTACGGCGAGCGGCCGATGCGCCCCGAGTTCGGCTGCGCCATCCACGACTACGTGTTCGCGCCCGCGGACGCAACCACCGCGGGGCGCATCTCCTACGAGGTACGCGCCTCGCTGCAGCGCTGGGAGCCCCGCATCGACGTCCACGACGTCACCGTGAGCCTCGACGACGCCGATCCCTCGACGCTCTACATCGACATCACCTACGTCATCAAGGGCACAAACGACCCCCGCAACCTCGTTTTCCCCTTCTACGTCATTCCCGAGGAGTAGTCGTGTCGCTGCCAGCCCCCCACCTCGACGACCGGCGTTTCCAGGACCTCGTCGACGACGCCAAGCGCCTCGTCCAGCAGCGCTGCAAGGACTGGACCGACCACAATGTGTCGGACCCCGGCGTGACGCTCATCGAGACGTTCGCGTTCATGGTCGACCAGCTCATCTACCGCCTCAACCGCGTGCCCGAGCGCAACTACGTGAAGTTCCTCGAGCTCATCGGCGTGCGGCTGTTCCCTCCGACGGCAGCATCGGCCGATGTCACCTTCTGGCTGTCCGCGCCCCAGGCGGGGACGATCCTCATCCCCGTCGGCACGCAGGTCGCGACGCCCCGCACGGGAGCAGAGGACGCGGTCGTGTTCACGGTCTGCGAGGAGCGCGCCATCCTGCCGTGCCACCTCGAGCGCTGCGCGTCGAGCATCGACGCGGACCATGTGCGCGACCACACGGAGAGCCTCGCTGCCGTCGAGCCGTTCTACTGTTTCGACACCGAGCCGAAGCCGGGCGACAGCCTGCTCATCGGCCTGTCGAACGCCGTCCCCGGCTGCGCGGTGCTCCTGCAGTTCGCGTGCGAGATCGAAGGCGTCGGGGTCGATCCCCGCCGCCCGCCGCTCGTGTGGGAGGCGTGGAACGGCGAGGGGTGGGTGCGCTGCACCGTCGACCACGACGGCACGGGAGGACTCAACACCGCCGGCGACGTCATCGTCCACCTGCCCCGCGACCACGCAGTGTCGGTGATCTCCCGGGAGCGGGCAGGGTGGCTGCGGTGCCGTGTCGTCGAGCCCTTCGAGGACCAGCCGTTCTACCGGCAGTCACCGCGCATCAGCTCGCTCACCGCCGCGACGATCGGAGGGACGACCGGGGCCGTGCACGCCGAGCTCGTCGGCGAGGAGATCCTCGGGCTGTCCGAGGGGGTGGCCGGTCAGCGCTTCCCCGTCGAGCAGCGCCCGGTCGTCCCCGGCGACGAGCCGCTCCTGCTCGAGGTAGCCGGAGGCGACGGGTGGGACGAGTGGACGCCGGTCGACGACTTCTCCCAGAGCGGCTCGACGGACCGCCACTTCATGCTCGACGCGGTCGCCGGCGAGGTGATCTTCGGGCCGGCGGTGCGCCAGCCTGACGGGACGCTCACCCAGTACGGGGCCGTGCCGCCCAAGGGCGCCCCCCTGCGGCTGCGGGGCTACTGGACCGGGGGCGGGCGTCGCGGCAACGTCGCCGCGAAGAAGATCACCCTGCTGCGCGAGACGATCCCCTACGTCGACCGGGTGGTCAACCGCGCGTCGGCCACCGGCGGGGTGGACGGCGAGACGCTCGAGAACGCGAAGCTGCGGGGACCGATCTTCATGCGCACGCGCAGCCGGGCGGTGACCGTCGAGGACTACGAGCAGCTCGCCCGTGAGGCGGCGCCGGAGGTGGCCCGCGTGAAGTGCGTCCCGGCGGGCGTCGACGGGACGGAGTCGGGGCTCGTGCGCATCCTCGTCGTCCCGTCCGCCGACGACGAGGCGGGACGGTTGCGGTTCGAGCAGCTGCTGCCGAACGACGAGACCCTCGAGCGGATCGCCACCTTCCTCGACGACCGGCGGATGATCGGCGCGCGCATCCTCGTCGAGCCGCCGGTGTACCAGGGCATCACCGTCGTCGCCCGCCTGCGGGCCAAGCCCCGGGTGAGCCCGACACGCCTGCAGACCGCGGCGCTCGAGGCCCTCTACCGCCACTTCAACGCCCTCACCGGCGGCCCCGACGGCAACGGCTGGCCGTTCGGGCGACCGATCCACGTCGGCGAGGTGTACTCGGTGCTCCAGCGGCTGCCTGGCATCGACTTCGTCGAGGACGCCTCGCTCTTCGCAGCCGATGCGGTCACCGGCGAGCGGGGCAGGTCCACCCAGCGTCTGGAGGTCTCGGGGTCGACGCTCGTGTTCTCCTTCGAGCACTCCGTGCTCGTGGAGGAGTCCTGACGTGCGCGGCACCGTCGAGGGTCTGGAGTCGCCTCACCCCGTCGGCCTCGCCCTCCCCGCGCTGTACCAGGAGAACGAGTTCGTCCAGCAATTCGTCGCCGGGTTCGACGGCGTGCTCGCGCCGTTGTTCACGACACTCGACTGCCTCGACGCGTACTTCGACGCGCAGGTCGCACCGCCCGACTTCCTTCTGTGGCTCGCCCAGTGGGTCGGCGTCGCGCTCGACGAGAACTGGCCCGAGGAACGCCAGCGCGACCTCGTCGCGCGGATGGTCGCGCTCTACGGCTCCCGGGGGACCGTCGCGGGGCTGCGCGAGGTCGTGCGGATCATCACGGGTGCCGAGCCCGAGGTCGATGACAGCGGCGGGGCGGCGTGGTCACCGGTGCCTGGCGGTGAGCCGCCGGGACGGGCGGAGCCACGGCTGCGGGTACGCGTTCCCGAGGGCAGCGTCTCGAGGAAGCGGCTGGAAGCGCTCGTGGCGGGCGCCGTGCCGGCGCACGTCGTGGTCGACGTGGAGGTGGGCGGATGATCGTCTGTCAGCAGTGCGGCTACCAGAACGACGACGACGACGAGTTCTGCGGGGGATGCCCGGGGTACCTGCCCCACGTCGGCATCCACGTCGACGAAGAGGTCGCCGTGGAGGAGGTGGAGCACGAACCCGAGGAGGTCGCGCGCCCCGGCCTCGTCGAGCGGGTCAAGTCGATGGTGATCGGCGAGGGGGACGCGGACGCCGAGGGTGCGCTCCTGACCGCCCCGGGCGAGGGCACGCAGGTCGACCCGGAGCAGGCCGCAGCCGATGAACGCGAGCGCGCGGAGGCCGCGGAGATCGAACGGGCCGCCGCCGAGCAGCGCGAGGCCGCCGCGCTCGAACGGGAGCGCCTCGCCGCGGAGCGCGAGCGGGAGGCTGCGGCCGAGCGGGCGCGTCTGGAGGAGGCGGAGCGGCAGCGCAAGGAGCAGGCGGAGCAGGAGCGCCAGGCCGCGGAGGAGCGCTGGCGGGCCGAGGAGGAACGGCGCGCGGCCGAGGAGGCGGAGCGACGTGCGGCGGCCGAGGCGGAGGAAGCCGCCGCCGCGCAGCGCAGCGCCGACGAACGCGCGGCGGCCGAGGCGGCCCGGCGCGAGGAGGACGAGCGCCGGGCGGCCGCGGAGGCCGAGGAACGCCGGCGGCGGGAGGAGGAGCAGGCGCGGCGCCGGGTGGAGGAGGAACGTGCGGCGGCGGCCGCCGCCGAGCGCGAACGCGAGGCCGCCGAGCGGGCGCACGCGGCCGCGGAGGAGCGCAAGCGGGCCGAGGAGGAGCGGCGGGCTGCCGAGGAGGCGGTAAGGCGGGCGGCTGCGGAGGCCGAGGAGCGGGCACGTCGGGCCGCCGCGATGGTTGCGAAACCGCCTCCCGAGGCCGCCACCCCGCCCGCACCGGTGGCCGCGCCGCCGGTCAGGCCGCGCAGGACGCGCGCCCAGCCGGTCCAGTCTGCGGACCCCGTGCCCGTCGCCGAGGACGCCGACACGATCGCCGCCCGGCAACCGACCGCCCAGCAGCCGGCCCCGCCCCGGCCCCGCCCCCCGACGAAGAAGACCGCTCCCAGCCGCGTCATCGAACCGGGCGACCTCGTCTGCGGTCAGTGCGGTGAGCCGAACAAGCCCGAACGTCGGTTCTGCCGGCGGTGCGCCGCCTCCCTTGAGGAAGCGAAGGTCGCGAAGGTGCCGTTCTGGCGACGGGTGTTCCGTAGGCGGGAGAAGAAGGTGGCGGCGGGCGAACGGCCCGGTCGTCGCGGGCAGGGCGTGAAAGGCGCGGTCGGCCAGGCGCGTCGGGGACGGACGGCGTTCCGGCGGTGGTCGCGGCGCCTCATCGCCATCGCGGCGCTCCTGGGGGTCGTCGCCGCCGTCGGTCCGGCGCGCTTGAGCGTCCTCGAGCGCGGTCAGGAGCTGTACCAGTCGCTGCGCAACCGCTTCGCGCCGGAGCTCGTGCTCGTCACGCCACTCCCGCCGAGCGCCTCGTCGGAGGATCCGCTGCATCCCGCAGCGAACGCGACGAACAGGGATCCCACGAACTACTGGCTCGCGAACGACACCGGTCCGGGACACGTTCTCACCGTGCCGTTCGATCCTGCGGTCGACCTGCGCCAGGTCGGGTTCCTGCCGGGCGCGCCCGGCGACGCGTTCAGCCGCCACGCGCGGCCGAAGGACGTCCATCTCGTGTTCGACAACGGCGCAACCGCCGAGTTCACGCTCGACAACAACGACGGCTTCCAGCGCAGAGCCGTCAAACCGGGGGTGGTCCGCCAGGTGCAGGTCCGCATCATGAGCGTGTACCCCTCAACCGAGGACGACCGGGTGGCGATCACCAACATCCAGTTCCACGCGGTCAAGGCCGAGGACGCTCAAGGGGAGTGAAGCGCCGGCCGACGGGGAATGGGAGGAACCCAAAGCCCGTCAGCGCCAGGCGAGGCGCCATACCCCCCGAGGAGCTCTCCGATGGCCGGCATCGGTCGACCCCTGGAAGAGATCGACGTTCCCGAACCCGCTCACGTGCCCGACTACGTGCCGGCAGAGGACCCGCAGCCGAGCACGCCCCGCCGTTGACGTCGGCGGCGCGCGTCGAGCGAGACCCGATCCGCGTTCTCAAGGCCGGGTGGGTCCTGCTCGCGGCGGACCGGCGTTCCGGGCGCTTCGCGGGCCTGAGCGTGGGGGCGCCCTACCGCGCGCACGACAGGGCCCGGTGCTTCCGGGAGCGCTGCCCGGTCGACGGCAACCACGCTGCGCCCCATCCCCGGGGAACGTGCGGCTTCTACGGCAGCACGGGGGACCCGCTCGCGTGGATGCTGCCGGAGGCCGCCCTGCTCGACGTCGAGCTCTTCGGCCGGGTGATCCGCCACGAGCGGGGATGGCGTGCGGGCGGTCAGCGGGTGCTCGGCGTGCGCTTCCTCCACGGCTGCGCCGCCTGCCTGCGCCCCGTCACCGGTCCGCTCCTCGTGACCGCGCCGGCGCCCGTCGACACGAGAGGAGTGCTCGTGGCTCCCCGTTGCGCCCGGTGCGCCCAGGTGTGGCGGTCGCCGAGCTACGGTGACGTCCTCGAGCCAGCCGAGCTCGCCGGGCTGCTCGGCACCGAGGTGAGCTGGCTCGACCCCGTGCGGTCCGCCCGGGTGCTCCAGCGCCAGGCGCGCTCCCGCCGGCCTGGCCGCCCGTCGCGCCGCATCGAGCACTGAGCACCTGACCTGCCCCGTGGCGCGCCGCGGGCCTACATGTTCGACGAGTGGCCGGGGAACAGCTTCGCGTCGGGATCGATCGCGATGGCGGCGTTGTTGACCGCGGTCGCGGCCTCGCCGAACCCCACCGAGATGAGCTTCACCTTGCCGGGGTACTCGGTGATGTCACCGGCGGCGAAGATCCGCGGCAGGTTCGTGGCCATGGTCGTGTCGACGTGCAGCGAGCGCTTGTCCGTCTCGAGTCCCCAGCGCTTGAGCGGCCCGATGTCGGCTTTGAAGCCGAGGGCGGCGATAATTGCCTGAACTTTGAGGGTCTCCCGCTCGTCGGTCTCGTTGTTGAAGATCTCGACCGCCTCGACCCTGTCCTGCCCGTGGATCTGGGCGACCTCCCAGAAGGTCAGCACCCGCGCGTCGGAGTTCATCACCTGCTGGACGGTGTGCTTGTGGGCGCGGAAGCGGTCGCGCCGGTGCACGAGCGTGATGCTCGAGGCGATGCCCTGGAGGTTGAGCGCCCAGTCGAACGCGCTGTCGCCACCTCCGACGATGAGCACGTCCTTGCCCTCCATCGCGTCGAGCTTCGGCACGAAGTAGACGAGGCCCTCACCCTCGAAGCCCTCCGCCGCGGGAAGCGTCTTCGGGCTGAACGTCCCGATGCCGCCGGTGACGACGACGGCCCTGCAGTGCACCCTCCGCCCCTTGTGGCTGGTCACCGTCATCGTGTCGTCGTCGTGGCGTTCGAGCTCCTCGGCGCGGTGGCCGAGCAGGTAGACGGGGTCGAACTGGTTGGCCTGCTCGACGCAGTTGTCGACGAGGTCCTGCCCCTTGATGGCGGGGAAGCCGCCGACGTCGTAGATGAGCTTCTCGGGGTACATCGCGGCCACCTGCCCGCCGGGCTCGGGAAGGGAGTCCACGATGGCCGTCGTGAGGCCCCGGAAGCCGGCGTAGTACGCGCCGTACAAGCCTGCCGGGCCCGCGCCGACGATGAGCAGGTCGACCTCCACCGGGTCGCCGGAGGCTGCCGTCGCCTGGGTCGTGTCGCTCACGCGGGGTCCTTTCGTCCGTTGCCCGCGCCTACGCTAACCCGCCGGCACCCTCGAGGCATCCCCCACGCGCGGGGTTCACCGGGCGAGCTGGTCGAGCTGCCAGTGCTGGTACGACGTGAGCGCGGCATGCCCCCCGAGCAGCGTGACGCGTGCGAGCCCGAGCGTGTCGCGCTCCGCGAGGTAGGCGCCGACGTCGGGGTCGCGGTTCACGTCGACGCCCGGCACGATCATGAGCAGCTGGCGGCGCTGCGCCGCGAGCGGGCCGCCGGCGAGCGCGTCGGGGAAGCGCTCGCCGAGGGCGACGACGAGCCCTCGCTGGTCCGCGTCGAGGATCTGCGGTCGCGCCCACGTGTTGACCTTGCGAGCCGTCGCGTAGCGCGACGGGCCCGCGAGGCGGGTGACGAGGTGGCCCTGGCGGCGGAGCTCGTTCGCGACCTCCTCGCTGACCGCCGCGTTGCCGCCGGCCACCACGACCTCGAGCGTGCCGGATTCACGGAGCACCCGGCGCGTGGACTCGGGCAGGCTGTTCGTGCCCGTCAGCAGGATCGGCATGCGCAGCATCCCGGCGGGGGCCGACACCGACAGGGCGTCGGGGAAGGCGTTGCCGACCACGAGGAACATTCGCGGGTGCGCGGCCCCGAGGTGGCGGGCGACGGCCACGGCGGTACCGAACCGGTCGGTGCCGGCGATGCGCTGGACCTCGTACCGCGCGCTCAGCGCCGCCTGGAGCTGGGCGCTGATCGCGTTCGTGCCACCGAGCAACGTGATCCGCCGTGGCCGCAGCTCCTCGAGCGCGGCAGCGGTCTCGGGCGGGAGCCCGTCACGACCGGTGAGCAGCAGCGGCGCATCGCGCTGGAACGCAAGGGGCCCGCCCGCGAGCGCGTCGGCGAACGTCTGCTGGGTGGCCAGCACCACCTCCTGCGCGCCCTGGGGGTGGGAGGCGCGCGCGGCGGCGGCGGCCGTGCCGGCGCGGCTCGCACCGGCGAGCCGCTCGGAGGCTGCGAAGTCGTAGGAGTGGTGGACAAACAGCCCGGTGGCCACCGGGCGCAGCGCGGCGTCACAGCACGGACGGTTGAGCAGCTGGCCGTCGGTGACCATCTGCGTGGAGCCGCCGCCGTCGAGCGCGAGACCGTCCACCGCACCGAGCCGGCGCAGCAGGTGTGACAGCTCGTGCATCGTCATCCCCGACGAGTAGCCGGGCTGGCGGCCGTCCACGGTGACGAGGAGAACCTGACCGTCGGCGGTGCGGCCGATCGCCGAGCGTGGATGGCGCACGTTCGAGTGCGTGCCCGCCGCGAACCCCTCGCCCTCCCACGTCGCCGGGTCGGTCCGCTCGCCGTTCTGCACGATGAGCGGTCCCGCGGCGAGACCGTGGCGCAGCTGCGTCCACGCCGCCGGGTCGGTCACGGCCGGCTGCAGACCGACCCGGACGGTGGCAGTGGCCCCGGGGCCCGCGCCGGCGAAGTGGGTGGCGTGGTCGCCCTGGGCGACGACCACCGCCCCGCCGGGGGGTACGGCCACGTCGCCCTCGCCGGCGAGCACGGAGCGCACGACGCCCTCGCCCACGCCGCTGGCCGGGGGTCGCAGGCCGTCGACGGTGAGGGCGCGGACCGGCAGGGGGGCGCCGCCCACCCGGACCGCGCGCACGGCGACGGTCGCGCCGAACGCGGGGGTGTAGACGAAGCTCGCATGGTTGCCGTCCGGGTAGGGCGGGCTCGCGGAGTGGTAGCGGTTCACGCCGTTCAGCCGGACGGGGGTGCTGCCCCCGACGGCGATGTCCATCCCGGTCTGCAGGCGGTCCATGAGCAGGCCACCCGGCACCGTCGCGACCGTGCCGCGCGGCCCCGCCCCCTGCGTCTGCGCCTCCGACACGAGCAGCTGGTCCTCGGCGTAGTAGCCGTTGGGGTCCCCGACGGGGTTGTTCAGCCAGAAGCCGCCGTTCACGCCCGCCACGCCGCCGTGGGGCAGCAGACGCTGGCCCATCCCGTGCACCGTCTCGAGGCCCTGCACGGTGGACCGCCCGAGCATCGGCCGCAGCTCCAGTGCCGGGTCGGCGGCGTTGAACGTCAGCACGTTCGCCACGGCGGGGTTGCCGTCGTCGAGGCGCAGCGAAAGCTGCCGGCGCTCGAGCCCTGGGAAAACCGGCCACCGGTGCTCGCCGACCGTGGTCGACGCGGCGCTGACCTCGCCGGAGATGACCGCCCCTGCCGGCGCCCCCGCGAGCGGGGGCAGCAACGCGGCACCCGTCGCGAGCAGGAGAAGGAGGGTGAGACGAGGGCGCACGGAGGGCTCCGGTTCTTCTCGAGGGCAGGCCACAGCGGGCGGCCCTTAGGGCAGAGACGTCGAAACTCGGCGCAACGGTGCGGCCCGTCGCGCGGACCGCACCGCTAGCATGCCGCGTTCATGGACGTGTTCGACGCGCTGAGCAGGGCTCGCGCCCGGGGCGAGCCGGTCGTGCTCGTAACGGTGCTCGCCGTCGAGGGGGACGCGCCCACCCGGTCGGGTGCCAAGCTCGTCGTCGGCCCCGAGGGCATCGTTGCGGGGACCCTCGGCTGCTCGGAGTTCGACACCGCGGGTGTGGAGCTCGCCGGCGAGGCCATCGGGCAGGAGCGACCGCTGCGGCGGCGCCTGGACTTCCCCTCGCACAGCCGCGAGCGGGCGATCGAGCTGTTCGCCGAACCGCAGCGCCCCGAGCCGGCGGTCCTCGTCATCGGTGCGAATCCGGTCGCGCGGTCGGTCGCCGAGCTCGCCCGCGCGGTCGGCCGGCGCGCCGTGCTCGTCGCCCCCGGCGGTGACACGGCCGTCCGCGGGGGCGTGGAGGTCCACGCCGACGACCCCGAGCGCTTCCTGCTCGCCGCGCCCCCGGGTGCGACCGACGCGGTCGTGGTGAGCGACCACGACGCCTCCTGGGTGGATGCGGTCCTGCGCGTCGCCCTCGCAAGCGACGCCTTCTTCGTCGGGATGCTCGGCAGTCGCCGGCACGCACCCGAGGTCATCCGCCGGATGCGTGACGGCGGTGTCCCGCCGGCCAATCTCGCCCGCCTGCGCTGCCCGTGCGGGCTCGACATCGGCAGCCGCACCCCCGCGGAGATCGGCCTGTCGATCGTCGCGGAAATCGTCGCCACCGCGCGGGGGCGCGACGGGCGCCCGCTCGGACTCGACTGGTCCGCCGGCGCGTCGGGATGAGGGACCACAGCGCCGACGCGGGGGGCGACGCCACCCTGCTCGACGCGAAGCGGTTCCTGCGCGAGGAGGTGTGGGCGGCGCTCGGCGACGCGGGGGTGGCCCGCTTCCCCGGGGCCGCCGGCCGCATCCCCAACTTCACCGGCGCGGAGGCGGCTGCCGAGCGGCTGCGCGACGTCGAGCGGTGGAAGCAGGCCCGGGCCCTCAAGGCCAACCCCGACAGCCCCCAGTGGCCGGTCCGGCAACGGGCGCTGGCCGACGGGATCGTCGTCTACATGGCCGTGCCCCGCCTCGCCGGCGAGGAGCCGTTCTTCCTCCTCGATCCGGAGCGCATCGACACGAGTCCCCGCAAGGCGTCGTCCATCAAGGGCGCCTCGGCGCAGGGGCGCACCGCGCCGGTGGAGGAGCTCGAGCCCGTCGACCTCGTCGTGACCGGCTGCGTGGCGGTGGACCGGCAGGGCGGCCGCCTCGGCAAGGGTGGCGGCTTCTCCGACCTCGAGTTCGCGCTCGCGTCGGCAGCCGGACTGATCGGCGAGCGCACGCTCGTCGTCACCACCGTCCATCCCCTGCAGGTCCTCGAACGTGGCCGCATACCGATGGGCGGGCACGACGTGCCCGTCGACCTCGTCGTCACCCCCGACGAGGTGATCGTGTGTGACCGGGCGCATCCCCGGCCCTCGGGGATCGCGTGGGACGACCTCACCGACGAGAAGATCGCCGCCATCCCGCTGCTCGCTCGTCTCGCCGGCAGCCGGTGAGCGCGCGCCCCCCACGGGCGGGACGGCTGTCAGCGCCGGCGGGCCCCCGCCGCGCGCAGGGCGTGGCGCTGGGCGTCCAGCCACTCCTCGGGCGCGCCGAGGCGGGCGGCGGCCTGGAGGCTTGCCGCCCGCCTCGAGCGTTCAGCACGGTCCATGGTCAGCGCCGCGTGCAGGGCGTCGGCCTGCCCCTCGACGTCGTAGGGGTTCACGAGGAGCGCCCCGTCGGCGAGGACGGACGTCGCGCCCGCGTTGCGGGACAGGACGAGGACACCCTCCCGCTCGTTGAGCACCGGGCCCTCCTTCGCGACGAGGTTCGTGCCGTCGATGACGGGGTTCGCGAGCAGCACGTCGTAGCGCTGGAGGGCGGCCACCGCCCGGGGGTAGTCGTCACCGACGAAAACGGTAAGGGCGTCGTCGCCGAACCGCTCGGTGATGCGGCCGGCCACCTCCCGGCACGCGAAGAGGTAGTCGCGGTACTCGTCGACGTCCTGCCGGGAGGGGTTGAGGTGCGCGTAGTGCCAGACCCGGCCGCGGTGCTCGGGGTGGCGCGCGAGGAGCAGCTCGTAGGCGCGCAGGCCGCGAAGGACGTTCTTCGACAGGTCGGTGCGGTCGACGCGGAGCAGCATCCGCCGCCCGTCGAGCTCGGCGTCGAGGTCCGCCCCGGCCGCGGCGACCTCGTGGGAGGCCGCCGACGAGGAGAGGTCCGCCTCGTCGACGCCGAGCACGAAGTCGGCCACGACCGTGCGCTGCCCGTCGAGAATCACCGCGTCGCCGTCGACCGCCGCGCCGAGCAGCTCCGCCGCGCACCGCCGGAACGCCGCCGTCCACAGGGGTGAGGAGAACGCGACGACGTCCGCGGCGAGCATGCCGCGCATGACCCCGTCGCAGATCCGGTCGGGCAGGCGGCGCAGGTAGTTCGGGCCGACCCACGGCGTGTGCATGTAGTGGAGGAGCTGGACGTGCGGCAGGCGGTCGCGGACGAAGCGGCCGGCGGTGCACAGGTGGTAGTCCTGCAGGAGCAGCTCGCCGCAGCCGTCGTAGCGCTCGGCGGCGTCGGCTGCGGCCTCGGCGACGCGGGCGTTCACCGGCATATACCCGTCGTCCCAGTCGTCCGGCCACCCCACACCGTTCGGCTCGTAGGGGGCGGACCACAGCCCGTGGAGGGTGAACCAGAGCAGGCGGTTGGCGACCTCGTTGTAGTAGGCCTCGAAGTGGTCACCGACGTCGAGCAGGCGCAGGTGGAACCTCGACCCGTCGGCGTCGACCTCGAACGGCTCCCCCCGGTGGGCCGCCGCGACCTCACGGTCGGTGTCGGAGAGGGCGACGGACACCCACGTGCCGGGCTCGGTCTGCATCGCCCCGCCGAGCGCGGTGACGAGACCGCCGAACCCGCGTTTGGCGACGAAGCCGTCGTCCGTGGCCTGCCAGCTCACGGGCCCCCGGTTGCTCGCGACGACGAGTCCCTCAGTCATGAGCGCGGAGGGTACATCCGACCGCGTCCATGACCGCATCGACGCCTGGGGCCTGCTCCAGCAGGTCGTCGAGCCCGACCGCGCCGGCGGCGATCTCGACGTCGCCGGGGTCGGCGCCGAGGGCGGCGAGCAGCCGCTCCGGGCGCCAGCGCAGGAGCAGGCCGCACTGGACGAGGGCACCGGAGCGCCGGCGGCGCTGCGCGAGGCCGACGAGCTTGCGGCCCCCGGCGGTCACCTCCCCCCGGCCGAGGGTCGCGTAGCACACCGCCGCGAGCAGCCGTTCCCGGGCGTCGCCCCGCGGCCGTGCCGTCGCGGCCCCGGTGTGGACGGCGACGTCGGCGACGCCAAGCCCGCGCAGCGCCGCCGCCCACGCCTGCCCGACCGGAGTGAACGCCGCGCCGGGCCCTCCGTCCAGCCACGGGTGCCCCGCCGGCAGGAGGACGTCGAGCGACAGGAGGTCCTCGTCCATCAGCACCGCACCCCCGCCCGAGTAACGGGTCACCGCCGGAAGGCCCGTGACCGGCGCGACGTCGCCCTGCCCTCGGCCGAGTACGAGCGCGGGAGTCGCCGAGCGGTACCAGCGCAGGGTCGGCACGGGCTCTTCGGCGAGCGCGTCGAGCAGCGTCGCCCCGCGCGCGAGCAGCGCCTGCGCCTCGCCGACCTCGAACGGCAGAAGGCGCCAGCCGTCCATGGGCTCGGGGCCACCCGGTCCCCCGCGGGGCTCCGCGCTACCCGCCGTCCTGCACCATGCCGAACTTGTCCTCGTAGTTGTCCGCGGACCTATCGTCGGTTGACATCCTTTGCCGATCCCTCCTCTTGCGAGTTCCCCGCACTCCATGGCTGCAAGTCTCGGAGACCGGTGGATCTACGAAGGCTGTAGTACTGGGGAGAAGTTCGAAGGAATCAGCCGATACACCAGGGTTGACCACGCCCTGCGAGGGCAAGCCAAGGCCCCTTTGCACCTGCACGGGTTGAGAGAGCGCATCTTGGCGCCGACGCTGTTGAGGCACCCGGTTGTCCGGGGAGGTCACAGGAGAATCGGCGAGGGTGAGAAGGCGATGCCGACCGCGGCGGCGAAGACGCCCTTGAGGACGAGCTCACGGACCATGTCGGCGGCGCTCCACTGAGTCGGCTTGGTGATCCCGAGGGCGGTGTACAGCAACCAGTCGCTGCCCAGGAGCACGATGTAGAAGATGGCGGTGGTGAGCACGGCGCCCAGGCCAAGCAGCGACAGTGCGGCGAGCACGACGCCGACCGCGGTCCCGCGATGTCAGCAACCCATGGGCTTGACGCGCCGCCACGGAGGATGAGAATGAGCATTGCGCCGTTCCCTGACCTCGGTCGCCTGTAGGGCTTTCGAGCCTGCGTGTCATCATGAGGCAGGGGCCTGCCAGGTGCCACTGATTGTTCCCTCGAGGACGTGGCTCAGACTCTTGAGTTCGGTTCGGTCCCTGGGACGGCCTTTTCGACATGCCCTGAAACGCCGCAGCGTTGCCGACCAGCGCCATATGGGCTTGCTTCGGCGCTCCGCGCGGCGCGCGGTTACCCAAAGTGTGCTTCATGGCCAAACGCCACTGGGGCATTCACGGCTCAGTCGTCGGCTGGCGGGAGCGGTACAGCGCCGGCACGTCGTCGCGCGCGGGTCCGATCTTGGTGCTGGTCTCCTCGGGGGTGGGCGGGTCGTCCCAGGGCATCTGGCCGATGACGATGCGGGGCAGGTGGACGTGCACGGTGCCGGGGGCGGTCTTGGTGACCGCGTCGATGGGGATGTGGGTGTCGCGGTTGAAGAAGCCGCGAGGCACGAGCAGGTGGCCGGGGCGGTCGGTCTGGTCGTGGACGACCTGCTCGACGGTGCCGATCTCGAGCTGGTCGGAGCCGATGACGGTGTCGCCCTCGGCGGGCGGGGTGCCGCCGTCGTCGACGATGCGCAGGAACTCGTCGACGTCGAGGACGGCGTTGCCCACCATCGGGTAGTTGAGGCGGATGGACGCCTCGTAGGAGGCCAGGTTCACCGCGCCGATAGCGTCGCGCAGGAACGTGACGTCGTAGCCGTGCTCGCTGGCGTGCCGGCCGGTGCCCTCGCAGCACAGGTTGGCGAGCAGACCCGCGATCACCACATGGGTGGTGCCGAAACGCTCGAGGTGCTCGGGCAGGTCGGTCTCGAACACGTCGCTGCCCTTGTGCGGGGTGAGGACGATCTCGCCGTCGCCGGGTTGCAGGTCCGGGTGGAAGTCCGCACCCCACGAGCCGGCGAGGAACATCTGCCGTTCGAACATGATGCGGTGGATGCCGCTGCGGCGGTGCAGCTGCTCATCGATGTAGTCGGCGCGGACGTAGGCCATGGGGGCAAACAGCACGGGAATGCCGCGGGTGCGGGCACCGTCGATCACCTGGGCGAGGTGGCCGATGACGTCGTGCTTGGTGACGGTGCCGCGGGTGAGGTCCCAGGCGGCTCCGCCCTCGGACAGGAAGTCGTTGACCGGGTCGATGACGAGCAGAGCGGTCCGCTCGGGTGGGTAGCCGGTGCCGGGGTCGCCGCTGAGCCGGTAGGTGTGGCCGCCGTGGCCGTTCGCGATGCTCATCAGGTGACCCTGTCGTTCGCGGAGTTTGTGAGGTGCAGGCTCCCCGTGGAAGCCGCTTGCTACGCCGGGC
>Ga0247713_1000453_pt1 | contig 25124 bp, 17 predicted proteins | sample 21E_NmetaG_FD_189936 | JGI IMG/M metagenome (GOLD analysis project Ga0247713, IMG submission 189936) | Soil microbial communities from hillslope of Landscape Evolution Observatory, University of Arizona, Oracle, AZ, United States - 2-1-E_N | ecosystem: Engineered > Artificial ecosystem >... | reverse complement strand
GCCGGCGCCGCCGTGACCGTCAGCATGGCACATCAGGCGGCGCCGGCAGCAGCGCCCGCATCGCCGATGGCGGATTTCCAGCCCCGGGAGCCCGCGCGCGCTCCGACCGAGCAGCCGATGCGCGCCGCCCGGCCGGCGCCGGCGTTGCGGCTGACCGGGCGGGGAGAGGGCCACGGCGTGGGGTTGAGCCAGTGGGGCGCCTACAGCATGGCCCGCGAGGGCAGCGACCACGAGACGATCCTGCGCCACTACTACACCGACGTGCAGGTCGGCTCACACGCCGCGGCCTCTGGCGAGATCCGCGTGAACCTCTTCCACGGCAATCCGGCCGTCGGCGATCCCGGGCGGGTCCGCCTGCAGTCGGTGGGAGCTGGGGTGGCGGTGGCCCTGGCGCCCGGCGCCGCGCCGCACTCCATGCCCGCCGGCACGGAGTGGACCGTGGCGCACGACGGGGGGTTCGTGCTGCTGGACGGCAACGGTGCGGAGATCGACCGCGGTCCCGGCCCGGTGGCTGTGAACTACCCGGCCGGCGGGCCGGCGGCGCTGCGCCTGCCGCAGTCCGCCCGTTCCGGCGCCCGCCACGAGGGGGGTCTCAACCGGGGGCATCTGGAGATCACCGCCGGCGGGGGCGTGCTGCGCCCGGTGGTGGCGCTGCGCATGGATGACTACCTGGTCGGGGTGGACGAGATGCCCGGCGGCTGGCCGGTGGAGGCATTGAAGGCCCAGGCGGTGGCCGCCCGCACCTTCGCCGCGGGTCGTGTGGCGGCGGGTCTGCGCCCCGAGTGCGCCTGTCACGTCAGCGCCACCATCGCCGACCAGGTCTACGTCGGCTATGGCCATGAGGGCGCGCCGGGCGCGACCGGGTGGCGAAGCGCGGTGACCAGCACGGGCGGGAAGGTGCTGAGCTACGACGGGGCGCTGATCGAGGCGGTCTACTCCGCGGCTCACGCCGGATCAAGCGAGCACGCAGAGGACTCGTGGGCCTTTGACGCCAAGACCTTCCCCTACCTACGCAGCGTCGCCGACCCGTGGGTCAACGACCTGGAGGTCGCCGCGGAGTACCGCCGCTCCGTGTGGGCCCATGGGGTCGACCACGCGGTCTTGGCCGACCTCGTCGGTCTGGCCACCGTCGCCCGCGTCGAGGTTGCCTCGCGCACCCCCGGCGGCAGCCCCCGGGAGCTGGCGGTGTCCGGTTGGGACGGCAACGGCCAACGGGTCGAGGACGTGCGCTTCCGCGGGCAGGGCATCGGCGTGGCCGCCGCCGAGCTGTTCCTGACGCTGCGCGCCCGCGACACCCACCCGCCCTCGCAGCAGATCGCCGAGTTCGGCTTCGTCGCCTTCCCCGACGTGCCTGGCGTGTCCCCCCACGCCTACAACATCGCGGCGATCGCCGAGCAGGGCATCGCCGCCGGTGACGCCGACGGCTCGTTCGCCCCCGATGACCCCGTCCGCCGGGACCAGATGGCCACCTTCATGGCCCGGGCGCTCGGCCTGGAACCCGTCGAGGAGGATCACTTCGCCGATGTCCCGGCGGCCTCAGTGCACCGCCCCGCGATCAACGCGGTCGCCCTGGCGGGCATCGCGACCGGCTTCGGCGACGGACGTTTCGGTCCCGCCGCGACCGTGACGCGCGAGCAGATGGCGACCTTCCTGGCACGAGCCTTCGGGGTGCCGCCTCCTGAAGGCGACCACTTCGGCGACATCGCCGGCTCGGTGCACCGCCAGGCGATCAACGCGGTGGCTGAGGAGGGCATCGCGGCGGGGTGCGCACCGATCCACTTCTGTCCCGGCGACCCCGTCACCCGCGGGCAGATGGCAAGCTTCCTCGCCCGAGGGGTCGGCTACGGCTGGTAGCAGCCGGGGACCGCCTAACTAATTGGGGGCCTACCGCTTCGCTCCTTGAGGGCCTAGCCACGACGCTGCGCGCTGCGGGCACCACCCCCTTCTGCACGCAGACTGCCGGTGCCGCAGCGGCGCAGCGATGCCCGCCATACCCAGCAGGAGGCCGGCGAGCGGCGCCCAGTCTCGGGCCCGCGCAGGCGGAACGCTCGTCTCCGTGAGAAGACGACCGCCGAGGTGCCGGGCCAGGCCCTCCGCTCCCCATCTCATTACTACATGGTGATTGGAGATGAGCGCCGGACGCGCGAACGGTTCGATGACGTTCATCCACGCCTTTGTCGTGGCGACCTCCCAGGAGTACGTCATCGTCGTCACACCGGCGTCATGCCGCAGCTCCCAACGCCCTGAGCCCTGCAGCGAGCCGGTCGCCTCGATGACGACGCGTTCCAGCTCCCGCACCTCACGACCCACGATTTCGAACCGAAGGCGGTAGGGCAGCCGTCCGCGCATCGTGACGCGGGCCCGCCGGCCGGCCCCGTTGGCAGCCCCTTCATGGAGCACCTCGACCTGCTCCACCCCCGGCCACCACCGCGGGTAGGCCTCCGCGTCTTGCAGCGTTTCCCAGATCTTGTCGGCCGGCGCCTCAAGGCGCCAGGTCGTCAGGAACCGGTACGCCCCCATCGTGTCAGCCCTTCGGCCACGCGTGCAACCATGCACGTCCTGTTGGCGAGGCCGCTATCGACCGTGCTGCCCTTCCACCGCGCGCCTGTCGTCGACATGCCGAGGACACCTCGAAACGCTGTCGGCGTCGGGGTCGCGTGAGAAGGGACATCCCCAGACGGTACGCCGCCACGCCCCCGCGACCACCCACACGCCCGCCGCACCAGAAGCGCCGACGACTACCCCCGTGTCAACCATCGCGGCTCTCCGGCTTGCGCGCGTCTTGGGGGGGCATAGTGCCGGCCATGAGACAGGCGTTGATCTTCGGATTGATAGGCTCGAGCGCGTTGGTGCTGGGGGGAGCGCTGGGCGCGTATTGGCGGGCGCCGGTGCGCGTCACGGGGGTGCTGCTGGCGTTTGCCAGCGGAACGCTGCTGAGTGCGTTGGCGTTCGAGTTGTTCCCCGAGGCGGTCGAGCTCGGTGGTCTGATGCCTGCCGGACTCGGGCTTCTCGCCGGGGGGCTGACGTTCGTCGTCGTCAACACCTGGTTGGATTCGCGCGTGGCGCGACAGGTCGGCGACCCGCAGGGCATGCCGGGGGTACCCGACGACGTAGCCGAGGAGCTGTCGGGCGCCGAGGCGCAGCAGACCGAGCGGGTGGAAGACGCGGCTGCCAGGGGGAGGGAGGCAGGCGGCGCGGTCGGCTTCGCCCTGCTCGCGGCCGTGACCCTTGACGGCGTGCCGGAAAACCTGGCCCTGGGCGTGTCGCTGCTGTCGGGAGGCGGCAGCATGGTCCTGCTGGTGGCGATCTTTGCGTCGAACCTCCCCGAGGCGCTCGTCGGGGCGGTGGCCATGCGGCGCGGAGGTCGTTCGCCGCTGTTCGCCATCGCCATCTGGACGGGCGCAGCGCTGCTGTTGACCGCCGCGGTGGTGCTTGGCCGAGGCGTCTTCGCTCAAATGCCGGAGCACAATCTCGCCTTCCCCTTGGCCTTCGCCGGAGGCGCGGTCCTGGCGTCGCTGGCCGACACGCTGATGCCCGAGGCCTTCGAAAGAGGACGGCCGCTCAACTCCTTCGCCACGGCGGCCGGCTTCTTCGTGTCGTTCGTCCTCAGTGGGGGCTAGCGGAGCACGGGCCGGCGACGGGGCAGGATGGTCGCACGCCTCAGCCATCTCTGCCGGAGACGTTCATGCGCATGCTCCTGATCGAGCAACCGCTGCTCGCCTTGTTCGTCGTGCTGGCAGCCGGCACGGCGCTCGGGGCGGTGCGGGTGGCGGGTCTCTCCGTTGGACCGGCTGGCACGCTGTTCGCGGGACTTGCCCTGTCGGCGCTCGTCCCCGAGGTCGCTGGGGTGGTGCCGGCCGTGCTCGGCACGCTCGGGCTGACGCTGTTCGCCTACACCGTCGGCCTGGCCGGAGGGCCGTCGTTCTTCGCGGGGCTGCGTCGTGCCGCGCCGATCATGATCGTCGCCGTCGCGGTGTTCGCGGGTCTCGCGGTGGCCGCCCACGTCGCCGGCCGAGCCCTCGGCCTGGCGCCCGGCGACATCGCCGGCACCTACGCCGGCGCGGTCACGAACACACCGGGGCTGGCCGCCGCCGTGGAAGTGACCGACACCAACGAGCCGGTGGTCGGCTACTCCCTGGCCTACCCCTTCGGTGTGGTGGGGGTCATCCTCACCATCGTGGTCGCGCTGCGCTGGTCGCAGCGCGCCCCGACGGCGGAGGACGGCGACCCGCCGCAGCCGGCGAGCCACCTCACCGTCGAGGTCACCCGACAGGACCTCCCCCCGCTGGCCCAGCTGGCCGATCAGGGTGAGGCGCAGCTCGTCTTCTCGCGGGTCCGACGCGGCGGCGCCGACCGCACACCCACCCCGGACTTCCTGCTCGAGCCGGGCGACCTCGTCACGGTGATCGGCCCTCAAGGGCCCTTGCAGCGGTTCGCGAAACGGCTCGGCCGCCCGACGCCCCACGACCTTCCCCTTGACCGCACCCAGCTCGACTTCCGCCGCGTCGTGCTGTCCAACCCGAAGTACGCCAGCGCGACCGTCGCCGAGCTCGGCCTCCCCCGGTTCGACGCGGTCGCGGGGTACGTGCGCCGTGGTGACGTCGACCTGGTCGCCCGCCCCGACCTGGTCGTGGAGCTGGGCGACCGTATCCGGGTGGTGGGACCGCGAGAGCGGATCGACGATGCGGCCGCCGAGCTGGGCGGCTCGGAACGAGCGGCGGCCGTGGCCGAGCCGGTGGGCTTCGGCCTCGGGCTGCTGCTCGGCCTCGCGCTCGGTGTGGTGCCGGTCCCGCTGCCGGGCATGACCTTGCAGCTGGGCACCGCCGCCGGTCCACTGCTCGTCGGGCTCGTGCTGGGGCGGGTGGGGCGCACCGGCCCCGTCGTGTGGCAGCTGCCGTACTCGACCAACCAGGCCCTGCGCCAGCTCGGGGTCCTGCTGTTCCTCGCCACCGTGGGGTTGTCGGCCGGGCCACAGCTCGCCGGGGCGCTGGCCACCACCCGCGGGATGACGCTGCTCGCCTTCGGCGCCGGACTGACCACGGCGGCGGCCGTCTCGCTGCTGCTCCTGGGACGGTGGCTCCAGCTCGGCGGCGCCCGCCTGGCCGGCACCCTCGCCGGGGGGCAGAACCAGCCCGCGGTCCTGGCGTTCGCGGTGGACCGCACGAACGGCGACGACCGGGTCAACCTCGCCTACGCCCTGCTGTTCCCACCGACCTTCGTGGTCAAGATCCTCGCCGCCCAGGTGCTTGCCGGCCTCTGACCTTCAGGGGATCGGCTGCGGGCCAGTCAGAGGACGTCCCCTCCCATCGACCATCAGGGAGACATGCGCCGCTGCGCGCCGAAATAGCCCCGCGCGATCGCCAAGGCCTCATCGCGCGTGAGGCCGTGTGAGCGCCAGGGCGATCCGGCCATGTCGACGACCCGCTCGGGGTCGTCCTCGGCGCGGAAGCGCTGCAGCCAGTCCGTCATCGGCTCGGGGCCGAGGGCCTCGGCGACGATCGAGCTGTAGTTCCTCACGGAGAGGTCGGCACTCGAGCGGCCGCACCACTCACGGTGGCACGCGTGCGAGATGGTGACGAGGGTGGTGGCGCCCGATGCCATGGCTTCTTCTCGCACGCGGTCCTGCTCGCGGCGTAGCTCGTCGGGGGGCATCCAGGCGGACACCGGCCCGCAGTCGTAGTCGAAGACGGGCGGGGACACGACGACCCGGGCGACCTCGATGCCGGGAACATGGCCCAGCAGGGCGGCAACCGCCTCCGCGTCCGCCGCGGCCCGCTCCCGGCCCGTGCCATGGTCGTCACGACCCTGGTGCGCATGCACGACCACACGGTCGTGGACGGGCCGCTCCCACGGGACGGTCCCGGCCGCGGCGAGCCGCGCGAGCAAGGCGGGCGTGTGCACGATCTCGCAGTCGAGCGGGCCTTCCCGCTGGAGGACTGCATCGGTGAAGTGCACGTTGCAGGATGGGCACCACATCACCAGCACTTTCGGCTTGTAATCGGTGATGCGCGCGACCGTGCGCCGGCCGACCTTCGTCGCCTGCGACGTGTCGCCATTCTGCTCCCAGGGAATGCCGCAGCAGAACTGGACACCCCCCATCGCGGCGAAATCCAGGCCGAGTGCGCGGAACACGCTGACGATGTCGTGAGCGATGTAGGGCGTCCTCAGGATGTTGCAGCCCAGATACAGCACATACTCGTAGGCGCGGTCGGCCGGGGCGTACCGCTCCATCCAGGAGACAGTGTCGGCCGGCGTCTGGAGACGTTCGAGGTCCCGGATCCGTCCGAAGTACGAGGCGTAACCGGCATCGCCCATATGGAGTCCTATCCGCCGTGCATGAGGTTCGGCAGCCACAGTACTAGAGCGGGAAATGTGACAAGCAAAGCCACCGTCATCATGTCGACGAAGGCGAACCCCATCACCCCGCGGAAGGCATCCTCGACGGTCACGTCCGGAACGCTGCTCGCGATGACGTAGGCGTTCAGCCCGATGGGCGGGGTGATCAGCGCCAGTTCGACCATCTTCACCATGAGGACACCGAAGAAGATCCCATCTATCCCCAGAGCCGACGCCACCGGGTACAGGAACGGCGTGGCAAGCACCAGCACGGACACGCCGTCGAGGAACATCCCCAGGGGGACCATGCACAGCAGAAGGACGATCAGCATCAGGGTGGCGTTGAGCTCGAAGCCCGTCGCCCACCGGGCGAACCCCGTCGGCAGGCCGGCGCTGACCAGGAAGAAGGTGAACAGTGACGCCCCGACCAGGATGGCGAAGATCATGCTGCTCAGGGCCGCCGACTCTTTGAGGGACTCGCGCATCGCAGCCCAAAGGAGGGCGGGCGAGCGCCGGAAGAAGCCGACCAGGAGAACGATCGCCAAGCAAGCGCCCACGGCCGCGGACTCCGTCGCGGTGAAGATCCCTGAGTAGATGCCACCGATGACCACGGTGAAGAGCACGAGCGCGCGCAGAAGTCCGTAAACCTGTGAGCGCGACGACCGCGCCGGCGTGGATACCTCCTGCCCCTTGCCGGCCGCGTATCCCTCGTCGACGGCTGCCGGCGCCCTCCCGGCGCCTCCGGCCGGGACGACGGCACTACCGGCGGCCGCTTCGGCCCGCGCGGCGAGGGTCCTCAGAGCCGGGGTGCTCGCCGCGTCCGCTCGGGCTCGCGCGTCCCCGGTGTTCATGTTCGTGTTGTTGCGTGCCCGCATCATGATCCACACCGCGTAGAGCGTCGCGCTCAACAGCCCGGGAACGATTCCTGCCACCAGGAGCCTCCCGATGGACTCCCCGGTGAGGATGCCGTAGATGACAAGCATGAGGCTCGGTGGGATGAGCACACCGAGGGTCCCTGCCGACGCGACGATCCCGGCGGCGAACGCGGTGTTGTAGCCGAACTTACGCATCTCGTCGATGGCCATTCGGCCGACGGCGGCCGCGCTCGCGATGCTGGAGCCGCTCACGGCCGCGAAGGCCGCGCACGCCGCCACAGTGGCCACGCCCAGCCCGCCCGGCAGCCACGCCAGCCGGCGCGACGCGAGCGCGAAGACGTCCTCGACGATGCGGCAGTGCTTGGCCACGATCCCCATGAGGATGAACAGAGGGACGATGACGAGCGCGTGCCGCGAGCTCGCCTGGAACGGCATCGTGGCCATCGTGGTGCTGGCGACGTCCCAGCCACGGACGAGAATGATGCCGACCGCGCCCGCCGCCGCCAGCGCGAACGCGACCGGCATGCGGGTTATGAGCAAGACGAACAGCAGCGCGACCACGAGGAGCGCGGCCTCGGTTCCGCTCATGCCGTATCCGCCGGGCCGTCAGCAGCCTTGACGTCGTGGCTAGAGCTCTCGCGCCATGCGCGCGCTTGGAGGAGGATCGAGCGGATGGTCTCACCGAGGAGCAGCAGCAGTCCGACGGGGATGGAGGCCTTGGGGGGCCAGAGGGGCACACGGACCAGACCGAAGCGGAACTCGCCGGAGCGGTACGAGCGCAATGCGGCCTCGGCCGTATCCACGGTCATCCAAGCGACGAGCAGGCACATGGCGGCAAGGCCGATGATGGGCAGGAGGTGCCGCGGCGTGGGGGGCAGCCGGTCCACGACGAAGCTCATCCCCACGTGCTCGTCGCGTCGCTGCCCCTGGGCCAGGCCGAAGAAGACGACCACCACCATCAGCGTTGCCGCGTACTCGATCATCCCGGAGACTCCCGAGCCGACGAAATGGCGCAGCGCCACGTCGATCACCATGCCGACCGCCAAGAGGGCAACCGCGAGACTCGAGATGACCGCGGCGGCCACGGTCATCGCGTGTTGGGCGCGCTCGACGATCCCGAGGAACCGCCGAGCACTGGCCACCGCGTTCACCGGTGCGCTAGCCCAGCCGCTCTGCGCAGGTGTGCAGGGGGTCGGTGAAGGTCTCGGTCTCCTCGTACTCCTCCAGCGTGCTGGTGAAGTCGTCGTAGAAGGCGTCGCCGTCGAGTCCTGCGGCCTCCACTTGGTTCTTCCAGTCGGCGATGAGGTCGTCGAATACGGCGTCACGCCACTCGGCGACTTCGGCGTCGCCCCATATGGCGGCGCTGCCGTCGTTCTGCTCGATCATGTCGCACGTGAGCTCTCCCGTCTCGAGGATGTCGTCGGCGATCTCGTCCATCGCCTCCTCGCCGGCTTCCAGGAGCGTGTCCTGGATCTCGGACGGCATGCTGTTCCACACGTCGAGGTTGATGGTGATAGATGGGAGGACGTACTGGCCGAGGCCCGCGTCAACGACGTGGGGGGCCACCTCGGGTAGTCCCGCCTCCCCGATCAGGTCGAACTGCAGCGCGTAGCCGTCGATCAGGCCGCGCTGGAGGCTTTCGTAGATCTCCGGGAAGGGCAGGGGCTGTGGCAACCCGCCGACCTGGTCGATCGCGCTGTTGATGAAGCCGAGTGCCCGGATGCGAAGGCCCGCGATGTCGTCCACGGAGGCCACGGGCTCGTCCCTCGTGCCGAGCATGCTGGGGCCGCCCGCCTGGAAGAAGAGCACCCGGACGTTCATGTTGTCCCACTCGGCTCGGAAGTCGTCGTTGCGCTCGTACAGCTCCCAGAACGTGCGCATGTGCGCCACCGCGTTGGCCGTGATGAACGGCACGCTCGCGATGCTCGTCAGCGGCAGCTCGGCGTGGCTGAAGGAGTCGATGGAGTACCCCATGTCGGCGCGGCCGTCGCCGACGCCCGGCAGGATATCGGGTGCGGGCAGCAGCGCCTCGCCGCCGAGCACCTCGACCGTCACGCGGCCGTCGGTGCGCTCTTCGACGAGCTCGCGGTACCGCTCGAAGTTGCGCGCATAGGGGGCGTTGGGGCCGAAGAACGTCGCGAAGCGCAAATCCCACGTCTGTCCGGTGTCCTCGGCCGCCGCGTCATCCCCGGTGTCCGTGGTGGTGTCGCCTGAGCCGCCGTCGCCGCAGGCCGCCAGGAGGAGCAGGCAAGCGAGGCCCAGCGCGGCCCAGCGGTGCGTGGCTGACAGCTCCGACCGTACGGCGCGTGCGTTGGTGATCATGTGGAGTCTCCCGGCGCCTGCATCTGGATTGGAGGCCTGGTCAGCGTGGAGAAGCCACGCTAATCGGCCATGTCGAACGATTCGGTGAAGATCTGGGCCCGCAAGGGCGTGGGGTTGAAGCCCGTGCACGGGTTGTTCTCCTGCGGGCAGTTGGAGATGCTCACCAGCAGGTCCATCTCGGCGCGCAGGTCCATGAAGTCCCCCGCCTTGGACGGAGGCTCGGTGTCCTCCAGCGAGACGAACCCCTCTTCTTGCACCGGGTAGCTCAGGAAGATGTTGAAGCACATCGGGATGTCGGCACGAGTGAGACCCCACGGCGCGATGGATTCGGCGAAGTTGTCCATGCAACCCTTGTTCGCCTTCTCCGAGCCGTACCGGAACACGTCGAGGTCGAAGGAGCAGGACCCGCAGATCAGGTCGTTGACCCCCACCCTGTCCCGGGTGATCGTCATCATGGACCGGGCTCGATCCGAGTACAGGACGTGGCCCTCGGACACGTAGATGGTCCTGTTGAGCTTCGCCGTGTGGGCCGCCCAGAACTTCTCTGCCAGGTCGTGGCGGTTGTAGCAGATGAGGTCGACGGCTTGCTGCCCCTCGACGTCGATGATCCGCAACGTTTCCCCGGCGGTCATCTCCGCGGCCCAGTGCCCCTTCGCGGGGATGATCTCGTCCACCCGCACCCGGGCGGCCAGCGGGGTGTCAGCGGACAAGGCGGCTCCTCCTGCAGCGGCTCTGACGGTGCCTCCGGTAGAATGCATCATGCACGACGAGCCGCTCCCCGTCAAGGTCCCGTGCGGACCGTTCGGCACGGGACCTACCGCCGCATCGGGTTCCTGAGGTCATCGACGATGTCGTCCTGGGACGACCGAGCCATGAGGTGCAGCGCGAGCAGGATGCGCGCCTTCAGGCTGTCGAGGTAAAGACTCGGGATGAGCCCACGGGCGAGCAGGTCGGCCTCCGCGCCCACGAAGCCGTACGTGCTCGTGAGGACCCCACTGGCGCCCGTGCGCGAGCACAGCACCACCGGCATGTGCCCGGCCGCGCGTTCGAGGCATCCCGCGACCTCGGTGGACACGTGCCCCGCCCCGTAGGCCTCCACCACCAGTCCGTCCACGCCGAGTTCCACGGCGGCGTCGACGAGCGTGGCGGTCTCGCCCAGGCCAAGTTTCAGGATCGGCACGTTCTTGACCGCGCCGCGCGGTTGCAACGGCCGCCTGGCTAGGGTCGCCGGCAGCGTGCGCCAACGCGCCGACCCCTCGACGACACGGCCCAGCGGGCCTGCTTCGGGTGAGCAGAACGCCGACAGGGCGCTGGAGCTCTTCTTCTGGACGAACCAGGCGGAGTGGATCTCGTCGTTGAGGACGACGACCGGACCGATGGCGGCGCTGAGGTCGTCGGCCGCCACGACCACCGCCGCGCTGAGGTTCGCGGCGCCGTCGGCGCTCGACATGGTCGGGTTGCGCATGGCCCCGGTGAGCACCACCGCGCCGAGGGGGATGTCGAGCAGCGCGAGGGCGAACGCCACCTCCTCCAGAGTGTCGGTCCCCTGCACGACCACGACGCCCCGCCCATCCTCGGAGAGCACGGTGCCGATGTCCTCGGCGAGCTCGATCACGTCCTGGAGGTCGAGGTAGGCGCTCGGCACCTCCCTGAACACCGAGACGTCTCCAACCAACGGCCGCACGTCCGCTGGCAGCTGCGCCTGGAGGGCGCCGGCCGCGTCACGGATCTCCACACCCTGGCCGCCCGACGAATCCATCACGATCGTCCCGCCGACCAGGCGGATGTCAACCTTTCCCACCACGCCCTCCCTTGCCGTCATGCCCTCACCTTCTTGCGGCGGCCCTGTCACCCGTCGGGGCGTGGAGGGATCGCGTCGACCGTCCGCCCCAGGTGTCGCACGGTGATCTCGACCGCGCGCTCGACGTCGCGCTCGCGCAGGGCGGCGACGAGGTCACCGTGGTCTTCGTTGCCGCCGACGCGCTGGTCCTTCTCCTTCTTGATGGAGATCGCAACGTAGATCGAGGCTGCGTCACGCAGCGACTGCAGCACCGACACCATGCGGGGTGACCCGGTGGCGTGCGCCAGCACCTCGTGGAAGCGCCGGTTGAGCATGGCCCAGGAACCGAAATCTGTCTCCTCCAGCATGCGGGCGTGGAGCGTCTCAGCGGCGTCCAGCTCCCTGTCGGTGATGCGGCTGGTCGCCACCTGGATGGCGTAGGGCTCGATGAGGCGCCGCAGGTCCCAGATCTGCTGCGCCTCCTCGCGACTCGGTGCGGCCACCACCGCGCCCCGGTGGTTATCGAGCACCAGCAGGCCCTCCGTGGCCAACCCGCGCATGGCCTCTCGCACCGGGGTGATGCTCACGCCGAGCCGTTGGGCGACGTCGGCCTGCGGCAGCCGCGAACCGGGCGGGAACTCGCCGCGGAGGATCCCCTCACGGATGCGCTCGCGGACGAACTCCAACGCCGTGATCGGGGTCCGCGGCAGGTCGCCCTGGATCATTCGCCTGTCCATCAGGCCGACTCACTCATGACGTCCTGTAGGCCACCGTCGGTCAGGGCGTGCACATCGTAACCGGCGTCCCGCAGGATCCCGGCGGCCAGCGAGGCGCGGTAACCCGACGCGCACCCCACCCATACCTCCCCGGCACTCGACGGCACGGCCGCTTCCCCGCGGTACAGCGCCGGCAGGTCCACCCGCACTGCGCGGGTCGGCGCCGCCGCGACCTCGTGTGCCCAGCGAACGTCTACCACGGGTGCGTCGGTGCGCCGCGCCCGGTCGTGGAGCCAGCGCTCGCGGTCGAGGGCCTCGTACCGGCTCAGCTCTCCGCCGAGCACCGCGTAACCTGCGACGTCGGTCACATAGCCGGCCACCCGGTCCAGCCCCGCGGTCGCCAGCGTGACCAGTGCGGCGGCCACATCCTGGCTCGGCTCGGCGACGAGCACGATCGACGTGCCGGGGGCTAGCAGCCATCCTGCCCAGAGTCCGAGGTCGCCGCCCTGCTCAAGGAGCAGGGACCCGGGCACGTAACCCGCCGCGGCGACCTGCCGTGGCCGGATGTCTACAGGTATCGCCCCGCCGGGAGGGTCCAGCAGTGCCTCGGGGCCCCACTCGGGCACCTCCCCGGGCACGGGTGTCGTCACCCCGTGCAGGTTGCGCTCCCGGACCGAGGTGTAGAAGGCCGGCACCGGCCGCGTGCCCTCCTCGGCGTCGTAGGTCTCCAGGAGGGGCTGCAGCACGTCCCGCGCCTCGGCGACCGTGAGACCTGGGGTACGCGCCGCACCCACCGCGCAGAACGACCCCTGCCCGTGGGTCGGATGGACCACCACGTCGTCGGGCAGAGCCAACAGACGCCGGGCCGAAGCCAGCTGCAGGTGGCCCAGCGCCCTCTCCCGCCACGCGCCCAGCAGATCCGCGCGCCCTAGGGCGCCGGCCAGGATGGACCCGCCGCTGAACAGGTAGCGCGGCTCGCCGTCGACGGCGACGAGGTAGCTCGTGTGCTCGGGCGTGTGCCCAGGTGTGTGGATGGGGGTGACATTGAAGGGGCCGCATTCGATCGGCTCGTTGTGGAACGCCGGCGTCGCCGCGTAGCCCACTCCCGACGGCGCGGGCGTGACGATGTCGCAGCCGTAACGGGCGGCCGCCAGCAGGTTGCCCGACAGGAAGTCGTTGTGGACGTGCGTGTCGGCCACGGCGACGGGCCATGCGCGCGTGTCCTCGAGGAGTCCCGCCACACGGTCGACGTCGCGCGGGATGTCCACGAGCAGGGCTGCACCGTCGGCGGTCGCCACATGCGACCAGTTGCCGATCCCTCGCGTGAACAGGCTGTGGACGGCTGCCGAGGCCATGACCATGAGGTCCTCAGCCCAGGTACTCGGGGTATTCCGGGCCACGGTAGGTCGGCTGGCGCTTCTCGACGAAGCTCCGGATGCCCTCGTGGTTGTCGTCGGTGCGCATGATCTCCAGGACTGCGGTGAGTTCTCGCATCCAGCCCTCGCGAGACTCCGCTGTCTGGCGCGTCCAATAGTGGCGGACGAGGTCCTTGGCGTGGCGAACGGACAGGAAGGGCTGCCTGCAGATCTTCGTCGCCAGCGCCATGGCCTCGTCCATGAGGTCGTCGTGGGGCACGACGTGCTCGACCAGTCCGATGCGCTCGGCCTCCTCGGCGTCGACGATCTTGCCCGTGAGGATCATCTCCAGGGCGCGGCCCTTGCCGATCATCTGCGGCAGCGTGCGTGTACCGCCGGTCTCGGTCACGAACCCCTGGGAGACCGCGGCCTCGCTGAAGCGTGCCCGCTGGGAAGCGATGCGGATGTCGGCCATGGTGATCAGCTCGAGGCCTGCGCCCACCGCCCATCCGTTGACTGCGGCGATCGTGACCTGGGGCAGCTGTTCGAGCTTGCGGGCGTAGCGCTGCATGTAGTCGTGGAACAGGTCGTTGAGGAAGTACTCGGCCAAGTGCTTGTACGGCCCGCGCAGGCCGGAGTCGATGTCGGTGACCTTGCCGAGGACGCTGCCCTCCGAGTGCAGGTTGCCGCCGCTGCCGAAACCGTTGCCGGTGCCGGTCAAGATGACGACCTTGAGCGTGTCGTTCCGGCGGATCTCGTTCATGAGCGCGTCGAGTTCGAGGGCGAGGTCCGGGGTGAGGGCGTTCAGCGTGTCTGGCTCGGTGAATGTGATGACACCGATGGAGCGCTCTCCTTCGCGCTCCGGGTTGTCCAGGATCTTGAAGCTGAGCTTGGTGAACTTCATGGTGCGTCCTCCCGGTCGGCAGGCGGCTAGTCCGGTAAGAGCCGCTTGACGAGCTTGCCGCTTGCGGTGCGCGGCAGCGTGTCCAGCAGCTCGATGCGCTTGGGCAGCTTGTACGGTGCGATGTCGAGGCCCTTGGCCAAGGCGAGCAACTCCTCGGCGGTCACGCCGTCGTTGCCGGGCACGACGAACGCCACGACCTCCTCACCCCAGGTGTCGTGGGGCCGCCCGACCACGGCGACCTCAGCCACCCCGGGCAGGGAGCTCAGCGCGCCCTCCACCTCCATCGGGTAGATGTTCTCCCCGCCACTGTTGATGAGATCGTCGAGCCGGTCGACGACTCGGATGAGCCCGTCCGGCAGGACGACCCCCACATCGCCCGTGCGCAGCCAGCCGTGGGCGATGCGCTCCGCCGTCTTGTCGGGTTGGTCGAGGTAGCCCGACATCAGCTTCGGCCCGGTGCACACGAGCTCGCCGACCGTGCCCGGCGGTAGGAACCGCATTGGCGCACCGGTGCCGGCGGGTCGCGCGACCCGAACGTCCATGCCCACGATGCTGCGCCCGATGGCCGGGCCCTGGTCGGTCACATCGAGTTCGTCCGGCCGGCAGACCGTGATGAGCGCGCCGGCCTCGGTCAGCCCGTACATGTTCCAGAGGTGCTCGGATAGATGCTCCCTGGCCCAGTCAACGGCGGCTTGGCTGATGCGGGCACCGGTCACCACCACGTCGCGCAGTGACCGCAAGCGCCCCGGGTCGACCGAGAGGCCCGGCCACGCCTGCCTGAGCAGCTCGACGTGCGTGGGCACGAGGAGCAGGGTGGTGGCCCTCTCCGCCTCGACGGCGGCGATGAGCCCTGCAGGGTCGAAGTCGCTGACGAGGACGTTGAGCGAGCCGACGGCAAGGTGGGGCAGGAACGAGCACTCCAAGGGGCCAGCGTGGAACAGCGGCGCAACGTTGATGTTGCGGTCGTCGGGGTCGGCCGGGAGCGTCGCCAGGGTCATGACCGCGTTCAACCACTCGGAACGCCGGCTCAGGACAACCACCTTCGGGTGCCCGGTCGTGCCGGAGGTGTGCATCATCACGGAGGGGGCGTCGCCATCGACCGGGGGCTCGGGGGCCGCGGCCGCCAGCTGCTCGAGGCCGCCCCAGCGGTCGTCGTCCCCCGTGCCCAGCTCGAGCAGGCGGGGGATTTCACGCACGGCGGACCCGACCTTGTCCCTGAAGGCCGCTTCGTACGCCACGAGCTTCGGACCCATCATGGCGACGAGGTGCGCCAGCTCCCGGGGTGCCAAGCGGTTGTTGAGCATGCCCGTCACCGCGCCGGCTCGGTTGGTCGCAAGGTACAGCGCGACGAGCCCGAGTCCGTTCTTCGCCACCAGGCAGACCCGGTCCCCCGGTTGCACGTCGCGCGCCGCCAGCCCGGCGGCCAGCCGTCCAACAAGGTCGTCGAGCTCGGCGAAGGTCAGGCGTGTCCCGCCGTCGGCGATGGCGGGTCGCTCGGGGTAACGGCGCGCGGCTTCCGCGAGAAGCCCACTTGCGCTTGCCCGTGGTGGGGTCAACAAAGTCTCCGGGTGCGGCATCCAACCACCCAGTGCGGCGTCGATGTTGGTATCGTGCATCATATGTCAAACATCATGGCGGCTGCGCCCCAGCCCTATTGGGGGTGACGCGACCGTCTCCGACGGCCCGGTCATGGGAGCCGCTCTACCTCGCGGCCCTGATCGTCGTGGCGGTCAACCTTCGGCCCGCGGTCACGAGCGTCGGCGCCGTGGTCGACGCTATCCGAACGGACTACGGCCTTTCTGCGGTCCAGGCCGGCATGCTCACGACGCTGCCCGCGGTGGCCTTCTCCGTCGTGGCGCTGGCCGGCCCGCCCGCCGCGCGGCGACTGGGCCCGGAGCGGGCGATCACCGTCGCCTGTGCGCTGCTCGCGGCGGGTCTCGCGCTCCGCGTCTACCCCGTGGCCGCCGCCCTGTTCGTCGGCTCCGCTGTCGCGTGCTGCGGTATCGCCCTGGCCAACGTGCTGCTGCCTTCCGTGGTGAAGCGCCAGCGCTCACTCACCGAGGGGACGGCGACCGGGATCTACACGATGGGGTCGTTCTGCGGGGCGGCGGCCGGTGCGGCACTGACCGTGCCGCTGGCCGCCGCCCTCGGCAGTTGGCAATGGGGCCTCGGTGCTTGGAGCCTGCTGGCACTCGCCGCGCTGCCGCTCTGGTACCGGTTCGCGAGCCGCGACGTCTTGCCGGACGGCGACGCGCCCGCGGCGCCGGTGCTGCGCCGGGATCTCTACCGCGACCCCGTGGCGATCACGGTCACGTTGTTCTTCGGACTGCAGGCCATGGGGGCGTACGCGCTGTTCGGCTGGTTGCCGTCGATCTACAGGGGCGCGGGCCTCACCGCAGAGGAAGCCGGGGCGCTGCTCGGGGTGATGATCGTCGTGTGCGCCCCGGTGTCCCTGATCGTGCCGATGCTGGCCAGCCGAACCCGCCGGCAGTGGGGTTGGGTGGTGCTCACCACGATGGCGTCGGCCGCCGGCTACCTCGGCCTGCTCGTGTGGCCGGCTGACCTCGCCCTTGCATGGGCGGTCCTGCTCGGCATCGGGAACGCGACCTTCCCTCTCGCGCTGCTCATGTTCGCCCTGCGGTCTCGCGACGGCATGCAGGCGGCGGCGCTGTCCTCGATGGCGCAGAGCCTCGGCTATGCCATCGCCGCCTTCGGCCCCATCGCCGTCGGCACCCTCCACGAGTGGTCCGGCGGCTGGCGGGCGCCCCTGCTCCTTCTGCTGCTGGTGCAGCCGGTGCAGGCCGGGGTCGGCGTGCTGGCCGCCCGGCACCGCTACGTCCTCGACGGCCCCCCAGTGTGGCGACGCTCCTCGTAGGGGCTGCAAGAGGCACCTGCCACGGTGGCCGTCGAAGCGGGCTGGCGGCGATCCCGCCTGGGCTGCGCACGCACGCCCCGGGTTCAGGGGGGGCTGAGCCGGTACTGCGTCACGATCCCGCGATGCACCACGATGACCGCGAGGGGGACAACGAGCACGCCGCCGGCGAGCAGGTTCACGCCGGTGAAGCCCACCAGGCCCAGCAGCAGCCCGGAGCTCAACGCAGCGGCCGCCCCGGATATCCACGTGAGCGCCTCGACCCGTCCTTGTAGCCGCACCCGGACCGCGGGCGCGAGACCCCGGCTGAGCAGGGCGCTGGCGGCAACAAACGCGAGACACCATCCGAACCCCAACGCGAACAGGGCCGCCCCCAGCAGTGGCTGGGATTCTGCGGGCGCTGTGGCTCCGGCGAGGGCCGCGAGGAGCAGCGTGGCCAGTCCGGCGAGGATGGCCTGGACGCCGCCGAAGCGGGATGTCAGCCAGCCGGCGAGGGGCGCGAGCGCGAACATGCCGAACGTGTGAGCGCTCATGATCGTGCCGATGGTGGTGACGCCGTGGCCGGCGTCGTGCACGTGGACCGGCGTCACGGTCATCACCAGCAGCATCACCCCCATCGCGGCCACCATCGTCACGACCGCGATCTGTACCGTCGGAAGCCTCCATGACGCTGCGGTCTGGTGCGGTACGGCGGCCGCGTCGAGGCTTGGCTGCTCGACAGGACGGTACTGGGGCGCAAGCGCATGCGAGGCTGCCGCAACGGCGAACAGCACGACGCCGACCAGGAACCCGCCTGCCTCCGCCGGGAACGCGAACGCGGTCGATGCCCGTCCCGCCGGGCTCAACGACAGCGGTCCGAGTACCGCCCCGATGGCCTGTGCCCACACCATCCAACCGATGACTGCTGGGCGGCGCTCCTCGGACTGCAGCTCTGCCGCGGCGTAGCGAGCCAGCTGGTTGACGGCGTGGCCCACGCCGATTCCGGCGACGCCAACGATCAGCAGCCCGAAGTTGGCTGTGACGACAGCGACCACGGCAAGCAGGCACGCGCCGGCCCCCAGCAGGTACACCGCGGCGAAGGCCTTCTGGTGCCCGTAGCGGCCGATGAGCGGGGTCACCCGGGACGCGCCGAGTCCGGCACCCGCAAGCAGCGCCGCGACCGGCAGGCCTGCGAGAAACGCCGAACCCGTGATGGCGTACGCCACGATCGGCGCCATGGTCACCGCGGCGTACACGCCGCACGTGGCGAGGACCACACCAACGAAGATCCCACCGGTTGCCCGCCGTGCAGCCATGTCCGCCTCCAGTCAGGGGTGTACCGGTGCGACCACGGTGAAGACCCACATGACCAGGCGGCTCACGCCCACAGCGCCTCCCGCAGCCCCGACGCGCGGGCGATCGGGCGGGTGACGGCGGCGCGGATGCTGGCCTCGGGACCGACGACGGTGAGGTGGGTCTGGGCACGGGTGACCGCGGTGTAGAGCAGCTCGCGGGTGAGGATCGGCGAGGTGGCGTCGGGCAGCAGCACCGCCACCCCGGTGAACTGCGAGCCCTGGCTCTTGTGCACCGTCATCGCATGCACGGTGTCGACCGCGGACAGGCGCGCGGGGCTGACCTCCATGACCTCGCCGCGCCGCTCGAACACCGCGGTCACCCGTCCCTGCCCCGTATCGATGACCACGCCGGTGTCGCCGTTGTACAGCCGCAGGCCGTAGTCGTTTGCCGTGACGAGCAGCGGGCGGCCGACGTACCAGCGCCCGCCGGTGGCGTAGCCCTCGATCGCCGCGGCGAGCCAGCCCTCGACGTGCGCCATCCACGTCGCCACGCCGTAGGGCCCCCGCCGGTGCGCGCACAGCACCCGCATCGCCCCCAGCGCGGTCAGGGCACCGCGCCCGTCGCCGGCGTGCGCGCACGCCGCGAGCCGCCGGCCGGCGTCGACCAGGGCGTCGCGCACGGACGCCAGCCCGTCGGGGCCGGTCTCGGCGACGTCGTCGGGGATCCACCGCACGTCCTCGGCGCCGGAGCCCAGCACGGCCAGGGCCTTGTCGGCGTCGCCGCGCTGCACCGCCCGGGCGAGCTCGGCGATGGCGCCGCCGAAGCGGTGCACGCGGCGCAGCACGACGATGCCGTCACCGACCGCGGTGCTCGCCGGCGGGTCCTCGGCGGGCACCGGCTGGCCGGTCGCCCGCGACAGCACCGCGCGGGTGTCGGCGCGGATGCGCAGCGACGCCGCGGCGGGACCGACGATGTCACCGAGCACCGCGCCGGCCTCGACGGAGGCCAGCTGCTCGGGGTCGCCCACGAGGATGAGGCGGGCGTCGGAGCGCACGGCTTCGACGAGCTTGGCCATGAGCGACAGCGACACCATCGACGTCTCGTCGACGACCACGACGTCGTGGGGCAGACGGTTGCCGCGGTCGTGGCGGAACCGGCTGCGGCTGTCCGGACGCCAGCCGAGCAGGCGGTGCAGGGTCGACGCGCCCGCCGCGAGCAGCCGAGCGCGCAAACCCGCGTCCACGTCGAGGCGCGCGGCCTCCTCGTGCACGGCCTCCTCCATCCGCGCGGCGGCCTTGCCGGTGGGCGCGGCCAGCGCCACCCGGGGCGGGGCGGCGCCCGCCGCGCCCGCCTGCTCGTCGAGCAGCGCCAGGATGCGCGCCACGGTCGTGGTCTTGCCGGTGCCGGGCCCGCCGGCGACCACGGCGAAGCGGCGGACGACCGCGGCGGCGGCTGCCAGCCGCTGCAGGTCCACCGGCGCGTCCACGTCGGCGGGGAACAGCCGCCTGAGCCCGCCGGCGAGCACGCCCGGGTTCACGCCCGCGGCGGGCTCGGCGCTGCGGGCCCGCAGGTCGGCGGCGACGCGCCGCTCCTCGCGCCAGTAGCGGTCCAGGTACAGCCGGGTGCCGACCAGGCGCAGGGGCCGGTCGGCGGGGCCGTCCGCACCGAGGGCCACCAGCGGGCTCGCGGTCAGCGCCCCGGTCCACGCGTCGATGCCCGGCCAGGCCAGCGCCGCCACGTCCACGGGCTGCTCGGCCTCGGTGGTGACCGTGGCGGGTGCGGTGGCCAGGTCGGTGCACACGTGGCCGAGGCGGGTCGCGCGCACCGCCAGGGCCGCGGCGAGCAGCACCGCCGCGTCGTCCTCCCCACCCAGGGTCCCGAGCCGGCCGGCGACGTGCACGTCGGCGGGCGCGAGCACTCCGGCGTCGTTGAACGCGCGCAGCAACCCCTGCGCCCGGACGGCGCGGCGGACGTCGAAGGCGTCGAGCGGCTCGACGTGCTCGGCGGTGCTCACGAAGGCCCCCGGTCGAACAGGTCGCTGAGCGCCTCGACGAGGCCCGCCGGCGGCTGCCAGGCGAACACCCCGCACGACCGGCCGTCCACGCGCGGCACGTCCGCGCCGGTCATGCCGCGCACGAACAGGTAGGCGATCCCGGCGAGGTTGCCCTCGGGGCGGTAGCCGGGCAGGCGCCAGCGCAGGTAGCGGTGGGCGGCCACGGCGTACAGCAGGGCCTGCAGCGGGTAGTGGCCGCGCACCATCGCGTCGGCCAGCGCCGCGGGACGGTAGTGCCAGGCCGTGAGGTCCTCGCCGTCGACGCCGAGCCAGTTGGTCTTGTAGTCGACGACGGTGAACTGCGGCGTGCCGTCGTCGGCGCGCACGCGCAGCAAGAGGTCGATGCTGCCGGCGAGGTAGCCGCGCAGGTCGCGGGCCAGCACCGGGTCGGCGAGCCGGTCGGGATAGCCGGCGAGCACGTCGCCGGCGGGCAGGTGGGCGCGCAGCACCTCGGCGATCGCCGCGACGGTCAGGGTGGCGGTCGGGGTGTCCCCGCCGACCAGCGGCAGCTCGAAGTCCAGCTCGTCGAGGCGGTCGGCGCCGGCGACGTCGCGCAGGGCCACCCCGCCACCCAGGGTCCCCAGCGGCGTGTCGATCGCCGCGCGCAGCCCGGCCACCACCGCACCCGGGTCGCCGACGTCGAGGTGGCGCCACGCCAGCTGCTCGCGCACGCGCGCGGCCAGGTCGCCGTCGAGGTCGTCGGCGGTGAAGTCGGTGCGCTCGAGGACGGCGTGCACGAACGTGCCGATCTCCGCGCCGCCCGGCATGGCGCCCAGCGGGCAGGGCACCGCGCGCAGCCGCGTCTCCTCGGCGGCGTCGCCCTCGGCGGCGTGGCCCTCACCAGCGTCGCCCCCGGCGCTCGCTCCCGCCTCGGGACCCGGTGCTGCCGTCCCCGCTGAGCCCGGCGCCGGCGGCAGCGCCTCGTCGGCGACGCGGTCGGTCTCCGGTTCGCTGGCCACCCGCGCCTCGCCGGCGGCCCGCGGCTCGTAGGCGGCCGCGGTGATCGCGCTGTACGAGGCGCGCCGCCAGCCGTGGTCCAGGCGCCGGTCGAAGCGGCGGACGGCGAGTTTGGCCGTGCGGGCCGGCTGGCCCCGCCAGCACGTGTCGTCGGGTTCGGCGGTGCGCTCGACGGCCACGCAGCCGGGGGCGGCGTCGGCGAGCGCGGCGAAGCGCTCGAGCGCCTCGTCGTCGTCGGGCGTGTCCCCGCCCTCGGGGGGCACCGTGCCGTCGGCTTGCCGGGCGAACAGCAGCCGCCCGAGCGGGGAGCTGCCGGCCGCGTAGGAGCCCGCCCACCACACGATCGCCTGGTGGCGGGCCCGGGTGAGCGCGACGTAGGCCAGGCGCAGGTCCTCGCCGCGCTGCTCGGCGCGGTGACGCTGGCGGTGCGCGCGGAAGCCGGGCCCGCCCATGCCGACGTTGATGGTGCGCTCGTCGTCGTGGTCGGGGTCGTGGAAGACCGGCGGGTCGTCGTCGTTGATCGGGCCGGGCTGCCACAGGTAGGGGTAGTAGACGATCGGGAACTCGAGCCCCTTGCTGCGGTGGATGGTGAGCACCTGCACCGCCTCGGCGTCGGACTCCAGGCGCCGGCTGCGGTCCTCGGCGGTGGTGTCGGCGTCGGCCTCGGCGATGCGCCGGCGCAGCCACGCGGTCAGGGCGGTGACGCCGAGGCGCTCGGTGACGGCCTCGGCGTGCAGCAGCTGGCCGATGTGGCGCAGGTCGGTGAGCTCGCGCTCCCCGTCGACGCGGGCCAGCATCCGGCCGGGCAACCGCTCGCTCAGGGTCACCAGCTCGAGCAGCGATGCGATGCCGCGGCGGCGCAGCACCCCCGCCCAGCGGTGCAGCCGCGCGTGGACGTTCTCCCACGCCGCCTCGCCGGCGGTGGCGACCTCGGCGGCGCGCCAGCCGAGGAAGCAGGTCAGCGCCGCCGCCCGGATGCGCACCGGCGACGTCGGCCGCTCCAGCGCCTCGAGCAGCGCGAGCCACTGGCGGGCGACCGGGGTGGCGAACACGCTGCCGGCACCGTTGATGACCGCGGGCACGTCCAGGGCGTCCAGCGCGTCGCGGATCAGGGCGGCCTGCCGGTTGGTGCGCACGAGCACCGCGACGTGGCCGGGGCGCACCGGCTCGCGGCCGGTCTCCGCGCCGCGCGCGTCGCGTTCGAGCACCTGCGTGCCGGCGTGCAACAGCGCGACGACGTCGGCGGCGAGGTCCGCGGCGATGTGGGCCTCCCCCGACGCCTTGCTGACGCAGCGTGTCTTGTCGGTCAAGCCCACCAGCCCGTCGGCGCGGTGCACGACCCGCACGCGCAGCGGCGCGGCTTGCGACGCCCCGTCCAGCCGCGGCTGCTGGTTGGCGTCGGCCGCCCGCACGGTGCGGTAGGCGATTCCGCGGTGGCCGAGCGTGGTGCCGGTGAACAGCGTGTCGTAGGCGTCGATCAGCCCCTGGTCGCTGCGCCAGTTGATGCCCAGCGTCTTCTTCGTGCCCGCCTGGCGGGCGGCGGTGAGGTAGGCGTACACGTCGGCGCCGCGGAAGGCGTAGATGGCCTGCTTGGGGTCGCCGATGAGCACGAGCGTGGAGGGCTCGCGGGCGAACGCCCGCTCCATGATCTCCCACTGGACGGGGTCGGTGTCCTGGAACTCGTCGACCAGCGCGACGCGGTAGCGCTCCCGCAGCCGCCGGCAGGCGGCCGGCCCCCGTGCGGGGTCGCGCAGCGTGGTCACGAGCCGGGTCAGCAGGTCGTCGTAGGTCAGCACCTTCATGCGCCGCTTGCGCCGGTCCACCTCGTCGCGGACCGCGCACGCCAGCCGCCAGCGCATCGCGTAGGCGCTGTCGGGGGGCGCGTCGCGCGGCTCCAGCGGTGCCAGCGGGTTGGCGACGGCGGCTTGGCCGATGCGGCGCGCGTCGGCCAGGTCGAACAGCGGCGCGTCGGCCCGCCCGTGGAAGCGGCGGACGTAGAGATCGGTTACCACCTCGTCGACGAGGTCGCGCGGGTCCTCCAGGAACGTCACGTCGCTCTCCACGTCGCCCGCGACGCCGAGGCTCGCGAGGATGTGCTGGCAGAACCCGTGGGTGGTCGCGATGGTGGCCGCGTCGAAGTCGGCCAGCGCGGCGGCGAGACGGCGGCGGCGCAGCTCGACCTGCTGGGGGCTGCCGTCGGCCAGGAGGGCGAGCACGTCGTCGTCGGCGTCCACGGGGATGCCCGCGCACGCCAGTCCCAGGCTGTGCTCGGCGCTGACGAGGCGCTCGCGGACCCGCTCGCGCAGCTCGCCGGTGGCCATGCGGGTGAAGGTCACCAGCAGCAGCGCCTCCAGCGGCGTCCCCGTGGCGACGTAGCGCGCGGCGAGCGCGGCGATCGCGAACGTCTTGCCCGTGCCGGCGCTGGCCTCCAGCACCGTCACCCCCCTCGGCAGCGAGCCGCAGACGTCGAAGGCGTCCACCTCGTCGCCGCGGTGGTCTCCCTGGTCGCTCATCCGTCGTCGCCTTCGTGGGCGAGCAGGCCGCTCCACAGGCGGCGGGCGTAGCGGCCGAAGCGGGTCGCCTCCTGCTCGGCGTGCCAGCCCTCGTCCGCGCGCGGCTGGTCCTCCAGCAGCGCCCGCAGCGGCACGACGCCGCCGAGCACGAGCTGGTGCTCGAGCTCTTCGTCCTCACGACTCCACCGCTCACCCTGCCTGCTCCACCCGGAGGTCCACTCCCCGTCGGCGCCCGGCTCCGGGTCGTGTCCGTCGTGGCGGGCCTGGGCCCAGGCCGCGGAGGTCTTGGCGTACAGCGGCAGCGGCTCGCGCATGCCCCGGTCGTAGAGGTCGACGAGGACCGCTAGCTGTGCGCGCGCCGCCTCGGCGCGGGTCGCCGGGTCCGGGCCCAACGCGGGCAGGGCCACGCAGGTCACGCGTCGCCCCCGACCGCGCCCGACGGTGGCCGCCGCGAACGCGCGGTCGGGGTGCCCGGCGGTCAGCGCGAGCAGCCGCACCCAGGCGGTCAGCCGGTGCTTGGCCGAAACCCGCGAGTAGGTGATGGTGCGCAGCAGGTCACCGGCGACCCCGGGCACCGTGCCGACCAGCGTCCGGCCGGCTCCGAGGTCCACGGCCACCTCGACCGAGCTCGGCTCTGTGCCGGGGTCGACGAGGTCCCGCGCAGCGACGACGATGCGCTCGGCGACGGGGCCGATCTCGTCGAGGATCGGCGCGCCCAACGCCCCGGGCGGCAGGCGGCCGCGGGCGACCTCGGCCGCGCTGCAGGTGGCGCGGTCGGCGCCGTCGAGCAGCGCGTCTACCAGGCGCTGGCCGACGCCCCACCGCTCGAGGTGGTCGAGCTCCACCGGCAGCCCGTCGTCGGGCTCGGGCTCCTCGCGGCTGACGATGATCCCGAGGCGCTGGCGCAGAAACGCCTTGACCGGGTGCTGGACGAACTTGACGAGGTCGTCGAGCTCGAGGAGGTCCGCGGCCGCCGGCGGCAGGGGCTCGTCGAGGAACCCACCCGGCTCGGCGCGTTCGGCCGCCGCCGCCCGCGCGCCCTGCAGCCCCACCGTGTCGAAGCTCCACGGATGGGCGGCCACGAGCTCGCCGGTGATGAAGTTGCGCTCGTCGAAGGGTTGCAGGGGGTGGGCGACGACGACCCGGTCGCGGGCGGCGGCGGCCGA
>Ga0247713_1000452_pt1 | contig 25221 bp, 27 predicted proteins | sample 21E_NmetaG_FD_189936 | JGI IMG/M metagenome (GOLD analysis project Ga0247713, IMG submission 189936) | Soil microbial communities from hillslope of Landscape Evolution Observatory, University of Arizona, Oracle, AZ, United States - 2-1-E_N | ecosystem: Engineered > Artificial ecosystem >... | reverse complement strand
CTTCGACGGGATCAAATGCACCGACTGCGGCAACCGCTTCCGCACCGAGAACGACCACGTCGAGCCCCACGTCGCCCGTGGGCCCGCGTCCACCGGCAACCTGAAGCCCCGGTGCCGGCCGTGTCACCAGGCGAAGACCGAACGCGACCGCAAGGCGGGAAAGCTGAGGCCGCCCGAGCCGTGACCCACGGCGGGTCACTCGGCGGCGGAGCCCCGATCGGGAGGCGCGCGGGTTGGGCTCCGGGAACGGCGTTAGTAGGCGCGCGCCCAGGTGGCGCGTTCGGTTCCGGGCTTGCCGCATACCGCGCACGGCGCGCCGGGATCTTGGCGCTCGAGCGGAAGGAGACGGATGGTGGCCTTCGAATCGTCGGTGGCCCTGTCCTCGCACGCACGGTCGCCGCACCACCCGCCCGCCCAGAAGCCGCCCTCCGCCTCGACGCCCTCGACGAACGACTCGTAGGAGGTGATCTCGTGCGTGTGCGCGTCTCGGTACGCCCGTGCATCCTCGTACAGCGCGCGCTGGGCGTGGTCGAGAAGGGATGCCATCGATGCGATCGCGTCGGCGGTCGAACGCGTCTCCTTGGCCCCCGACACCCGCTGCGCCACGACGACCTGGTCGGCGTCCACGTCCTTGGGGCCGATCTCGATCCTCACCGGCACCCCTTTTAGCTCCCATTCGGCGAACTTGAAACCCGGCCGGTGCTGGTCGCGGTCGTCGACTTTCACCCGCACGTTGTTGCCGGCGAGCGCGTCCCGCACCTTGTGCGCGACCGCGAGCACCGATCCTTGTTCGTCGTCGTTCCGATAGATCGGCACGACCACGACCTGTACGGGCGCGACCGCCGGTGGGAGCCTCAGGCCGGCATCGTCCCCGTGCACCATGATCGTTCCGCCGACCATGCGCGCAGAGAACCCCCACGACGTACCCCATGCATACTCCTGCTCCCCTTCTTGGTTGAGAAAGCGGCAGTCGTACGCCTTCGAGAAGTTCTGGCCGAGGAAATGCGAGGTACCGGACTGCAACGCCTTTGCGTCGCGCATTAAGGCCTCGATCGTCACCGTCTCGACCGCACCGGCGAACCGCTCTTTGGCACTCTTGCGGCCCTTGAGCACGGGAATAGCGAGCACATCCTCGACCACCTCCCGGTAGACCTCGAGCATGCGAAGCACTTCCTCCCACGCCTCTTCGGGAGACGCGTGCGCGGTGTGTCCCTCTTGCCACAGAAACTCACTCGTCCTGAGGAACAGGCGCGTCCGCATCTCCCACCGAAGGACGTTGCACCACTGGTTGTAGAGAAAGGGGAGGTCGCGGTAGCTCTGCATCCACTTCCCGTACGTCGACCAGATCGCAGCCTCCGAAGTCGGCCTGATCGCCAGTGGCTCTTCGAGCTCCTGGCCACCGCCGTGGGTGACGACGGCGAGCTCGGGCGAGAAGCCTTCCACGTGTTCCGCCTCCTTCTCGAAGAGGCTCATGGGGATGAGAAGCGGAAAGTAAAGGTTCTCGTGGCCGGTCGCCTTGAAGCGGTCGTCCATCGCCCGCTGGATGAACTCCCACACCGCGTACCCGTGCGGCTTGATCACCATCGAACCCTTGGCCATGCCGTGCTCGGCCATGCCCGACTGCTTGACGACTTCCACGTACCATGCGGGAAAATCCTCGCTCTGCCGCGGCAGCTTGTTCTTGGCCACGACTATTCGCCCACGATCTGGACCGACAAGGTTCGCTCCGACGGCTCGCCGAGCTCGACGAGGAGAACGCGCTGCCACCTCCCGAGGTGGAGGCGTCCCTCGACGGCGGGCATAACGACCGAAGAGGATCCGAGCACCGCGCGCCGGTCGGCAGGCAGTTCGTCCTGCGGCGCGAGGGCCGTCTTGAGATCGTGCCACAGGCCCGATTCGCGTTCGTTGAGTATCAACGAGCAGTCACGGCCGGAGGCAAACACGGTGACGTGACCGTTCTTTATGCGTGATTCCACGAGTGCCGCCGCGACCTCGTCCGTCACGTCGACGAAGTCGAGCGAAGCGAGCGTTGTCGCCGTCGTCTCGGCAAGGTGAGTGTGCATGGAGGGAGCCTACCGGCGCGCCGATCGGTCTGTGCGCCCGGGGTTGTCCACAGTGTTCGGGGGACAAACTGTTGACCGGTTGTGGAGTGCCGAGAATGTTTCGCGCTCCTGTCGATTTCTGGTTCGAACGTATTGACGCGGGGTGGCGGGGGACCGTACGTTGCCCAACGTCCCAAGCAGCTAAACGGAACACCGAAGCACTTCCGGAACCTCTTCGGGGGAACCGGATCCGCTTCCGAGGCGTCTCGATCCCACGGGGCCGCGGCTCCTCGGGACGGAGAACGAAACGGTTGCGAACGGCGATTCCTCGCCCGGCTTGCCGGATGAGGCGCAAGCGACCGGGAGCTTGCTCCCGTAGCGTGCGAGTCGTTCGCCTCGCCGGAGGACCGGCGCCGGCGGCTTGCCGCAGGCGACGTGAACCGGGCGAAGGGTGCAGCATCCGTCACCGGCTTGTCCGGAGCGGACGGCGGCCCGGCCGGATCGTGAGTGTCAGGCACCGGGCGGTTGCTTGGGACATTTGATCTCGGGAGACCCGAGTGGCCAGAGGACAACGCTCCAATAACCGGCTCCGGCCGGCTACCGAGCGGCCCCAACGGTTACTCGGGTCTCTCCGTCTTCGCTTCCACTTTTCGTCGCGCATCGCGTAGGGTTGACGTCGCAAATCACCGCCTCTCGAGGAGCGATCCCACTGTGGCACTTGAGGACGACGGACGCGAGCAGGAAGACCTCGACGACGAAGAAGACATAGAGGTCGATATCGACGACGAGGAACTCGAGGATCAAGCGCTTCCCGACGACGAGGAAGAGGACGACGAGTCCAGCCTCGAGGAACTCCTCGCCCAGCGCGCCGCGGCGCGCCGCGCTTCCGGCGACGACGACGAAGAGGAAGAGATCATCACCGCGTTGTCGAGCGAGCCGGAGGTGCGTGCGCCGATCGAACCGTTGGGGCGCATCGTCCCGGTGAAGGATCGCAAGGAGTTCGTCTGCCGCAGCTGTTACCTGGTGAAGGCGCGCACGCAGCTCGCCGACGCCGAGCGCCAGTTGTGTCGCGACTGCGTCTGATCGTCTCCGGGTCATGACCCGGGTTCGCGCCGGGTGGGTGCTGGCCGGAGGCGCCGCCCTCGGCCTCGCGTTTCCGGAGGCCGATCTGGGACCGCTCGCGTGGATCGCGGTCGCGCCGCTGCTGCTTGCAGTCACCGGCGACACGTCGGCGCGCGCGGCGGCGGGCTACGGAATGCTGTTCGGGATCACGTTCTTCGGCGTGCTCCTCGCGTGGCTGTCGATCGTCGGCTATATCGCATTCGTTCTCGTGATCCTTCTCGAGAGTTCGTTCATTGCGCTTTATGCGGTGCTCTATCGCTACCTGGCCCACGCGTCGCGGGGGAGCGCGGTCCGCATCATCGCGGCGCCGGTTCTGTGGGTAGTGATCGAGTTCCTGCGCGCCCACGTTCCCGCCGGAGGCTTCGTGTGGGGACAGCTGGCGCAGAGCCAGAACGAACTGCCGTGGATGCTTCGACCGGCCGCGCTGGGTGGGGGATGGCTGGTCGCGTTCCTCGTCATCGCGATCAACGCGCTCGTCGCAGAAACAGTCCGGCGCAGGGAGTGGAGGACGGCGTTGGGCGCGTTGGCGCTGGTCGCGCTGCCGGTCGTCGTCCCCAAGAACTCGAGCGCCGGCGAGCCCGTGCGCGTCGCGATCGTGCAGGGCAACGTTCCCCGCAACTTCGCCGGGAGCTCGTTCGACAAACATGTCGAGATCACCCGGAGCCACGCGGAGCTCACGCAGCGGCTGGACCCGGACGCGGTAGACCTCGTCGTATGGCCCGAGTCGGCGCTGAACCTCGACTTCGAGCAGGTGCCCGAGGTGGAACTGTTGCTCCAGGATGCCGCGCGCGCGGTAGGGCGGCCGATGATCGTCGGCGGCAACCGCGAGGCTCCCGGAGACCGGTATCGCGTCATGGCGTTCCAGGTATCGCCCGACGGGGAGGTGGTCGACTCCTATCAAAAGACCCACCTGGTGCCGTTCGGCGAGTACGTTCCGGCGCGCGCCGCGATCGGGTGGATTCCGATGCTTGATCAGGTGCCGCGCGATGCCGTTCCGGGGAAGGAACGGACGATCTTCGACGTCGCAGGGGGATCGGTCGCGCCGGTCATCTCGTTCGAGGGCGACTTCGGATCGCTCGTGCGGGAGAGAATCGCCGAAGGCGGAAGAATGCTCGTGGTCGCAACCAACACCTCGACATGGGGGGAGTCGTGGGCATCGGCACAGCACGTCGCCTTCAGCCGCGTGCGCGCGGTCGAGAACGGCGTGTGGGTCGTGCATGCCGCGATCAGCGGCATCTCCGCGGTGATCGCTCCCGACGGGAGGGTGACCGGATCGCTCCCGCTGTGGAGCGCCGGAACGCTCGTTCGCAACGTCACGTTCGCCGGCTCGATCACGCCGTACGCACGCATAGGGGATTGGGTCCCGTGGAGCTGCATCATCGGGATGGTGACAATTGCCGCGTGGAGGCGCGCCGTAGTTAGGCTGACGCGGTGACCGACACGAGCTTCGACGGACGGGCGCTGGTGATCGTCCCGACCTATAACGAGAAGGACTCGATCGATGAGGTGATCGAGCGCCTTTTCGCCGGTGCGCCCGGCGGTCTCGAGCTCCTGATCGTCGACGACGGCTCGCCCGACGGCACCGCCGATGCAGCGGAGTCGCACGCATCCACGCATCCCGTGCACGTGCTTCGGCGCGCCGGGAAGCAGGGCCTCGGCACCGCCTACGTGACCGGGTTCAAATGGGCCATCGAACGCGGTTTCGATGCGGTCGTGGAGATGGATGCGGATCTGTCTCACGATCCGGCGATGGTGCCAAAGATGCTCGAGGGGCTGGCACGTGCCGACCTCGTGGTCGGCTCCCGCTACATCCCGGGGGGACGGATCGAAAACTGGAGCCGGTTTCGCCAGTTGCTGTCGCGCGCCGGCAACGTCTATGCGCGCGCGTGGCTCGGCTACCGGGTGCGCGACTCGACGAGCGGTTTCCGCGCCTATCGAACATCCATCCTCGAGGGCGCCAACCTGACCGACGTCCGTAGCGAGGGTTACGGCTTCCAGATCGAGATGACCCGGCGCGTGCACCGCTCCGGGGGACGAATTGTCGAGGTCCCGATCACCTTCTCCGAACGAGTCCACGGCACCTCGAAGATGAGCCGCCGCATCGTCGCCGAAGCGTTGCTATCGGTAACGCGGTGGGGACTGCGCGACCGCTTCTTCGCCCGGCGCGCCGGTGCGTAGCGGCTAGTGCCGCTCCCCGAACATGATCCGGGCGGCTTGGAGCGCGTCGGGCCCCCGGACCACGGTTGCATCCGGAGGTAGGTCCTTCGGATCGAACGGCGGGGGTTCGGCCCCTGCGTCCGCCAACAGGCGAACGTCGAGGGGCTCGTCGATGTCGTACACGACGACGCTGCCGACTTTTGCCCTCTGCTCGTCCGTCATCCACGGGGGCGGAGGATCCAGAACGTCCGCCCCCGGGAGCCGCGCGAGGATCTCTTCCTTCGAGCGGGCGCGCACCGCCGTGAGCACCTTCCCGGTGCCCCCCGAGTCACGGCGCGCGATCAAGAACTCCCTTTTGTCCACCGAGGGAGTTTAGCCCGCCGGGCCCTACAGGTCACGGTCGTCGATCCATTTCTCGGTGGCGGGAGGGCGCCACCGCTCCAGCCGGGAAAGCAACTCACCGGGATCGGTACCGACGACCACGATGTCCCGGTGCTCCTTTTTGACGAAACCTTCGGCGACCGCATGATCGAAGAAGCGAAGGAGCGGCTCGTAGTAGCCGGCGACGTCGAGCAGTCCGAGGGCCTTGTCGTGAAGTCCGAGCTGCGACCACGTGAGCGTCTCGAAGAACTCCTCCAAGGTTCCGAAACCGCCGGGGAGGGCGATGAACGCGTCGGCAAGGTCGGCCATGAGCGCCTTGCGCTCGTGCATCGAGTCGACCACCCGGAGATCGCCGAGGTCGTCCCAGCCGATCTCCCGGGCAAGGAGCGCCTCCGGGATGACGCCGGTGACCTGGGCGCCGGCGTCGAGGGCGGCCCCGGCGACTTCGCCCATGAGCCCGACCCGGCCGCCGCCGTAGACGAGCCCGAGCCCGGCTTCGGCCACCGCGGTCCCGAGAGCGCGCGCCGCCGCCGCGTAGACCCCGTCGACGCCGTGGTTCGATCCACAGAACACGCACACGCGCTTCACGGAGGACACTTTGCAGCATCGGGCGGCCTATCCCGCACACACCTCCGGGGCGCCCCTCTCGCCCCCGCTCCGGTTCTCCCATAATCACGGTTATGTAAAGCTCGCCCGAACTCACGCTCCTCCGCTTGAACTCACGCTCCTCCGCTTTCTGTGCCTCTGGTTTCGCCCGGCGACACTGTAGGCACACAAAGCGACATCGCTCAGGTGCGGCGGGTGGCGCGTGCGACGAGGTTCCTCTCGATCTCTTCGCCCGGCCCGGCCCGCACGGCGCTTCCCTCGCCCCGGGCACGGTCCCACTCGAGCGTGTCCCGGATCGTCTCCGCAAGCGGACGAAACAGCAGCCCCTCCCCGCGCGCCCTCGTGGAGTCGACGTCCATGTCGAAGCGGCCGCCGGCGTCGGCGCGCGACCACAGCGGGAGTGAGTCCTCGACCTCGGCCTCGATCTTGTCGTCCGGTACCCAATGAAAGGAGGCGTCGGCTCCGGTCACCGCCCGGATGCGGGACAACAGGCGGCCGAACGACAGCCGGTAGTCGGGACCGGCCGCGTTGTAGACGCCGGGGCGTCGCCGCATCGACATCCACCCGATCCATTCGCCGAGATCGCGGGCGTCGACGATCTGGACGAGGCGCTCGGGATCGCCCGGGACCGCGACGTCGCCCCCCGCCGCGGTGCGGGCCACCCAGTAGGTGAAGCGCTCGGTGGGATCGTGCGGTCCGACGACGATGCCCGGCCGGACGACGAGGGCCCGGCGGCCGAACACCTCGCGGACCACGTCCTCGCACGCGACCTTGAGGCGCCCGTAGCTCTCGGAAGTGATCTCTTCGGTATCCACCTCCGGCGCCACCGTCGGCGAGTCCTCCCCCACTTCGACCCAACGGGGATAGACGGACACGGTCGAGACGAACGTTAGATGTTCGACGGCGTCTCTAAGAAGCTCGGCAGAGCGGCGCACGACGCGCGGAACGTACGCGTTAACGTCGATCGCTCGATCCCATGTGCGCCCCTCGAGCGCGGACATATCGCCGGCGCGATCGCCGCGCAGATGCTCCGCATCCAGAAACAGATCGGGGTTCGTTCGTCCGCGGCTGAACAGCGTCACCGAATGGCCGGCGTCGAGCAGCGCGCGAACGATGTGGCGGCCGACGAACTGAGTCCCGCCGAGCACGAGATAGTGCATGGGCGTGCAGCCTATGCGCCCTCCGGCTCAGTGTGACCCGTGGGCGCGTTCCTTCCAGCGCTCGATCCTGCGGCGCGTCTCCTCGGAGATGCTCCCATCGGCGTTCGTAACCACGAACAGTCCTTCCATGCCGAGATCCGAGTGTGACTGGACGTGACAGTGATACATCCACGCACCCGGTCCCACGCCCTCGCCGGCGATCACCTGGAAGCCGAACGAGTCGGCGGGGCCGACCGTTCTGTTGTCGATGATGCGAGCTTCGTCGTCGAGCCCGGACGGGATGCCGGTGCGATTGTCGACCCAGCGGTGGCCGTGCAGATGGAACGTGTGATGAAGCTCGCCGTGGCCGATGACCACGAACTCCACCCGCTCCCCCAGGGCCGCGGTCGGCAGCGGGGTCTTCGGAGCACGTTTCAGGTTGAATCCGAAACCCTGCATCACGAGGACGACGCGCTGATCCGGAATCGGGTCGCCCCCGCGCCGGATCACGATCGCGCCGAACAGTCCTTTCGACACACCGACGGTGCCGTGCGGAGTGCCCATGCAGTGGTCGTGGTAGTGCCAGTAGCCGGCGCTGCCCGGGTCGACCGTGCCGTCGGCGCGCGTCCTGGGCGCCTGCGCGTTGAACACGAACTGTCGGGTCTCGCCCGGTTTCACGCACGAGTCGTTGAGCGGCGTTCCGTCGCTCTCGACCGTGTAACCGACGCCATGTGCGTGCATCGACATCTTGCGGTCGGCTTCGTTGACGAAGGTGACGAACAGACAGTCGCCCTCGGTCAGTTCGATCGTCGGCCCCGGAATGCTTCCTTTTTCGCCGGGCAGGGCATAGGCGTACTTGTTCTTGCCTTTCTTGACCCCGCGAATCGTCATCGATTTGTCGGGGCTGTCACATACCTGCTCCCCCGGTTGCGTGGACTGGGTCGCGTGGGTAGGCAACGATCCACCGGCGGCCACCGCCACTACGAGCAACGAGAAAAAGAGTCGAGAGCGCATGCGTCTTTTCATCCTTTGATTTGGTCGACAAACACCGCGCCCTCGGGCGCAGCCGTCAATAAAACCACGCGGAGCGCGTGAAGGTCACCACTCCGAGCGTCGCAACCGGGACGAGCACCATCAGCAGATACTCATGCAGGCGTCGGTTTCGCGCAGTCGCGGCCGCAAGGAACAACGCCACCGGAAAGAACGACAGGAGCATCCGCGGGATGCTGAAGTACCACGTGCTGGTCATGAGCGCGACCAGGGTCGCGGCCATGAAAGCGGCGAAACCCCATTCCCGGCGCGCCAGGGCCCAGACGACGAACAGGATCCCGGCGGCGGCGGCGACTATCTCCATCCCCCACGCGAACCGCCAGTTCGCGGCGTTGCCGTGGTTGAGTACGGAGTTCCAGGTGGCCCGCAACGACTCGGCGGGCCCCACGAAGTCGCGGAACCACCCCAGCCGCTGATCGGTAAAGAAGTAGAACGCGTCTCCCTTGACCCGCTCGAGATAAGCCCCGTAGGCGAGCAGGGGAAAAGCTCCGGCAACGAGCGCGCCGAGTGCCGCGAGCCCGGTCTTGAGGCGAAACTCCTTTCCGCGCACGAACTCCCATGCGAGTCCGAACAGCACGAAGAGGCCGGCCGCGCGGGAGGCGACCGCCACTGCGGCCGGAACGGCCACGAGATGCCAGCGCGCCCGGCGAGCGTAGTAGAACGCGGGGACCGCGCCCGAAAGGAATAGCGCCTCGCTGTACGGCGCGACGAGGAAGACGGCGGTCGGAAAGAACGACAGGTAGAGAACCGCGTTTCGTCCGGCATCGCCGCCGATTTCTTCGTCTGCGAGACGGTAGAGGAAACCGAGCGCGACGATCGTAGCGATGGTCGAAATGAGGAGCCCTGCGCCGATCCACGGAAGCCCGAGCGCATGAAGCGCCTTCATCAGGAGCGGAAAGAGCGGAAAGAACGCGGTCGCATGTGGCTCCGTACGGGGGTCCGTGTAGCCGAATTCGGCCACCCGCTGGAACAGCGCCGCATCCCACCGGTTCCACATGCCGAACAGCCCCTCGCCCGGAGAGGGCCCGCTCGAGGTGAAGTACCACGAAGCCGCAAACGCAACCGCAAAGAAGACCGCCCTGGTGACCAGCGTGACGACGATCGCGGTGCGCCACGGCGCGAACTTGTCACCCGCCGGCTCCGCCGCGTTCGGTTGCGGTTCCTCGATTTGTTCGGGCGGAGACTCGAGCGAACGCATGCTCTTACTCGGGCGTCCAGCGCACCCGCAACTCGCGCGCGGCGCGTGCTTCGTCGGGGCGCCGAACCGGCGTTGTGGCCGGCGCGCCGTGCAACAGGTCGGGATTCTCCTCGGCCTCGCGCACGATCTGGATGAGCGCGTCCGCCAAACCGTCGATCGTTTCCTTCGACTCGGTCTCGGTCGGCTCCACCATCAGCGCTTCTTCGACCACCAGCGGGAAGTACACGGTCGGCGGGTGGTAGCCGAGGTCGATGAGGCGCTTGGCGGCATCCATGGTTCGAACGCCGTGCTTCTTCAATCTCTTGCCCGACGCCACGAACTCGTGCATGCACGTTCCCGGGTAGGCGGTCGGGAACGCGTCGCCGACCAGCACCTTGAGGTAGTTCGCGTTGAGCACGGCGCGCTCCGCCACCCGGCGCAATCCGTCGGGTCCGAGCGAGCGGAGGTAGGCGTAGGCGCGGACGTTGATCCCGAAGTTTCCGTAAAAAGAATGAATGCGGCCTATCGAATCGGGCCGGTCGTGATCCCACCGCCATCTCTCCGCGCGCTCGTCCCACGCCAGCACGGGCGCCGGCAAGAAACGCTCGAGACGCTCGGACACGGCGAGCGGGCCAGACCCCGGTCCCCCCCCGCCGTGAGGGGTCGCAAATGTCTTGTGCAGGTTCATGTGGACGATATCGAAGCCCATGTCGCCGGGCCGGACCACGCCGACGATCGAGTTGAAGTTGGCCCCGTCGTAGTAGAGGAGCCCGCCCACGTCGTGGACCATGCGCGCGATCTCGACGATGTCTCGCTCGAACAGCCCGAGCGTGTTGGGGTTGGTGAGCATCAGGCCGGCCACGTCTTCGTCGAGCGCCTCTCTTAGCGCATCCAGGTCGACGAGCCCGCGCTTGTCGGACGGTACTTCCTGCGCCTTCCATCCTGCCAGCGACACGCTCGCGGGGTTCGTCCCGTGCGCGGAGTCGGGGATGATGACTTTCTTCCGTTCGTTGCCGCTTTTGCGATGGAACGCACGCATGATGAGGAGCCCGGTCAGCTCGCCCTGCGCGCCGGCCGCGGGCTGGAACGTGAGCCGGGCCATTCCCGTCGCCTCGCACAGCGCGCGCTCGAGCGTTCCGAGGAGCTCCAGGGCGCCGGCAACGAGTTCGTCGTCGCTCAACGGGTGCAGGCGGGCAAACCCGGGGAGCGCGGCTGCGTCCTCGGCCACCTTGGGGTTGTACTTCATCGTGCACGACCCGAGTGGATAGGCGCCCACATCGATCGCCCAGTTCCGCTGGGACAGCCGCGTGTAGTGCATGACGAGGTCCCGCTCGGAGACCTCGGGAAGCCGTGGCGGCTCGGCGCGCCGGAGCTCTTCGGGGATGAGCTCCTCGACACTCGGTGCATCGACTCCGACCTCGGGCAAGGACCAGGCGCGGCGGCCGGGCCGAGAGCGTTCGAAGATCAGCGGGAAAGTCTTGTCGCGCGTACCGGCGGACGACTCCAAAGACCCGGTCACGTTTCGGCCAGCTCCTTCTCGATGGCCTCGGCGAGAGCGTTGAGGTCGTCCTCCGTCCGCCGCTCGGTGACGGCGACGAGAAGGCAGTCGCCGAGATGCGGGTACCAACGGCCCAACGCGGGACCGACGAGGAACCCCCGCCGGGCGAGCGCACGCACCAGTTCCGCTCCGGGCACCGGCGTCTCCACCACGATCTCCTTGAAATGCGGCCCCTCGAAGCGCACCCGGCAACCGGGGATGCCGGCGAGCCGGCGCGCCGCATATGCGGTCCGGCGCAGGCACACCTCGCCCAACCGTCGAAGCCCTTCCGGGCCGAGCCACGACAGATGAACGCCGGCCGCGATCGCCATCAAGGTCTGGTTCGTGCACACGTTGCTGGTCGCCTTCGCCCGGCGGATGTGCTGCTCCCTGGCCTGCAGCGTGAGAACGAAGGCCCTCCGGCCGTCGGCATCGAGGGTCTCCCCTGCTATCCGTCCCGGCACCTGCCGAACCAGGTCCAGGGTGGTCGCGAACAGGCCGACGTAAGGGCCTCCGTACACCATCGGGTTCCCCAGCGACGCGCCCTCGGCAACCGCGACGTCCACGCCGAACGCGCCCGGCGGCCGCAGGATTCCCATGGCGGTGGGATCGGATACCGCCACGATGCGAGCCCCGGCTCGCCGCGCCGCCGCCGTGGCCCCGGCGACGTCTTCGATTCGCCCGAACACGTTGGGCGACTGCACCACGACGCAGGCTGCGTCACCGACGTCCACTTGGTCCCATGCCACCACGCCGTCGTCGCCGAACGGAACGACGTCGACCTGCAGACCTAGACCTGAGGTATAGGTTTGGAGAACGTCGGTGAAGTGTGGGTGAACCGAAGCCGCCACCACCGCCCGCTCCCGGCCGGTGACGCGCACCGTCAGGTTGACCGCCTCGCTCACCGCGTTCGCCCCGTCGTACAGCGACGCGTTTGCGACCTCGAGGCCGAAGATCTCGCATACGAGCGTCTGGAACTCGTAGACGGCCTGCAGAACGCCCTGCGACAGCTCCGGCTGGTAGGGCGTGTAGCTGGTGGCAAATTCGGCTCGGCTCGCCAGCGCCTTGACCGCGGACGGGACGTGGTGGTCGTAGGCGCCCCCGCCGGCGAAGCAGATGAGGTCCGCCGCCCCCCGCGACTTCCCCGCGAGATCGCCGAGGTGATCGAGGAGCTCGGGCTCGCTGAGCGCCGGCGGAACCGCCAGGGCGCCCCCGAACCGCACCGATTCGGGGACCGGTTCGAAGAGGTCGCCGATGTCCGACATCCCGATCCTCTCGAGCATCGACCGATCGTCGGCGGCGGTATGCGGCAGAAAATCCACGTCGGGCCTCTCAGGCTATTTGTCGACTTCTCGACTTGGTGATTTACCTATTTCTTGCGCACGAACGGCGGCTTCACGATATCGCCTTGGACTCGCCTGCCGCGCCCCTCAATGGAGACGCGCTCGCCCTCCCGAGGCACCCGTTCGGCGGGCGCGTACGCCAGCGCGATGCCGGTCCCCAGGGTCGGCGAGTAGTTGCCGCTCACGACCTCTCCGGCGTCCTCGCCCGACACGAGCACACGGTAGCCGGGGCGGGGCACGCCGCGCTCGATGCAGCGGATACCGAAGAGCCGCTTGCGCGGTCCCCGCTCCTTGACCTCGACCAGCGCCTCCCGGCCGCGAAAGGGTGCATCCCACGACACCGCCCAACCGAGGCCGGCCTCGAGCGGGTTCGTCTCCCTGTCGATCTCGTGGCCGTACAGCGCGTATCCCATCTCGAGACGCAGCGTGTCGCGCGCCCCCAATCCGACCGGAACCGCGCCGGCGTCGAGGAGCGCACGAAAAGCCGCCGGTGCCTCGGCGGCCGGAGCGTAGAGCTCGATCCCCCGCTCCCCCGTGTAACCGGTGCGGGCGACGAATCCCGGCGCGCCGAACACATCCACGCCCGTCCAGCTGTGGAGGCGCATGGCCGTCGTCGCCGTGTCGAAAACATCGTCGAACAGGTCGAGCGAAGCCGGCCCCTGCACCGCCAAAATCGCCCACCGGTCCCACTCGTCGACGGGATCGGCGCCGCTCACCCGCAATGCCTCGGCGACCGCGGCCACGTTGCCGGCGTTGGGAACGACGAGCCACTCGTTCGCACCGATCCGGTAGACGAAGACGTCGTCAATGCAGCCGGCGTCATCGTCGAGCACGAGCGCGTACGTCGCCCTGCCCGGCTCCAGTCCCATCACGTCTTGCGTCACCGCGCGCTGCAGCGCCCCTCCGTCGTCCGCGATCCGAAGCTTTCCGAGATGGGAGACGTCGAACACTCCGGCGCCGGTGCGAACCGCGTTGTGCTCGGCGATGATGCCCGTGTACTGCAGCGGCATCTCCCACCCGCCGAATTCGGTCAGCTTTGCCCCGAAGCGGCGATGCTCATCGAGGAGGGGCGACGCCCGACGTTCGGCGACGCCCACGTCAGCCGGCGAGCGCAGGTCCGAGTAGCCGCCGGGCGTCGTCCTCCGGCACCACGGGCGGTTCCGGCTGCAGCAGTGATCCCTGCGAGGGCTCCTCGAGCCCGTACTTGACGAGCAGGTTCAGGTAATCGCGCTGATAGAGAATCCTGCAGCGCACATCGGGATACAGCTCCATCAGACGGCGCGCCTTGCGATTCTTCTTCGTTACGAGTTTCTGGTTCAGGGTCGTGATCTCGATGTAGAGATCGAACGCAGGCAGGTAGAAATCGGGCGAAAAACGCTGGGTCGCGTTTCCATGTCGGTCCCACTCGATGTCGAACGTCGTGGGCTCGTACTCCCAGTCGATCTGGTAGAAGTCGAGCAGCTTCGCAAACTGCCGCTCGCTGTTATGGGCAAACGAGACGAGTTCGTGCGCAAGCGGTTCGATCAACTCCCGGCCACTTCCCTGAGAGACGCCTCAACCCTCCTTCGCGCGGAAATCCCTTTCGTCGGACGGAACGTACCCCGCGTCCGCCGGTTCAGGCCGGAGTTGACGCAAATCTCCTGCAAGCTGTTCGCGCACGCGCCCGACCGCGACGATGGCGCCGAGTACCCCCTGCCCCTTCCTCAAGAGGTCGACGACCTCGGCATCGCTCGTGCACGCGTACACGCCGGCGCCGTCCGTCACGATCGTCGCCCGAGACCAGTCCCCCTGGAGGTCGGTCCGGACGTAGTCGATCGCCTGTCGCACCTTCTGCAGAGATGCACCTGCGTCGACGAGTTGTTTGATCACCTTGAGCTGGAGGAGGTCGTTGAACGAATAGAGCCGTTGCGTTCCGGAGCCGGACGCCGGGTTCACCGACGGGGTGACGAGGCCGGTGCGCGTCCAATAGTCGAGCTGGCGATAAGTGATGCCGACGATCTTGCAGGCCTGCGGGCCGCGGTAGCCCTGCTCGTCCATGCGTCGTGTCCCCTTTCGGGCGATCGAGTCACACCCTCGTAGTTACGAGGGTGGAAAGCGTCCCACACCCGCGCGCGGGTGTCAATAAAGGGTGACGCGCAACGTGAGCCTTCGCTACGCCTGAAAGTCCTCCGGGCTCACCTGGTCGAGGAACTCGCGAAACTTCTCGACCTCTGTTTCCTCGGCGTCCTTGAGCTCGATTCCCGCCTGGTCGAGAACCTCCTCCGACGCGAAGATCGGAGCATTGATGCGCACCGCCAGCGCGATCGCATCGCTCGGTCGGGACGACACCTCGCTCGTCCCCTGCCCGGTGTTCATGCGGATGATGGCGTAGAACGTCTGCTCGATCAGCTCGCTGATGAGAATCCGCTCGACGTCGACGCCTGCCTCCGTGAGCACGTCGCGCATGAGGTCATGGGTCATCGGCCGGGGGGTTTGGATGCCCTGCAGCGCGAAGGCGATGGCAGTTGCTTCGACGGCGCCGATCCAGATGGGCAGGTAACGCTCCCCCTCCGACTCCTTGAGCAGCACGATCGGCTGGTTCGAGGGCAGCTCCACGCGTACTCCAACGAGCTGAAGCTCGATCATGTCAGGAAGTTACCACCCCCGTGTCCGGCCACATCGACTCAAAAGAAGTCGTTTCTTACCCGTCGCGCCCGCCGAACAACGGGCGATCTAGAAGACGCGGCTCGTTGGCGAGGCGCGGCAGATCGCGCACCGCAAGCAGGTCGGCCGAGTTTCGGTAGCGGCCTTGAAAATCCATGCCGTAACCGACCACGAAGACGTCGGGGATCTCGAACGCCCGATGTTCGAGCGTCACCGGAACGATGCGGCGTGCCGCCTTATCCAGAAGCGTGACCGTCCGAAGCGACCGAGGCCGCCGTTCGGACAGAGCTTTGCGCAGGTAAGTCAACGTCAGCCCGGTGTCGACGATGTCCTCGACGATCACCACGTCCCTCCCGCCGATGTCCTGCTCCAGGTCCTTCAGGATCCGCACCACCGTCGGCTGCGAGGCACCCGCCTCATACGACGATATGGCCATGAAATCCACGGCCACGTCGATGGACATGGCGCGCACGAGGTCGGCGAGGAACAAGGTCGAGCCCTTGAGAACGCCGACCATGATCGGCGGCGCGCCCCCCTCTAGGGTCCGAGATAGTTCATCCCCGAGTTCCGCACATGCCGCCGCGAGCTGGTCCCGCGTGATGAGGATCTCAATCAGTCCGGCCGCATCCGGCGCGCCGGCGGGTCCGTCGCCGCGAGTCACTACGCTCGTCCCACCGTGACCGCGGCCACCCGCACGGCGCGGACGAGAACGGACACCGGCCACGGCATGTCCACGTCTTGCACCGCGTCGGCGGCGACGGCCGGCACCCGGCCCACCTCACCCCGGGCGGCCGAGACGACGACTTTTCCGACCGCCTCCCCCGGAACGACGGGAGCGGTGACGTCGGGGGCAAACCGGACCGATACGGATGCCGACGTCTGCGAGCCGCGCACCGGTGCCAGCGCCCGCACCGTGATTGCCCCCTCCGGGAACACGAGCGCCGCCACCGGGGCGTCCCCATCAAGCAAAATGGTCCGCTCCAACGTTCGGAAGCCGAAATCCAGAAGCTCGCGCGCGTCGGCAGCGGCATCTTGGGCCCGCATCGCGACCGCGACGAGCGTTCGGCCCCCGCGCCGGGCGGCGGCGACGAGAACGTTGCCGGCCCCGGCGGTGAACCCGGTCTTGATACCAACCGCTCCGGGATATCCCTCAAGTAGAGCGTTACGGTTCTCCACACTCGTCACATCGCCGGAGACCGTCACGGTAGCCGTCGCCATGGCCACGATGTCCGCCAGCCGCGGGTTCGCGAGCACGGCGCGACCCAGGACCGCGAGGTCGCGTGCGGTTGAGTAGTGGCCGGGGCGGTCGAGGCCGTGCGGGGTTACGAATCGGGTGTTCCCGGCGCCGAGAGCAGACGCGAGCCGGTTCATGCGGGCGACGAAGGCCTCCTCGGAGCCGGCGGTGTGCTCCGCGAGGGCGACCGCGGCGTCGTTGGAGGAGGAGAGCAGCAGGGCGACGAGCAGGTCACGAACGGTGATCCGGTCACCGGCGTCGAGGTCCAGGCCTCCCCCGCCGGTAGACGCGGCCGCAGGCGACACCATGACGATCTCGTCGCCGGCGCGTTCGCCGACCACGAGCGCCGTCACGATTTTGGTAGTGCTTGCATTCGGCAGCCGCCGCCCCGGCCGGCGCGCGAACAGCGTCCGGCCGGTGTCGTCGATAAGGACGCACGCCTCGCAGGTGAGCGCTCCCTCGTCCACCCGGGGGCGGGCCGGAGCGGCCGACGGCATCGGCCACAGGCCGACGAGGAGCCCCAGTATCAAGGTAGGGAGCAGCGTCGACTTGTCGACTTGACGACAACGCGACGGTCCTCTTCCCAAGGAAGTCCCGTGGGATTCCATGTCCGGCGCGGGTCCAGGAGGGGTTGTTGACTTGTTGACTTGGCGACGGATCGACTTCAGAGCAGGTCCCGCAAGGAGGTCGCGAGCATCCCTTCGCGCATCTGGCGGGACAGGCTCGCCAGCTCTCTGACCGACCGAGACGCCTCTTTTCCCGCGCCGGAATCTCGCCGGCGGGCGACCGGGGTGACTATCTGTTCGAAGAAGGCCGCCTCCCGCTCCGCGAACTGACGGTACATCCGCAGGTGTCGCGCCTCGATTCCGAACGAGAAGAACTTCTTCGCCGCGGTTGCCACCAAGAGATCGTGCTCGTCGTAGAGATCGAGGTCGCGGGCGGGCAAGAGCCCGAACTCTTCGAGGCTGTGCAGCTCCTCCTCCGCCAGCCCGGAGCTGTCGCGCAGCTCCTCCCGGGACAGCTGAACCCCCGAGGGATCGGGAGGACCGGCGGCGGATTGGGCCGCCGGTCTGCGGACGGCGCCGGCTTCCGCCGGCGCCCCACCGTTGCCGGCAACGGTGAAATTCCCCCCGCCCCGATCGACCTCGTCGAGGCGTTCTCTTATCACCCTGAGCGGGAGGAAGTGGTCGCGCTGCAACGACAGGATGAAGCGGATCCGCCGGACGTCCGGTTCGTAGAACTTTCGGTAGCCGGAACCCGTGCGCTCCGGTGCGATCAGCCCCTCCGCCTCGAGGAACCTGATCTTCGAAATGCTCACGTCGGGGAACTCGTCGCGAACTTGCTCGAGGACCTCGCCGATGCTGAGGTAGTCACGCGACCGCGACAGGGGCATCGCCTAAGCTCCCGACAGGAACACGAGCTTGAACTTCCCGATTTGGATCTCGTCCCCGGAGCGGAGGTCGGCATCCTCGACCCGTTCCCGGTTCACGTAAGTCCCGTTCAGGCTGCCGACGTCGTGCAGCACGAAATCGCCTCCCCGCCGCCGGATTTCTGCATGACGGCGCGAGACGGTGATGTCGTCGAGAAAGATGTCGCTTTCGGGATGGCGGCCGATGCGCGTCACCGGCGTGTCCTGAAAGAACTTGCTGCCCGCGTTCGGCCCGCGCTTCACGATCAGGACGGCCTTACCTCCCTCGAGCTCGTCGGGCGAGATGTGAATTTCTTCGTCGACGTCGCTCTCGAGCTCGGCCGGCTGAAACGTGATGGTCGTATCGGTACCGCCCGGCTCGACCGCCAGGGGGGTGCCGCACGACGAGCAGAAGTTGGCGCCCGAGGGATTCTTGTGCCCGCAGTTCGTACAGTACATGGCGTGACCCTATACCGCAGCTTTAGACTTGGTCAACTTCTCCCTATTCCTCGCTCATCAACTTTCGGTAGGCGTCCGCGCCCATCAGGGCGTCGAGGCCGCCCCCGCCCGCGGGTTCGATCCGAACGAGCCACCCCCGCCCATACGGGTCCTCGTTGATGACTTCCGGGTGCTGCTCGACGTCCCCGTTTTTCTCGACCACGGTGCCGCCCACCGGACTGAAGATGTCGGAGACGGATTTCGTCGACTCGACCTCACCGAGAGGAACGCCCGCCTCGACCTGGGATCCCGGCTCCGGGAGGCCGACGAAGACGACGTCTCCCAGTTGGTCCTGGGCGTAGTCGGTGATCCCGATCGTTATCTTGCCGTCCTCCTCCTTCGCCCACTCGTGCTGATCCGTGTATCTCCGGTCTCCGGGCACGTCGGTCACCGACAGCTCCTTTCACTCCTTGTCGACATATCGCCTTGTTGATGAATCACCGTCCGGGGCCATAGGGGCGGCCCGCATGCGGCGCAGCCGGTTCGCCGCCTCCGCCGCGTACATGCCTCCGGCAACCCAATACAACGTTGCCCCCACGCCGACGAAGGGTAATCCCACCGCCCGGCCGGCATCCGCGACGAAGAACGTGGTCTGCGAGAGCGCGAGCCACGTGAGCCCCGTGAAGAGGCAACCGGTGGCCGCTTTGCCCACGTAGTTGACCGCGATGCGCGGGACGCGCCGACGTTCGAGCGCCGGGAACACGCTCAAGACGATGAGGTCCCGCACGATCACGACGGCCGCCAGCCACGACGGCAGCACCCCGCGCGCCACGAGGGCAAGCGCGAGCGCGAGGATCAAGATGCGGTCGGACAACGGGTCGAGAAGCTTCCCCACCTCACTTACCTGGCCGAACCTGCGCGCGATGAGACCGTCGAAGAAGTCGGTCGAGGCCGCGGCCCCGTAGAGGATGACCGCCGCATTTTGACGCCCGGACACGAAGAGCCACAGGAATACCGGCACGCTCGCCAGCCGGATCAGCGACAACACGTTGGGGATCGTGAGCAGTCGTCCGCTCGATCGATCGGGGGGCGCGGCAGAAGCGGCGCTTCCGAGATCGTCCACAGGCGCCCCCCTCCCCGTCGTTGCATCGTGCGCATGCGGCGGCTCACGAGTCGGGACGGCCGGATTTGAACCGGCGACCCCTGGTCCCCCAGACCAGTGCGCTAACCAAGCTGCGCCACGTCCCGCGTCGACCGCGCGAGTGTATCGTCGCCGCGGGCGGTCCCGCCTCGCCGCCGCTAACCGTCGGGCTTACGTCGATTCTTCAGGCGGACCTCGAACCGGACCGGAGAGCCGCCGAAATCCTCAACCGCGCGCAGCCGGTGCTCGAGGTAGCGAAGGTATGCGGGCTCGCAGCGGCCGGAAGCAAACAGGATGACGTGCGGAGGCGCGGTGCGCGCCTGAACGGCATATCGGATCCTCACCGCGCGGCCGCGGGTGCGCGGATGCGGCCTATGTTCCTGCGCCTCCTGGATGATGCGGTTGACTTCCGAGGTCGCGAGGCGGCGCCGGTGTGACGCGATCGCGGTCTCGACCGCAGGCAAAATCTTGTCGACGCCGCGGCCCGTGAGTGCGGATGTCCGTACCCGCGTCGCCCACGGCACGAAACGCAGTTGTGTCTGCACATCCCTGTCGAAGCGTTTTCGATCCGTCTCCTCGCGCGGGACCAGATCCCACTTGTTGAGCGCGATGACGCAACCGCGTCCGGCTTCGAGGATGGCCTCGGCGATGCGCTGGTCGTGTCCGGTAACCCCCTCGGCCACATCGACGACGAGCACGGCGGCGTCGACCCGATCGAGCGTCCGGCGCGAGCGGAGGAACCCGAAATACTCGACGGGATCATCGATGCGCACCTCCCGCCGCATCCCGGCCGTGTCGACGATCCGGATGGAACGTCCGTCGGGGAGGTCGACGAACGAATCGACCGGATCGCGGGTCGTGCCGGGACGACTGTCGACGATCGACCGCCGCTCCCCCACCAAGCGGTTGAGGATGGACGACTTGCCGACGTTGGGCCGGCCCACCAGTGCGAGCGACGCCCACGGCTCCGACGGGGCCGCATCCCGGTTCGGGAGAGACGCAACGAGCGCCTCGAGGAAGTCGCCGGACCCGCGGCCGTGAAGAGCCGACAGCGGATGCGGATCGCCCAGCCCGAGACGGTAGAACGCGGCCGCCAGCGGTTCGTCCCGCGGATCGTCCACCTTGTTTGCCACCACCAGCGTCGGAGTTCCGGAACGCCGCAGTTGGGCGGCAACGAGCGCGTCGTCCTCGTTAGGGCCGGCGGCGGCATCTACCACGAGAACGATCACGTCGGCGCTCGCAATCGCAACCTGCGCCTGCTCGACGACCTGCGCATCGAGTCCCCGCGCACCGGGCTCGAGCCCCCCGGTGTCGACGATCTCGAACCTCCGCCCCGCCCACTCGGCGACGAATCCGCGCCGATCTCGTGTCACTCCGGGCGTCTCTTCAACGATCGCTTCGCGGCGACCGAGGATGCGGTTTACGAGCGACGATTTGCCGACGTTCGGGCGCCCGACGACGGCAACCACGGGCAGCCCGCCGCCGCCGGTCGCATCACCCATGGCCACGTTCCTCGGCCAACCGCACCACTTCGGCCACGACTTCCTCGAACGTCATGTCGGTCGTGTCGAGCTCGATTGCATCGGGGGGTTTCGCAAGCGGCGACGCCCGACGCGAGGAATCGGCGGCATCTCGGGCCGCAATCGCGGCTGCTACGCGTGCGTGCGTTGCTTCGTCGTCGCGTTCGTGATCGTCGCGCAGGCGGCGGCGCGCGCGCTCGTCGAGGGAAGCAGTGAGAAAGACTTTGACGTCGGCTTCGGGCGCGACCGTAGAACCGATATCCCGACCCTCCATGACCACGTCGCCGCGGGCGGCCGCGTCCCGCTGCAGCGCCGCCATCGCGTTGCGTACCGCCGCGTGGGCGGCCACCCGCGACACGGCCGCGGTGACGTCGGGGTCCCGGATCCGTTCGCCGACATCGCGTCCGTCCAGCACGACGCGTCCGTTTGCCACCTCGAGTCTGCACCGCCGGACGGCTGCCGCGAGCGCGCCGTCGTCGTCGAGCGGGATCTTTTCCTCTAGGGCAAGAAGAGCGACCGCGCGATACATCGCCCCCGTGTCGACGAAAGTCATCCCAAGTGCGCGCGCGACCGCGCGCGCGACGCTGCTCTTTCCGGCCCCCGCGGGGCCGTCGATCGCCACGATCACGACGCGCGTTGCGCTTCCGCCAGGACGTCCAAAAACTCGGGGAACGAGGTTTCGACGCTCCTCCACCCCAGAATCCCTATGGAGCCCTCCGCTACCTGATCTGCAACCGCGAACGCCATCGCGATGCGGTGATCGCCGCGCGCGTCGATCACCGCATCGTGAAGCCGCGCCGGGCCGCGAACGACGAACCCGTCGGACAGCTCCTCCGCGTCGACGCCGGCGCTCCGCAGTCCGTCCACCATTGCGGCAACGCGGTCCGACTCCTTGACCCGAAGCTCCGACATCCCCGTGAACCTGGTCTCACCGTCGGCGACCGCCGCAGCCACCGCGAGTACCGGCACCTCGTCGACTAATGCCGCGACCCCGTCCGGCCCGATCGCGGTTCCTCGCAAGTCGGAACTGCGCACCCTTATGGACCCGACGGGTTCGCCCCCCCAATCGTCGTCGACGACGATCTCGAGGTCGGCCCCCATCTCCTGGAGCACCGAGAGGGAGCCCGTGCGGGACGGATTCAAGCCGACTTCATGGACGAGGAGGTCGGAGTCCGGAACGATCAGTGCGGCTACCACGAGGAACAGCGCCGACGACACGTCTCCCGGCACCCTTCGGTCTCGGGGGCCCGGGCGGGTGCCGCCCGGCACCGACACCGCCGTCCCGTCGACCCGCACGTCGACCCCCGCATCGGCAAGCATTCTTTCGGTGTGGTCGCGGCTCCTCTCCGGCTCGACCACGCGGGTCTCGCCGTCGGCGAAGAGGCCCGCCAGCAAAAGTGCGGTCTTCACCTGCGCACTGGCCACGGCGGTCTTGATCTCGGTGCCGGTGAGGTGCCCGCCCCGGACCACCAGCGGGGGGAGCTCGCCCCCCCGGCGCCCGTCGATGTGCGCCCCCAGCCGCCGAAGGGGTGCGACCACCCGCATCATCGGCCGGGCGCGCAGCGAGCGATCGCCCGACAAGATGCTCACCCCGTCGACGGCGGCACAGATGCCGAGCAGGGTTCTGAGCGTCGTGCCCGAGTTTCCACAGTCGAGGACGTCGCTCGGCTCGTGCAAACCGATCGGACCACAACCCTCGACCTCTACTGCACCGTTCTCCCCAGTCACGCACGGGGACCCGAGGGCGGTGAGTGCGGCCGCGGTCGCGGCGACGTCCGCGCCGCGGTTGCTCCCGTAAATCGTCGATTTGCCCGCGGCCAGCGCCGACACGATCAGCGCACGATGGGAGATCGACTTGTCGCCGGGAACCGTGATCACTCCCCGCAGCGGGCGGCCTACCGCGTGCCTCATCGTGCCCGCCGTCGCCGCGTAGGCGATTTGTATACATAGAAAGAAGTCGATTTAGCCATAGTCTTCGACCCCCGGCGGCATCCGCTCTACACGGTGGCCGAGCGCTTCGAGCGCTCCCGCCAACACGTCGGCCCGTTCCTCCCCCGTCACCACGAGCTCGAGCCGCCCCCGGCCCCCCTCGGTCGAGTGGACGATCCGTAGATCCTCGATGTTGGCACCGAGTCGCCCCGCCGCGGTCGTCACCTCGGCGAGAAGACCCGGTCGATCCGGGACGAGGAGCGACAGCGTCACCGGGGCGCCGTCGAAGTCCGGCTTCGCAAACAGCCCCAGGCGGGCGCTTCGGGCGCGCTCGAGGAAGACGCGCAGCTGTTCCCAGCGGCCCTCCGCGACCATCGACGACACCTCGCCCAGGCGACCCCGGAGCCCCTCCAGGGCCTCGAGCACCGCGACGCGGTTCGCCCGCAGGATCCCCACCCACAGGTCGGGGTTGCTCGCCGCAATCCTCGTGACGTCGCGGAACCCGCCCGCCGCGAGACCGAGGAGCGCCTCCCGGTCTCCCGCCGCGATCGCCACCTCGACCAGTGCGCTGGCAGTCAACTGGGGAACGTGGCTGAGGCGCGCGACGAGGGCGTCGTGAGTCGGAGGGTCGACCGCCACCGGCGTCGCCCCCAGCTTGGTGACAAATGAGGTGACCGCCGAGTACGCACGTTCCGACGTGATCTCGGTCGGGGTGACAATCCACCACGCGCCGTCGAACAGCCTCGGATCCGCCGCCGCGATGCCGTGGCGCTCCGAGCCCGCCATCGGATGTCCGCCGACGAAGCGGCCGCCGAAGAGGCGCTCTCCTTCCTCGACCAGCGACCGCTTGGCGCTGCCGACGTCGGTGACGATTGCGTCGGGCGGCACTGCCGCGGCAACTTGCCGGAACGTCGCCCGCATGGCATCGACCGGGACGGACACGACGACGAAGTCGGCCCCCGCCACCGCATCCTCGGGACGAACGTGGCCCTCGGTGACGGCGCCGCTCTCGACCGCGGCCGCGAGCGCATCCGCATCGAGGTCGTGTCCGGCCACGACCACCGCCGGGCGCGCCGCCCGCGCGCCCAGCCCGATCGATCCACCGATCAGTCCGGTGCCGAGAACGGCCAGTTTATGACTCAACCTCTAGCTCCCCTTTAGATATTCTTCACTCAGGTCGGCCCGGAGGTGCCGGGCTCCGCGGAGGTACACGTGGCGGAGCTCGGCCGCGGGGCGCGCCGTGTAGAGATGCACCATCACCCGGACACAGCGCCCCACCGAGCCCGGGACGTCGATTTCCTGGGCGCACAAGAGCGGGACGTGGGAAATCCCGATCCGCCGGGCGGCCGCGGCCGGGAACTCCGCGCGGAGGTCGGAGGTGGCGGTGAAGACCATGCTGACGAGGTCGTCGCCGGCCACCCCGTTTCGCTCGAGCATCTCCGTGAGCAACTCGGCAGTCGCCGAGACGATCGCCTCGGAATCGTCGCCTGCGACCGTGGTCGCGCCGCGCAGCGCCCGAAGCCGACGTTCTGCCGTCACAGTGTCTCCTTGTCGATATATGGTCCACCGCACGTTTGTCGACTTGTCACCAAGTCACCCGATCCCCAACGAAGGGTGGCCCCGGGGACAGGCGCTGTTCCGAGTTATCTACTCGCGCCTTGTCTCCAAGTAGACTCAGCGACAAGGGGTCATATCTACAGCCCGACGGCTCGATAAAGCGCCCGTACCTCCTCCAGCGTCAGGCGCCGGGCGGTGCCCGGCTTCAGCCGACCAAGCCTAACCGGGCCCACCGCGATGCGAGCGAGACGGGTGACGGGATGGCCGGCGGCCTCGAACATCCTGCGAACCTGCCGGTTCCGACCCTCATGGATCTGCACCTCGACGAGCGTCGACTTCGCCAATTGATCGATTACGACCACCTCGGCGGGCGCGGTGGGGCCGTCCTCGAGCTCGATGCCCGCGCGCAACCGGCGAATGTCTGCCCCCTTCAACAATCCCTTTGCCTCCACCAGGTATCGCTTGGGCACTTCGTAGCTCGGGTGAGTGAGCCGGAAAGTGAGCTCCCCGTCATTCGTGATGAGAAGGGCCCCCTCGGTGTCCACATCGAGGCGTCCGACCGGCCACACCCGCTCGGCAACGTCCACGTAATCGAGAACGGTGGGACGCCCCTCCGGGTCGAGCGCGCTCGAGACAACCCCGATCGGCTTGTTGAGGAGGAGATATCGGAGGGTAGCGCGCAGCGGCACGGCCGAACCATCAACCTCAACTACATCCTTAGCAGGATCCACGCGCCGGCCGAGGATCGCCCGCTCCCCGTTGATCCTCACCCGCCCGCCCGCGATCATCTCCTCCAC